>ENA-ORCW01000421-ORCW01000421.1-marine-metagenome-genome-assembly--contig:-NODE-421-length-27616-cov-4.355714_pt1 | contig 27616 bp, 18 predicted proteins | sample MGYA00237784_ERZ508517 | MGnify/ENA primary metagenome ERZ508517 (study PRJEB26187, sample SAMN06268979) | marine metagenome | isolation source: Tt ae E1 feedstock associated aerobic enrichment on... | reverse complement strand
TCCTGTCGCTTCGCGACCCGGACAAACAAGTTGTCCGGGCCACCCACTCGTGCTGTCTTCTCAAGCCTCGCGCCGCGGGCCTCAAGCCTTCCGGACCACGTCCGTCGTCGAGCGAGGACCGTCGCGAACGATTCAATCCCTACGGCTGCGGCGGGATCGGCGGAGCGACTTCCTCGGCGATCACGAGCTGGTCCACGACGTTCCGGACACCCGGCTCGAGTCGCACCAGAGCCAGTGCGAGAGCGGCGGCTTTCTCCGATCGAACCATGCCGGAAACGACGACCGTGCCATCCGGGCCGACGATGATGTCGAGCGGACCGCCCACGACGTTCTCGGCCGGGTAGCGTTGGAGCACCCGATCCAGGCTCGTCGAGACCGATGCCCTGGCCCGGGGCTGGAAGTTGAAGTCGATCCGCAGTTGCGGACGGATCACCGGCTGGTTGGATGGCGTGGTCTGTCGATTCGTGGCGTTGAAGCCACCTGCTCCCCCGCCGCCACGGACAAACTGCGGGCCCGATCCTCCGAGTGTCTGCTGGCCGGCTCGTTCGTTACCGACGAAGCGACCGGCATTGTCACTTCCGCCGATGAACGGACCCTGACCGATCTGCTCACTGAGGGCGCCGAGCTGGTCGGCGCCGCTGATCTGTGGGCCGGTGAAACCCGATCCCGAGCCCTGGAAGGCGGCTTCTCCGGAGATACCTCCCCCCGCGGAGGGCCTCGTGGAGGTTGCGGAGAGGGCGCTGTTGCTGCTTCCGAACAGCCCCTGTGACTGAGCCTGTGCCGCGCTGGCGCCAAGGCTGAGCATGAGGGCGAGGATGCAGATTGCGAGATTCGGACGGGACACGGTTCCGCTCCGGCAGAAGAGACCAGCTGACTCCGCACTGTGTCCTGGATTATACCACGCCGGGACAGCGAGTGGAGCGGCGAGGGGTTTCCAGCGGCCCGGAACGCAAAACGACCGTCCCGGTGAGGACGGTCGTTTCAATCGCGGTCTGGTTGCGGATGGTCGCTGTCGGCTCAGTCGAGCAGCGGATGACGGGGTGGGGCCTGTTCCATCGGAACTGCCGTCCCGGCATTCTGCCACTGGGCCGGTGCCTCCGCGAGCGGGTGGGCTGGAGGATGCGGCGTCGCCGGGACCGCCTGAGCCGATGTCTGCGACGTGGACTCCATCAGGGGATGAGTCGTTGCCGGTTGCGTCGGACCTGCGTCGTGCGCAGTCGGGGCAAGCCGGTATCGCTGCCGGCCGGTTTCCGGCTGTGGCGTTTGAGGAGCGGGCTGTGGTGCCTGCGTCTGATTCTGTTCCACGAGCGTTTCCAGCATCCGTTCGAGGCGGTCAAGCCGTCGTGCGACAGCCGGGCCACCCTCTGCCGGCTGGGTGCCGGACGTCAGCTCCACCTGAGAGGGGCGGATGGTCTGGCTGAAGTTCGGACGGGCCGCTGCCGGGGCCTGGGGCTGTGAGATGTTCTGGTGCGCCGCATGCTGGACCTGAGCCGGTGCGGCCGCGGGCTGGGTGTGGGCCAGCTCGGCCGGCGGCGTTTCGGAGGCCGGACGGGCCACCTTCTTGCCGGGCAGCGTGATCGTGGCCATCTTCGAGTAGAGTGGCAGACCGTTCGTCGGAGTGAACCTCACGCGGAGGCTGCACTCAGCTTCGTGAATGCCCTTGCGGGTATACGGGATGAACAGCTGGTAGGCGGCCCCGACGTTGGTCTCCCGCAGGTACGTATTCCAGACCTCGGCCGGGAAATCGAACTGGTGAATCGGCCGGCTCTGTTCTTCGACCTTGCCCTGGTCGTCGAACAGGTAGACGCGAACGTCACCTTCAACTTTGACCGGTTCGGTCCGGCCGGCGCAGAAGAACAGGACCTGGCCGGCGAATCCCCGGGTCGGCAGGTTGTCGAGGCCGCGGCCCTCCGCCGGTTCCCAGAAACAGAGGACTTCGACGGCCGGATGCTCGGCGTCCGCTTCAAGGAGCGGCTTCTTGCCGGACAGGTTCGAGAACAGATCGAGTGACTGACAGCCGGTGGTCACCAGCATCGTCAGACAGATCAGTCCGAGGAGGGGATACCGGAACATGATGGACTCCTGAGGAATGCGCGTGATGTCGTCATGCAGAGGAAAGGATGGGGAGCATTCGGTCATTACGGCATTTCCGGTGCCGCCGGAGGGGCGGACGGCGGAAGGCCCGGCGGCAGCTGCGACGGTTCCGAGGGAAGTTCTCCCTCCCGGATCCGGATCACTGCCGGATCCTCATTTCCCTGGGGGAACGAAGGAGGCTGCGACAGGTTGAGTGATCCGGCCGGCACGCGGGTCGTCGGGACGTTTCCGGCGTCCATCGGCGGCATCTCGATCGTGGTCGACGGGACCATCATCGGAGGCATTCCTTCGAACGGCGGCGGCGTTTCGAGCGGCACGCTGAACAGCGGGCCGTGCATCTGCTCGGCTTCGAATTCGAACCAGTGCAGACGTTCCGCTTCCACCTGTTTGATCAGTTCCATGTCGGCATCGCCGTGGACGATGCGGGGCGTCAGGAAGATCAGCAGTTCTGTCCGCAGTTCCGAGTGCGAGTCGAAGCGGAACAGGTGGCCGACCAGAGGAATGTCACCCAGCCACGGCACTTTCCGTTCGGTTGTGTCGTCGAGCTTGGTGATCATGCCGCCGACGACGATCGTCTGTCCGTCCGGCACCTTGACGGTGGTCCGGGCGGTCGTGATGTCCTTGACGGGAGACTCAATGACGTTGCCGGTCAGACCGTCGACGAAGATCGGGACACCTTCTCCGGTGAACTGGCTCTTCTCGGCGACGACTTCCATGACGACCTGCCCTTCGGGACTGATCCGGGGCGTGACGGTCAGGATGATGCCGGACTCGTCCTGGACGACGTTCGGATTCGCCGTTCCCTGCGTCGAAATCGTCACGCCATCGACGATCGGCACTCGCTGACCGACCTGAATCTGGGCCAGCTGGTTGTCGAGGGCGAGGATCTGGGGGCGGCTGAGGATGTGAACGTTCCGCCGCGACGCGAGGGCCCGGATGAGGATGTTGACCGAGTCGGAGCTGGCCGAGAGGACCAGACCGCCGAAGCCGAGGTCGCCGTTGACGCGGCCCAGGGCGAAGTTACTCAGCGACTGGCCGCCCAGGGTGTCGGGGCTGATCGCGGTGTTGTTTCCCAGTGGCTGGTTGTTGAACAGGAAGCCGGGGTTTCCTTCCTGGGAGATGATCCGCTGGGTCGTCGTCTGCACGCCGTTGGGGGACGTGTTCGTTTCCGAGATGGTCAGCAGGTTGTCGATCACACTGCGATCGAACAGGACCGAGTCCTGGAACCCGAGTTCGACGCCGAACTCATCCGTATCGTCCAGCTCGACTTCGACAAGAAGGGCCTGGATGACAACCTGGGCCGGCTCGCGGTCCAGTTCCTGTGCCAGACGCTGGATGTCTTCGAAGTACCGCGGAGTGGCACTGATCAGCAGGCTGTTGGTGACCGGTTCGGGGGTGACGATGACTTCCTGCTCGAGAATCTCGATCGTGCTGACACGGTCGGGATCGAGCTGGATCAGGTCACGCTGCGACTGCAGGAACTGGTTGATCGCGTCGGCGACGTCGGCTGCCGGGCTGTTGCGGAGCTTCAGCACCGTCGTCTGCCGGTTGCGGAGGTCGCTCTGATCCAGACGCAGCAGGATTGCTTCCACAACCGTCAACGCATCTGCACCCCCGATCGCGACGACACTGTTCGTTCGGGCGTCGACCGAGAACCGCAGCGGCACGAGACTGCTGCTGACATCGTCGGCACCGGCGATCTGGATGCCGAGCTGGCCGGTTCCGTCCTGCTGCTGCTGATCCTGGGTGAACAGGGCTTCGAGCAGTTCGGCAGCCGCGGTGGCGTCTGCATTCTCGAGCGAGAAGACGCGAATCTCCGCGACGACCGGGCTCGGCTGATCGAGCAGACGGACCAGTTCCTCCAGCAGAGGCAGGCTCTGCTCGGGAGCGGTAATCATCAGACTGTTCGACCGCACGTCGGCATTGATACGAATGTCGCTGAGCAGACCGGAGCGGATCAGCTTCTCGGCCGTCCCGTCCCGCGAAAGGAACTCGAGGACGACCGACTTCGAGTCGCGGAGTTCCTGCGGAGCCTGACCCGCGGCACCGAATCCCCCCGCCTGACCGGTGGTCTGCGGTGGGTTGAGGACGTTCTGAATGGCCGTGTTGAGGAATTCGGCCAGCTCCGTCGCCAGGGCACTGCGGAGCGGAATGATCTTCAGCTGGTTGATCGCCTTCGCTTCATCGCGGTCGATCCGGCGAATCAGCAGAGCCAGCTCTTCCAGGTCGGCGGGGCGGCCCTGAACGATCACCGAATTCGTACGGACGTCGGCGACGGCCGACAGCCGCGTCCCGAGCCCCTCACGTTCTTCGTAGAACTCCTCAATCAGCGTGATCACCTGGCTGGCGACCGCATGCTTGAGGCGGAAGACTTCGAACTCGGCACGGGGATCGAGTGGCTGATCCAGTTCTTCGGCGAGTGCCAGGACCGATTCCATCAGGTTGCCGGGCGCGAGGATGAGCACGGCGTTCGGTTTGACGACCGGCACGACGTTGACGCTCTGCGACCGCTGGACCGCGGAGGCTGCCGGTCCCTGCAGTCCGGTCAGTCGCTCGTAAACATCGCTCAGCAGTGTGGCGAGCGATTCGGAGTTGACGTACTGCAGTCGGAGGAGATGGATCTCCGGCGTCGAGCCGACGGCCAGCTGTTCGATGCTGCGGATGACTTCCATGACGGCGTCGACGTCGGCCTGGTTGCCGCGCAGGATCAGCAGGTCGAGGTCCTCGAGAGCCTCGATCGTCACGTCACCCTTGAGGTTGCCCAGGATCCCCTGCAGGCCCCCACCGGGCGGCAACTGCGGCTGTTGCTGCGGCTGGGCACCGGGAGGAACGGGCGGTGTGACTCCGCGTTGAACCGGAGCAGGCTGCGGCCCCCGGGGACGCTGATCGCTGGCATTTCCCTGGGCAACCCACTGACCGGCCTGCGGTGCGGGAGGGACTGCCGTCGGGTCGGACGCATTTTGTACGGTGGGGCCATCGGCACCCTGCCGGGCGGCCGCGTCACGCTGCAGCTGCTGCAGCACCGGGCGGAGCCGCTTGCCGACTTCGGCCGTGTTGCCGTCGCCGGCGACCAGTTGTGGCTGCGGCTGACCTTCCTGCGGAGGCGCGTCGAGCTGACGCACGAGGCTGGCCAGGGCGCTGGCGACGGTCTTGGGGGCTTCGATGGTCAGTTCGTTGCGAGTCGTGTCGATCTCGACCGTAAACCAGACCTCATCCGTTTCCCCTTCCGCCTGAATCGGGGCGACTTCGAACGCGGGCAGTCCATTCGGGCCGGCATCGACCAGTCGGGCCCGGGACTGGAACGCCTTGTAGACGCGGCGGGCGACATCGGCAGCGGTCTGCTGTTCGACGGAGACGACAAGCTTTGTCTGAGGCTGGGGGGCAACCGGTGCCGGCGCGGCCGCGGGGCGCGATTCCGGAGCCTGGGGTTCTTCGTGTCCGACCGTGCGGATGCCGCCGTCCATCGTGCGGGGAGTCGCCGCGTAACGCTTGCGCTGCTGGAGCGAATCCGTGATGGAGTCGAAGCGACGCTCGAAGCGCGCTGCGACGGGACGATCCGAGGGGGTTTCGATCACCGGATTCCGTTCGGGGGCGATCGGGCGGCGGTATTCGGTGCGGGCCCGCCGCATCTCGATGACGGTGAGGAATTCACCTTTCTCGAGGATGCGGAAGCCGAGCGGTTCCAGTTCGCGGTTGAGGATGCGGACCGCGTCCTCGCGGGTGTGCTGGTCCCAGTCCTGGCGGTTGTACCGCCCGGGGGGAATGTCGTACATGACCAGCGTCGAACCGGTCTTGTCGGCCAGCTCGTGGAGGACCTTGGCCCACGTCGCACTGACGTAGTTCAGTCGCAGCGTCGCCGTTTCCCATTCGGGAATGGTGATCTCGGGGACGTCGCTCGACGAGTCCTGCTGCGTCAGCATTGGCTGGGCCAGAGCGGCATAGTCGCTTCCCAGCAGCACCGCGGCCGCAGTGAAGAGGCTTCCCGCATACTTGCGGCCAGAGCACCTCAAAAGTCGTCCTGGAATGCGCATTTTTTGTGCCGAAATGAGGTGGTCGTGATGGCCCCGCGCGTCTGCTCCGGCCGGGCCAGGGGACACTGATGGAGTCTCCGCCTCGCGCATGACTGCGCCGGAACAATCCTCATTATCGGAAAAGCCTGCCCCGTTTATTCAACCGGACTGCAGCATTCTGCAGACCGGGACGCAATTGGCGGAACAGCGGGTGCGCCAGCGTGGCGCGGAAGCAAGTCGTTTCAGGTCAGTTGTTTGAGTCGTTCTCGTTGTCGCTGCTCTCGGGCGCAGGACTGTCGGGTGTTGTGTCCTCCGGCGAAGAATCCGGCGTTTCCGCCTCCCGATCGGAGACCGAGACCTCCGACGTTTCCGTCTCGGGGGCCGGCTTCTCCGGCGGCAGCAGCTGCATCTGGCGGAAGTTCTTGCCGATATCGAGCTGATACACGTCGGCACCGTCGGAAACGGTCAGGTGGTCGACCGCGATCGCGAGGACGAACAGCTGCAGGTCGGCCGACTCGAAGAAGTCGCCCTCGGTGAGAAGCAGATTCGTGTTGGAACTGCGATCGTACAGGAGGGCCTGAGCCGTCTGATCCTGGACCAGACATCCAACCAGATAGGTGTAGAAGGCGGAGTCGTCCCGGACATCGAGCGTCAGCGTCGCCGTGTCCTCGGCCGGCGGTGTCCCGGTGTCGGTCACCTTGACCGTGACCTGACGGGACCCTGGTTCGGCTTCCAGGGGAACGGTCCAGCGCAGCTCGCCGCTTCGCTCGTCGATCGTGAGGCCGTCGGGGACCTCCCCGGTCAGCTCGAACCGCAGGCGGTCGTTGGGCAGATCGGGGTCAGAGGCTTCAAGCGGAACCTTCGCCTCCCGCCCCGTGTAGACAATGATCGTGTCGAGATCGGCCAGCTGCGGGGGATTGTTCGGCAGCCGCAGCGTCAGGTCGAGCGTTGCGTCGATGACGGGGGCGTTGTTGACACCGGAGCGGGCGACGACCGCGACGGGGTACGCTCCCGGTTCCAGCTCCGTCGACGGGGACCAGTGGAGTGTGCCGGCCTCTTCATCGAGTCTCATGCCCTCGGGGGCGTCCGGACCCAGAACGAGTTCGGCATTGCCGAACGTCGGATCCCAGTCCTCAACCTTCAGTTCGAACGTCCAGTCTTCGCCACGCACGGCTGCAGGCGGCGTCGTCGAGGCGAAGTGGGGATTGTACTCGATGGGCGGGCGCGGCTTGACGAAGGGGCTGCTGCTGTCTGCCAGGTGCCTGGCCCGTTTGAAGTGGATCTCGTGCTCTTCGACGAGCGGCAGCAGTTCGACCTCGGCGTTGGCGGTGTGTTCTGAGGTGGTCGTGCCGGCCGTTCCGCGGACGACCGTCCAGGTGTTTCCGTCCACCCTGGTCACATCGATGATTTCGGTGCCAATCCGTGCACGGAACGGGGCTGTTTCCGGAAACCCGTCGCTCGAGACGACCTTGATCTGTTCGCTTTCCGGAGAGATTTCGCCGGCGGCATAGGTTGCCGGAAGCAAACGGGTTCGAGGTTCGGCGTCCGGCAGCGAGAGACCTTCTGCGGTGAGTGTCACCGCAAGCTGAATGCCGGCCGGATCGACCGAGCGGTCCAGGTCCAGACGCGTGATCCGCTGCAGCAGGTTGGTCGCTTCAAACAGCCGCAGGAACGTCGCCACATTCTCGACGGTGGCGCGGGCCTCGATCGTGACCGGGACCGTGACGTAGGTTGTGCCGCGGCTGCTGCGGCGGCCGAGCTTCACTTCGACGCTGTTCCAGTTCGCCACGAGTGCCAGGTCGGTCAGCCATTCCTGGTAGACGCGCTGGGCGTTGAGGGGATCGGGGGGGAGGCTCTGTCCGCGCCACTCCTTGAGGTCGACGGTCGCCCGCATCAGCTTCAGCTCATCCAGCTCGCGGGCCGAGACCGATGCCTGCACGGTCTTCAGTTCGCCGTTCAGTTCGGTCAGGGGATCCAGGAACGCGCGCTCGAACGCCGGCACCAGAAAGACTCCGGCGAGGACGACCGCGAGCACGATCGCAAGCACTTTTTCACGTTTCTGCATCGTGTGCTCCAGGGGGCTTCAGGATCGGGAGGCAGCGCCATGACCCGAACCGGTTCCACTAGGCCCCTTCCGTTTCTTCTGCGTCTTCGTCGGAGACCTGTTCGCGAACAACGTCGATGTCCAGTTCGAACGTGACCGGGTATTCCGGGTCGCGACGACTGATCTCGACCTCATGCGGGCGGACGCGGTAGCCATGATCGGCCAGCACCTGATACAGATCCTCCGCGTCGCGACGTGACCGTGCATATCCTGATCCGCGAACCGTCGCGACCGCGCCCCGGGCGGACGGTGCAAACTGCAGGTTCGTCAGGTACAGGCGATCGGTCCCCGGCAGCTTGTCGCGGAACTGTGTCAGAATATCGAGTGGCGAGGGGGCCTGTTCGAGCCAGTCGTTGATCTCGCCGGCAGACTCGAGTTGCGGCTGCCCCCGCTGCAGAATCGTGTCGAGTTCGTCCTTCCGCTGCTCCAGGAAGGCGATGTCCTCCTCGCGCGAGTTGATCTCGGAGCGGAACATCCAGTAGGCCGTCCCCAGAACGAGGACCGCAGCGGCTGCTCCAAGACCGATCCGCAGCCGGGTGTAGTCCGGTTTGGCGGCTGCCTTGCGGGGATTGAGCAGGTCGACGCCGAGAATGGTCGGCTGGAGCTGCGACTCGAGGGCGCCGAGCGGAATGACCGGCAGGGCACCGACCCCTTTTCCGGCACGAAGCTGTGTGTGTTCGCCGGGGATCAGACGGTGCAGGCGATCGCCAAACCGCTCCTGGAGCATCGACAGGACGGCGGGGTCTTCGCCTTCTTCTTCGATGAGGACGGTCTGTTCGACTTCGACACCCGGGTGCAGCTGACCGAGGGCGACGATCGACCGGGCCAGTTCGGCCTTGAGCGGATTGACGTGCGAGGCGTCGGTGGTTTCGGGCAGACGTGTCGCGTGCGAGAAGATCAGCTGACCCCGGTCAAGGATCGAGATTTCCACCCGCGACTTGTGCTGATAGACAACGAGTGTCGGAACCCCCGGTACAAGACCCGCCGTTCGGGTCGCGGCCGCGTAGGCGACACATTGAGTCGTCGCCACGGTGCTGACGACGCAACTGGTCGGCTGGAGTCCGGCTGCCTCGATGGTCGCCGTCAGATCCTTGAGACGATGTGCGTCGATCGAGAACAGCAGCACGTGCCGACCGCTGGAGGCTTCTTCCTTCGGGAGCGGGATGTAGTCGAGCGCCAGCGTGTCCAGCGGCGTTGCCGACCGGGTTGCCGCCTGAAAGCGGACCAGATCGGGCAATTCGTCATCCGGGGCGTCCGGCAGGTCGAGGCGTCTGACGGCGAACGCGTCGCGCGGCAAGACGAGGACCGCCCGGGAGGCGGAGACGCCCTGTTCGCGGAGCTGTGCGCGGAGGGATTCGCCACGTGCCTGTGGCGTCTCGTCCTCGGGCATCTCCCAGGGGATGCGAAAGGCGCGCGAGACTTCTCCTTCGCTGCGGCCGATCGATGCCTCGATCACCGCCAGCGACCGTTTGTCCCATTCGATTGCGAGGTAGTCGGCCATGTTTCAATCATTCAACACGGAAGGACCTGCGGCAATGCGGTCCCGGCAAATCGGGCCGGGGCCGGGGCGTTACAGTCCGCCCTCTGAAAACATCTGTTGCAGCTGGTACCCCGGTCCGAGCTGAGAAATGTCGCGGCAGGAGACGATTCGTGCCGGGAACTCGGTGACGTCGATGATGGCTTCCAGCCGGGCGACCGGGCCGCCGGCATCGAAGTGTCCGAGCACCTGAGCCCGGTAGACATCTCCCCGGGCCGTAATGTACTTGTCGAGCGTTCGCATCGTCGTCAGATCGGTCAGGCCTTCGATCAGCAGCCACCCGGTCGTGTTCCGGATCGACAACTGGTCTTCGAGCGGTTCGCCGTTGCTGCCGATCAGTTGGGAACTGACGATCGCATCGGCCAGTTCGACCGGCATGTCGGGGATGCCCAGCAGGACTTCGTACCGGGCCTGGTTGATGTTGATGCGACCTTCGATGTACGGGTTGGCGGTCGTCGACAGTGTGTCGAACAGGATCGGCAGGTTCTCGGCCAGGTCGCCGGGGTCGCTGGTCCATGGACTGACGATCTTGGTGCGGGTGCCGTCAATCTGTGCTTCGACTTCGGCGTCGATCAGCTCGTAGAGGGACTCGATTTTCTGTGTGCCTCCCTGCGACAGATCGAGGCCGCCCCGAGTGACCGACGACTCTCCATCCCCGCCCAAGGCCGCCCGCGCGATCGACTCGGCGGCCTCTCGGAGTGACTCGTCGGTTTCGATGTCGCCGGTGCTGCTGGGCCCGTCACTCTCGCCTTCGAGCGGGTCGACGTTGGTGGCACCGTACATCCTGTAGGCAGTAATGAACTGTGCGATCTCTTCGCCGAACTCCGCTTCGAGTTCATCGTACAGCTCGGTCAGCAGCGACTGGTTGACGTCGATCTTTTCGGTGCCGTCGGAGCGGAGGTTCGACTCGCGGCTGTAGATCGTCAGGTAGGCGCTCCAACCGAGTTCGAGGATGCCGTCTTCGTTGTCGGAGGGACGCGAGACCTCGCCGTCGTCCTCGTTGGGGTCGAGCAGTCCGTTGCGATTGGCATCTTCCCCGTACAGCAGTGCCGGAGTGACGCCATTGACGAGGAGCAGCTCATCGAGTGATTCGAGCGGACCGTTCTTGGTGTAGTACGGCGGGGACATGGACTGATAGGTGTCGTCCTCTGCGCCGTACTGCCGGCGTTCGTCGTCGCTGTCGATCCAGTCGAGGATGCTGTCGGCGACCTCCTCGGTCATGTTGGGAATGGACATCAGCATTTCGCGGGCCTGCTCGTCGTCCAGGTCTTCGAGCGGCAGGGCGTTGAGGTTGAGTTTGCCCGACTCGTCGATCAGTCCGAAGCGGATCTGACGGCCTTCCGGGTCGGTCTCGACGGGCGCGACGATCGTGAACCGACCGCGGGCCCGATCGGTCGGGGCATCCTGCAGCAGCACGCCGGCGAATGTCTGCGGATTGTGATACAGGTTTTCGGTCTCGATGTCGTCCGGAGTTTCGAGCCATGCCGCGGCGTATTCGATGCCTGACAGGGCGAAGTTGCGGGCGGCCACGGCCCGGCCCTGCATGACGGCCGCTTCGTTCTCGGTGATCATCACATCAGAGAACGTATACGCGGCGAGCGAGAGCAGCACGATGACCACCAGAACGATCACAAGCAGGCTTCCCCGCCGCGATGCTGGTGGCTGTCCGGATTGTGCCGGTCGTCGGTTCATGGATCGGTCCGTATCGGAACGCCCCGATTGAGGCGGACTCAGTAATACGCTTCTTCTTCGATGTACGGTTCGGACAGAGGAAGGGCGATGATCTGCTGCACGTACTGGATGGACTCTTCGTCGGAATTACCGGTGGTCGACGTTTCCTCGGAGGTGACGCGAGCGGAACTGGTCAGCTCGGGAACCGGACGCAGGCCCATCGTCACCTCGATGGCCCGTGGCAGCCGCCCTTCAGTCTGGCTGTCCCATGCATCAAGCCAGTCGATACCGTCGAAGTAGCGGAACTGCAGGTAGACGACTTCCGGAGCCAGAATCTGCGAGGCCTGGGCCATGCCGTCGATGTCCGATTGTGTGTCGGCGTAGTCGAGAGCCATCCGGTCCCCTTCCAGCCGGGCCAGCCCGACAACGCCGCTCGAATCGGTCGTGTCGGTCGAATTCGACAGGGCCAGCGAGGCGACAGCGGCACCGAGTGTGCTGCCTCCTTCGGCGGCGAGGAAGTACGAAACCGACAGCAGATCGCTCGTCCGGGTGACGATGCTGTTCGCGTCGGCTGCGGTGACGTAGCTCAGTCCCCGGGCGGGACGGCTGATGTGCAGCATCAGCGTCGTACTGTCGCCGACAACTCCCAGACTCGTCTGCTGGATCGCGCTGACCGAGTCGCCGACATCGACGACGATCTCGTCTTCGGCCGCGGCCGCATCCTCCAGATCGCTGGTCGCGGGATCCTCGAGGGACTCTTCGTCCTCGGTTTCCTCTTCGGGAACGCTGAAGACGACGGACGCGGCATCGACCGACATACGGTTGAAGATGGCCCGGATGATCTGGGCGCGGGCGACCTGATCCTGACCGGTGATCGTGATCCGCATGTAGATCTCGATCGCGCTGTAGATTCCTCCCAGGAGAATCAGACCGATACCGAGCGCAATGACCACTTCGAGCAGGGTGAATCCCTGCCGTTGCGGCACTGTTCGGAGATGGTCGTCAGATTGCTTCACGGTCAGAGGGACTCCAGACCTTCGACGGTCGATTCGCTGCTGCTGGCCGCCTCCACCCAGATCTCGGGATCCCGGATGTAACGCGTCAGCGTGTATTCGGCGTCGGAGAGTCCGTTCTGCCGCGTGTGAGTGACCGTCACCGTCAGCTCGAGCAGGTCGATGTGCGGACCTTCGACGACCGACAGACTCCACTGCCAGACGGGATCGTCATCAAATGCGCTGCCTGAGACCGACATGGGCGGGATGACGCCCGCGACGACTTCGTTCATCTTCGATTCGCAGCGGACGACGGCATCCGATTGCAGCCGCGCCTGATTGGCCGCCCGGGAACCGGTGTCGACGATCTGTGCCACGACGGCAATCGATCCGAAGAAGATCGTCAGTGCCAGGACGACTTCGAAGAGGGTGAAGCCGCGCCGGCGAGCGATGCCGGGCCGGAGGGGGGATGAACGCATCAGTCCTCCTCCTGTTCAACGGGCAGGATCGAAACGCTGCCGGTCAGTCCCCGCAGCGTGATCGTCTGAAAGCGGTTGTCCTCGTCGACGATGCGGAAGGTCGCATTTTCGGCGGTGCCGTCGGGATAGAACAGGATCGGCAGGGACCATGCCGTCTGCTTCAGGGAGGTCCCTTCGGGGAGGAGGACCAGCCACTCGTCGGGGAGCTGTTCGGTCGGGAGTGTGCCACTCTCGGAGACGGCCTGCGAATCGGGCTCGGCCTCGAACCGGTTGGTCGTGGCGAGCTGTCCGGAGTAGACACGCACCATTCCGCTGGCGACGGCGTTCACCATTGCGCTGCCGTCATCGGACGTCTGGGCGGCCATCTCGACGCGATCAAACGGGAGGACGACGTACTTCTGTCCACCCGGTTCGAACCGGAACTGATACACGAGTCCCGAATCGATCGCCTTGTACCGCGTCCCCCCCAGTTCCCTGCGGAGATCCTCGACGTCTTCGCGGAGCGTCTGTTCGCCCAGAAATCGGGTCATGACCGGCACGCTGATCCCGAGCACGACCACCAGGGCGGCGAGCACCAGGACCAGTTCGAACAGGCTGAAGCCGGCACGCAGCCGGCTGGATCGCGAACACGTTCTCAAGGAAGAAAGGCTCCTGAGGGGGGACCGGCACGGCACGCAGGCGGACGGTCAGGCGTCCAGGTCGTCCCAGTTGTTGATGTCATCGCCGCTGCCGTTGTCGTTCTTCCGGTCCGGACCCGACGACCAGATGGCCGGCTTGTCGACCGAAGACTTCGAGTTGGGGTACTCGTAGTAAAACGGTTCGCCCCAGGCGTCGAGCGGCAGCTTTTCGAGGTACGGCTCCATCGCCTTGCCGTTGCGATCGGTCGGGGCGATCAGCTCCTGCAGCGCTTCCTGATTGCCGCTGGGGAAGCTGGCGTCGTGGTCGACGGCGTAGAGTTTGAGCGCCTGTTCCAGGCCGTGGATGCTGGCCCGGGTCGCCTTGATATTCGCCTGTTTCTGCTGGCCGAGCAGCCGGGGCACGACCATCGCGGCAATCACGCCGATGATCGCGAGCACAATGAGCAGTTCCAGCAGGGTAAAGCCGGCGCGACGGGCGCGGCGGACAGGACGGACGCGTTGCATGATTTTTGTCTCCAGAAACAACTGTCTGCGATCGTGTTTTGCAATGGGGCGTGACGGATGACCTGCCGGTCCGGATGATGGTCTTATGGTCAGACGATACCGGAACTCTGCATGATCGGCAGCAGCAGGGCGATCACGACGTAGAGCACCACCAGTGCCATGATAAGCAGCATGAGGGGCTCGAGCATCCGTACGCTCAGGTCGAGTTCGCGGTTGGTGCGACGTTCGAGGTTGTCGGCGATATCGATCAGGACATTCTCGAGGTTGTTCGCTTCTTCGCCGACCGAAATCATCTCCACAATCTCGTCCGAGAATTCGCCGCTGGCGGCGAGCGGCCGGGCCAGCGACTTGCCGGTCGAGATGTTGTCGGCGGCGTCGGAAATGGCTTTCTTGAGAACGGCGTTGCCGGTCGCGTCCTTGGCAATGCGCAGTGACTGCAGGATCGGGACGCCGTTGTGCAGCAGGGTGCCGAGCACGCGGCAGAACCGGGCGGTCGCCAGGCTGCGGACGATGCGGCCCATTCCGGGGGCTTTGAGCCGGAACTGGTCGACATTCCACCGTCCCTGTTCGGTCTGCAGCAGATGATTGATTCCGAAGACAATGCCCGCGACGATCAGGATCGCGATGAGCCAGTAGCTCTGCACGTAGTCACTGATGGCCAGCAGCGAGGAGGTTGCCCACGGGAGTGTCCCCTGCTCGATCATGCGCTCGAACAGCGGCGCGAAGTTGGGCACGAACTTGATCATCAGGATCGCGATCATCAGCGTGCCGAACGTCAGCAGAAACGCCGGGTAGACCATCGCACCGACGACGCGCCCCTTGAGGTCTTCCTGGTGTTCGGTGAAGGCGGCGATTCGCTTGAGGACCTCTTCGAGGAAGCCCCCTTCCTCGCCGGCCCGCACCATGCTGATCACAAGTTCGTTGAAGGCCTTGGGGTGATGCTGCATCGCCTCGTAGAGGCGGGTTCCGTCCGCGACCTGGTCGCGAACGTCCTCGAGCACGACCTTGAGTGCCTGGCTGGAGACCTGGTTTTCGAGCAGGTTGAGTGCCCGCAGCAGCGGCACACCCGACTTGAGCAGGTCGGCAAGCTGTGAGTAGAAGGTCGCCAGTTGCCGGGCACCGACCCGACGGCCGACATGTTTCTGCTGGGCCCGGGATGACTCGGCCAGGTCGATCTGGATCGGAAACAGCTGTCGCGAGGCCAGCGTCGCCAGCGCATCATGCTGGCTCGTCGCCGACAGGACACCGGTGACCTGCTGGCCGCTCACTTCACGGGCGGTGTACTGGTAATCAGGCATGGGACCTGACGCAATGTCTTAGGAGGACTGCGGAACGATGACTAAGGGCCGATGACCGCGGGCCGGCGGCGGCTGTTGCCATGGGCCCGGCTGTCAACCAGTGACGATATCCGGCACGTCAGGAAACGTCACCCCGGGTGATCCGAACGACTTCTTCCAGAGTGGTTTCGCCGGCCGCCGCCTTGCGGTATCCGGACTGTCGAAGGGTGACCATCCCCTGTTCCAGGGCATGATCGCGAATGGCGGCGGTGCTGGCCCGCTCCACACAGAGCCGACGGATCTCGGCATCGTTGACCAGCAGCTCGAAGACACCGGACCGGCCCGTAAAGCCGGAGTCCCGGCAGTTGCGACAGCCCTTCGCCTGCCAGAGCTGGTCCACCGGGCGGGGCATGTCGACCGGCAGCTCGTCCTCGTCCGGTGTGTACGGCTGCTTGCAGTTTGAGCAGAGCACCCGGACCAGACGCTGGGCCAATACGCCCTCGACCGTGCTGGCGACCAGGTACGGTTCCACGCCCATGTCGACCAGTCGCGTAAAGGCACCCGGAGCGTCGTTGGTGTGCAGCGTGCTGAACACCAGGTGACCGGTCAGTGAGGCCTGAATCGCGCTCGTCGCGGTCTCGCCGTCTCGAATTTCTCCGATGAGCACCACGTCGGGGTCGTGTCGCAGGATGCTTCGCAGGCCGGCGGCGAAGGTGAGTCCGATCTTCGAGTGGACCTGAATCTGGTTGATCCCGCCCATGTGGTATTCGACCGGGTCCTCGACCGTGATGATCTTCGTTTCCGGAGAGCGGATCTCCCCCAGGGCGCTATAGAGCGTTGTCGTCTTACCACTACCGGTCGGACCGGTCACGAGGACGATGCCGTGCGGCAGCGAGATCAGGTTGCGGAACGTTCCGCCGATGTCTGCGGGCATGCCGACGCGGGAGAGGTCGAACTTCATCCGCTCCTTGTCGAGCAGACGCAGCACGACGCCTTCGCCGTGAATCATCGGGATGATCGAAACACGAACATCGATCTCGCGCCCCTGCACGCGGATGTTGATTCGACCGTCCTGCGGCAGGCGTTTCTCGGCGATGTTCAGCCGCGACATGATCTTCAGTCGCGTGACAATCGCCGAGGCGAAGTGGTTGATTTCCGGAGGGACCGGCTGGACGCGAAGCAGGCCGTCGACGCGGTAACGAATGACCAGCCCGGCTTCCTGCGGTTCGAGGTGAACGTCACTGGCCCGCTGTTCGAGCGCTTCGACGAGCAACTCGTTCACCAGCCGGATGACCGAGGGAGCCTGAGCCGACTCGGCCAGTTCGCCCAGCTCTTCGGGAACATCGTCGAGCAGTTCGACGCCGCTCTCGGCCCGCTGCGCCACGAGCTGACCGATGGTATCACCACCGACGCCGAGGTGCTCCTTGATGAGCGTGACGATCTCGTCGCGGCAGGCGAGCACCGGCTGCAGACGACAGTTGGCCACCGAGGAGAGTTCGTCGAGCGATTCGAGGTCGAACGGATCGGCCGTGGCGACGGTGACGGTTCCGTTGTTCCGTTCGAGTGGCAGGATTTCGTGCCGGAAGATCGCCGTGGCGGGGAACCGACCGAGCAGTTCCGCATCGACTTCCTGGTTCTTGAGCGGGACGAACTCCATGCCGAGTTCGCTGGCGAGGGCCCGGAGCACGTCTTCTTCGGAGATGACGCCCATGTCGACCAGAACCTGGTCGAGCCGTCGCTGCGGCGCTTCCTGCCGCGCGAGGGCGACCTCACGTTCGGTCACCAGGCCAGTCCGGATGAGAAGTGCTGCAATATCCATGGTTGTTACCGGTCAGGCAATCCCTTCTACGCAAATCGTGTCAGGACTGTTGGACGGAACTCGAAATGACGGGACGGCAAGTCCGGCACGCGGCCGGCGATCAGCCACCCCGGCGACCACCAAATCCACCGAAGCCGCCGCGACCGCCACGGTCACCACCCCGGCCGCCCCGATCACCGCCGAAGCCGCCCCGGCCACGATCACCGCCACGGTCACCGCCTCCACCCTGCTGCATCCGTTCACGCATCCGCTGTTCGAAGAACCGCCGCATGTCGTCGCCGCTGGGGCGGTTGTTGTCGGACGAGCGGCTGTTGTTGTCACTCGAACTGGAGGACGACGTGCGGGTCGAGGACGAACTGACGTTGATTTTGACCTTGGGGATCAGAGACGTCAGGGCACTCTGAACGGCCGATGAATTCGTGTTCTGCAGCGAGACGACCTGCACCGTGCGGCGTGCCTCCTCGGCGGCCGCGTCGATGTTGCGGACGAGCAGTTCAATTTCGCGGAACAGGGCGTCGTTCGCCGAAACAATCAGCTGATTGGTGCGGGTGTCGACGGCCAGCGTGAGCCGGATGTCCGGTTCGCGGCTGTTGTCGTTGCCACCGCGTCCCCCGCCACCCATCAGTGCTGCAAACGGGTTGCCTCCGTTGCGTCCACCACGACCGCGATCGTCGTTCTGATCTTCGAGATAGTCGCGATAGACCTCCTTGACCATATTGTATACGTCGGTCGCGTCGGCGTGTTCGACCGGAATCATGCCGGGAACCCGATCCCGCAGATTGTCGGGAAGATCGGTTGCGTCGAGGACTTCGAGCATCTGTTCGACTTCACGGACCCGATAGGCCGGTCCGGCGACCCACAGCGAGTTCGACCGGATTTCCGGGATGATTCGCAGGGTTCGCGACGTCGTTCCCAGTCCGCTCAGTCCGGTGGCATCCAGCAGCCCGGAGCTGAACGACGAGACCGATCCGCCAAGCAGTCCTCCCCCGGTCGACATCATGCTGACGTTGCTGTCCGGAAACAGCTGGTCGAGCATGGCAGCCGTCTCGGTCGCATCGGCCACCTGGAGAGTGAACACCGTCCACGAGGTGCGGGGCGGGATCGCCTGCATCGTCGATTCGAGCATGCGTTCGAACCGGTCGAGTGCTTCTTCGTCTTCGGAGGTGAACATGACTTCGTCGCCCAGGACGGTGATCGTCACCTGGGCGTCTTCCGGAGAAGCGTCGTTGGCAGCCGCTTCGTTCGACTCACCGGTGGCTGTTTCGTCCGACGTTGATTCATCCGAGACGAATCGGACTCTGGCCTGCGGCGTTTCAATCGATGTCGCGTCCAGAGGAACGTCGCGTGTATCGACGTTTTCGGCCGGTGGAGAGGGACGACGGAACCGGGGCTCATCGCTCGAGCGACGTGCGTCGGGAGTCCGCTGCGTACTCGTTCCGGGCGATCGCAGATCGTCCACCGGTCCCCGGTTCCTCGGGGTGACGACGCGGATCGGCGTGCTGGACGAGGCATCCCACATCCGTTCGAGCAGCGGCAGGATCTCGTCCGGATCGCGGCCCCCCAGGGGCAGCGTGCGGATGCGACCCTGCTGCGTCGCAGGACGCTGGCCCGTTCCATCTTCGCCAAGCTGCAGCAGCAGCGTCTTGACCTGGGCAATCTGACTGCTGTCGCCACGTACGAGAAGCTGGCGGGCGGTCAGATCGGGTTCGATGATCGGTGCCTGGTCGCCATCGCCAATAAACATCGAGCGAAGCATTGACGTGGCACTGATGGCATCCATTCGTGTGAGTGGGATGACCGCGACATCGCTTGTGCCGCCCAGACCGTCCATCTGGCGGATGAGGCCCTCGACTTCGCGATGCTGTGCTTCGGTGCCGAAGATATGGATGCGGTCGTTCCGGCCGTCTTCATTGACGACGACGCCGGGCAGGAGGGCATCGATGGTCTTGGTGACTTCACGGGCGTCGGAGGAATCGACCTTGTAGACGGCGAAGTAGGGCGTGCGACCGCCACGACGAACGCCGTCCGCTTCGACATCGATCGTTTCCAGAGTCGATTCGACGATCTTGTGCTCCGCGGCCGTCGCGGTGACGAGCAGCTTGTTGGTCCGCAGATCCTCGGTCACGTTCGTCGTGCCGTTCGTGCCGGACTCGGTCCGGGGAGGCTCGCGGCGGTCATAGCGGCGATCCCGTTCGTTTCCGGCGCTGACGTTGGTGATTCCCGCGGGGAGTCCGAGCAGGCTGCGGACGATGGGGGCGGCTTCGTCGGCAGAGACGTACTCCAGCGGGTACGCCTTGAAGGTGCGGTCCTGAGGTCCGCCGCGGGCCAGCGCCCCCTTGAGGATCTCATGAATCCGCCGGAGGTTGCTGCCGATGTCGGTGACCAGCAGGGAATTCGTCGTCGTCAGACCGACCACTTTCCCCTGGGGTCCCTTGATCTCGTCGATTTCGACGGCGACCTGCTCGACGTCCAGGCCTTCGAGCGGAAACGCGACCGTCAGCAGTTCGTTCTTGCCCCGATTGGCAAGCTCTTCCGGAGGAATATTGGGGATGAGGTTCGGCGGGATGCCGTTGTCGAAATTCAGGCAGACCAGGAAGTCGTCGCGGCGAACCAGGACGTATCCCTTCGGCAGCAGGTATCCGTTGAGAATGTCGAGCGCTTCGGTCGCGGTGTACGAGCGGCGGTCGAAGTAGTTGAATGTGCCGGGCGGGACGACGTTCAGGTCGAGCGTGAGTCCGGCCCGCTCGGCGAAGAGCTTGAGAACTTCGGTCCACGGTGCGTAGCGGAAGTTGAAGGACATCTGGACTTCGTCATCCGCCGGGGACGTCGCCGCTTCGCCGTCGGTGGATTCGCTGGCGGCCGCGCCGTCGCTGGCCGGGGCGGCAGCATCGTCTCCCATGCGTGCGCGCGCATCAAACGATGCGACAACGTCGGCACCGGGGGGAGCTTCTTCGATACGAACGGGAGGACGCTGCATCGCCGGCGGAGGAGCGGCTGCGTTGCGATCGCCGCGGCGGGGGGCGTCGCCATCCTCGGGACGTTCGGGGGGCGGCGGACCGAGTCGTTCCTGCCATGCGTTCTGCTGCTGTTCGGTCAGCACAGCGACCATCTTCGCGTCCCACTCCTGGCGGAACTGTTCGCGTTCTTCGTCGCTGGCACCGAAGCCGAGTTCGCGGCGGGCCTGATCCTGCTCTTCGCGGAGTTCTTCGAGCTTCGTCCGCTGATCCTCGCTCAGGCCCAGTTCGTCGGCGATCCGGTCCTGCGTCAGGGCCCGGGTTCCGGCGCGATGCAGGGCGATCTGGCGAAGCCGGGTGAACTGTTTCTCGTCGAGGACCTTGCTGACTTCCTGTTCCGTTTCGAGAGTCAGTTCTTCGCCCAGGGCCCTCAGTTGTGCGCGGACGGCGTCACGTTCCTCGTCCGGGGCGGAACGCATCTGTTCCATCAGACTGCCCATCTGTTCACGCATCCGCTCCTGAGCGGCCTGCGAGAGCTCGGTGATCTGTTCGATCTGCGCCTCCGTGACGCCGAGTTCCGAACGGACCTCCTCGCGCTGGAGTTCGCCGAGGATGCCACCGCCTCCGGGGCCGCGGCCCCCTCCACGCTGGAAGCCGCCGGGACGGCCTCCGCCGAATTCGCGCCCTCCGCCAAAATCGCGGCGGCCTCCGCCACGGCGCTGGGCCTGGGCGACGTCCGCAACGAGGAGCAGGGAGACCAGGGCAATTGCCCCGCAGGTTCGCAGGAGTGACAGTGATGAGTTCATTGTAACTCGATCGGCTGAGCAGTCTTGTGTCAATCTACACGGCGAGGTTCGGGTACGGACCCGAAGCGGCATGCCGGTGGTCCGTGCAGTCTATTTGAGGGAACGGACGGGATGCGGGTGCGTCAACCGGCAAATCGCATAACGGTTTCCCGCACGTATCGTATTCCACGTGCAGGCAAAAGGTTGCAGTGAAACGGGAAACCGGCAGGGTTTGCCGGCGGTGCGCAGTCCGTCGTGCGCATCGCCCGCGATATGCCAGAAACTCCGAGTCTGTCGTACAGAATTCGGAAACCCCGCACCTCTTGCCCGGGTTTTCGTAAAGTAGAGCGAGTTCGGGGTACGAATCTGTGCGCGATTCGAACAGGATGGAGCTGATCCCGACCGGGTACGGAGCCTGACACGTCTTCAGCGGAGTGAAATCGTCATGACAACCGGACTGTTCGGTGGAACTGCTCGAATACTGCTCGTCGGCGGAATCCTTGTCGTCCTTGCCTCCCCGGCACTGGCGCAGTTTCGCGGCGGCCCACCGTCGCCGGATCGGATGTTCGGATTCATGGACCGGAACCGGGACGGATACCTGGACGGGGACGAACTGCGACGGGTGCCCGGGCCGTTTCGCGAGGCCCTCGAGGAAGCCGGCGTCGATCCCCGCCGCGGAATTTCCCGCGACCGGTTCCTGCGGGAAGCCCCCCGGATGATGGAATCGGCCCGCCGCCGGATGGAAGAGTCGCGCGGACGGGGCGACTCCGATCGCCGTCGGGGGGATGATCGGGACCGTCGGGACGATCGCGATCGTGACGAGGATCGGCGTCGTCGGGAACCGGAGAAGCCGCAGCGGCCGGCACGCAAGAAACGCGAGCCGGTGGCGCTCACCATCCCCGAACAGTTCACCACCATCGACCAGGATGCCGACGGGCAGGTGGCGTTCTATGAATGGCGTCAGACGCAACACGGGACAATCTCGCAGTTTCGGGCAATCGATCGGAACGGGGACGGGTTCCTGACTCCATTTGAACTCAAACTTTCACTCGAACAACCGGCGGGAGAAACGGTTCCCCAGGTCGCCGCAGGACCGCAGCCCGGAACGATCCAGGCTCCTCCGGCAGCGACACGAGCGCCGGCGACACCGGTTCCCACGCCGCCTCCTGCCACGCCACGTCCTGCCGCACCGGCACCGGCTGCGTCGCAGTCGGCGCCCGTCGACATGGACTCCCCCGAAGCGGCCCGGGCGAAGTACACGTTTCGCCTGCTGGACCGCGACCGGGATGGTTCCGTGACCCCGGAGGAATGGCAGCGGAGTCGCCGGCTCCGTCCCATGTTTGAAGCTGCCGGCGTCGACCTCTCCAAACCGATGACCGTCGAGCAGTTCGTCCCGACGTACCTGAAGATCAACAAGTCCTGAGACGTTTCGGGCCGGTCACGCGACCGGCCCTGTTTCCCTTCTGCCGGTCTCTCTACAGCTGACTTTCGTCGTACTGGCGGGCGATCGCCGTTCCGATCAGCCGGATGAAACCCTCGGCAAACTCGGCCCGCAGCCGCAGGCCGGTTTCCGTCGGACGGACTTCGATCTGCAGCGAATCGTTCAGGTTGTCGAACGCTTCGCCGGCAATTTCCCGGACCTGCGGCGGATTGTTTGGCGGCGGGGGCAGTTCCAGCCACGGACTGACCCGGAAGATCATCTGAAACGGTGGCGTCCGGGACTCGACCGGAGCCGTTCCCGCTTCGGCAACCAGGTCCATCGCAAACTCCATGGCGGTCTGGGCGCCGTCGCCGCCAATGGCGAACCAGAAGATCCCCGGTGTCGCTGCACACAGAATGTCGGGGGCGCGACCGTACAGCCGCCGGTCCTCATCCCGCGAGTCGTCCGGCGTAATGCGGTGAATCGCCGTCCGCTCATACTTGGCGGCGTCAATCTCGACGTCGGCTTCGATGTCGGGGTTGGAGCTGACGGCAGTAAGAACCTGTCGCAGCGGCAGCGAGAGATCTTCGCTGGGATCCGTGCGGAGGGCACCGACCAGAACGAACTGCCCGGCTTCATCCATGACGAACTGCATGCAGAAGTCGAAGTGTCCTTCCTCCACCGTCTTTCGCAGTACGTTGCAGAGCCGGCTGATGGAACCATCCTCTCCCGCTTCGGTCGGCAGTTCACCGGCCAGAGCGAGTTCCAGACCGTTGACCAGCTCGGTTGCGGCCGTCCGTTCCCGCTTGTCCATCGCCCACGACAGAGATGCCGTCAGCGGCTGGTAGTCGTTGATCAGACTGCCGAAACGGGTCGGTTTCGTACCGACCGTGTCGAGGTAGTCTGCGAAGTCGCTCTCCGCCCGGGCGTCGATGGCGGCTTCGATGATGGCTTTCTTCTGTTCGGCCGAGGCATCCAGCCCGATGACGAAGCGTTCTCCGTGCTCGAGGGTCTGGGTCAGCAGTTCGAGTGTACTGATGCCGTACGCGCGCCGGATGCGATAGGCGGCTTCCGGCTCTTCGTCCCGCTGCTGCAGTTCGGCCTCGGCGCTGGCCCGAAGGAAGTTGATGAAGACTTCGCGAACAAGCGGCGGCATGTTGTCGAGCTGAATCGACAGGGCCGCGTCGTAGCGCGAGGTCAACGTCGCATTCGCTTCGAGCGGGTCGGCATGTTCGAGGTCCGCCAGTTCCTCATCCGGCGACAGGAACGCGTATCCGCCTGCATACGACATGTAGATCGATTGCCGGCGGCCGACGAATTCGTAGTAGCCTTCTGCCTCGCCACGCTTCCTGGCGGTCAGCGGACCTTTGGCAAACACCGCGATCAGCCCCCGCACGTCCTTGACGGGCAGGAAGAAGACCGGCGTTGGCTGAGGTGGCAGCGCCGGTTTGACGTACAGCATCATTCCATACGGTCGTTCCCGATCCATCCAGTCAAGATTCTCGAGCGCAGAGAGCGGCTCGCCGAGCAACGCTGCATACAGTTCCGGCCGGTCAACACTGTTGAGAACGAAGTCGATCGTCGACAGCACGCGGTCCGCACTGGCGAAGTTGACGACCATCACCGGCTTCAGGTCCGCGAGCGGATCGTCAACTTCGTCCAGCTCGCTCGTCTGCGCTGCGGCGGGAACGGTGACAAGCAGCAGGGCCAGGACGGCAACGTGCAGTCGTGCCGCCAAGGGAAGGACTGAGTGAGGGTGCCACGGGCGACACACACGCTGAATCATGACGTTCCTCTTGTTGTGAACTCGATTTGTCGTGAACGCGATCGAGTGAGTTGGGGAGAGGACGGCAAGCCCCGGCTCAACGTCGGGACGGGGACCGTCATTTCTTCATGCTACCCGGACGTGGTGGTCGGCGGATTCGTGAAACTGTTCCGATTTCGCAGTTTGTGTGGCTCCAACCGGCGCGGCTCGACCAGTGGCGTGGATTGTGTCGAAGGTGAGTGATAAGCGCGGCATGCATACGGCCCGAATGAGGGGCCCCCGGGAAATCGTGACGGAAGGAGCCTCCGATGGACCTGAAATCGGTAGTGCGACTGAGTGTTCTGCTGACGACCGTAATCATCGCACCGGCCGTGACGGTCGCCGATGACGGCCCCTGTCCGCCCGAAGCCGAGGGGGCCTGTCCTCCGGAAGCCGAATCCGGATTCGGATGGCGGTGGCCGCCACTGTTCCGGGACTCGCCCATGGGGGCCCGGGCACATCATGGCGAGTTCGGCTCGCCCGGCCTCGGCTGGCATCACTTCGAGCTGCCGTTCGCACGCTATGGCGTGTGGTATCGGCCGAACTCGATGGAGCCGAACAATTTCCGCTGCCGGCCCCGGCCCTTCCGCCCGCAGGGCTACGGGATGCCGCAGCATGTCTCCTGCTACCGCATGGACTACAATCCGTACGTGCTGGACGATCCGAATTCGATCCACGGTCCGTCCTATTACCAGCGCCATCCGCCGCTGTACCCCTGTGGTTATCCGCAGTGCCGGTGCGGCAAATGCCTGCTGAAGGCGAGCGAAGGCTACTGATCGCGGAGACCGGTCCGGCGCAAGGCCGAAATTCCGGTGTTCGCCGGGCCGGGCCGGTGGTAGACTTCAGGGAGTGTTTCGGGCGACAGGACTTCCGGCCGCTCGAAGCACCGGCGGGCCGGTTCCGGTGACTCCGTCCCGATTGTGTCACACGGGCCCGAACGATTGTGTCGCACCGGCCCGACAAGGTCGGGGTGGGCCCGACGAGATCGGGATGGGACAGATCCCTCTGTCCTGTGTGACGTCCTTGCCCTGTTGCAGGCACCTTCGAGGGGCCGCGATCCATGCCGCTGTTTCTGATTCCTGACGACGGGAGCAAGCCGGTCGTACTCGACAAGGCGATCGTCTTCTTCGGACGACACGCCGATTGCGACGTGGTGCTCTCCAACAGTCGAAAAGTCTCCCGCAAGCACTGCTGCGTCGCTCGCGTCGACGACCACTACGTCGTTCGTGACCTGGGCAGCATGAACGGCGTGCGCGTCAACGGGGAGGCGGTCGAGCGCGAGGCACGCCTGGAGGACGGCGACGATCTGCTGATCGGCGACGTCGCTTACCGCCTGCAGGTGGAAGATACCGTCGCCCTGCGGAACCGTCAGCGGCCACTCAATGCCGCCGGGGCCGGCGTCTCGCCCGACATGCTCAGTCAGGACATGCCGGTCGCCATTCCCGAGGAAGACGAAGACTTCCGCGTCGAGAAAACCATCGGCCCCTCGCTGATGTCGCCGGATGGTGCCGACTCCGATCCCTCGGAAGAAGAGATCATCGAGCTGAGGGACGACGATCTCGTCGACGAGTGACCTTCCGGCAAATCCGCCCGGCACGCCGGGGCCGTGCGCCGCAACGCCTGACCCTGTCTCGTGATTGCCTGGCGACCGGCAAGGTGGTACGCTTCAGGTTGCATCAACGGTGGTCGATGGAAGTCTGGTCGGCTGCCCCCTCCCCTGCACTGTCAGGCGGTTCGACCTGGACCGCATGACGGCCTGCCTGAAGGTGTTCACATGCTGACGATCACGGGACGTCCGACACGACTGTGTGATGGCTGGACCCGACGGGACGTACTCCGCATCGGTGCGATCGGCGTGGGAGGGCTGACGCTGCCGGGACTCCTTCGTGCCGAGCAGGCCCAGGGACGCTCCAACCGACACAAGGCGGTCATCATGATCTACATGTGCGGGGCTCCCTCGCACCAGGACATGTATGACCTGAAGATGGATGCTCCCGCCGAGATCCGCGGCGAGTTCCGCCCGATTGCGACGAACGTCCCCGGCATCGAGATCTGCGAGCACCTGCCCGGCCTGGCGCGGAACATGGACAAGTGCGTCCCGCTCCGGTCGGTCTACGGCTCTCCCAACGGGGCTCATGATTCGTTCATCTGCTACACCGGTCGTCCGGTGCAGAATCAGCCGGCCGGTGGCTGGCCGTCGATCGGTTCAGCCGTTTCGAGGCTGCAGGGGCCGACGAACCCGGCCGTGCCCCCCTTCGTGGGGCTCTCGCCCGACACTGGCCACCCGCCCTACGGATCCCCCGGGCTGCCTGGCTTTCTCGGCGTCTCGCATGCGGCGTTCCGGCCCTCCGGGCCCAGCCGCCAGGACATGGTGCTCAACGGCATCGATGCAGACCGGCTCGGCGATCGCCAGCAGCTTCTGACGGCATTCGACCGACTCCGCCGCGACATCGACGCCAGCGGGACGCTCGAAGGGATGGACTCGATCACCCGGCAGGCGTTCGACATTCTCACGTCGAGCCGCCTGGTGGATGCTCTGGATGTCTCCCAGGAACCGGCAGAGGTCCGGGAGCGGTACGGCAAGGGGGATGCGAAGAACTACGGCGACGGGGCACCGCGAAACCTTGAGCACTTTCTGATGGCCCGCCGACTCGTCGAAGCGGGAGCCCGTGTGGTGACGCTCAACTTCGGTCGCTGGGACTTCCATTCGAACAACTTCGGCGGCCTGAAGAACACGCATCTGCCGCAGTTCGACCAGGGGCTTTCTGCCCTGATCGAAGACCTGTACGAGCGTGGCCTGGCCGATGACGTCACCGTCTGTGCGTGGGGCGAATTCGGCCGCACGCCGCGGATCAACGCCAATGGTGGCCGCGACCACTGGCCGCGGGTCGGCGGCGGTTTGCTGGCGGGCGGCGGGATGCGGACCGGTCAGGTGATTGGCGCGACGGACCGGCTTGGTTCGGACATCGCGGACCGGCCGGTTCACTTCGGCGAGGTGCTGGCGACGCTGTATCACAATCTGGGCATCGACGTGGAACAGACCACTCTGCCCGATCTGTCCGGCCGCCCGCAGTACCTGGTGAACGACGGCTATCGCCCGCTGGGGGAGGTGGTTTGAGGGGCTCTCCGGCTGCTCTTGTGCCCCGATAGTTGAGGCTGCAGGGCTGCAGGCGCGCTCGAGGGCTGGCCTGTGAACGCCAAGCGGATTCATCGCCTGCGTCATCAGGAAGGCCCGAAAGTGCGGAGAAAACGGCGGACGCGACGCGCCTTCGGCCAGTCGGCGAACGCCTGCCATGAGCGTCGAGCGGAGCACAAAGACCAGGTGTGCTGCTGGGACTTCGTCTACGCCCGGACGACAACCGGAACGACACTGAAGTGGCTGTCGATTGTGGACGAGTATGCGCAGGAATGCCTGGCGCTGAAGGTGTCGCGCAGCATCACGAGCGAGGACGTCATCGACACGCTGGCAGAGCTGTTTGCGATGCGAGGCGTGCCGCAGGCGATCCGGAGCGACAACGGCCCGGAGTT
>ENA-ORCW01000420-ORCW01000420.1-marine-metagenome-genome-assembly--contig:-NODE-420-length-27883-cov-3.593757_pt1 | contig 27883 bp, 32 predicted proteins | sample MGYA00237784_ERZ508517 | MGnify/ENA primary metagenome ERZ508517 (study PRJEB26187, sample SAMN06268979) | marine metagenome | isolation source: Tt ae E1 feedstock associated aerobic enrichment on... | reverse complement strand
CCGATCAAAAAGCCGGAACAGCTGGAGTGGAGCTTCGCGGGGCCGTTCGGCACCTATGACAAGGCCCAGCTGCAGCGCGGGCTGAAGGTCTACGCCAATGTGTGCTCGGCCTGCCATTCGATGAAGCTCGTATCGTTCCGCACGCTCGAGGAACTCGGCTACTCGGAACAGCAGGTGAAGGCGTTCGCCGCCAATTACGAGGTCGAGGACGGCCCGAACCAGGACGGCGACATGTTCACCCGCACCGCCACCCCGTCGGACTACTTCCCGAGCCCGTACGAAAACGACAAGCAGGCCGCCGCCGCCAACAACGGCGCCGTGCCGCCGGACTTCTCGCTGATCGCCAAGGCCCGTGCCGTCGAGCGCGGTTTCCCCACCTTCGTCTTCGACATCTTCACGCAGTATGCCGAGGCCGGTCCGGATTATATCCACGCGCTTCTGACGGGTTACGAGGAAGAGTCCGAGGGACACGAGGTGCCGGAAGGGACCTACTACAACCCGTATTTCATCTCGTCGGCTTCGCTGGCCATGGCACCGCCGCTCTCCGAGGGCATGGTGGCTTATGACGACGGCGCGCCTGAGACGGTCGATCAATACGCCCGCGACGTTTCCGCATTTCTCATGTGGGCGGCCGAACCGCACATGGAAGCGCGCAAATCCACCGGTTTCGTGGTGATGATCTTCCTTCTGCTCTTCGGCGGGCTGGTGTATCTCACCAAGCGCAAGATCTGGTCGGACGTCCACTAAGGCGCCGACCACACGAAAAAACGAAAGGGCGCCGCGTGCGCCCTTTTCTTTTGTGCCGTAACGCGGCAGAAACAGGAGAACCGGGGCAGGGCACATGGCAGCTTCTCAGACACTTCAAGACACGCTTCTTTCCGCGATCCGCACCATTCCGGACTATCCCAAGCCCGGCATTCTGTTTCGCGACATCACCACACTTCTTGGCAATGCGCGGGCTTTCCGCCGTGCGGTGGACGAACTCGTCCACCCCTATGCGGGCGCCAAGGTCGACAAGGTCGCCGGCATCGAGGCGCGCGGTTTCATTCTCGGCGGTGCGATCGCCCATCAGCTTTCGTCGGGCTTCGTTCCAATCCGCAAGAAGGGCAAGCTCCCGCACGACACGGTACGGGTCGCCTACAGTCTCGAATACGGCATCGACGAAATGGAAATGCATAAGGATGCGGTGACACCGGGCGAAAAGGTGATCCTTGTCGACGACCTCATCGCGACCGGCGGCACCGCGGAGGGTGCGGTAAAGCTTCTGACCCAGATGGGAGCGGAGATTGTCGCTGCGTGTTTCGTCATCGATCTGCCGGACCTTGGCGGTCGCGCCAGGCTCGAAGCCCTCGGCGTCGATGTCCACACGCTCATCGCCTTCGAGGGCGATTGAAGTCTCCGGCAGTCGCTGCCATTTTTTGTCTTCATGTATTGAAGATTTTTTTCTGTTTTAATCTTCGTGATTGCATTTATGAATAGAGATTAGTTTATCTCTATTATGGGCGAAGATTCAAATGTATTACATTTATATTATATTTCTATCCCATGCATTGATTCTGTTTTTTCCGGATGTTGCGTTTGCCGACGATGCTTCGCTCGCCTCTGCTCAGCTAGACGGTGGCAGTGATCCCGAAACCGATGCGCAATGGGGGCTGGGCGCTATCGATGCCGCAAAGGCATACGCCTTGGGCTTTAGTGGACAGGGCGTCCGTGTCGGTGTCTACGATAGCGGTATCGATACCGGCCATCGTGAGTTCGCTGGCCGGTTGACTGCGGGCAGTTTCGATCTGGATGCGTCGCTCCTCGTCGGGCGGATGACCCCTGTCGGCGGCGATTCCCTGGGGCACGGATCGTTCGTCTCCGGGATCATCGCGGCCAACCGCGACTTCAGCGGTATGCATGGCGTCGCCTACGATGCTTCCGTGGTCATGGTCTCCGGGGATATTTGGAGGTACACATTTGATACCTATACCAGCTATGCATACCAGTACTTTAAGGCGTTCGGGATCGACCTCGTGAACGCATCCCTTGGCATGGATGACGATGCGGTGCCGGGCGGGATAGTCGACGAGGACTTTTTGCAGAGATATTTTCCGCAGGCATTGGCCGCGATCCGCAATACGGCGCATACGGGTACGGTAACGGTCTGGGCGGTCGGCAACGACGCAACGAGCATTCCGCAAGCGCCGGCGCGTCTGCCCTTGTATTATCCTGAACTGGAAGACGTGACACTGGCCGTGGCCGCGCTGAACCGGCGTGGCAAACGGGCACGCTACTCGGCGCGCTGCGGCGTTGCAGCGACGTGGTGTCTGGCGGCTCCCGGTGGAGAGGGGCGGGTCGGCAGCGCCCATGGGATCCGCTCGGTGAAATCAGGCGGTGGCTACATGACCGCGAGGGGAACCTCCTCCGCCGCGCCCCATGTCACCGGAACGCTCGCGGTCTCGCGGCAGATATTTCCCCGCGCCGACATGCGCGATCTGCGCCGGCTCGTGTTGCATACGGCGGTGGATTTGGGGGATGCCGGTATCGATGCGGTTTATGGATGGGGCGGACTTTCCCTCGGCAATGTCGTCGATACCATCGCGCCGCACGGGCGTTCAATATTTGCCGGGGCCGCCTTCAACCGTCAGCTGTCCATGCAGCAGGTATCGCGGCTACCCTTCGCCGATGTCTCCCGCGCTGGGAGCCATAAACATCTCTGGGTGGCAGGCGACCTTGCATCCATGCGGATCGCCATGTCGCCGGGCTCGCCCGCGACGAACGCGCGCAGCCGGGCGTTCGCTGCCGGTGTGGACCTCGAGGAGCAAGATGGGCTGAGAGCGGGCATTGGGCTCGCCCATACGATGGGCCGGACCGATGAGGATGGGACCGCCAATTCGGCCAGTGCGCATGGGTTCCACGGTTTCGGCTACGGCGATTGGCAAGACGGTGCCTGGTATGCGAAGGGGGCTGCCGGCGTTGCGTCTTTTCTCCAGAAACACACCCGCCGCACCCTTCCCGGGCTTGACGGCACGGTGCTGGCGCGCAGCAAACCCGAAGCGCGCTCCTCGTCCATCGCATGGGGGGCGTTTGCCCATGCGGAGACCGGGCGCATCTACGACCTCGGTCCGGCCGATATGCGCGTTTTCGCTCGCTTCACCGGAACGGCACAATCATACGGCCGGGTCACGGAAAGGGGGCTTCCGCTTCTCGGTTACACCTTGCATGCGGGCCGGAGGGTTTCTGCTCGAATGGGTTTGGGCATGCGCCTCTCACGGCCATTCGCCGCTGGCCCAGTGGTTGTGTCGCCTGAGTTCGAACTGTCCCATGCGCGCATGTTGGGACGCGATGACCATGCCGTTGACACGGACCTTCTCGGCCGAAAGATGAGAGCCTCCACCACGACGCTTGGACGCGATATTTTCGGCATCGGTGGGGCGCTCAGATTCGAGGACCCGCAACGCGGCCTCGCCGCATCCGTCGGTTACGCCGGTTCCTTCCGCAAAAACGCCAATCGGCATGACGTCACGTTCGGGCTCTCGCTGAAATTTTGATAGCCAAGACGCTGCTTTTCGGCGTCGGGCGCAGGATCACTCGACGTGGGTCGTTGCTACGTGGCCTTCATCAACACGCCGTTGTCGAAGGTCATAACCGGCTCGCCGTCCTGCCTGTGTGCGGCGGCGGCAAGCGTTACGAGATGCCATCCGGGACGCGAGGCGAGCGGCCGGTGTGCGGTCACCGCGCGTGTGAAGGTGATCGCGTCGCCTTCATAGACGGGCTTCAGCCATTTCAGGTTCGAGAAGCCGGGTGACGGGCCGAATTCCGGCTTGGCGCCGGAACCGTCCCAATCGCCGAACACATCGCGTTCGATGCCTTCCAGATTGTAACGCATCCACATCGCGCAGGTGTGCCAGCCGGAGGCGCAAAGGCGGCCGAACACGCTTTCGCGTGCGGCTTCGGGGTCCGTGTGAAAGGGTTGGGGATCGTAGGCGCGCCCGAACGCGATGATCTCTTGCGCGGTGAACGTGTGTGTGCCCAGCGTCATCGTTTCGCCCAGGCGCAAAAATCGGTCGAGACTCATCTTGCGTCTCCCGCCTTGCGCATTTTGAACATGATCGGATTTTCGATTTCCATCACCGTCTCGCCCTTCTGGTTGGTCACCAGATGGCGGAACGTCACCAGGCCGATCCCGGGGCGCGACTTCAATGCCCGGCGTTCTAGGACGGTCGTGTGGCCGGTGAGCGTATCGCCGGCGATGACGGGGCGTTTCCATCGCGCCTCCGTGATGCCTGGAGAGCCCTGCGATGTAGAGTCGGCCAGAAGGGCATCGTAGAGCATGCGCATGAAGATGGCGCAGCTATGCCATCCGGAAGCCGACAACCCGCCCAGGATACTGGCCTTGCCGGCTTCCTCGTCGAGATGCATCGGTTGCGCGTCGAACTGGCTGGCGAACGCGACGATTTCGTCGGCGCCCACCGTCTTTTCTCCGAAGGGAATGGTCACTCCGGGCTCGAGTTCCTCGAACGCCCACTTCTTGTCCGTCATGTCTCAATCCTGTTCAGGCTTGAACCTTATGGCCGCAAGACGCGCGATCTTCAAGCATGGGATCGAGGAAGTTTTAGAGCCAGCCGCGGCGTTTGAAATACCAGAACGGGAGGAGGGCGGAGAACACCATGAGGACGATCGCGACAGGATAGCCGAACGGCCACTGTAACTCCGGCATGATCTCGAAATTCATACCGTAGATCGAGGCGACCAGCGTCGGTGGAAGAAAGATCACGGCAACCACCGAGAAAATCTTGATGATGGCGCTCTGTTCGATGCTGATCATGCCGAGCGTTGCGTCGAGCAGAAAGCCGATCTTCTGGGAGAGGGCGGTTGCGTGATCGGAGAGTGAGTCGATGTCGCGTGACAGCGTTTTGATCCGCGCGCGTCCATCCTTGCTGCCGCGGGCCGAAACCGCGCCGAAGAAACCGGACAGGCGCTGCATGGTCAAAAGACTGTCCTGCATTTTGGAGATCAGGTCTTCCTTGCGGCCGATCCGGCGCAGGATGATCTGGAAGCCCCGGTCGCGCTTGGAAGCCTTCTTCTCAGAGGGATGGAATATCCCTTTCGAAAGCTCCAGCACTTCGCCTCCCGCACGCTCCAGAATGTCGGCCAGCCGATCGGTGATCACTTCCAGAAGATTGATCAGCACCGCTTCGCCGCTGCCGCATCCAAGCGCGGCCTTTTCGGCGCGTTGCGGAAACGTCTGGAAGGCCCGAGGCTCGTGATACCGCACCGTCACAAGCGGCCCCGTGGCTGTGAGAATGAAGGTGATTGGCCCCATCTCAGGCTGGTCGCCGTCGGCATGAGCGGGCAGGGTCGCGGTCATGAAATGCGCCCCGTCCTCGCTGTAGAGGCGGCTGGAGATCTCAATCTCTTCCATGTCGGCGCGCGTCGGAACGGCGATGCCGAGCCATGTTTCGACGGCCTTTTCTTCGTCTTCCGTTGGGGCGATCATGTCCACCCAGACGACGGCTCCCCGTTCGGCGGACGACAGATCCACGGGTTTTAGGCGTTCGTTCTCGGCAATGTACGTCTTTATCATGATCTCGTTTCCTGAAGCCGGGGACGAAGATTTCCGTCTATCCGCGCTTCGTCAAGACCAGGGGGCGCGCAAGCGTGGCCAGGGGCGCACGCGTCGCGCGCCGTTCGACTGTCCGACGCCCCCCGTGTGTGTGTATGTGTGTGTGTGTCGGGGATCAGGTGTTGAATTTGAACAGCATCACGTCGCCGTCCGTCACCACATATTCCTTGCCTTCGTCGCGCGCCTTGCCGGCGTCGCGCGCGGCCACTTCGCCGCCAAGCGTGACGAAATCGTCGTAGCCGATGGTCTGGGCGCGGATGAAACCGCGCTCGAAATCCGTGTGGATCGCACCGGCCGCCTGCGGCGCCTTGGCGCCCTTATGCACCGTCCAGGCGCGCGTTTCCTTCGGACCGGAGGTGAAGAAGGTGATCAGATCGAGCAACGCATAGCCGGCGCGGATGAGGCGGTCGAGACCGGGTTCTTCGAGCCCCATGGCTTCCAGATATTCCGCAGCCTCTTCGTCGGAAAGCTGGGCCACCTCGGCTTCGATGGCGGCAGATATCACCACGGTGACCGCGCCCTGGGCCTTGGCCATTTCCTCCACGCGCTGGCTCTGGGCGTTGCCCTCTGCCGCGTCCCCCTCGGCCACGTTGCACACATAGAGCACCGGCTTTGAGGTCAGAAGATTGAGGCCGCGCAGGATCTTCAAATCCTCTGCCGCGATGCCGTCCAAGAGCATGCGCACCGGCTTGCCGTCCGGCAGCAGCGCCAGCGCCTGCTCCATCATCGGCAGGAGCGTCTGGGCTTCCTTGTCCTTGCCGGTGGCGCGCTTCTGCATCTGCAGGGTGCGGCGCTCCAGGCTCTCGAGATCGGCAAGCATCAGCTCGGTCTCGACGGTCTCCGCGTCCGCCACCGGGTCGATCCGGCCTTCAACATGGGTGATATCGTCGTCCTCGAAGCAGCGCAGCACATGCACGATGGCGTCCACCTCGCGGATATTGGCGAGGAACTGATTGCCCAGCCCTTCACCCTTGGAGGCGCCGCGCACCAGGCCGGCGATGTCCACGAAGGAGATCCGGGTCGGAATGACCTCCTTGGATTTGGTCACGCCGGCGATCTTCTTCAGGCGCGGATCGGGCACGGCCACCTCGCCCGTATTGGGCTCGATGGTGCAGAAGGGATAGTTGGCGGCCTGCGCGGCGGCCGTCTTTGTGAGCGCGTTGAAGAGCGTCGACTTGCCCACATTGGGCAGACCGACGATGCCGCATTTGAAACCCATTTCCTATTCCTTCTGGCCGAGGAGTTTTTTCAGCATGGCCGCCATGGGGCCGCTTTCCGGAATGGGGGCGGAGGGCCCCTGCTGCCGCGCCTGCCGAATATGACTTTTCTTCTTCGCGGGCTTCTTCTCCGGCCTTTCGGCCGGCTCCGCGCCGCTGCCTTTCACCGCAAGGCTGACCCGGTTCATGAAACCCGATTCGTCGCCCTCGGCAAGCATGGCGACATTGTCGGCCGTCGCCTCCAGCAGCGGTTCGAGCCATGCCTGGTCCGCTTTGGCGAAATCGCCGAGCACATGCGGGTTGACGCGTGCCTTGTCGCCGGGATGGCCGATGCCGATGCGCACGCGCCGATAATCCTTGCCGCAATGGGCGTCGATCGATTTGATGCCGTTGTGTCCGCCCGAGCCGCCGCCCGTCTTGATGCGCAGCTTGCCCGGAGCGAGATCCAGCTCGTCGTAGAAGACGATCAGGTCGTCCAGACCGATCTTGTAGAAGCGCATCGCTTCGCCGACCGCCTGGCCCGAAAGGTTCATGAAAGTCTGCGGCTTTATCAGCAGGACCTTCTCGCCGCCGACGCGGCCTTCGGCCACCAGCGCCTTGAATTTCTTCGACCACGGCGAAAAACTATGGCGGCGCGCAATCGCGTCCGCCGCCATGAAACCGACATTGTGCCGGTGCCGTTCGTATTGCTGGCCGGGATTGCCGAGCCCTGCAATGAGCAGCATGAGATTTTGCAGGAAAGGGGAGGATTACTCCTCGCCCTCGCCCTCCTTCTCTTCGACCTCGGCTTCCTCGTCCGCACCCTCTTCTTCCTCGTCGGCCTCGGACCCTTCCGATTTCAGGCTGGCCGGGGCTGCGATGGTTGCGATGGTGAAGTCGCGGTCGGTGATGGTCGGTTCCACGCCTTCCGGCAGTTTGACGGCCGAGATATGGGCGGAATCGCCGATATCCATGCCATCCAGATCCACCTCGATATAGTCGGGGATCGCCGTTGCCGGGCAGGTGAACTCGACTTCGTGACGCACGACGTTGAGAACGCCGCCGCGCTTGATGCCGGGTGCCGTCTCTTCGTTGAGGAAGTGAACCGGAATGTTGACGGTCACGACCGTGCCCTTGCCGATGCGCAGGAAGTCGACATGCATGACGAAATCGCGGACCGGGTCGAGCTGGTAGTCCTTCGGAAGGACCTGGTAGGTCTTGCCGTCGACGTCGATGGTCGCGATCGTGGTGAGAAAGCCGCCACTGTGGATCTTCATGAACACTTCCTTGTAGGGAAGTGTGATGGAAACCGGGGCACCCTTGTCGCCGTAAATGACGGCGGGAATTCTACCGTTGCGCCGAATAGCCCGGGCGGACCCCTTACCGACCCGTTCGCGCGCCTCGGCCTTCAGCTCGTAAGTCTGATGGCTCATGGCCTGTCCTTTCATGTTTTGGAGCGCTTCCGGAAATCCGAAAGCGTGAAAGCCGACCGAAACGGAAAACGGCGGCGCGAGAAGCGCTGCCTGAAGACCGCATTGTATCGGGCGAACTTCCATCCGCGTTGCCTCCAAGGGTGTCTACGCGGACGGCGGGTCTATAGCCGATGGAAGGGCTGTGCGCAAGAGCGCGACGCCTTTCAAGGCAAGGCCGCTGGCACAATCTGCTGCGGTTTGCGGGTTCCTGCCTGTTGGTCGCCATTGCGCGCGTCGTAGCGTGCGCGCGCTGCGTCCATGCGTCCGGCGTTGTCGAGCGCGAAATGTTTCAGCGCGGAAAGCGGTTCGGCCAGTTCCTGCCCGAACGGCGTCAGCCGGTATTCCACGCTCGGCGGAACGGTGGGATGCGTTATGCGCTCCACGAAACCGTCCCGCTCCAGCGCGCGCAACGAGGCGGTGAGAACCTTTTGCGAAATGCCGTCGACGCGCCGCTTCAGTTCGTTGAAACGCAGCGGTTCTTCATGGAGCCGTCCGATGATGAGCGAGGTCCACTTGTCGCCGATGAGCGACAGGATTTCGCTGATGGGGCGGCATCTGTCGGATATGTGTCCGTAACGCGGTTTCATAAAGGTGCCTTCTTGCAACCCGTTTTCCACTGACAGATATAGGCCCGGTTACCAAAAGATACCACCGGGAACTTGAACCCGGCCGGACAGAGGAATGAAAAATGAAGAAAGTCGTGGTTCTCGTCGGCTCCAATCGCAAAGAGTCGATCAATCTCAAATTTGCCAAAGCGCTCGAAAAGCTCGCTGAAGGGCGTCTCGAGTTCGAATACTTCGATCTGTCGGTCCTGCCGATGTACAACGATGACGACGTTGCCGATTATCCCGCGTCCGCCCAGCATCTCAAGGACAGCGTCGCTGCCGCCGACGGTCTTCTGTTTGTCACGCCGGAGCACAATCGCTCCATTCCCGCCATTCTCAAGAATGCCATTGACTGGGGTTCGCGGCCCTGGGGCAAGAACAGTTGGACAGGAAAGCCCACCGCCGTCGTTGGTGCGAGCCCCGGTGCGATGGGGTCGATTGCCGCCCAGATCCATCTGCGCTCCATCATGGTCAGCATGGGGGCGACGCTGATGACGAGCCCTGAGGTCTATCTCCAGATGAAGCCCGACTTGATCGACGGCAACGACGACGTTGCCAACGAAGACACCAGGGCGTTTCTGTCCGGTTTCGTCGACCGGTTCGCAGCCTGGGTCGGTGCGGCCCAGGATCGCGCCGCCGCCTGAGTTCCGTCGGCCGGGATGGACAAAAAAAGCCGGCCACGCATGGCCGGCTTTTTCGCATCCGAAGGATGAAATCAATCGAAGAGGCTGGACACCGATTCTTCCGTTGCCGTGCGCGAGATCGCCTCACCGATCAGGTCGGCGATGGTGATGGTGCGGATACTCTCCGCCGCTTCGACGGCTGAACTCGGCTGAATGGAATCGGTAATGACCAGCTCCTTGAGGCGCGAGCCGCTGATGCGCGCGGCCGCGCCGCCGGAAAGAACACCGTGGGTGATGTAGGCGGTCACGCTGGTCGCGCCGTTGTTCAAAAGCGCGTCGGCCGCGTTGCAAAGCGTGCCGCCGGAATCGACGATGTCGTCGATCAGCAGACAGTCCTTGCCGCTAACGTCGCCGATGACGTTCATCACCTCGGATTCGCCCGGCCGGTCGCGGCGCTTGTCGACGATGGCCAGCGGCGCATCGATGCGCTTGGCCAGAGAGCGCGCCCGCACCACGCCGCCCACGTCGGGCGAAACCACCATGACGTTGGAAAGCGTGTAATTGGCCTTCACGTCACGCGCCATCACCGGCACGGCGAAGAGGTTGTCGGTGGGAATGTCGAAAAAGCCCTGGATCTGGCCGGCGTGCAGATCAAGCGTCAGCACGCGGTCGGCACCGGCCTGAGTGATCAGGTTCGCCACCAGCTTGGCGGAGATCGGCGTGCGGCCCGATGTGCGCCGATCCTGCCTGGCGTAGCCGAAATAGGGTAGAACCGCCGTGATGCGCCGCGCCGAAGACCGTCGGAAGGCGTCGATCATGATGAGTAGTTCCATCAGATGATCGTTTGCCGGATAGGCGGTCGACTGCAGAACGAAAACGTCCTCGCCGCGCACGTTTTCCTGGATCTCGACGAAAATTTCCTGGTCGGCGAAACGCCGTACCGTGGCTTTGCCGAGAGAAATGTTGAGATAGCGGGAAACGGCCTCTGCCAGAACCCGGTTGGAATTGCCCGCAAAGAGCTTCATGGAATGTCCTCGGAGAAGGCCTTGACGCTTGACCGCGCTTTTAACGGCGTGAGGCTGTATTGCAAGCGCCTGGACGAAGAATCACGATGAAATCCGAAAAAATCAGCTCTGTCGCTGGGTGAGCCATGTGGACAGTTGGTTGATCGTCGAATCCGCGACCGCTTCCATCGTGGCGCTGGTGACGGACGACCAGCCGTCTCCATTGCCGCCGGGGGTAGCCTGCTGGCCCTGGATGCGATGCAACCGGTTGCCCGAGGGATCGAGCACGTCCCATACATAGATCACGGTCGTCTTGCCGCCATCGGCGATGGCCGAGAAATAACCCTTCATGATCATCGAGGCGTTGCCGCCCTGTGGGACGATGGCCAGGCCGCTCTGCCGCGCCCGCGCTTCCAGCCGCCTGGAAAGCGCCGGTACGGCCTCCGCGGTCGCACCGATCACGGGCGCAAACTGAATCCGCGCATCGCTGGTTACTGCCTGCAAGGGGGCTGCCGCGCTTTCGCTTGCCGCATCCGTCGGCGGTGCGAGCGCGGTTGCTGTCGGCGGCTGCGTTTGAACCGGTTGAGATTGCGTTCCGGGCACGGCAGTCGCCGGCGTTGGTCCGGAGTTCAGGTCGAGCATGGAACCCGTGTTGCAGCCGGCAAGGCTTGCAGCACTGACAAGGGCAATGCTCGTAATGGCGCGCTTTGCTAAAATACCGAAGCCCCCCTTGAATGCCTTCGTTCATGCGCGGCCATATTGCCTCTACCTGGTTATCAGGTCCAGCCCGTAGCGTGAGAGTGGCTGGGGATCGTCTTCCGTCGTCAGGTAGGTGCGCCCGAGACACATGGCATTGCCGGTTTCGGAATCCATGATGATCATGTGTGCGAACAGCGTCATGCAGGGCGCGATGGGCTCTTCATTGCCGGCGTAAAACATTTGCGGATCCATCCAGGACGGCGCGAAGCGCGCGCCCACAGAATAGCCGCAGGCGTTGAGCCGGTGTTTCGTCAGGCCATGGGTTTCCATCACGCGGGCGTGCGCGTCGAACACGTCGCCGAAAGTGTTGCCCGGCGTCATCGCCTTCTGCACGGCAGTGAGTGCGTCGCGGGCCGCCTCGAAAAGCTCTTGATGGCGCTTGGAAACCTTGCCCGTCAGCACCGTTTGCATCATTGCAGCGTGGTAGTGATTGTAGACGCCGGCCCATTCGAGCGTGATCTGATCGTTCTTGTTGAGCTTGCGTCTGCCCGATTTGTAGCGGCACAGAAGCGCATCCTCGCCCGAGCCGATAATGAAGTTGTTGGCCGGGTAGTCGCCGCCGCCGGCGAGCACCGCACCCTGCATGGCCGCCAGGATCGCCGCTTCGTCGCCGCCCTGTTTGATGAGTGGCAGGGCCGCCTCGAGCGCCTCGTCGCCGAGTTTCGCGGCCCGTTTCGCCTTCTTGATCTCCGCCTCGCTCTTGAAGAGCCGCAGCCGGCCGACGAGATCCGATGCGTCCTCGATTTTGCCGAAAGTCTGCAATTGCTCGTCGAGCAGACGTGTGCTGCGTCCGGTCAGCCCGTGCGTGTCGTATTCGACGCCGATCCGTGCGCCCAGCAGGTCGAGATCGTTCATGAGGTTGCGCAGCTCGACCGCCGGATTGGCGTCTTGCCGGTCGGTCCAAAGAACGATGTTCTCGATGTTGGAGGTGTGGCGCGCCTGGCGCAGATCGGCCGAACGTGTGAGTAGCACCATCGAGCCGTCGGCCTTCACGACAAGGCACTGGAAGAAGCAGAAGCCGAACGTGTCGTAGCCGGTGAGCCAGTACATGCTCTCCTGCGCGAAGAGCAGCATGGCGTCGAGCTTGCGTTCCGCCATTTCGATGATGAGACGGTCGCGCCGGGAATCGAACTCTGCCTGGTCAAAATGAAGCGCCATCAAATGTCCTCCAAGACGATCGCTGAAATCTGGCGTCCATAATCCGTTTCGCCGCGATGGGTGGCGCGACGATACGAATAAAAGCGTTCTTCCTCGGCATAAGTACAGTGCCCGGTTTGCGTCGCGTTGACGCCAGCGGCCGTGAGCCGTGCCACCGTGTAGCCGTTGAGGTCGAAAAGCGCATGGCCCGGCGTGCCCGAGGGGCGGAAAAAGGTCCGGTTGGCCGGGTTGTGGTTGACGAAGCGCTCGACGAATTCCGGGCCGACCTCGTAATTCTCCTGGCTGATGGAGGGGCCGAGCACGGCGGTGATGTTCTCTCTCTCCGCGCCCAGAAGTTCCATCGCCGCGACAGTGTTTTCCAGAATGCCGGTGAGCGCGCCTTTCCAGCCGGCATGGGCGGCGGCGATAACGCGCGCCTTGCCATCGGCGAACAGGATCGGCCCGCAATCGGCCGTCAGTGCGCCAAGCGCCAGTCCTGTCCGGTCGGTCACCAGCGCGTCGGCTTCGGGGCGTGTTCCGCCGAATGCCGCGTCGACGATGATGGCGTGGGGCGAGTGTACCTGATGGACGGTCAGAAGTTCGTCGATACCGACGCCCAGCCATTCGGCCACGCGCCGGCGGTTTTCCGTCACCGCGTCGCGTGCGTCGCCGGAGCCATAGCCGACATTCAGACCTTCATACAGCCCTTTCGAAAGGCCGCCGGCGCGGGTGAAGAAACCATGCCCCACGCCATTCTCCCGTTCACGGTCCAGTCGCGGGGACCGCACGGGCTCCGGCCTCGTTGTGTCAAGCATGCGCCGCCTTTTCAGATGCTCTCCAATGTCCAAAAGCCGAAATCCGCTTGATATTCGGAGCGCATCGCGCGGTTTTCGGTTTTGATCGGACACCGGCAAGTTAACGTTTCCGGCGTGGTTCTCGGATTTGAGTATCGCATCGCGCCCTCGATCCACCTCACCAGCGGCGGGATGGTGGGGCAGGGGCGAAACCAAGTCAATGCGGCGAAACGAATGGTGGAACCGCCACTGTGGATTGCATTACGGCAAGGGCCTTGAACAGCGTCCCCATCCGGTCCGGTCCGGCCAGCCGTTCCACCGCCTCCCGGATCGCCTGCTGTTCCGTGGCGTTCTTGTCCGCGCCCAGACGCCCAGCCCGCTCCAGAATTCCAAGTTTGAGGAGAAAGTCGCCCTGGTTCATCAGTTCGGCGGCGAGGCCTTCGTCTCTTGCTGCCTGGGCGAGGGCGGAAAAGTCCACATGCGCCGTCAGGTCCGCCTTGCCCGGTTCCTTCAGAACATCCCGATAGGCATGGCCCCGCAGCGCCTGCAGCGTGTCGCCGAGACCCGGCTTGGCATAGCCGTAATCGATGAAGAGCCCGGCGCCGCCCTGCGCGCGTATGCGTTCGGCCATGCGCGTCATCAATGCGTTGCGTGCCGGCGCAAGCTCGACGATTGCGCCTTCGGGAGCCGATTTGGCGCCCGGCGGCAGCAGTGTCTCGTCGGGTGCGCCGGCCCCAGCCATGAAAGAAAGCCTTTGGTTCGAATCGAGACCGACCGCGCGCTCCCGCCAGCCCGAATCGGTCTTCACGTACTGGCGCACCGGAACGGCATCGAAAAGCTCGTTGCCGATGATGAAGAGCGGACCTGCCGGCAGCGCGTCGATGTCGGCGATCCAGATCGGTTCGGGCGCGGACATTGCGAGCGTCTTGCGCTGCACCTCGCTCAGACGCGGGCTTGCTTCGATCATGCAAAGCCGCATCCGTCGGCTGAAAGCCGGATCGATTTTCGCCCAGGTCCTGAGCATGTCCTTCATCAAGGTGCCGCGTCCGGGGCCGATCTCCGCCACGACCGGCGCCTGCGGCGTGCCGCTCGCTTTCCAGGCCGTGTAGAGCCATACGGCGCACAGTTCCCCGAACATCTGGGTGATTTCCGGCGCGGTGGTGAAGTCGCCCGCCGCTCCGAAAGGCTCGCGCGTCGTGTAATAGCCCTGTTCCGGGTCGAACAGACAAAGCGCCATGTAGTCGGCGACGCTTATCGGCCCCGCCGTTTCGATCTGTGCCCTGATGCGGTCCTCGAGCGCCGTCATCCCGCGGTTGCCGGGGCGGTCTTGGCCCGTGCCCTGAGCATCGCCCAAACGCCCACAACCACCATCGGCACAGAAAGCACCATGCCCATGGTCAGCCAGCCGCCGACGAGATAGCCGATATGCGCGTCCGGCTCGCGGAAGAATTCTACCACGATGCGCGAAAGGCCGTAGCCGCAGACGAAGGCGCCGGCAACGAAGCCCGGCATCCTGAGTTTCAGCCCCCTGTGAGTGAGGAGCCGCAGCACGACGAACAGCGCTAGCCCCTCGAGCGCCGCCTCGTAAAGCTGGCTGGGGTGCCGTGGTTCCGGTCCGCCATTGGGAAAGACGAAAGCCCAAGGCACGTCCGTGACACGGCCCCATAGTTCCGAATTGATGAAATTGGCGACCCGCACGAGTCCGAGCCCGATCGGCACCACGGCGGCAATCGTGTCGAACAGGCTCCACGTGTTGATGCCGCGTTTCCTGGCGAACAGCAGCATTGCGAGCGTCACGCCGAGCAGTCCGCCGTGAAACGACATGCCTCCCTCCCAAACCGCGAGAATGTCGAAGGGATTGGAGAGATAGCGCGGCAGATCGTAGAAGAGGATATAGCCGATCCGCCCGCCGGCGACGATGCCGATGGCCGCCCACAAAACGAAATCGTCGAGATCGTTGGCCGTCAGCGCCGGCTTGCCGTCGGCCCAAAGCCGCTCGTTCGAGACCAGGCGGCGCGCATACCACCAGCCGAGAAGGATGCCGACCACATAGCCGACCCCATACCAATGGACCGCGATCGGCCCCATCTGCAGTGCCACCGGGTCGATGTTGGGAAAGGGCAGGGCGGCCAGCGGCATCGTCACATAGTCGGTCAATCGGGCCTCCCGGCGCATGAACATGAATGCGGGTGGTATTGCGGAGCATCGGGGCGAGGTCAAGGCAGCTCAAAAGCGGCGCGCCGCTTGAGTGTGCGCCCGGTTTGCCTTGCATTCGTCCGTTCGGGGCACTAGGTCAAAGGTACAATTGGGAAATGAGCCATGACCAACGGAAGCAACCGAATCCTCGATGAGTTCGCCAAGCTGATGACCGACGCCGCGGGTGCGGCGCAGGGTGTGCGCCGCGAGGTGGAAACGGCGTTTCAGGCGCAAGCCGAGCGCGTTCTGAATTCGATGGACGTCGTCCAGCGCGAAGAGTTCGAGATGGTTCGCGAAATGGCGCTGAAGGCGCGCGAGGAAAATGCCGCTTTGACGGCCCGCATCGATGAACTTGAAGCCCGATTGGCCGAGGGCGGGGCGGCGAAGACTGCAAAATCCGATTCGAAACCGGCGTCATCCGCCCGGACGAAAAAATAATTTTTTATTACCGTCGCCTGTGTATGGCGTCGAAAAATCCTTGTTCGAGAGTCGCTTACGCTGCCCGGCCCCTTGTTGCGCGGCGCTTCTATCCACACGCCTCCGGCTCTCACTGCAAAAAAGGTCTGGTCACGCGACTCTGCATCAATACACTGAATTTACAGCGTGATTCGTAACTGGTCATGCAGTCGGGCAGGGGCGGGCCCGCGTAAGTTCCATGCGTTGTCGTTGTCGCTCCACACTGTGTTTCAGGTTTGAAACGTCTTGCGGGAGTTCGCTCCCCATGTGGATTCTTGCGGGGTGTTGCGGCGCCTCCAGATACGGGAAAGCAGATTAATGAGCCTTCTTGAACTCGACATGACCCGTGATGCGCATCCCGTGGATGTCATCGAACATGTCGCGCACACCAATGACTGGAGCTTCGAGCGCAATGGCGACGACGAGATCGCCATCGCCGTGGCCGGCACATGGACCGACTACAACGTGTCCTTCTCCTGGATGGAGGAATTCGAGGCGCTGCACGTGGCTTGCGCCTTTGATCTGAAAGTGCCTGCGAAGCGTACTCTTGAAGTCATGCGGCTCCTTTCGCTCATCAACGAGCAGATGCTGTTCGGCCATTTCGACCTCTGGGAGCGCGAAAACGTTGTGATGTTCCGTCAGGCGCTCGTCCTGTCGGGCGGCGTCGAGCCCACCGGGCAGCAGGTCGAAACCATGCTGAACAGCGCCCTTGAAGCCTGCGAATGCTATTATCAGGCGTTTCAGTATGTCATCTGGTCGGGCAGCACCGCGCAGGAAGCCCTGAACAGCGTTCTGTTCGAGACCTACGGCAACGCATAGTTGGCAGGACAGGGGAGCGGGCATGTCATCGGAAAAGGCACCGGAAATCGCCTTCGACGATTTCCTCAAAGTGGATATCCGCATCGGCACCGTTGTCGAGGCGGAGCCTTTTCCCGAAGCCCGCAAGCCGGCGATCAAGATGAAAGTCGATTTCGGTCCCGAGATCGGCATCAGGAAATCCTCCGCGCAGGTGACGGTCCACTACACGCCGGAGGATCTGCTGGGTCGGCAGGTGGTCGCGGTGGTCAATTTCCCGCCGCGTCAGATCGGCAAGTTCATGTCCGAGATTCTCGTCATGGGCTTTGCCGACGAGGAGGGGGCGATCGTTCTCGCCGGCTCTGACAAGAAAGTGCCCAACGGCAGCCGTTTGCACTAGGGGCGGTCCCCGAGTGATGGCGCGCCGGGCCACCCCGTGAGGCAACCATGCGCATATTGGTGCTCGGCGGATACGGTTTCATCGGACTTGAAGTCATGCGAAGGCTCGCCGCCGCGGGGCACGAACCTGTCGGGCTCGGACGTACCGTCGAGGCCGGTCGCCGGTTGGCGCCGCAGTTTGAATGGATCGGCTTCGATATCGCCACCGCCAGGCTTCCCGCCGACTGGCTCGCTCATCTTGCCGGCATCGATGCTGTCGTGAATTGCGCCGGCGCGCTGCAGAGCGGCGCGCGCGACAATCTCGAAGCCCTCCAGCATGACGCCATGATCGCGCTCTTCGCCGCCTGCGAGGCAGCGGGCGTCGATCGCTTCATCCAGATTTCCGCGCCCGGCGCTTCGCCTTGTGCCGCGACCGAGTTCATGCGTACCAAGGGCATGGCCGACGCGCGCCTGCGCGAAAGCGATCTGGACTGGATCGTCCTCAAACCCGGCCTCGTCATCGGTCAGAACGCCTACGGTGGCACCGCGCTTCTGCGCATGTTGGCCGGCTTTCCCTTCATTCTGCCGCTCGTGCACCCGAAGGCGCGCGTCGGCACCGTCTCGATCCGCGATCTCACCGATCTCGTCGTCGCAGCCGTTTCTCCCGCTTTCGTTGCCGGGCGCGACATCGAACTGGTGGAGCGGGACGCCGGCACGCTTGCCGATGTCGCGCTTGCCTTTCGCCGTTGGCTCGGTTTCCCCGCGCCGCGCCGCGTTGTCTCTCTTCCCGTCTGGCTTGGTGCGGCAGTGGGCTTCGGGGCAGACGCGCTCGGCCTTCTCGGCTGGCGCTCGCCCCTGCGCTCCACGGCCATGGCCGTCATGGCCGGCGGCATTGACGGAGACGACGCCGCGTTTCGCGCGGCGATGAGGCGGCCTGTCGCGCGGCTCGGCGAAACGCTGGCGCACCTTCCGGCAACGTCTCAGGAGCGCTGGTTTTCCCGACTATCGCTTGCCCTGCCGCTCGCCATCGCCCTTCTTGCCGTTTTCTGGTTCCTGTCCGGGCTCATCGGCTTTCTGCGCTTCGATGCGGCAACCGGGTTGCTCACCACAGCGGGTTTTCCCGGTGCGGTGTCGGCGTTTGCCGTCTTCGCGGGATCGCTGGTCGATATGGTTCTCGGACTTGCCATCCTGTACCGCCCGTTCGCCCGTCGGGCCTGTCTGGGTATGTTGGTGGTCTCGGTCCTTTACCTTCTGGCCGGAACGACCTTCCTTCCGCAATTGTGGCTCGACCCGCTTGGTCCGTACATGAAAGTGTTGCCGGGAACCGTTCTTGCATGGATGACGGCGCTTCTTCTGGAGGAGCGCTGATGCTTCTGGACAATGCACTTCGCTGGGCGCATGTCGTCGGCGCCTGTGTGCTTCTGGGCACCGGGGCTGGCATCGCCTTTTTCATGTTCATGGCGCACCGAAGCCGCGACCCGGTTCTGATCGCTCATGTGGCCTCGACCGTGGTGATCGCCGATTTTCTCTTTACAGCGAGTGCTGTGCTGATCCAGCCCGTCACCGGCCTGTGGCTCGCCTTTCGCCTCGGTTGGGATCTCACCGAGGGATGGCTTGTCTTGTCCATAGCGCTTTACGTTATGGTGGGGGCCTTCTGGCTTCCTGTTGTCTGGATCCAGATGGCGCTGCGCCGGCTTGCGCGGCAGGCGGCCGATCATAACGCGCCTTTGCCGGATCGCTATTACCGGCTTTACCGCATCTGGTTTGCCTGCGGCTTTCCTGCATTCTTGGGTGTTCTTGCAATCGTCTGGCTGATGCTTGCCAAGCCGGTGTTCTAATCGCCGCTGCAGGGGCCCCGGCGGCTCTTTCGCATAATGAAAAACCGTGCGGAGCGCTCCGTCCGCACGGCTTGTTCCGCACTCTCACTCGAACATGCTTTTCGGCGTTTCCCCCATGAGGAATGGCTCGATCAGCGCATGCAGCAGATCCACTTGTCCCATGACGGCGGTGTGTGAAGTCGCCGGCAGGACGGCGAGGCGCGATTCGGGCAGCGGCTTGCCCATGTCGCCCATATCGCCGCCGCCCAGCAACCGGAACATGGATACGGCGTGTTCAAGCGTGTTCACGTCGGCGTCGCCGCTGATGATCAGCACCGGCATGTCGAGCGCTTTCACGTCCTCACCCCAGGCCATCGGCTCGTGTTCGAGCGCGATCAGCTTTTCGACCAGCGCCGGAAAACCGTCCGGGTCGGCGGCCAGTTCCTTGTATTCCTCGGCAAACGGCATCTGAAGAAACATCTCCACCGTCATCTGTGGAATGAATGCCTTGAACGCCGGCTGCCAGCCTTCCGCGTCGTAGGCGACGGACGCGGCGATCAGCTTGTTGACGCGTTCGGGATGGCGGATGGCGAATTGCAGCCCGGCGGCGGCGCCCATGGAATAGCCGAACACATCCGCTTTCTCGAGTTCCACCGCATCCATGAAGGCGGCCACGTCGTCGGCAAGGTTCTCATAAGTGATGGGGCGGTCGATGTCGGTCGTGCGGCCATGTCCCTGGAACTCGATCGCATAAACCTTGTGCGTCTCGGCCAGCCTGGGGATGATCGCGCCCATGGTCGGGATGTTCATGTAGGCGCCGTGAAGGACGACGAGCGGATCGCCTTGTCCGGAGATTTCGTAATACATCTGCATGCCGTTCACTTCGACGCGGTCGCCCACGGGCTCGGCGGTCGCGTGAAGAATGCCTGTCAGAAGCATCGCTGCGGCGGTCAGTACGGTGCGGAACATGGTGCGGAACATGAGTGTTTCTCCTGCGTGTATCCGGCGGATGGCCGGTTGTTCTGGTGATAGGACGAAGCACGTCACGACGATCCGACACGCCTGCCGATTTTTCACGCAACAAAAAAGCCGCGCGGATCGCGAACCCGCACGGCCTTCCATCGAACTTCGAATAGGACGTTAGGCGACTTCGTCGTCGCGCTGGTTGACGAAGATCAGAACGCCGATGATTGCGACATAGAACTTGAAGGCGGCGTCCTGCCCGTTCCAGGTGTCGGACTGCCACATCAGGAACCACTCGCCGCCGACGACCATGAAGCCGAAGAACCAGACGAGAAAACCGACCGTCGCGCCGGCGATCATCAGCTTCTTGGAAGCGTGGAACTCCGCGGCCGAGGCGCCGCGCGCGCCAAGCATTCTGAGGCCGCCCAGGAGAAGCAGCACGAAGGTGAGACCCTCACCGGCGATGATCAGCCAGTAGCCCGCATGCCACAGCGCCGGCGTGGTGATCGCACGGTACATGGCCGCGTTGTCGGGGAATGTCGTGTCCATGCTGAACACGTGCTGCACGAACGCGAAATTCGAGCCGTAATCGGTGATGTTGTTGAAGGTGACCATGAACGCGAAAGCAGCGAGTGCGAGCGTCATGGCGATTTTTGCGTAGCGTGAGGTCATTGGGCCCCCTCCTTCCGATAAGCGGCCGGAAAACTGCATCGTCTGTGGTCCGGTCGCGACTCAGTGTGTTAGACGAAAGGATAGCGTGCAATCCGCCGCGGACGAAAGGTCAAGACCGCGCCCTTCCTTCCGCAAGGTTATCGACAGCAGGAGTCGTGCGTTTGAAGACGATCATCGAATTGACGAATGCCGCGCGCCGCAAGGTTGGAGAGGCCGGGCTTGAAGCGCGGCTCGGTCGGCTTGTCCTTGGCGAATGGGTGGGCAAGGGCGATTTCGTCGAACTGGCCGGAAGTGGCGATGCCATCGTGTTCGTCGTCCGCGCGCGGCGTATCCGCCTTGAGGCCGATGGCGCGCAGGCGCTTATCTTCGAGCTAGATCATCCGCCGCGCCCGGCCATGCGCTGAAGCCAGGCGGGCCGGCGCGTCAGGAAGGCACCCGGATCACCGCCCGAAGCCCGCCGAGTGGGCTGTCGTCCAGTGTCACGTCCCCGCCATGGCTGCGGGCGATGTCGCGGGCGATGGAAAGTCCAAGCCCCGTCCCGCTCTCGTCCTGATTGCGCGCTTCGTCGAGCCGAACGAACGGCTTGAACACATCCTCGCGCATCTCAAAGGGAATACCCGGCCCGTCGTCGTCCACGGTGATGGTCAGCGTTCCGGCTGTGTTGTGCGCCGTGATCGCAACGTTGGAGGCATAGCGGAAGGCGTTGCCGATCACATTGGTCAGCAGCCGGCTGAAGGCGTTGGGACGGACATGGAGGTGTGTATCGCCGCTGGTCTCGACCTTGAGTGTGCAGTCGCGTAGGCCGGCCTCTTCCACGGCGCGGTCGAAAAACGCGGCAAGATCGAACTCGCCGGGGTCCTCCGCAGCCTCGCCGCGCGCGAACGCCAGATATCCTTCGAGCATCGAGCGCATGTCCTCGATGTCCTGGTTGAGGGCTTCGACGTCTTCCTTGTTGCCGGCCATCGCCAATTGCAGCTTGAAGCGTGTCAGTATGGTGCGCAGGTCGTGACTCACGCCCGTCAGCATCGCCGTACGTTGCTCGATCTGCCGTTCGATGCGCTCACGCATCAAAAGGAAGGCGCTGCCTGCGCGCCTGACCTCTTCGGCACCGCGCGGGCGGAAGTCGCTGGGCGTCGGTCGCCCCTTGCCGAAGCTGTCGGCGGCCGTGGCCAGTTGCAGGATGGGCCGGATCTGGTTGCGCAGGAACGCCACGGCGATGGCGATCAGCACCAGAGATGTGCCCACCATCCACAAAAGAAAGATATGCGTGTTCGATGCGTATGCCTGGCTGCGTCTGGCGAAGACGCGCAGCACCTGGTTTTCGAGCTGTATGCGGATTTCGATGATGTTGGAGTTGCCCACCGTGTCGAGCCAGAAGGGGCGGTTGATTTGCCGCGTGATCTCCTCGCTGAGCGTCTGGTCGAGGATGGAGAAGAAGGGTTTCGGGCCGGGCGCGGGCAGGGGGTCCGGTGGCAGGAGATCGATCTTCAGCGCCAGCCGTTCCTGAGCGATGCGGATCACCTGCGCATAGCCGTCATTGCCGGGATAGGTCTCGATCATATCGATGATGGCCGAAATATCGCGCGTGACCGCCTGGCTCAACCGCTGCGTCACCGTCTGCCAGTGGCGCTCCATGAACACGAAGGCGATGACCGACTGCAACAGAAGCATGGGCGCGATGACGATGATCAGCGAGCGTGCGTAAAGTTGCTTGGGCATATAGCGCGAAACGATGCGCCAGAATCGCCGCCAGGGCCTGCGCATCGTGCCAAGCGCACGCCTGAAGCGCGTCAGCGGTGTCATCTTATCGTCTGAACTAACTTGCAAATCCGCCATTCGCCCTTGAGGGCACCCATTCCCGAACTGCGATCTCGCCCGATCCTATGCATTGGACGCGCAAGAGGGAACAGGTTTTCCGCACCCTTCACATCAATGGCCCTTGACTTCAAGTCGGCTTGAAGTTGGAGCCTGCGCGCAACGGTGGATCTACCGCCGGTTTATTTAAGGAGACAGCATGCCATTCAGTTCGAAAACCGCTTCTTCCGCGCCGGTTTACCGGGTCGACAAGTTCGCCGTTCCGGTTCCGGCCCGAGAGGAATTCCTGGAGCGTGTTTCCGCCACGCACGAGACCCTGCGGCAGCAGCCCGGATTCGTCCGCGATGTCATTCTCGAGCAGGCGTCGGGGCCGGGCACGTTCAACTTCGTCACACTGGTTGAGTGGGAAAGCCCGGACGCCATCGAGCGCGCCGGCGAGGCCGTTGCCCGCATGCATGCGCAAACGGGTTTCGACCGTCACGAGATGATCGCGCGTCTGGGCATCGCCGCCGACATCGCCAATTATCGGGCGCTGGCGATCTGATCCGGAGCGGCCGGCTCTATTCCACGCTCAGCCGATAGCCGATCCCGCGCACGGTCTGCAGATAGACGGGATTGGACGGATCGCGTTCGATCTTGCGGCGCAGGCGGTTGATCTGCACGTCGATTGTCCGCTCGCCCACTTCCGAATCCTCGCCCACCAGTTCGTGCCGGGGCACGGTTTCGCCCGCGCGCTCGGCAAAGATTACCATGATGTCGCGCTCCCGGTCGGTCAGCTTGACCAGCTTGCCCGTATGTTTCAGCTCGCGCTTCGCGATCTGGAACGCGTACGGGCCGAACACGACCTGTTCCACCTTCGGGGTGGATTGCGGACTGCTGCGGCGCAGGATGCTGTTGATGCGCAACACCAGCTCGCGCGGATCGAACGGTTTGGGCAGATAGTCGTCGGCGCCGGCTTCCAGTCCCGAGACCCGGCTGTCGGTTTCCGAAAGCGCCGTGAGCATCAGGATCGGCGTATCCTTCTCCTCGCGCAGCGCCTTGGTCAGTGAGACCCCGTCTTCGCCGGGCATCATCACGTCCAGCACCACGAGGTCGAAATCGAGACCCACAAGCTTGCGGCGCGCCTCCGCCGCGTTACCGGCAATGGTCACGCGAAATCCGTTCTCCTTCAGAAAACGGTTCAGCAGGCTGCGAATGCGTGTGTCGTCGTCCACCACCAGCAAATGCGGCGCATCATCGCTCAGGACAGGCTGATCCTTTTCGAGACTGCCGGTTTCGCTCATCTTGACGACCTCCTGAACTGATACAGCGCGCATGGTATGCCTACTTAGAACGTCCGTTTGGCAATTTGTCCATCTGGGGACGCAATTCCGGGTTCACCATGGCGCGCAGAAAACGCGCCACCGCGGCACTGTCGCCCGGCTGCGCTTCCTCAAGTGCCGCACGGATGCGGCGGGACTGTGGCAGTGCCAGCGCCAGTGCCAGGTTGCGGCCCTTCTGTGTCGGATAAAGCTCGCGCTGGCGCCGGTCGCGGGGACCGGGAAACTGCACGATATACCCATCGTCGACCAGTTGTTTCAAAACGCGGGCAAGGCTTTGCTTGGTGATCCGCAGCACCTCCAGCAATTCGGCCACGGTCAGGCCCGGCAACCGGTTGACGAAATGCAGGACCCGGTGATGCGCCCGTCCAAAACCGTATTCGTCGAGGATGGCGTCGGGGTCCGCCGTGAAATCGCGATAGGCGAAAAAGAGATGCTCGATAATGGCGAAATCCACGCCGTCATCCAGCGTCAGCGGGGTTTTGATTGGTTCGGCGTCATTCATGCTCATGGCTGCTTGCGGTCGTTTCCGGCGTTTGGAGAAAAATTATGTCAGTCTTATTGACTTAATTTTGGCATATGGTAATTTTTGACAATGTTTTCGCTTCGGCGCGAACGAAAAGGTATTCAGAAGGTCATTTTTCGGAACATCCTTCAAATTCCTTTCAGGTGCGCATAGGCTGAGACGGTTGAAGGCGTCGTCTGCGGGCGGCATTTCGGTTTGTCCGGCTCCACGGAAACGGACCGGCAGGAGAGGTTACATGGCAGCGGTTCCTTTTGATCAGCTCGAGGGCTTTATCTGGCTCAATGGTGAATTCGTCAAATGGGCAGACGCCAGGATTCACGTACTGAGCCACGGCCTTCATTATGCCAGCGCCGTGTTCGAAGGCGAGCGTGCTTATGGCGGCGAGATATTCAAGCTGACCGAGCACACCGAGCGGCTCCATGAATCGGCGCGTCTCCTGGGCTTCACGATCCCATGGTCGGTCGCGGAAATCGACGATGCCTGCCGCACGCTTCTGGCCCGTCAGGGTTTTTCTGATGCCTATGTGCGCCCGATCGCCTGGCGCGGCAGCGAGATGATGGGCGTTTCGGCGCAGAGCAACCGCATCAATCTCGCCATCGCCATCTGGCAGTGGCCCAGCTATTTCGATCCGGAGCAGCGCCTGAAGGGCATCCGCCTCGACATGGCCGAGTATCGCCGTCCGGATCCGCGCACGGCGCCGTCCAAATCCAAGGCCGCCGGTCTTTACATGATCTGCACGCTCTCCAAGCACGCGGCCGAGGCGAAAGGCTATGCCGACGCGATGATGCTCGACTGGCGCGGCCAGGTGGCCGAAGCGACCGGCGCGAACATCTTCTTCGTTAAGGATGGCGCCCTGCACACGCCGGTTCCCGACTGCTTCCTGGATGGAATCACCCGTCGCACGGTGATCGATCTTGCCCGTCGTCGTGGCATCGAAGTGGTCGAGCGCGCCATCATGCCGGAGGAAATGGAAGGTTTCGAACAATGCTTCCTCTGCGGCACCGCGGCCGAGGTCACGCCTGTTTCTGAAATCGGCCCATATCGCTTCGAAGTGGGCGAAATCACGCGTTTGCTGATGAACGACTATGCCAATGAGGTGCGTCCGGAACTTCGCGTGGCCGCGCAATAAGCGGGCGCAACCGGAGGTTTTCTCATCGAATATTCACAGCCTCTTATTTGACATGTGCCGGATTCGCGTTTTCATGTGCGCGCCGGCCCTTGAAGGTCGGCTCTATGAGAGGGACCGGATATGGAAGCTCTACTTCCCATTATCGTGCAAGCGGTGACTGGCGTTATCGGCGGTGAAGCCATCGGCTCTGTCGTCAAGAAGGCGGCGATGGGTCATGGTGCCAAGATATTGAGTGGCATCATTGGCGGTGTCGGCGGCGGCGCTCTTCTTTCAGGCATGGGCGGCGATGCCGGTGCGCTGAGCGGTTTGCTCGGCGACGCCGTTGGCGGTGCTGTCGGCGGCGGTGTCCTGACAGGCATCGTCGGCGCTGTTATGGGCGCGATGAACAAGAGCTGATTTTTGTCGATTCTTTGAAACGGGCAGCCGGAAGCGGTTGCCCGTTTCGTGTTTTCCGGCCTCGTGTGGCGGGACCTAGAGAGGGTTTATGGGCAAACTCCGTGCCGGCGTCGTTCCCGTGACGCCTTTCCAGCAAAACTGCACGATCCTTTTCGATGAAGAAGAAAAGAACGGTGTGGTGGTCGATCCGGGTGGCGATCTGGACCGGATTCGCGCGGCCATCGACGACAACGCAATCGCTATAGAAGCGATCTGGCTGACCCACGGTCACATCGATCACGCCGGCGGTGCCATGGACCTCAAGGACGCGCTCGGGGTGCCGTTGATCGGTCCGCACGAAGACGACCGCGAGTTGCTCTCCAATCTGGAGAACCAGGCACGTATGTTCGGGCTCGATCAGACCGTGCGCAATGTCACGCCGGACCGCTATCTGCACGAAGGCGAGACCCTCTCGTTCGGTGAGCATGTTTTCGAGGTTCTGCATTGCCCCGGACATGCGCCGGGGCATGTGGTCTTCTTCAATCGCGAGGCCGCCTTTGCGCATGTCGGCGATGTTCTCTTCAACGGTTCTGTCGGACGGACCGACCTGCCGGGCGGCGATCACGACGCCTTGATCCGCTCCATCAAGCAGAAGCTCCTGCCGCTGGGAGACGACATCGGCTTCCTCTGCGGCCATGGTCCCGGCGGGCGCTTCGGTGACGAACGGCGCACGAATCCGTTCCTCCGCTAGACCTTTCCCGGAGGTGACCGTCCAGGTCCGGTGCGCCCTTCAGACAGGCGGTTGAGACAAAGCGTTATACCGGCTTCGGGACTGTCTGTGCCACGTCCCGCTTCTATCGAACCGGAATGTCTGTGGCCGTGACAGCTCTTCAATGCTTGTGCGAAACGCAGAGCTTGTGCGATATGCAGATGTGGATTGACAGGCCTTTTGAAAATCAACTAAAAGTTGAATCGCGCGAGAGAGAATCGCAAAAGCGTTTTCCGGTGGCGTTCTCATGCAATGCGAGAAGCGTTCTTGCGTATCGCAAAAAGCGTTCTTGTGAATTGCAAAAAGCGTTCTTGCGAATTGCAAAAAAGCGTTCTTGCGAATTGCAGAAAGTATCCCGTTGGCCTGCGATCTCGGCCATGCATGCCGTCACCGGCGTTTCGCGTTTCAGATTCGTTGTTCGTCATCGCGCGTCCGGGGACCGGTTCTATTTTTCACCGAGTGTCGATTGGATGCGTTTGTCGATCCGCACATCCAGCTTTTCATGACGAAAAAGGCCGGGCAAAGCCCGGCCTTGTTTCGTATGGGCAGGGAACCCTTGGGTGCGGCTGGCAGACAAGACTAGCGCGGCTGGCAGAAATGACGTTGACCGTCATATCCCATAAAGGTGCCGGTCCGGCCATCGAAGCTGCGATAGCGGTTCGCGCAATAGCGGAACCATTCGCGCGACCACGGTTCCATCGCGGCGCGATAGCGGACTGGGCGTTCCCGGTAGACCGGGCGTTCCGGATAGCGGTCGCGATAAACCGGCCGATAGGGCGGGTCGATATAGACACGACCGTCGCCGTGCCGCGATTCCGAGATCAGGCCGCCGACGATGGCACCGGCAGCCAGTCCGATCACGCCGGCCGCGATTGCGTCGCCATTGTTGCTGTGCCGGTGGCGATAGCGATGGCCGGCGTCCGCCGTGGAGATCGCTCCGAGCGTTGTGGCCGCGACGGTAAGCGAGAGAATGCCCGTCTTCAGGAAGCGTTTCATAACTTTACCTCTTCAAGTACGAGCCGCGATGTTTCAGGGGGAGGCGCGGCTTTCGCAGAGGATTTACCCATTCGCACCTGAATGGCACCTGAATAAGGCATAAAGCCCGCGTTCAACCATTATGAACGCGACACATGCTTGGTGTGGAAACGCCGCTACATTGACTTGGCGGAGGCGAGGGTGCGGTTTCGCGGAGGGGCCGTTTGCGATATCCTCGATTCCGGTGCTGCCTGCGCCGCCCCCCTCCGTCGGGAAAGCACATTTCATGCAAGGCATTCTGCCAATGAAACCGACTGTTTGGGCGGCTGCATAAGGAGGGATTGCGAAACCGGCTCGCAACGGGAGGTTTCCGGTGAAACTGTCTGCACCCCTTTATTATCTGAAACGCAAGGCGAAAACCCTGTCCCGACGCGAAGGCGTCGCCCTTCACGTCGCGCTCGATCGCATCGCCGTCACCGAAGGTTACAGCGCATGGAGCC
>ENA-ORCW01000418-ORCW01000418.1-marine-metagenome-genome-assembly--contig:-NODE-418-length-28106-cov-4.253452_pt1 | contig 28106 bp, 19 predicted proteins | sample MGYA00237784_ERZ508517 | MGnify/ENA primary metagenome ERZ508517 (study PRJEB26187, sample SAMN06268979) | marine metagenome | isolation source: Tt ae E1 feedstock associated aerobic enrichment on... | reverse complement strand
ACCCCGTTATAGCAGACTCCGGCGCGGTCCAGCCCGCCGCAATGTCGACGCGCGAGGTCGCCACGCCAGACCAGTCGATCCTCGACCTCTATCTCCAGCTGCACCAGGCGCCGGAGCTTTCCTTCAAGGAGGCCAAGACATCTTCCATCCTGGCCAGCGAGCTGGAATCGCTCGGATTTGAAGTGACGACAGGCGTCGGCCAGGATTGGGTGGTCGATAAGGCGATGCGTGATATCGGCGAAGTGAAGCCAGGCGTCGGCGGTTATGGCGTGGTCGGTGTGCTGAAAAACGGCAATGGCCCGACTGTGCTGATCCGGACGGACATGGACGCCCTGCCCGTGCCGGAACAGACAGGCGTGCCCTATGCCTCGACGGTCGAAGCGCAAACCTGGACCGGTGTCGACAGTCCGGTCATGCACGCCTGCGGGCACGATGTGCACATGACTGCCTGGCTCGGCACGGCCCGTGCGCTGGTCGCCCAGAAGTCCAAATGGAAGGGCACGCTGGTCATGATCGCCCAGCCGGCAGAGGAAATCGGCCTCGGGGCTGAAGCGATGCTGGCTGACGGCCTGTTCGAGCGCTTTCCGAAGCCTGACTACAATCTCGCCCTGCATGTTTCGGCTGACGCCCCGTCCGGCACGGTTGTCTACTCCACCGGCTATGCGATGGCGAATGTCGACAGCGTCGACATTCATGTGAAAGGCGTCGGCGGGCACGGTGCCTATCCTCACACGACACGTGACCCAATCCTGATCGGGGCTCACATCGTGACCGCCCTGCAAAGCCTCGTCTCACGGAATGTGAACCCGCTGGACAGCGCCGTTGTAACGGTCGGCTCATTCAAGGCCGGCGCCAAGCACAACATCATCCCGGACGAGTGCCACCTGCAGCTGACGATCCGGAGTTACTCGCCCGACGTCCGCAAACATCTGCGGGAAGCCATTCATCGCAAGGCGTATGCGACCGCCGAGAGCTTCCGGGCCCCGAAACCGGAGGTTGAGTACTCCGAAGGAACGCCATCCCTGTTCAACGACGAACGGCTGGTGCAGCGAATCGTCCCGGTCTTCATGGAGGCTCTCGGGGACGACAAGGTGACGCTGGCAGACCGATCGATGGGAGGCGAGGACTTCAGTCGCTACGGCCGGGCCGGCGTCCCCATCTTCATGTTCCGGGTCGGCTCAGTCTCGCAGACGCGGCTGGACGGATTCGCAACGAAGGGCCAGACCCCGCCGAGCCTGCACTCGGCAAAATACTATCCCGACGCCGACGAGACGCTGGAGACGTCCATTCGCGCGACGGTCTCCGCCCTGATGGAGCTGCTTCCTGCCAGGAAGCAGTAACCAGTTACCCAGACACGACTTATCCACACACCACACATCCATCCCCAACGGGAGCGGTCCGGGCCGCGCCGCCCGCACAGGTCGCAGAACCGGATTTTTCGGAAAAGTCCGCCTAATCCTCCAGATTCGTCTCATGCTCACTCTCGGCCGTCGCCGATGTGAACGATGTCTCCCGTTTTCTTTCAATCAATCAGCATTGCGCGGGATGGCGATTCGGCTATCTGACGTTGGCCCGGGACGGGCAAGGAGAAGACCATGCGACGGATTGTGTGGATGCTTGCCATCGGCGGACTCCTTGGAGTGCCGGTGAATCCGGGCTTCGCTCAGACGGGAGCGTCTGCCGGTAGCGAGACGGCACCGGCAGCGGCCCCCAAACGGTATGTGCGTTACTACTCCGCGGGAAACCAGGCGTCGGCGAATGCTCCGACCGCCGTCCCGCGTTCGAAGAACTACGCCGAGCTGTTCGGCACGCCGGCCGACTCTGCCGAAGAAGTGATCCAGGCCGAATACCGGGCCGGTTCCGAAGCCAGCCATTCCGGAATGATCCAGCAGGTCCGGGCGGACGGCAGTTCGGCCCGCCCGTTTCCCGGCCGCAAGGGTGACCCGGCAGCCCCTGAAGCGCGTGGTCACCGCCTGACCGAACCGATCTCCATCGAGCCGTCCGCCGACACTCCGGCAGCGGCTCCGCGTGGCAATGTGACGGTGTCGACCCGTTCGCTGGACACCATGCCGACCGCCCCCGTCACGACGGCGATGACGACGGCCGAAGCCGGCAGCCAGCCAGCTCACGTTACGGTCGAATGGGTTCGGACCGGAACCATCAACGTCGGCCAGGAATGCACCTGCGATCTGGTTGTCGAAAACAAGGGTGGCAGCGCTGCGACTCAGGTCGACGTTGAAGCCCACTTTCCTCCGACTGTCCGGCTGCTCAGTGCCGAGCCCCACCCGACGGTGGCCCGCGGCCATCTCGGCTGGACGTTCGACTCGCTCGCTGCCGGTGCGAAGCGTGTGATTCACATCCGCATGACGCCGCTGAAGGCAGGCGACGTCGCGACCGAAGCCCGCGTCCGCTTCACGAGTGCCCGTCAGACGACCTTCAACGTTGCCGAGCCGAAGCTGGCCGTCAACCTCGTCGGTCCCGAGCAGGTGCAGGTGGGCGAACCGGCCTCGTACATGGTCAGCATCAGCAACCCGGGGACCGGCATCGCCAGCAACGTGCAGCTCGAAGCGGTCATCCCGGAAGGTCTGGAGCACTCGCGTGGCGAACGACTGCTGATGGATGTCGGCTCGCTCAACCCGGGTGAGACGCGACAGGTCCGGCTTGCCCTCGTGGCGATCGCCGGCGGCCTGCAGTCGATTCAGGTACAGGCCCGTGCCGAATCCGGCCTGGCACAGAGTGCGGCGAGTGACGTCACCGTCATTGCTCCCAGCCTGGCCGTCAAACTGGATGGCCCGGGTCTGCGGTACCTCGGTCGTCAGGCGACCTACACGCTGCACATCCACAACGACGGAGCTGCGGGCACCGACAACGTCCGCCTGATGCACCGCGTTCCGGATGGATTTGATTTCGTGAGTGCCGATCGCGGAGCCCGTTTCGACGAAAAGACCCGCCTGGTCAACTGGTTCCTGGGACGTCTCGAACCGGGTCAGTCGGTGGATGCCCATGTGACTCTCGTCGCACAGAAGGCCGGCAGCCATCAGCACCTGACTCGGGCCACCTCCGAGAACGGTGCCACCGCCGATGCCCGCATCACGACCGATGTTGAAGGAACGTCGTCGCTGGTGATGGAGATCGCCGACCTGGACGATCCGGTCGAAACCGGTTCGGAAACCGCCTACGAGATCCGCGTGAAGAACGAAGGATCGGCCGCTGCAAACAACGTCGGCGTCGCCTGCGAACTGGCCGACGGAATGCAGTTCCTCAAGGCGAGCGTGCCGGTCGAACATCTCGAGCAGGAAGGCGTCATCATCTTCCAGCCGGTCGCCAAGGTTGCCCCGGGCGAAACGGTCACCTACCGCGTGCATGTGCGTGGGGTGAAGTCCGGCAACATGCGGTTCCGCTGCCGCCTCTCCAGCGAGTCGATCGCCGAACCGCTCACGCTCGACGAGCTGACGAAGTTCTACGGCGAATGATCGGCCCTGCCGACTGCTGAACAACCATCCGAACGGCCGGCGTCCTCGACGTCGGCCGTTTTTGATGCGCTGCGGCACGCTTGGCAGAGGAGCATTCAGGCGTCACGATGGCCCACAGTGTCACGCCGCCCGGCCGGCCGGTCACCGCTCGCCCCTGCAAGGCTCTCCCATGCCCACCACAATCACCCGCGCCGTCGCACACGATATCCGGTTCCCTACGTCCCGGCACCTGGACGGATCGGACGCGATGAACCCCGATCCGGACTATTCCGCCGCCTACGTCGTGCTCGAAACCGATCACCCCGATGGGCTCGCCGGGCACGGCATGACGTTTACGATCGGGCGCGGCAACGAACTTTGTGCGCAGGCGATCGAGTCGCTCGCACCGCTGGTGGTCGGTCGCACACTCGAATCGATCCGGGACGACATGGCCGGCTTCTGGAGCGAGATCACCGGCGACAGTCAGCTCCGCTGGGTCGGACCGGAGAAGGGCGTCATTCACCTGGCGACCGCGGCTCTGGTCAATGCCGTCTGGGATCTGTACGCCAAGGACGCAGGAAAGCCGCTGTGGCGTCTGATTGCCGACATGTCGCCCGAACAGCTCGTCTCCTGCGTCGACTTCCGTTACATCACGGATGCCATCACGCCCGACGAAGCGATCGCCCTGCTCCGTGACAAAGCAGCTGGGAAAGCCGAACGGATCGCGGAACTCGAGGAGGTCGGCTATCCCGCGTACACGACATCCGCGGGCTGGCTCGGGTATTCGGATGAGAAGCTGCGGCAGCTCTGTCGCGACTGTCTGGCGGACGGCTGGTCGGTCTTCAAGATCAAGGTGGGCAGGAGCCTCGAAGACGACATCCGCCGTTGCCGGATCATTCGTGAAGAGATCGGCCCGGACCGCCGGCTGATGATCGACGCCAACCAGGTCTGGGACGTCGACGAAGCGATCGAGTGGATCGCGCAGCTTGCCGGGTTCAATCCCTGGTTCGTCGAGGAGCCGACCAGTCCCGACGACGTGCTGGGACATGCCCGCATCGCCCGCGCGATCGCGCCGTTGCGTGTGGCGACCGGCGAGCACTGTGCCAACCGGGTCCTGTTCAAGCAGTTCATGCAGGCCGACGCGATCGGCGTCTGCCAGATCGATGCCTGCCGGCTGGGAGGCGTCAACGAAGTGCTCGCAGTGCTGCTGATGGCGGCGAAGTTCGGGATTCCCGTCTGTCCGCACGCCGGCGGGGTCGGTCTGTGCGAGTACGTACAGCACCTGAGCATGGCGGACTTCGTGGCGATCAGCGGCCGGATGGACGACCGCATCACCGAGTACGCCGGCCATCTCCACGAGCACTTCCTGCACCCGGTGGTGATGCAGAATGGTCGCTACATGCCACCGGCGGCCCCCGGCTACAGCATCGAAATGAAACCGGAATCGATTGCGGAGTACACGTATCCAACCGGCACGGTGTGGCGCTGAACCGAAGACGTCTCCTCCGTTTGCGTGCAGTAACCGAAGTCGCGGGTTGATCAGTCGGCGGTACGTTCACAAGCAGACCAGAGCTGGTCCGGGGACACGCCCAATGCCACTGCAAATTTCTCAATGGTGCGCTGCTGAGGCCGACAGTTGCGACTGAGGATGTTTGCGATGGCCGGCTGACTCACGCCGGTCAGTTCGGCGAGTCGCTCCTGAGTCAGGTGCCGTTCCGCCATCATCTGCCGCACCGTACTCGAGAATCCGACTTCCTGCTGCAGGAGTTCCGCTTCCGCGACTGTCGCTTCTGAGGTCTGACAGAACTCCCGGTCGGCCCGATCCAGGTCCGCAATGTTGAACGGACTGACCGCCTCGGCGATTGTGTCGAGCGCGTGCTCCTTCTCGTCGGCATCGACTTCCGGGTCGGCGACGATCTCGACCATGCGGTCAATCATCCGCTGGATTTCGGCGGAGCATTCGCGATACGCACGAAGAAAGCGAATCCCACTGACCAGTTCACTGCGCGTAGCAACGTCATCCGCGTTCTGTGAAGTCTGCATGGACGCATTCCTGTCGGTGATCATTGCTTCCTGAGCACATCATTCGTAGTCGCCAGCTGCAGATGCGACTCTCATGAGGTCATGGAACTCCTGCGACCGCCCCGATGAGGGATGGCATGCTACTCCGCTGCGGTTTGTTCTCGGGCGTGCCACCCATGTCTATTTTCACAGGAGTACACGTATCCAACCGGTGCGGTGTGGAAGTCCTCCACCTGACTCCTTCTTCCTGACTCCTTCTTCCTGACTCCTACCCGCCCACCCAGGGCGGCGTGGCGGCAACGGACGATGTCTGCCCCAGCATCGCCAGGACTTTCTCGCGGGTCTGCTCGGCGAGGTGAGACCAGAGTGTTGCGCGTCCCGGATAGACGCTCAGCAGATTCGTGAACCGGGGCGACTCGTGCGCGTGTTCGACGATCGTCGGCAACGGTGCAAGGCCCGGCTCCACCTGTTCAACATGCATGGCCTGGACGGTCGTGCCCGCCCATTCGCGAACGTCCCGGCAGTCCTCGCGCTTCAGTTCCGGGTAGAAACGGGCAACCTCGGTCCAGATTCGGTCAAGTTCCTCTTGCTGTGCCGCATGGTCACGCGGGTCCCCGACCACCAGCCAGTGATTCGAACCGAAGACCGACGACTGCTCGTGCGGAACATGGTTGAAGCCGCCACGGTCAATCACACAGAACGGACTACCGCTGACCTGCGGCTGCAGCGAAACCAGATGCGTCTTGAGGATCACCCGCGTATACTCGGTCTGTTCGCCCGTCGCCGGAGGCCCCAGTTCGCTCCACTCCCCGGCCCCCAGGGCACCGGTCGCCAGAATGACCAGGCACGCGTGCACCTCTTCCCCGTCACCCGTCACGACGCCGTGCACCATGCTGTCCGACGTCATCAGCTCAGTAACCGGAGTCTGAACGCGGATCTCAGCGCCGGCATTGCGTGCGGCCGCAGCGAGATGTTCCAGCAGGACATGCGGCCGGATGGCACGATCGGGCAACCGGAACGCGTGCTGGACATGGTCCCGGTCGATGCCGTTCAATTCGTCCAGGACATCACACACGGGCAGTTCGGTCGCTTCGATCCCGGCGCTGGCCCACGCCTTGCGCCATGGCCCGACGAGCGTATCCCCCTTTGAGAAGAGATACAGCATTCCGTCGTGATCCGGTTCGAGACAGTCCGGACAGAACCGGATCGTCTGCTCGAGCGACTCCAGACACAGGCGGGCCAGTTCAACCTGATCCCGGGCGAAGATACCGCCACTCTGCAGCCAGCCCTGATTGCGCGTGGACGCATCGAAACCAAGCTCGGCCCCTTCCAGCAGCGTCACCGGCAGGCCGGACTGTGCCAGCCGGGCGGCGATCGACAGACCGGAAATCCCTCCCCCCACGATAACAATGCGTTGGGATGTCTCGGCACCACGTGTCATGGCTGGCCTCCTTCCGGGCAAACCGATGGGATCCGGGAGATGCTGCGGTCCCGCCCTGCAACGTCAGGACACGTCCGCGTCCTCCGTGCGGACAACCCACACTGAACTCTCCGCGTGTCGCAATACAGCCGACGAAACACTTCCAAGCAGAAACTGCGAAACCCGACTCCGCCCCTGATGACCGACCACGATCAGATCGGCCCGATGCTCCTCGGCCACGGTCAGAATCTCGTCCGCGACGTATTCGGCTTCGTGCAGGACGGTTCGGACATGAGGAGTGACAGGCCGCAGCCGGTCTGCCGCCCAGTTGAGATCATCGTGAGCCTGTCGGCGCTCCGCCTCCCACAGATCCCCGCTCTGCTCGACGATGTCCATCCGGAACGAACGGACAACCGCCAGCACCTGAAAGACAATGACTTCGCACTCCTCTCCCAGAGGGAGGGAAGCCAGCCGTTCCACGGCTCCTCGAGACGACGCAGAACCGTCGATTGCAACGAGCACGCGTTTGAGCCCGCGTGCCGGCTCGGCCGAATCGTCCCGTGGACGGACAACCAGTACGTCGCAGGGGGCATGGCGTGCGAGTCGGTCGGATGTCCCTCCCAGCAGCCAGCGACGAATCTTCGAACCTCCCCGGGCACCGGCCACGATGAGGTCCGCCTGCCGATCGGTGGCCAGCTGACAGATCTGCTCGACGACATTGCCGGAAAGAACTACGCCACTGACACGGCCGAAGCGGGACTTCAGCCGCTCGACCTCGCGTTCCAGACGCTCCTCCACTTCACGCCGATACCCGGCCAGTTCCTCCCGCAACGCCGCATGTTCGCTGGCAACATCGCTCTGCCACGTGGGGGCTTCGACCACCGCCACGAGGCACAGCTCGCTGTCGGAAGGAACGGGCAGACCAGTCAGGAGCGACTCGGCAGCCTGAGCGTGTGAGGAACCGTCAGTGGCGAGGAGGATCTTCATCGTCCGGGGAAACCTGTCATTCCGGTGAGGGACGCCGTGGGATGCAATCACCAGACTAGCACGCCCGTCACACATTTGCGCCGCCTGGTCAGGGCATCCCGCAGGGGCTCCTGGTCGAAACCGTCACTTCACCCCGGTGACCAGCATTCCCCGCACGAAACGATGACATTCCATGCAGCTCAACGTGGCGTCAAACCACTTCAGTGCCGCCTGATCGAGGTTCCCCTCTTTGGCCGCGTCGTCCAGCTTCTGCGTGATGCGTCGAAACTCGGTACTGAACTGTCGATACATGACATCGTTGGAGACGCGCCACTTCTCGGCGGAACTCATCTCATTGAGCGTCTGCGCCCCTTCACGAATCAATCGCGTATCCTCGATGACCAGTCCCTCAAGAATCTTGTTCGAGGCGGCCAGTTTGCGACGCATGAACTCGCGCAATGCCACGGCCTTGTCGGACTGCGGCTGGGAATCCGCCTGTGCGAGGCGCGGAACAATCTCTTCGGCTGTCACCGGACTCAGTGTGGTCCAGACGGCAAACCCGAGCAGCCCCGCGCAGGCCGCGACAATCCAAGTCCCGTTCATTCCAGACATGCCCCATCCTTTCTGGTCAGGCGGTAAGAGATTCTGCCCTGAAAGAGAGCAATGTTCGTGCCGGACCGAGGAGTTGCCATCGCCTCGCCGCGCAGCGGAGTGGCCATGCCGACTCCGCGAACCTCAAGCCTTCCAAACCACGCCCTTCGACTCGCCTTGCTCCGCTCCAGAGCGAGCCCTCCGAATCGATTTTCTCTGCAGGCACAATTCCTGCGGGACCGGAGGCCGGCGGTCCCCGCGACGGCGAAATCCGTGCGGATCCGCACACGCAGGCTGCTCGCTCGAAATACCATCCGTCGGCGTGTAGTGTGACCCATTGCCGGAACGTGCCGTTCCAGTAACCGCCTGATCCCTGCGAGGATCGGGCTCACTCTGCCGCCGGTTCACCACGCCACCAGACCCGCACCGTCGCAGGCTCATGGAACTGGATTTCCGCAAAGATCCGACAATTCTCAGTACCGTCGTCGACACGATGGCGGACGGCGTCTTCACCGTCGATTCCCGCGGACGATTCGTCGCCTGGAGCGCCGGTGCCGAACGAATCACCGGCTACACCGCCGCAGAGGTCATCGGGCAGCCCTGCGAGATTCTCGAAGGCCCCAACTGCAAGGGGTTCGGCAAGCTGTCCGAACTGCTGGCGACGCCGAATCCGCCCCCTCAGGGGATCTGCAATCAGGAATGCAAACTCGCCGCCCGGGACGGTCGCGAACTGTACATCCTGGGGAACGTCCGGCTGCTGCACGATGAAAACGGCCAGGTCTCCGGCGCGGTCGGCACCTTCACCGACGTGACGCAGTTCATCCTGGCCAACCAGAAGATCGCCCTGCTCGAACAGCAGGCCCGGGGACGGTTCGCCTTCGAACAGCTGGTCGGCAAGAGCCGCATCATGGAGGAAGTCTTCCATCGCATTCATCTCGCGGCCGAGAGCGATGTGACGGTCTTTCTCAGCGGCGAATCGGGAACCGGGAAGGAACTGGCCGCCCGCGCCATCCACGCCCGCAGTCCCCGCAAGGATGGCCCCTTCATCGCCGTGAACTGTTCGGCCATCCCCGAAACTCTGCTCGAGAGCGAACTGTTCGGGCACGTGAAGGGGGCGTTCACCGGGGCCATCCGGGACAAGATCGGCATGTTTCAGGCCGCCGACAAGGGAACGCTGTTTCTGGACGAAATTGGCGATGTCTCCCCGCTGCTGCAGCTGAAACTGCTGCGGGTTATTCAGGAGCGGGAGATCCGTCGCGTCGGGGATGACCGGCCGATGCCGGTCGACGTTCGGCTCATCACGGCAACGAACCGCGACCTGAAGCAGCTGGTGCAGACCGGCGACTTCCGCGAGGATTTCTACTACCGGATTCATGTCTTTGAGATCCCGCTGCCGCCTCTCCGCGAGCGTCGTGACGACATTCCCCTGCTGGTCGACCACTTCATCCGCGACCTGGCCGCCACGCTGAACAAACCGGTCACCGGAATCGCCCGCGACGCCCTCGAACGGATGATGGACTACGACTGGCCCGGCAACGTCCGGGAGCTGCGCAACGCGGTCGAGCACGCATTTGTGACAGTCAACGGGGACACGATCTCGCTGCTCGACCTCCCGCCGGATGTGCGGCGATCCCAGCCATCCACAGGGCGTCGTCCGGGCCGGACCACGGTTGCCGCCACGCCTGCGACGCTCACCCCGGAACAGCAGCAGGAGCGTGAGCGGATTGTCGCAGCCCTCGAGCAGACCGGCGGGAACCGGACTGCTGCTGCCCGGTTGCTGGAGACGAGTCGGGTGACGCTCTGGAAGAAGATCCGCAAGTACGCCATCGAGGCCTGAGTGAGCCGGCGGAGCGACGCGGGAATGCCCTCTCCTGAGTCTGGGAAAAGCGGTTGAGTGTCCGGAGGATGGGTGGCCCCGCTCCGAACTCGCCGGTATGCTTGGGGACACGTGATCACGGATCGTGGCGGAGTCTGTCCGGACGTTCAGTCCCGGACACCGCTCAATCCCCGAAGCCGTTCCCAGACATGAAGTTGCCGCAATGACGATTTCCGTCGAGGAATACTTCCGGACCCGGAAAGATGACCGGAAAAAAGAAACCCGGTACATCAACGTCATCAACAAGGACTCGTGCACGAGCTGCCAGTCCTGTGCGACGGTCTGCCCGGTCGACTGCATCTACGAGGTGCCGAGCCCGATCCCCGGTCAGAGCTATCACCAGATCGACACATCGCGGTGCATCGGCTGCCAGATGTGCTACCGCTCTCCCAACGACAGCACCGAGCACTACCAGCTGACGATCTGTCCCTGGAACGCGATCGACATGCTTCACAATCCCAACGTGAAGCCGGACGACACGTCGATCCTCGAACCTTACTGGCAGGGAAGCGAGAACGAGCTCCCCTGGCCCAAGCTCGAAGAATTCGGGTACCAGCTCTTCCTTGAAGGGCAGGTCTTCCTGCCGACGGCGCGGGAGGATCTGCATGAGATCCTCGAATGGCTGGTGCGGCCTGAGTGGCTCTTCAGCGAGGACGGAGAGACGGTCGCCATTGCCCGCCTCGAACTGCAGGACGAGGACAAACTCAAGTACGTCGCCACGCCGGAAGGCCGTGACCTGCTCGACTGCATCTATCCAGACTGGCACCGGATCTTCATGGACTGACGTGCGCCGTCAGAGGAATCGCACTCGCCACGAAGCGCGCAGCAGAGCGGGAGGTGTGCGACACACGCTCCCTGTGCCTGTGCGCCACTGGGCGGCTCAGGCAGGCGTTCCGAGCAGGCTGGCCCGCAGCGTCGACACGTCCCCCTGTTCCAGATAGCAGACGACCACACGGTCCCCTGCTTTCCAGGCAACATTGGGATAGGGCAGGTACTGGGCGTTTGCTTCCACCGGAACCGAATCGTCCGGAGCGGCGATGACCCGGTGCGGGGCAAACACGAACAGCCATCCGCGGACACCACGGCGGCCCGGCTTGTCGATCGCATAGACCGCCGCGTCATGCCCTCCGCGACCGTTGATGTCGATTCCCCGCGGCCCACCAACCACCAGGTCGTTCCATGCCCCTTCGGGAAGGGTCGCATCGAACCGGCCGTCAAACTGTTCGAGAGACTCGAACGAGAGGGGCTGATCGGGATCGGCAAGCAGGTCGTTGAGGCGATCGCGGGCTTCGGCGAGTGAGACGGGGATCTCGCGTGTCGTCACGTACCATCCCAGGCCGACCGCCCCCATCAGAAGCAGCACGGCCCCGCTGACCAGCCGGCGAACGAAGGTCCGACGATCCACGCGTCCTGCAGTAGCCGGAACCGGTTTCGGAATCTCGTCCGGCTGCGCGGCATCGTCGGCCAGCGTTTCGAGCAACCGCTCCTTGAGGCCGATCGGAACCGGGATCTCCTGCATGGCGGTCGCCACGCGGGTGTCGAAGGCGGTTCGTGCCCTCAGCAACTCGCGACAGTCTGCACACGATTCGACATGTTGACGCGCGGCCAGCACGGACGGATCGCCTTCCGCCGCCAGTTCGGGGGGCCAGGCATCAAGTTGTTCGAGGGCTTCGTGGCAGTTCATGATTTCTTCCGTCGCGTCCGTGCGTCGTTCAACGCGGTGCTGTCGGGGCCCCCACGGGGTGCGGAGACTGGTCCGACCCGGACAGTCGCGAACGCAGGTAACCTTTCCCACGCGACAGCCGACTCATCACCGTTCCGATTGGCACATCCAGCCGATCGGCGATCTCCCTGTAGCTGAGTGATTCGAAGTAGTACAGCAGGATCGGCACCCGGAACTCATCCGGCAGGTCATTCAGGGCCGCCTGCAGTTCGTCGGAGTCCAAAACGGTCTCATCGAGAGCCTCGGCGGTCGGTTCCGGAGCGGTTTCCATCCCGGAAAAGGCGACCAGCCGGTCTCGTCGTCGTGATTTCAGGTAGGCATTCCGGACGATGGTCAGCAGCCAGGAGCGGGCCCGCTCCGGATCCCGGAGCTGCTCCAGCTTTCGCTGAGCCGTCAGAAATGCCTGCTGTGTCAGATCTTCCGCGTCAGAGGCCGACCCCGAGAGCCGCCGGGCGAATCGGTACAGACTCTCGTAGTGGGATTCCACCAGTTCACGGACGACCTGAGCGCGTTGACCGTCGTGCATGACGTCCTCTCAACAGACTGACCCGTCGACGCGGCTCGATATTCCCGGCCCTGCCCATTTAGGGAAAGATTCGGCCCGGCCTCTCGATTCTTCGCCGATTCCGCGATAGATTCGCCCCGTCTCGCGGAATACCGGACATTCTCTGTGGATCTGCCTCAAAGAACAACCACGTCACAACATCCTGCGACGGAGTTCCCCCCCATGTACCGGACCCTGCTCTCACTCACCTTCGCCTCGTTCCTGCTGCTGCATGGCTGTGCCGGCGACACCGGAACCGAAACCGCCCCGACAGACGACGCCGCCCCGGCGACCGACACCGACCTGGGTGAGGCGGACCTCGGCGAACCGGCCGGCCCGGAGGCAATGGAATCCGGATCGGCAGCGGACGAAACCCCGCCCGAACAGTCCGAGCCGGAAGTCCCCACGCCCGCCGACTCCGCTGACAGCAGCGAGTCGTCCTCCGAAGACGGCCCGATCCTGCCGGAACCGGGCAACTGATCACCGGTTCGCCGGACAAGACTGATACGGCACATCGTCGCGGCAGCCCGGCAGGGACGTCGCGACGTTTCTTTGCGCTCGACTACTCGCCACCGGCCGCCGGCTGCGACACCTCGATACGGTACAGGTGACCATCGGTTCGCAGAATCAGGGCGTCACCGACCACGGCGGGCGAGGCCATCGTTCCCTCGTCGAGGTGGTTCTCCGCCAGCACCTCGAATTCGGGCCGGGCCGCCAGAACGGTCGTCTTGCCGTTCTGATCGAACAGGTACAGCCGTCCTGCGGCAGCGATCGGCGAGGCGGAAAAGTTGCCCCCCACCCGGGACTGCCAGACCTGCTTGCCGGTAGTCGCCTCAAGGCAGGTTGCCACGCCTCGATCGTCGATCGTGTACAGGTAGTCTCCGACGATCAGCGGAGAGGGCTTTGAGGGCATCGACTTCTTCACGATCCAGCGGATGTGCGTGTCCGTCACATCCCCCCGTCCGGTCGGGTCGACCGCGAGAATCTCGGACCGGCTGAATCCCGAGCTGATATAGACCAGGCCATGCTCGTACAGAGGTCGGCAGGCGGTCGAGAATCCCCTGTACCGCACACGCCACAGTTCCTCGCCCGTCGCCGGGTCATACGCGAACGTCCCCTTCGAGGTCGGGCTGATCAGTTGCAGTACGTCGTCGGGAGTCTCGATGACGATCGGAGTACCGTACGCCTTCTTGTGATCGCCGTTGTCGGTCTCGAAGTCGTGCGGCCGCTCGGTCCTCCAGATGGTATCGCCAGTCTCCTTGTCCAGAGCCACGACGTACTGGAAGTCGTACCCGTCGTAGTGCAGGATCAGCATTCCGTCGTACAGGATGGGAGACGAGCCGGGGCCGCGCCAGTGATTGCATTCCAGATCCCGCCGCACCCAGATCACGTCCGCCGACTCCGAATCGAGACAGGCCAGACCGTAACTGCCCCAGCTGAGGTAGACGCGTCCCTCCTCGATGACCGGCGTGGGTGAAGCAAAACTGTTGAATTGCCGGGTATCACGGGGCTCTTCGACCTCGAACATCACGAAGTCATGCAGTATCCGGCCGCTCTCCAGATCGACGCACACAGCCGAGAGTTCCCGTCCGTCCTCGGTCGCAGTCGTCATCCAGATCCGGTTGCCCCAGACGACCGGCGAGGACCATCCCCGGCCGTGGATGGGTGTCTTCCAGACGACGTTCCCGGTCTCGCTCCACTCGAGCGGCAGTGCATCTGACGACGCATGGCCATCCGCTGAGGGGCCCCGGAACGCAGGCCACGGCTCGGATGCCTGGAGACCGGCCGTTGCCAGCATGACCAGGCTGAAGCAGAGAGCGCGCATCAATTCGTTCAACCTCACTGTCGGTGGTTCGGCACTGCGACCCGTGCCCGGACAACGCAGATCCACCATCGTCGCGATCGACGGCGGGCCCCTTATTGTCTCAGTCCGGCCGGGGAATCGCAATTCCGCCTCAGTCGCCCGGTTCCGTCGCGGCAATTCAGTGCGCTTGATCCGCACACCGTTCAACCGTAACGTGAGGCTGCAAGAGGCACTTTCGTTCTGATCCCGACTGGATTCCGGAAGCGGGCCACTCCAGTCCCGTTTTGCACACATCAAGCGTTTTCGCGGGCACGTGCCCCGGGCCGACCTGAAGAGCAGCTCCCATGAGCGACGAGACCTCGGTCAATCTGTACCACCGGTATCGCGCGGGCGACTCGGACGCGGCCAACGACATCTTCCGCTACGTCGACCGCCTCGTTGGTCTGGTCCGCAACCGCATGTCCCGCCCGATCCAGCGGCGGATCGATCCCGAGGACATCGTCCAGTCCGCGTGGCGGGCGTTCTTCGACAAGGCGACGAGCGGCGAGTTCGAGATTCGTCAGGAGGGGGATCTCTGGAGCCTGCTGGCTGCAATCGCCGTCAAGAAGATGCTGTCCCAGGTGCGATATCACCGGGCCGCCAAGCGGACCGTGGACCGGGACGGAGAAGGACGCGGAAGCGGTCTGAAGGTTCTCAGCGAGTCACTCGACGCCGGGGGGCCGCCGCCGGAACAGGCGACAATGTTCTTCGAAGAACTCGACGCCTTCATGGTGACTCTGGATCCGACGCAGCGGAAGGTGCTGGGCCTGCGACTTCAGGACTGGTCGAACGAACAGATTGCCCGCGAGATCGGACGATCGACCCGCACCGTCCGCCGCACCCTCGAAGAGATCCACCTGGCGTTGCTCGAGCGTCTGCAATAGGCGCGGGTCTGCCGGAGAGTCCCGCAGCCACCTCAGTTCCGCGATAGCGTGATGTCGCTTCGGACTTCGCCGCCGTCAACGACAAGCGGTCCGGTGAGAATCAGCCGCTTCCGCATCGCACAGAGTTCGGTGCCCCTTCGATCCATGATGCACCACTCGAGCACGGCCACACGTCGCTGGCCAATCTGACGCTCGATCAGCCGGCCGGAAATCCGGGTCGAGGCGGTCGCTTTCGAGGCAATCCCTTTCCCTTCGAGCCCCCTGGCCAGCGTCCGCCGAATGACTTTCGCCACCTTCGGATCGACGCCCTTCATGTCGTTGATCGCTACCGAGCGGGTTCGCCGCTGTCGGAGATAGACCACCAGCTCATCCGTCATGTCCGGGAAGACTGCCCGCAGATCGTCGCCGAGGACCAGGCTCGCAGTCGGATCGGCGGCTTCGGCCGTCTCCCCCTGCGTCGCCGCAGCGTCCTGTGCCAGGACCGGCGGCGACATCACCGACGAACATGCCAGCACACCGGCCAGCATCATGGCGCTGAGTTTCGAAATGCGACCTGTATCGAAAATGGTGAGCGAAGTGCTGGCCATCGTTGGTCCTGCCTTGCGAGCTTCGTGAACTCCGTCTGGCGGCGCTTCGCTGCAACCGCCCTTCGGAAGGTGAATCGCCGCAACAGAACCAAGCGGACAAAAAAACGGACCGTTTCCGGAAAAACGGTCCGTACGTCGCAGAATCTCGAAATCGAAGCCGGCCGGCCCCTACGTGAGGATGTCGTGAACGACGTTCCCGTGGACGTCCGTCAGACGGAAGTCCCGTCCCTGAAAGCGGTAAGTAAGCCTCTTGTGATCCACTCCCAGGTTGTGCAGGATCGTCGCGTTCAGGTCGTGGATATGGACCGGGTTTTCGACAATGTTGTAGCTGAACTCGTCCGTCTTGCCGTACGTGATCCCCGGTTTGATCCCGCCGCCCGCCATCCACATGGTGAAGCACCGCGGATGATGATCCCGGCCGTAGTTCTCGCGGGTCAGGCCCCCCTGGCAGTAGATGGTGCGACCAAACTCGCCGCCCCAGATCACCAGCGTGTCCTCGAGCAGGCCCCGCTGCTTGAGATCCCGGACGAGTGCCGCCTGCCCCTGATCGACGTCGCGGCACTGATTGGCAATATCCCGCGGAAGCGAACCATGCTGGTCCCATCCACGGATGAAGATCTGCACGAAGCGGACGTTCCGCTCCAGCAGCCGCCGGGCCAGCAGGCAGTTCGCCGAGAACGTCCCCGGCGTCGACACCTCCGGCCCGTACATCTCGAGGGTTTCCTTCGACTCGTCGGAAAAGTCCATCAGCTCCGGAACCGACGACTGCATCCGATACGCCATTTCGTACTGGGCGATGCGGGTATTGATCTCCGGATCGCCGATCTGCTCGTACGTCCGCTCGTTGATCGCCGCCAGGGCATCCAGCATCTGTCGCCGGGCCGACCGGTCCACACCAGGCGGATTCGACAGAAACAGTACCGGATCTCCCTGCGAGCGGAGCGAGACGCCGGCATGCCGCGACGGAAGAAAGCCGGTCCCCCACAGCCGCTCGTACAGCGCCTGCGCACTCTTGCGTCCCGTCCAGGTCGAATGCAGAACGACGAACGCCGGCAGATCCCGGTTCATCGTCCCCAGGCCATAGGAGAGCCATGCTCCCATCGACGGCCGGCCTGGACGCTGGGCACCGGTCTGAATGTACGTGATGGCGGGGTCGTGATTGATCGCCTCAGTATGCACCGACTTGACGAAGCAGAGGTCGTCGGCAATCGAAGCCGTGTAAGGCATCAGCTCGCTGACCCACGCTCCCGACTGACCATGCTGGGCGAATTTGAACTTCGACGGAGCAATCGGAAACCGCTTCTGACCGGAGGTCATCGTGGTCAGCCGCTGCCCCTGCCGGATTGAGTCGGGCAGGTCCTTGTCGAACCACTCGTCCATTTCCGGCTTGTAGTCGAACAGGTCCATCTGCGACGGCGCACCGGACATGAACAGGTAGACGACCCGCTTCGCTTTGGGAGCGAAGTGCGGCTCGCCCATCACGCCGGCCCCTTCAGCCGCCGTCGACGGAGCGGCAAACGCCTGCGGATTGACCAGCGACGCGAGTGCCGCCGCGCCAATCCCCCCGGCCGAACGACCGAAGAAGTGCCGCCGTGTCTGCAACAGTTCGTATTCGCGTAGAGGATCCATGTCTCTCAGTCCCCTGCCGGCTGTCTTGCGGGTCACCAGGCGAAACAGCCCGGCTCAGCTCTTGTTGATCGTCTCGTCGAGATTGAGCAGCAGATTGGCCAGCATTGTCCAGGCGGCAACCTCGGGATCTCGGTTGTGGTCCCGCTCGAGATGCTGCGGCTCGAGCTGGGTCGTGGCACTGTCGATGAGCGCCTTGGCCGCCTCCGGCTTTCCGCTGAAGTACGTCCGCTGCTGCTGAAGAAGCTGCCGAATGACATTCAGCTCGTCTGCTTCCGGCATGCGGCTGGTCGCCAGGCGGAATGCAAACACGAGCCGGTCATCATCGGTTGTCCCACCTTCACGCAGAATCCGCTGGGCAAAGTGCCGCGACGCTTCGACAAACTGCTTGTCGTTCATCAGCGTCAGGGCCTGCATCGGCGTATTCGTGCGTGCCCGACGGACGGTACAGCTCTCACGCGACGGCGCATCGAAGTTGCTCATCGAGGGCGGTGGTGCGGTCCGCTTCCAGAAAGTGTACATGCTGCGACGGTACAGTTTCTGTCCATCGTCCTGCGTGAAGTTCGCGGTGTTGCTGCCGGTGTAGCCGACCGCTTCCCAGATCCCCGAGGGCTGGTACGGTTTGACGCTCGGCCCGCCCACCTTCTCGTTGAGCAGTCCGCTGACAAACAGGGCCGCATCGCGGATCGTCTCCGCTTCCAGACGGAAACGGGGCCCCCGCGAGAGGTAGCGGTTCTCGGGATCGATGGCGAGCGCCTCGTCGCTGACCTTCGAGTCCTGTCGGTACGCGGCGGACATCACGATCCGCTTCTGCATCCCCTTCACGTCCCAGCCGGTCCGGATCAGTTCCGTTGCCAGCCAGTCCAGCAGTTCCGGATGCGTCGGGAAATCTCCCTGCACTCCGAAGTCTTCCGACGTCTTGACGATCCCCGTGCCAAAGTACCGCTGCCACCAGCGATTCACCGTCACCCGCGCCATGAGCGGATGCGAAGGATCGACGAGCCAGCGGGCAAAGCCAAGCCGATCGTTGGACACGCCTTCGGGCAGGCCGGGAAAGACCGACGGCACCTGACGCTCGACCGGATCGGTCTTGCGGTCGTACTCACCCCGATCGAGCACATAGGCGGTCTTCGGTTCCTTCATCTCTTCAGAGACGAGCGTCTTCGGGATGGCGTCGTCGAGCGCCTTCAGGTCCGCCTGCAACTGCTCACGTTCGGCAAGCATCGGAGCGACCTGTTCCTTCGTCCCCGGGTAGACGCGTTCCAGGAAGTAGGTCCGAATCGTCTCCTGCTGCTTTTCGTTGCGGTCAGCCGGCGCGATCTTGAGGACGTCCTGCACCGGTTTCGGCAGGTCCTTCCCCTCGCCAATCGCCAGCTCCCACAGACGCTGCGACTCGAACGACTGACCGTTCTGCGGCGTTCGCGTAACGATTCCCGCCCGATCCCAGTAGACGCGGCCACCCCACTGGGTAAAGGCCCAGCCGTTCAGCTTCGTCCCCGGTTTCAGTCCGACCTTCGCCGCATCGACTTCCAGTCGCACCCACTGCCCGACGGGCGGAAGGTCCCCCATCGGCAGTCGACTCTCCTTGCCGTCCTGCCCCCAGTCGATCGCGTTCTTGCCCCAGTAGGCACGGTGATTCCACGAACCATCATTGAACTGGAGCATGATCTCGGTGGGAGGATTCTCCGGGTCGAGGTACACGCTGGCAAACAGCTTGTCACCATCCCCGATCACCAGCGGAGGATTCGCCCCGGTGAAGAAGTGTTGCCCCATTTCCTCCGCGGTCCGACGCGTCGCCTTCTCGCCACTGAAGACCGGCTCCGGTGCGGAAACGAACTCCCAGGGGTGTCCACTCTGCTGCGGCTGCGCTCCCGACGGAACCGCATCGTCGATCCAGACGAACTCGGTCGGCTCAAGCTCGACCGACTCGGCGTCCGCGTGCGGGTCGATGTACTCGATCGCCGCAATGGCCTCCTTCAGCTGTGAATTGACCGCGGCGATCTGTTGCTGAAGGTTCGTCCGCTGTTCGGACTGCTCGGGGGTCGGAACTTCGACAACCGGCGGCGGAAGCAATGCGTTCCCGTCCATCGGCTTGTCGGTCAGGCTGTTGAAGTACGCAAACAGCTGATAGAACTCTTTCTGCGAAACCGGATCGAACTTGTGGTCGTGGCACGCGGCGCATCCCAGCGTCAGTCCCATGAACACGGTTCCGACCGTCTCGACGCGATCGACCGTGTACCGGACGTAGAACTCTTCGGCGATCGAGCCTCCTTCGCTGGTCGTCACGTGACAGCGATTGAAGCCGCTGGCCACCTTCTGGTCGGTCGTCGCCTCCGGCAGCAGGTCGCCGGCCAGCTGCTCGATGGTCATCTGATCGAACGGTCTGTTGCTGTTGAAGGCCCGGATCAGCCAGTCGCGGTACGGCCACATCGACCGCATGTTGTCCAGATGCAGGCCGTGTGTGTCGCCGTAACGGGCCGCGTCGAGCCAGTACCGCGTCATGTGCTCGCCGTACCGGGGTGACTGCAGCAGGCGGTCGACAACCTTTTCATAGGCATCGGGGGAATCGTCTGCCAGAAAGGCGTCGATCTCTTCGATGGTCGGCGGCAGTCCGGTCAGGTCGAGCGTCACGCGGCGAATCAGCGTCTCCTTCGACGCTTCGGAATTCGGAGCGAGCCCCTTCTCCCGCATCCGTCCCAGCACGAAGTGATCGATCTCGTTCTGCGGCCAGTCCGAATCCTTCACCTCCGGAAGTTCGGGACGCTCCGGCGCAATGAATGCCCAGTGCTGTTCGTACTCGGCTCCCTGCTCGATCCACCGGCGCAGGATATCCACCTGCTCCGGCGTGAGCCGGCCGTAGTCGGAATCCGGCGGAGGCATCAGCTCATCCGGATCACCGGCCGTGACGCGACGGAGCAGTTCGCTCTTCGCGGGATCTCCGGGAGCCACAGCGAGGTGTCCGCCCAGATCGGCCGTCGCCCCGTCCGGAGTGTCGAGACGCAGATCGGCCTCTCGCGAGGCTTCATCCGGCCCGTGACACTGGAAGCAGCTGTTCGACAGGATCGGCCGGACGTCCTGCGTGAAATCGATCGGTGCAGTTGCCGGGTCGGCGGCCTTACCCGTTCCTCCAGCCAGCAGCACGACCCCCATTGCCAACGCGTGGACCTTCAGACTCCAGCCTGCAGTAAGGCGCATGCCAATCACTCCGCGATCACCTGACGTATCGACGGCCCCACAAATCAACAGTCCCCGATCTTAGCACGCTGCCGCCGGCGTTGACCACCGCGCAGCGTCGCCAGCCCGCAAACGGCCACGCGTCGACGTGACAGTCCGCGGCGGGCGGCGTGTACCGCCGATTCGGAAACCTCTCAGTCGCAACCGGCGCTGTTCCGTTCTTTCGCCCAGAAGCGAATTTCGGAGGCAGTTGCGGCCCATGTCGGCGCGCATCAGGGCCGAGGCACCGATTCCAGCAGGCGGTCAATCACATTCTCCACGGACACGCCTTCCGCCTCCGCACGGTAATTGACCAGAACCCGATGCCGGAGCACCGGATGCGCCAGTGCCCGGACGTCATCGAGCGTGACGTGGGCCCGGCCGGCCAGCAGCGCCCGGGCCTTGGCTCCGAGCACGAGAAACTGCGAGGCACGCGTTCCGGCTCCCCAACTGACCCACTCGTTGATGAACTCCGGAGTGCCCGGCTGTCCCGGTCGCGAGGCCGACGCCAGGTCGACTGCATATTGAACAATCTCGCGGGCAATCGGCACGTTGCGGACGACGCCGTGAAACGCCAGGACGTCCTCGCCGGAAAAGAGCGGCTCGATCGCGGCCGGCTTCCGCGACGTCGTCTGCTCGACCACCGAGACCTCGTCTTCGCGGGGCAGGTAATCGATGACGACATTGAGCATGAACCGGTCGAGCTGCGCTTCGGGAAGGGGATACGTCCCCTCCATTTCGATCGGGTTCTGTGTCGCCAGCACGAAGAACGGCTCTTCCAGCGGATACCGCTCACCCGCTGCCGTCACCTGATGCTCCTGCATCGCTTCCAGCAGTGCCGCCTGCGTCTTGGGGGGCGTGCGGTTGATCTCGTCCGCCAGGATCACGTTGGCAAAGACCGGCCCCTTGACGAAGACCATCTTGCGGCGGCCTTCGCCGATTTCCTCGAGGATCTCCGTACCGGTGATGTCCGCCGGCATCAGGTCGGGCGTAAACTGAATCCGCTGAAAGTTCAGATGAAAGATCTGGGCGATCGACTTGACCAGCAGGGTCTTGGCCAGACCGGGAGCCCCGGTGATCAGACAGTGACCGCCGGCGAACAGGGCAACCATCACCTGCTCGATGACGTCGGTCTGACCGATGATGACCTTGGCGAGTTCGGCGTTGATCCGCTCGCGGCCTTCCCGCAGCATCTGAACAACGCGACGTTCGTCGTCATACGACTCGGGAGACTGATTCATGACACCGCCCGTCTGATCTGGGATGTGAGTCTGTGCTCCGCGTCTGCCTTCTCAGATCATCACCGCACGGGCCGCGACGGGCAAGCCCAGCGGCCCTGCCGGTCCGCTCAGACCATCGGGACGGTCATCGCCAGCAGGACCGACATGCCCAGGCTGGCCAGGCTCATGGCGGCCAGCAGCGGCGTCCATGACTTGAGTGCCTCGGCTTCCGTCAGCCCGCCCATCCTGGCGAAGATCCAGAAGCCGCTGTCGTTCATCCAGGATCCCATCAGCGAGCCGGCACCGATCGCGGTCGCCAGATAAACCGGGTGGTAACCGAGATCCACACCGCCGGCAATCGTCGCCGCCAGCATGCTCGATGCGGTAATCATCGCGACGGTGCTCGAGCCCTGCGCCACCTTGAGCAGTGCGGCAATGAAGTATCCGAGCAGCATGAACGAAAGCCCGGATGCGGCCGTTCCGCTGTCGGAAAAGTACCCTTCGATCGCCGGTCCGATCTCGGCCACCTTCAGCATGGCACCAAAGGCTCCCCCGCCGGCGGTGATCAGAATGATCGCCCCGCCGCTCATCAGCGACGTCTCGACCATCTCACTCATCTCGGTCAGCGTCGGCTTCAGCTGCCGCCACAGCAGCCACATCGCCACCGCCGTCGACAGCAGCAGCGCCAGATTCGCATTGCCGAAGACCGACGTCCACTGCCCGATCTGCTCCAGACGGGCCAGCGCTGACGGATCGGTCGTCTGCTTCATCAGTGTCCCCACCACCGTATTGGCCGAGATGAGCAGGACCGGCAGCAGGACCGGCAACACGGACAGGAACAGCGAGGGAAGTTCGTCGTCTTCGAGCGTCCGCATCTCCGGGCCGGTCCCGACTTCGCGAAACGGCACCGGAACCAGACGGTCAAACACGTGCGCCAGCAGGACGCCGACAATCGCTGCGGGAAGCGCCACGGCTGCCCCGGCGATGATCATGGCGCCGATGTCGATGCCCAGCTGATCCGCCATCACCAGCGGGCCGGGGGTCGGCGGAACCAGTGTGTGCGTGATCGCTCCGCCCGCCGCAATCGCCAGCAGGTACAGCAGATAGTTCTGCCCGGTCCGCCGGTAGAGCGAGCGGGCGAGCGGCACCAGCAGATAGAAGACCGTGTCGAAGAAGACGGGGACGGCGAGCACGAAGCCCGACCCGAGCAAAGCGACCGACGCCTGTCGGACGCCCAGTAACCTCAGAAACGCCTGCACGATCCGGTCCGCGGCCCCGCTACGCATCATGCATTCCCCGATGACCGCCGCCAGGGCGATGACGATGCCGATCTTGCCTGCCGATTCACCAAACGCTTCCGCGACCCGGCTGATCTTGTCGGCCAGTTCGCCGGGGGCCAGCAGACTGACCAGGATCGCCGCGGTAATCAACGCCATAAAGGCATTGATACGCAGGACAAGGATCATGCCGATGACGGTCGCCACACCGACCGCGAGGATTGCAAGCGGATGCACGTCCAAGGTCTCTCTCCAGCACAGAGGCGCAGGGGACCGCCCGCCACGGTCGCGGTGCCCCGTCGTCCGGAATCGATCAAAATATGTTCAGGGAATTGTGGTACAGTTGACCCGATCGATCGGTCGCGGTCAAACCTGTCTGCGAACCGCTTCGAACAATCCGCCATCCCGCGGAATCCTCAGGACACGGGCTTTACGGAATGGACTCCCCTTCGCCAGAATGCCTGCTGTCCGGATTCACCGTGCCGTTTTCACCGGAGGAAACCCTGCCGGCGAGACGGCTTCGCGGGCTTTTCCCGATGGATGTGGGACCGACCAGAAAGTTGCCTGCCTGCCGATGGCTTCCCGACGACAAGAACGACATTCCGTCACCCTGACCGAAGATGATCAGATCCTCGCAAACGAGATCCTCGCACACCTGAACTTCTCCGGTGGTCGCCGCGACCCGCAGTTCTTCGCGCGACTGAACCGACTCTGGAATCTTCTGCCGCCAGGTGACAGACCCGCCGCGCTCCAGCAGCTCCTGCTCGCCCAGCTCGATCAGGTCCGCGGACAGGCGCCAACGTTCACGGACTGCGCCCAGGTCGAAGCGGTCATCCCGCTTGCGCTCACCGAGTGTCTGTCAGCCTACCGGCAGCATCACGCCGACCTGCTGTTTCACCTGCAGGTCGAAGACTTCGAACACCCGTTTCTGCTCGCCGGCATCTTTGAAGCCGTCCTCGCTCAGAGCGGACCGTGGAACGAGCGGGACCGCATCATCGAAGGCGCGCTGCAGCAGCTCAATGACTTCGTCGGTTACCGTCCCGTCGCCGTCCTCGAAAACGGGCGGAAGATGGAACTGTACGCGCACGAACGCTTCCGCGCCGTCCCGGTCTACGTGGAAGGAGCCGGCGTCGCGTACGGCAAGTACCACGATCTGATCGAACGGACGCTCGAATTCCTCCGCGAAGCGCCGGAGGACATCGTCGCCGATGCCCACCTCGACCTCGACCAGCTCTCCGAAGTCGCCGTCGACATGCGGGCGCATGACCACCTGCACCCGGTCAACAAGCGCACCAACTACATGTTCGGCGAATGGGATCCGGACTGGATCGACATCAAGGGACGCTACCGCCGCTTCGTCATTCGCAAGATCATTCTCGACGCCCTGGTCACCTGGGTCGAAGACTCCAACTCCCGCACGCCGCGCGAAGAGCGACTGTTCGATGCCGCCGCGGCGTTGTGCGGCACGATGCTGATGGCCTCGTCGATCAGCGGTTCCGGTCCGGAGACGCACGACTCGTCCATCTCGCTGACGACTCTGCTGCCGATCGTCGCCCGCCGCCGCGATGCCTTCTACACCCGGCTGATGGAACAGGTCGACGGTGCCCGCGCCCGCCGGCTGCTGCAGGAACAGAAGCGAACACAGCAGCCGTTCGGACATGTGCGGCAGTTCCTCAACATGCACCTGTCCGGTTACGGAGCAAGACAGGTTCAGCATCGCGAACTCGCCTATCTGTATGCGCAGATGGGCTACTCCGAAGCGAGCCGTCGCCAGGCGAATGCCATCCCGGCCGCCTCGATCCGGTTCGAAAGCGAAATCCAGTGCCAGCTCGCCTCGGCCCATCGCGAACTGGACAATGGAAATCTGGACGAAGCAGTCCGGCTGGTGGCCGAAGCACGCGGCCTGCTGCACCGCGGCATCGCCTGCGGCGCCATGGTCGATCCCTGGAACATCCTCGGTTTTCACGGGCAGTTCCCGTTGTTCTCGTCCCGGGAAGACGCCATCCCCGACAACCGGATCGAAACGCTCTTCGAGCTGGTGGAACGCCTGCTGACCGCTTACTCCCGCGTTCTGGGAGAAGCCGCCGCCCAGGGAGACGCCGACACCCGCGACCGCCTCACCAGCGAATTCCGGGACTTCGCGGAGTGGTGGGACCAGTTCGGCAGCGACGCCATCGAGGACCTGCCGGACGTCTCGGGACACGAAAGCTGGGACTCGGCCATCCATGTTTCGGAGGCACTGACGAGCTGGCGGCACGCCGGTTCGTCGGCCGGCGACATCTCCTTCTGGCGGGAACATGTCGGCCGGTTCAGCTCGGCCCAGTCATACGCCCAGGTCGTCGACGCCCTGCTCGACAAACAGGACCATGTCGCCGCGATGGGGCTCCTGATGCAGTGGCTCAGCCAGTCCGACGAGGTTGGTGTCGAGTCGCCGCGTCACTCGGTCTTCGCCCTGCTGATGCGCTGGATCAAGCTGGTCGCCGAAGACGGAGATCATCCGCTGAAGGGTGCCGACCGTATCCAGGCGGTCTGTCGCCTGTTCGACTTTCTTGAAGCCAATGCCGGCCCCCTCTGGCAGGTTCCGTCCCTCCAGGATGCCCTCGACGACCGTCGAACGGGCAGTGACTGGAACATGGATGCCGAGCGGCCGGAAGCCGATGACAACGACGCGGACGACGACGAGAACAGTCTCTTCAGTGCTGCCTACGAAGGAATCACCTTCCGCGACTCGACCGACGACGGGAACTGGGGCGACACGCTCGAGAACGAATTCGGATTCCAGGACACCGAGTTCGAGCAGCTCAACCGCGAACTCGAACCGCGGCTGAAGTTCCTCAATGCGGTCGGCCAGATGTGGCAGATCGCCGCCGTCACGCTCGCCAGCGACCTGGCGGCCAACGAGGACGAACAGAGCGTCGCCCGTGCCCGCTCTGCCGTCGAAGACTGGGCAACCCAGGGTCGCCGGTGGCAGTCTGATCTGTGGCGTCTGATGCAGTCGGCGTGGGAGCACGAGATTGCCAGCCCGTCCGGCGCCCACGACGCCAACGTCGAGTACGACCTGCAGCTGCAGGTGAAGTTCTATCTGGTCGGCCAGATCATCACGACGCTGATCTGCCTGCGGAATGCCGTGCGACTGCTGGAAGGATGCGCGACCCCCGAATCGGCCGCCAGCAATGCCGCCGCCGATGACGCACGACTCGCAGCGGTCTACGCCGCCATCGTCCAGCGGGACCACGAGCAGGTCCGCAAGCTGCTTCCCGCCCTGCAGAAGTGGATGGAGAAGCAGCCGCTGCTGTACGTTCCCTTCGACAACGGCGGAACGCCCGAACAGATACTGCGGGCCCAGACGCTGCAGTCGGCGGCCCGATTCCTGCTGACCGAGCTTCCGCGTCTGGGACTGTTCCGCGAAACGTGGCACATCCTGCAGACCGCCTTCCGCATGGAACGCCGCTGGCGCCCGGAAGGTCCGGCCATTACCGAGTTCGACCGACTGTTTGAAATTGCCTTCCGGTCGTCCCTGGAATGCACACTGCAGTCCGCGACCAAGTGGCGCTCGGGCCGTCTGGGTGCCGAGGAACTGATCGAACTGGTCGGCGGAATGAGCGAACCGTACCAGTGGCTGTGGCTCAAGCACAGCAGCACGATGCGGCTCTCGGCGGTCGACGGCATCCGCGATGACAAGTCCTGGCAGGATCTCTCGGAGTTCATCCACGCCTACGGTCAGGATCTGTTTCATGCCAGCCAGCTGACGCTCGGCAACGTGCGGGCGATCCTGCACAACAGCGTCGCCTGGTACCTCGACTACCTCGAGCAGGAAGAAGATCCGCTCCGTCCGATGCGGCTGATCTCCGACATCCGTGAGGGCAAGATCGACCGCTCACACGCCGAGTGGTGCCTGGAAACGATCTATTCGATCGTGGTCGACAAGTTCGACCGCTTTCTCGAGTACAACACGACCACGACGCAGTCCGACTACGGCGAGATGTTCTTCTGCCTGCTCGAGTTCCTGCGTGCCGAGTCCCGTTACGACCGCGACGCCTGGAACCTGTTGCCGGTCACGCTCGTGCACGAAATCCTGGCCCGTTCCGGCCACACCGAAGCGGCAACCGTCTGGGCGACGACCTACGAGGCCCAGACCGCTGACCTGGCCGATCAGCATCTCGAACACCTTGAGGAACTCGAGCGTCGGTACGGCATGCGGATGCCGGCCATTGCCGACCATCTCAACCAGCGGTTCGTCAAGCCGCTCGCCGTCAACCGGATGCTGGCGCTGGTCAAGCAGTCGGTCGACGACGCCCGCCGGGGACGCTCGGAGTCAGCAACGTTCAGCCGACTCGAGTCGGAGGTGGAAGACTACCTGCACGACTCGTGGGGCTCCGGGGTCGACATTCCTTCCTGGTTGCGGAACCTCGAAAAGGAAGTCGCCGAGGCGGCTCATCCCGACGACGGCGGTCGTCCGGCGGCTGAGGCCGACCTGAGACTGCCGGTCCGGCACGTGGGCCTGCGGGACTTCAAGACTCAGTTGCGGCAGTGGCGTCACGCACTCGGTCGCGACGGACGTTCGGGTCGCAAGACCACACGCAAGCGGTCGTCGAATCCCCCTTCGCCCAAGAAGGGAAACGAGACCGAAAAGGAAGGCTGAGTTCCCGCGGGCAGCATGCCCATCTCAGTCGCCAAGCAACGCCCCCGCCAAGCAACGCCCCCGCCAAGCAACGCCCTCGCCACGCAACGCCCCGGGCCGAACGCCCACCGGCCGAATCCGGTGGGCAGCCGTCACGCAGGCCGCTAGCCCAAATATTTCATCGGCTCGTTTGGTCTCGAGTGATTGGGTTGCATCGCGTTGAGATGCGCGTGAGGCCCCC
>ENA-ORCW01000417-ORCW01000417.1-marine-metagenome-genome-assembly--contig:-NODE-417-length-28109-cov-5.532035_pt1 | contig 28109 bp, 29 predicted proteins | sample MGYA00237784_ERZ508517 | MGnify/ENA primary metagenome ERZ508517 (study PRJEB26187, sample SAMN06268979) | marine metagenome | isolation source: Tt ae E1 feedstock associated aerobic enrichment on... | reverse complement strand
GACTGGCCACAAGCGGATTACACGTGAAGATGGCGCGAGCCCCGCCGCGCCGCGTTGGATTAAACAAATGCCGTCGAGGGGGTCAAGCCTCGCGCGAATCCGGTAGTGTGTACGCCAACCCCTCGTTGCCGAAAGATATGTCGTCATTCGTCACCGCCGGCTCGTCGACCCGAAAGGCCCCTCGGACAAAAGCCCGGGCACATTACCCTGCAAGAATGGGCAAGATCATGACCAACTCCCGAACCGTTCACTATGGAAGGCCGGACAGCGTCGACACGGAAGATTTCAGGCGCGTTCTGGTCGAATCCGGACTGGGCGGGATTCGCCCGGTCGATGACGAAGCCCGGCTTGCGGCCATGATTTCCGCCGCGGATATCATCGTGACGGCACGGCTCGAACGGCCCGACGGACCGCTTGTCGGCATTGCGCGCGGCCTGACCGATTTCACCTGGAGCTGCTACCTCTCCGAGCTCGCCGTGTCGTCCTGCGCCCAGGGGCTCGGCATCGGACGGGGCCTCATGGACGAGACCCGCCGGGCGCTTGGCCCGGGTGTCAGTCTCATTCTCGCGTCTGTTCCGGATGCCGTCAGCTTCTATGAGCGGATCGGCATGGCGACCCTGCCCGACTGCTTCTGGTTTCGCCGGGAGTACTAGGAGTCCGGGCCCCGCCTCGCGCCAATCGTATCGCGCACCAGCATGGCGGCGGCGAAGGAGAAGAACACCGCCGCAAGCCCGTAGGGCAACCCGTCGGGGCCGAAATGCTGCATGCTCCAGCCGGCGGCCGGCGGGCCGACAATGCCGCCGAAGCCCCACATGGCCGCGAAGGCCGAGGCGCCGGCGACGAGGGCCGCCCCCTTGAAGCGGTCGCCCAGAATGGACATGGCGAGCGTATAGAGGCCGAACCCCGCCGCCCCGATCACCGCAAGCAGCGGCCACATGAACGGATGGCCCATGGCGGTCGGCAGCAGGAGGCACGCAGTGGCCGTCACGAAGGCACAGGCGAGCATGACCGCGCGGCGCGGCAGCCGGTCGCCGATCCAGCCGATCGGATACTGGAGCGCGACATTGCCGCCGATCATCACGGTGAGCGCCAGCACGGCAGTCTCCGTGTCGAGGCCCTTGCGCAAGCCGTAGAGCGGCAGGAGGCCGAGGGTCGCGGTATCGAGCAGCGCGAACACGCCGACGGCGGCGAGCAGGATCGGCGCGCGCGGCAGGAAGGACAGGAAGGAGACCGGCTCGTGGCCGGCCGCGGCCCGGTCGTCCATGCCGATGAAGGCGAGCGGCACGAGCGCGGTGAGCATGATCGCGCAGCTCGCCAGAAAGGGCGCCCAGCCCTCCGACCCGATGACGGTGAGCAGCGCCGGGCCGAGCGCGAAGCCGCCGGACAGGATGCTGGCATAGATCGCCGTGATGCGCCCGCGCGACGGCCCCTCCGCCGACCGGATCACCCAGGATTCCGACAGCGCGAACAGCATGCCCGCCGCCATGCCGAGCATGAAGCGCAGCGAGAACCAGATCCACAGGTCGGGCACCAGCTTGAAGCTCAGGAAGAGGAGCGCGACGACAACGACACTGACCCGCGCCACCCACTGCGACCCGTAGCGGGCGACCAGCATGGGGATGAGCGGCCCGGCGACCACCACGCCGAGCGGCCCGAAACCGGCATTCAGTCCGATCAGCCACGCCTCCACCCCCTGCCGCTCCAGAACGAGGGTGAGCAGCGGGAAGCTCACGCCGAGCCCCACGGCGAACACCGTGACGCAGGCCGTGGCCCCGATCAGATTGTACCAGCGCTGGCGGTCCCAGGCCTGTGCGATGCCGGTCATGCCGTTGCCTCCATGAAATCGTGCTCCCCCCTATTCCGCCGCCTCGCTCGCGGCATCCGCGCCGAGATCGAGAAAGCCGCCGGACTGGTGGTTCCAGAGCTGGCTGTAGAGCCCGCCCTTCTCCAGGAGCGTCTCGTGGCTGCCATCCTCCACGATGCGGCCGCGGTCGAGCACGATCAGCCGGTCCATACGCGCGATGGTGGAGAGACGATGCGCGATGGCGATCACCGTCTTGCCCTCCATCAGCTCGTAGAGCTGGTTCTGGATCGCCACCTCGATCTCGGAATCGAGCGCAGAGGTCGCCTCGTCGAGCACCAGGATCGGCGCGTCCTTCAGGAGCACGCGCGCGATCGCGATGCGCTGGCGCTGCCCGCCGGAGAGCTTCACCCCGCGCTCGCCCACATGGGCGTCGTAACCGTGCCGGCCGCGCAGATCCTCAAGGCCCAGGATGAACTCGTGCGCCTGCGCCTTGCGGGCGGCCTCCACGATCTCGCGCTCGCCCGCGTCGACATGGCCGTAGCTGATATTGTCGCGAACCGAGCGGTGGAGCAGCGAGGTATCCTGCGAGACGACGCCGATGGCCGCGCGCAGGCTCTCCTGGGTGACCGCGGAGATATCCTGGCCGTCGATCAGGATGCGCCCGCCCTCCAGGTCGTGGAACCGGAGCAGCAGGTTGACCAGCGTCGACTTGCCGGCGCCCGACCGCCCGATGAGCCCGACCCGCTCGCCCGGCCGGATGGCGAGGCTCAGATCGTCGATCACGCCGCCCTCCTTGCCGTAATGGAAGCGGATATGGTCGAAGCCGATCGCGCCGGCGGTGACCTTCAGCGCCGGAGCCCGGGGGCGGTCTGTGATCTCGTAGGGCCGCGAGATCGTCTCCATGCCCTCCTCCACCGTGCCGAGATTCTCGAACACCGTGGTGACCACCCACATGATCCAGCCGGACATGTTGTTGATGCGGATGACGAGCCCGGTCGCCAGCGCGATGGCGCCGACCGTGATGGCGCTCGCCTGCCACAGCCAGACGGCCAGCGCGCAGGTGCCGACGATCAGGAGGCCGTTGACGACGGTCAGCAGCATGCTCATGGCGGTGACGTTGCGCAGGAGCACCTTGAACTTCGCCGTATGGTCGTCGACCGACTCGCGCGCATAGGTGTCCTCCCGGTCGGCGTGGGAGAAGAGCTTCACCGTCATGATGTTGGTGTAGCTGTCCACGATCCGGCCCGTGAGCGCGGAACGCGCCTCCGACATGACCGCCGCCTGCCGCTTGATGCGCGGCACGAAGGTCCACAATATGCCGACATAGAGCACGATCCAGACGCCGAGCGGGATCATCAGCCGGGGATCGGCCTCCGCGAACAGGAACAGCGCGCTCGCCGCATAGACCGACACGAACCAGATCGCGTCGACGAGGCTCACCACGCATTCGCGCAAGGAGGGGCCCGTCTGGATGATCTTGTTGGCGATCCGGCCGGCGAAGTCGTTCTGGAAAAAGCTCATGGACTGGCGCAGCACATAGCGATGCGTCTGCCAGCGCACGAGATTGGTGAGGTTCGGCTCGATCGCCTGGTGGACGAGCAGGAGATGGGCCGCCGTCGCGATGGGCCGCGCCACACCGATGACGAGCGCCATGACCAGCAGCTCGCCGCCATAGTCGGCGATGAGGTCCTCGGGCGTCGTCTGGCGCAGTATGTCGACGATGCGGCCGACATAGTTGAACATCTGCACCTCGATCAGCGCGACCGCGAGGCCGACCGCCATGACGGCGGCGAGCACGGGCCACACCTGGCGCGCGAAGTACCAGAAGAACGGACCGAGCCTGTCGGGCGGCGCAGGCTGTTCGGGGGTGCGTAAGGGATCGATAAGCTGTTCGAACCAGCGGAACATGGGAAACTCCGGGAGACAGGGGGCGTAAGACGGGGGTCGTGATTGCGCCGGTGCTCCTGGAGCGGACTGATCCGCCGATCATGAGGAGGCCGGCGTCACCGGATTCGGGTGGCGCTATCTGGCATCGTGGTCTCGCTTTTCGATTTGACTGACGCCGGCGCATGGCCGGCATCGGATGGATGCATCCGCGGCGCGGCTCGCACTGCGCGTGGATGTTCGAAGCCCTTACCACGCGATTGCGGCAAAAGCACGATCAAGTTTGCGAATGGCTGCTATGCAATCGTGGAGTGTTGCCCGATTGCCACGTGCGGAGGACGCCCGCCGGCATGCCCCGTCCGGCCTTGACCTCGGGCGCGCCGTGGCCGATATGGCATCCACGGCACATCCGGTGTGCCCGCCCCGGGGACGACCCTGCCGGGCGTCGAGCGAACCGGGCGGGGACGGCCCTGCCATCAACGACCTGTCCAGGGGAGTTTGACGATGGCCTGGGTCGCCCTGTTCCTTGCCGGCCTGTTCGAGATCGGCTGGGCCGTCGGGCTGAAATACACCGACGGCTTCACGAGACCGATGCCCTCCGTCCTGACGGCGATCGCCATGGCGGCGAGCTTCTTCCTGCTGGCGGTGGCGCTGAGAAGCCTGCCGCTTGGAACCGCCTATGCCATATGGACCGGCATCGGCACGGTGGGTACGGTGCTTCTGGGCATCGTGATCTTCGGCGAGGAGACGACGGTGCTGAGGCTGGCCTGCATCGGGCTGATCGTGACGGGGCTTGCCGGCCTCAAGCTGATCACCCCCTGACGGGCCCGGCCGCACCTTTGCGAATGGAGACAGGCTCATGAGCGCGAAAGCCGGCGGCGACGGCGACCTTCTCACCGCACGCAAGGAGACCGCGCGGCAGTGGTTCGAGACCCTGCGAGACGAGATCTGCGCGGCCTTCGAGGCGCTGGAGGACGCGCTTGAGGACGGCCCGCTGGCGGGCCGTCCCGCGGGCCGTTTCGAACGCACGCCGTGGTCGCGCGAGGGCGGCGAGGGCGGCGGCGGCGTGGCCGGCATGCTCCATGGCCGCGTCTTCGAGAAAGCCGGCGTCCATGTCTCCACGGTCCATGGCGAGTTCAGCCCCGAATTCCGCGCCAGCATCCCCGGCGCGGAGGACGATCCGCAATTCTGGGCTTCCGGCGTCTCGCTCATCGCCCATCCCTGGAACCCGAATGTGCCGGCGGTGCACATGAATACGCGCTTCGTGGTCACGACCCGCTCGTGGTTCGGCGGCGGCGCGGACCTCACCCCCGTGCTCGACCGGCGGCGCACCCAGAACGACCCGGATTCGCGCGACTTCCACGCGGCCATGAAGCAGGCCTGCGAGGCCCATGAGGTGGCTGATTACGGGCGCTACAAGCAATGGTGCGACGACTATTTCCACCTCGCCCATCGCGACGAGCCGCGCGGCATCGGGGGCATCTTCTTCGACTATCACAATTCCGGCGACTGGGATGCCGACTTCGCCTTCGTGCAGGATGTCGGCCGCGCCTTCCGCGACATCTATCCCGCCCTCGTCCGGCGCAACATGCATCGCGCCTGGAGCGAGGCCGACCGCGAGGAACAGCTCGTGCGCCGGGGCCGCTATGTGGAGTTCAACCTTATCTACGACCGCGGCACGCTGTTCGGCCTGAAGACGGGCGGCAATGTGGAGACCATCCTGTCCTCCATGCCGCCGGTCGCGAAATGGCCGTGAGGCAGGGGTTTGCGATGCCGCCGCCAGAGATCCCGGCATTCGCCGGGATGAGCGGACGGACGTGACGGTTCGGCCTGAACGGCACTCGGCTCCGGCGGCGTCCCCGCAAACGCGTCACGGCAAGTTGATGGGGAGTTGTCTTGCCGGCGCGGCGGGCATCCGCCTAGCGTCATGCACAGTTTCCCGTTCCTGCCGGACCCGCGCCCCATGCACACGCTCATCCTGTTCGCCGCCCTTGCCGCCATCGCCGCCGTCTCGGTCGCCATCGCGCCGCGCGTGCGCGCTCCCGACGGCTTTTTCCGGGGCCTCGACGAGAGCGGCGCGGCGCCCTCGCTCCTCACGCTGGTCTTCAGCCAGGTGACGACCTGGATCTTCGCGCGCTCGCTACTCACCGCCGCCGTCCTCGCCTATGCCTACGGGCTGGCCGGCGCGCTTGCCTATACCGCCTACTATCTCTCCTTCTTCACCGGTGCGGCGATCGTCGACGCGGTGCGCTTCCGCCATGGCTGCGAAAGCATCCAGGCGTTTCTCGCGCAGAAGTTCGGCCGGTCGGGCACGCTCGCCTACAATATCCTCGTGGCGGTGCGGCTTCTCTCGGAGGTCTTCGCCAACCTGATCGTGGTGGGACTCGTCTTCGGGACGGAGGGGACGGCCACCTATTTCGCCGCGATCCTCGCGCTCACAGCGGTCATTCTGGGCTATTCGCTCTTCGGGGGCCTAAGGGCCTCGCTGCGCACGGACGTCTTCCAGATGGGGGCGTTCCTCGTGGTGCTCGCCGTCATCGTCTGGCAGCTTTCCGGCGACCCCGGATGGAGCCTCGCGCTCATCGCCGACAGCGCGCCGGCCGCGTCGTCTCCGGGCTGGGTGTTGCTCACCGTCGCTTTCCTGCAGATCGTCAGCTATCCGATGCACGACCCGGTCATGATGGATCGCGGCTTTCTCGCCGACCGGCGCCGCACCGCGCTGAGCTTTATCTATGCGGGCCTCCTCTCCATGGCCTGCATCTTCGCCTTCGCGCTGCTCGGCCTCTTTGCGGCGACCGGCGCGGAACAGGGCGAACCGCTGCTCGACGCGCTCTCGCGGCTGATCGGGCCCGGCGCGATGCTGTTCGTCAATCTGGCGCTGATCGTGTCGGCGGCCTCGACGCTCGATTCCACCCTGTCGAGCGCGGCCAAGCTCGCCGTCGTCGATGCCGGCCTCGCCCGGCCGACGCTCGCCAATGGCCGCATCGCCATGGTCGCCTTCATGGCCGGCGGCCTCGCCTTCCTGTTCGCCCGGACGAGCGAGCTCTACACGGCGGTCGCGGTCTCCGGCACCGCGTCGCTGTTCCTCGCCCCCGTCATCGTGGTGAGCCTGTGGGGCGGGCGCGACGTGGCGGTCTGGGCGTTCCACGTCGCGGTCGCCGCCGCGCTCGCCGGCGCGGTGCTCTATTTCGTCGAGGCCGGCGGCACCGTCTCCGTCATCGAGCCGGTGCTCGGCGTCACCCACAAATACGAGAAGCTGCTCGCCATCTGCGTCGCGGTCCTCGCCATCGGCTTCTGCGCCTTCGCGCTGGCGCTCAGGCCGGCCCGGGCGGGGCGGCCGGCGGCGTGAGTGCCGGGAAGCCGCCTGTCTGGCGCAGGGCCTCGCCCACGACCATCGCGCAGGCGACCGCCACATTGAGCGAGCGCAGGCCGGGCTTCATGGGAATGGCGAGCCGTGCGGCCGCCGCCTCGTGAACCGCCTCCGGCACACCCGCCGATTCGCGCCCCAGCATGATCGCGTCGCCGGGCGAGAAGGCGAAATCCGTATAGGGCGTCTCCGCGCGGGTCGTCATGAGCACGAGCCGGCGCTCGCCCAGTCCGGCCACGAATGCCTCGTAGCTGGCATGGCGGGTGACGGCGGCGAGGTCGAGATAGTCCATGCCGGCCCGGCGCAGGCGCGGCTCGCTCCAGACAAACCCTGCCGGTTCAATGACATGTACGGGAAGCCCAAGGCACGCGCCGAGCCTCATGATGGTGCCGGCGTTCTGCGGGATGTCGGGCTGGAAGAGAGCGATTTCCATCATCCGGACCGTGTCAAGGCTTTAACGATTATAATTCCATGCGACATTTTGACGGAACGTGCCAAGGCTGGACAATCCCGTATGAGAGTGCGAAAAGATCGCCCGTCTGCCAGAGGCGGGCGCTTATTTCATTGGGGGGATGCAGGCAGGAGCGTTCTTAAACATGCGTCGTCCGGTGTGGGAGATAATCCTGCCGGAGGAGGCATTCAAGAAGCGGCTTGAGGGCAATGCATCTCCCAGCTACCCAGATGACGATGCCGAACGGCTTCCAGAGAGCCGGCCTTCTAAGGGGTTAGACAGTGGCAGCGACGGACACCAAGGAACCGACGAGGCGCGATTTTCTCTATATCGCGACGGGCTCGTTTGCCGCGGTTGGCGCGGCGGCGACGCTATGGCCGTTCATTGATCAGATGAATCCCGACGCATCGGTGCGCGCACTCGCCGCCATCGAGGTCGACCTGGCGCCGCTCGAGGAAGGCCAGAGCATCACGGTGAACTGGCGCGGCAACCCGGTCTTCGTGCGTTACCGGACCGGGGCGGAGATCGAGGAGGCCAAGGCTGTCCCGATCGACGAGCTGCGCGATCCCTTTGCGCGCAACCCCGCGCTGCCCGAGGATGCGCCGGCCAACGACGTCAACCGCGTCATCGAGGGCAAGGAGCAGTATCTCATCCAGATCGGCGTGTGCACCCATCTCGGCTGCGTCCCGATCGGCGAGTCGGGCGATTTCGACGGCTGGTTCTGCCCGTGCCACGGTTCGCACTACGACACAGCGGGCCGCATCCGGAAGGGCCCGGCGCCGGAGAACCTGCCCATCCCGCCCTATGAGTACATCACCGACAGCAAAGTCCGGATCGGCTAAGGGAGCGGGGCAATGAGCGGACATTCGACCTTTCAGCCGAAGAACGCGGCGGTGAAGTGGCTGGACCAGCGCCTGCCGATCATCAGCTTGATGACCGAGCACGCGATGGACTTTCCCACGCCGAAGAACCTGAACTACTGGTGGACCTTCGGCGGCATCCTGATGCTGTGCCTGGTGCTGCAGATCATCACCGGCATCGTGCTGGTGATGCACTACACCCCGCATACGGACCTCGCCTTCCGCAGCGTCGAGCAGATCATGCGCGACGTGAACTATGGCTGGCTCCTGCGCTACATGCACGCCAACGGCGCGTCGTTCTTCTTCATCGCCGTCTACATCCACATCTTCCGGGGCCTCTATTACGGCTCCTACAAGGCGCCGCGCGAGGTGCTGTGGATCCTGGGCGTCATCATCCTTCTGGTCATGATGGCCACCGCCTTCATGGGCTACGTGCTTCCCTGGGGCCAGATGAGCTTCTGGGGCGCGAAGGTGATCACCAACCTGTTCTCCGCGGTGCCCTTCGTCGGCGACAGCATCGTGACCTGGCTGTGGGGCGGATTCTCCGTCGACAACCCGACGCTGCAGCGCTTCTTCTCGCTGCACTACCTCCTGCCCTTCGTCCTGGCGGGCATCGTGGTCCTGCATGTCTGGGCGCTGCACGTTCCCGGCAACAACAACCCGACGGGCGTCGACGTGAAGTCGGGGGCGGACACCGTGCCGTTCCACCCCTACTACACGATCAAGGACGGCTTCGCGATCATGGTGTTCCTCGCCGTCTACGCGCTGTTCGTCTTCTATCTGCCGAACTATCTCGGCCACCCGATCAACTACGAGGTCGCCGATCCCCTGAAGACGCCGTCGCACATCGTGCCGGAGTGGTACTTCCTGCCCTTCTACGCGATCCTGCGGTCGATCCCGGACAAGCTGCTCGGCGTCGTCGCGATGTTCGGCTCGATCCTCGTGCTCGTGATCGTGCCCTGGCTCGACACCTCCAAGGTGCGCTCGGCCTCCTACCGGCCCATCTACCGGCAGTTCTTCTGGCTGCTCGCCATCGACTGCGTCGTGCTCGGCATCGTCGGCGCGAAGCCGCCGGAGGGCATGTGGCTGATCATCGGCCGCATCGCCACCGCGTACTACTTCGTGCACTTCCTCGTGATCCTGCCGCTGGTGGGGCTGATGGAGCGGCCGAGGCCGCTGCCCTCGAGCATCTCCGAATCGGTGCTGGGCAAGAAGAAGCACGACGCGCAAGCACAGGCCGCCGAGTGAAGCGCCGAGGTCAAGGAGCGGGATTGAACGTTATGAATAAGATCCGCACACTCATCGCCATTGCCGGCCTCAGCGCCATGGCAGCCCTGTCCGGCACGCCCGCGCAGGCCGCCGGGGAGGTTCACGAGGCGGAAGACATCGACTTCTCCTTCGAGGGCCCCTTCGGCCTGTTCGACCGGGCGCAGCTTCAGCGCGGCTTCCAGGTCTACAAGGAGGTCTGCTCGGTCTGCCATTCCATGAACCTCGTCCATTACCGCAATCTCGGCGATCCGGGCGGTCCGGAGTTCCCCGAGGCGCAGGTGAAGGCGATCGCGGGGACCGTCCAGGTCGAGGACGGCCCCGACGACCAGGGCGAGATGTTCATGCGCCCGGGCGAGCCGGCCGACGCCTTCGTCGCGCCCTTCCCCAACGATGCCGCCGCGCGGGTCGCCAATGGCGGCGCGCTGCCGCCGGACCTGTCGCTGATCACCAAGTCGCGCGAGGGCTGGACCGGCACCTTCCGCCACCTCGTCGACGGCATTGGCGGGCCGGAATATGTCCACGCTGTGCTCACCGGCTACGAGGAGCCGCCGGCGGATCTGGAAGAGGGCCCGCCCGGCAAGTTCTACAACCCCTATTTCTCCGCCGGCCCCTGGATCTCCATGCCGCCGCCGCTCAATGACGGCGCGGTGGAGTATGCCGACGGCACCGAGGCCACGGTGGACCAGATGTCGCGCGACGTCTCCGCCTTCCTCGCCTGGGCGGCGGAGCCGAAGATGGAGCAGCGCAAGCAGCTCGGCTTCAAGGTGATCATCTATCTCCTGATCCTCTCCATCCTGCTCTATCTCACCAAGAAGAAGCTCTGGAGCCGGATCGAGCACTGACAGGCGGCTTGCGGGGCGATCCCGATCTGACATAGATGATGGCGGCGTTCCGGTCCGGGCGCCGCCATTTTCATTTCCAACGCTGAAAGGTGCGCCATGGCGAAGGCCGTTCTGGGCATTATCGGAGGCAGCGGCGTCTACGACATCGAGATGGACGATGCCCGCTGGGAGGCGGTGGACAGCCCGTGGGGCACACCGTCCGACGAGCTGCGCATCGGCGAGATCGGCGGGCTCCCCGTCGTCTTCCTGCCGCGCCACGGGCGCGGGCATGCGCTGTCGCCGAGCGATATCGACTATCGCGCCAATATCGACGCCATGAAGCGGGCGGGCGTCACCGATCTCGTCTCGGTGTCGGCCTGCGGCTCGTTTCGCGAGGAGCTCGCGCCCGGCACCTTCGTGCTCGTCGACCAGTTCATCGACCGCACCTTCGCACGGCCGAAGAGCTTCTTCGGCAAGGGCTGCGTCGCCCATGTCTCCATGGCCTATCCGGTGAGCCCCGGCCTCGTCGACCGCGTGGCGGCGGCCGCTGAGGCCGAGCAGATCCCCGCCCATCGCGGCGGCACCTATCTCGCCATGGAGGGCCCGCAATTCTCCACGCTCGCCGAATCGCACCTCTATCGAAGCTGGAACTGCGACGTGATCGGCATGACCAACATGCCCGAGGCCAAGCTCGCCCGCGAGGCGGAACTGTGCTACGCGACCGTCGCCATGGTGACGGACTACGATTCCTGGCACCCCCATCACGGCGAGGTCGACATCACCGCGATTATCGCCGTGATGAAGCAGAATGCGGAGAATGCCCGCCGGCTCGTCTCGCGGCTCGCCCGCGACATGCCGCACGAGCACGAGCCCTGCCCCGCGGGCACCGACACCGCCCTCGACTATGCGATCCTGACGGCGCCGGACGCCCGCGACCCCGCGCTTGTCGCCAAGCTCGACGCGGTCGCGGGGCGGGTTCTCGACCGCGAGGGGTGAGCGCCCGGCTCAGTAATGCGGCATCATGAACAGGCCGCCCATCAGCATGGAGAGGATGCCGCCGATCACGGTGAGGATGAGGATGGCCGGGATGGAGGCGATGGCCCATTTCACCATGAACACCACCATCGACCAGAAGGGCATGCGGATGTCCCTGATGACCACTTCCCTGCGCTCGCTTTCCATTCGGCTCTCCTTGCCTGTATCTGCCGGGTTCTAGACCCCGCTTTTCCACAGGAGCGCCCTTGAGTCCAGAGGGCGTGTCATGGCGCCCGCCATGGATTAAGGTTACGCCCTTTGGGGAGAGAGCGATCTTGACAGGAGGAAGAGGAATGAACCGCCTTGTGGCCGCGTTTGCGCTTGCCGTGCTGGCCGTCACGGCCGGCCCCTCCGCCCCCGCCGGGGCGGCGGAGGATCCGCTCAAAGTGGGATTCGTCTATGTCGGGCCGATCGGCGATCATGGCTGGACCTACCAGCACGACCAGGGCCGCAAGGCGCTGGAGGCCGAGTTCGGCGACAAGGTGGAGACCGCCTATGTGGAGAATGTCAGCGAGGGCGCCGATGCCGAGCGCGTGATCCGCGAGCTCGCCGCCAGCGGCAACGACCTGATCTTCACCACCTCCTTCGGCTTCATGAACCCGACCGTGAAGGTCGCCCGCCAGTTCCCGGACAAGACGTTCGAGCACGCCACGGGCTACAAGCGCGCCGACAACGTCGCCACCTACGCCGCCCGCTTCTACGAGGGCCGCGCCGTCATCGGCACCATTGCCGGGCGCATGACCAAGTCGAACGTCATCGGCTATATCGGCGCGGTGCCGATCCCGGAGGTGGTGCGCGGCATCAACGCCTTCACCATCGCGCTCAGAAAGGTCAATCCGGACGCGACCGTACGCGTCGTGTGGGTGAACAGCTGGTACGATCCCGGCAAGGAGGCCGAAGCCGCCAAGGTGCTGATCGACCAGGGCGCGGACATCCTCGTCCAGCACACCGATTCGACTGCGCCGCTTCAGGCGGCTGAGAAGGCCGGCATCTACGGCTTCGGCCAGGCCTCCGACATGGCGGCCTTCGCGCCCAAGGCCCAGCTCACCGCCATCGTGGACGACTGGTCGGGCTACTATATCGACCGCGCCCGCGCGGTGATGGACGGCACATGGGAGTCCACCGACACCTGGGGCGGGCTCGCCTCCGGCATGGTGAAGCTCGCGCCCTATAACGAGGAGGCCATGCCCGCCGACGTCGTCGCGGAGGCCCGGGCGGTCGAGGAGGCCATCAAGTCGGGCGAGCGCGACCCCTTCGCCGGCCCCGTCCGCGACCAGTCCGGCACGGTGCGCATCGCGGAGGGCGAGACGGCCTCCGACAAGGAACTCCTCGGCATGAACTGGTATGTCGAGGGCGTCGAGGGCAAGCTGCCGAACTGACATCCGCCGAACCGACATCTGAAGGAGACCCCGCGCCGATGAACGACGTGCGCCATCTCATGGACCTGAAGTCGCTGGTCCGCTCGATCCCGGACTATCCCAAGCCCGGGATCGTGTTCCGCGACATCACCACGCTCATCGCCGATCCGCGGGGCTTGCGCGCGGCGGTGGACGAGCTGATCTGGCCGTTCATCGGCGAGAAGATCGACCATGTGGCGGGCATCGAGGCGCGGGGATTCATCCTCGGCGGCGCGGTCGCCCACGAGCTGGGGCTCGGCTTCGTGCCGATCCGCAAGAAGGGCAAGCTGCCCTGGAAGACCATCGGCAAGGAGTACCAGCTCGAATACGGCGTCGACACGGTGGAGATCCACGCCGACGCCATCGGCAAGGGCGACCGGGTGCTGCTGATCGACGACCTGATCGCCACCGGCGGCACGGCGGACGCGGCCATCGAGCTCATCCACGAATCGGGCGGCGAGACGGTGGCGGCCGCCTTCGTGGTCGACCTGCCCTTCCTCAAGGGCGCCGCGCGGCTGAGGGACAAGGGCGTGTCGGTGCACACGCTGCTCGAGTTCGAGGGCGAATGACAAGGCCCCGCTCCGGCCCCCACCACGGGGCCGGAGGGACGGCGGGAGGTATCGCATGAAGGTCAACGGCGTCCACTACCGCTCGATCTGGCCCGACGGGGACGGCGAGACGGTCTCGATCATCGACCAGACGAAGCTGCCGCACCGCTTCGAGATCGCCCGGCTGGAGACGCTGGACGACGCCGCGCGCGCCATCGAGACCATGCAGGTGCGCGGCGCGCCGCTGATCGGGGCGACAGCGGCCTACGGGATGTGCCTGGCCCTTGGCGAGGACGCCTCCGACGACGCGCTGGAGGCGGCGGCGGAGCGGCTGCGCGCCACGCGGCCGACGGCGATCAACCTCAACTGGGCCATAGACGAGATGCTTAGCGCGGTCCGCAACCGCCCGCGCGGCGAACGGCTTCAGGCCGCCCGGGCGCGGGCGCGCGGGATCTCAGACGAAGATGTGGAGACCAACCGGCGGATCGGCGAGCACGGGCTGACGCTCATTCGCGACGCGGCGGCGAGCAAGCCCGGCGAGACGGTCAACATCCTCACCCATTGCAATGCCGGCTGGATCGCGACCGTCGACTGGGGCACCGCGCTCGCCCCCATCTACATGGCGCACGATGCGGGGCTGCCGGTCCATGTCTGGGTGGACGAGACGCGCCCGCGCAACCAGGGCGCCGCGCTCACCGCCTGGGAGCTCGGCGGCCACGGCGTGCCCCACACCATCGTCGCCGACAATGCCGGCGGGCATCTCATGCAGCACGGCCTCGTGGATCTGTGCATCACCGGCACGGACCGCACGACGGCGGCGGGCGACGTCGCCAACAAGATCGGCACCTATCTCAAGGCGCTGGCCGCGAAGGACAATGGCGTGCCGTTCCATGTGGCGCTCCCCTCCTCCACCATCGACTGGACCATCGAGGACGGTGTCGCCGGCATTCCCATCGAGGAGCGCGAGGCCCGAGAGGTGACCCATGTCCAGGGGCTCGGCCCCGATGGCGAGATCGTGAGCGTGGAGATCGCCGCGCCGGGCAGCCCGGCGGCGAACTACGCCTTCGACGTGACGCCCGCCCGCCTCGTCACCGGCCTCATCACCGAGCGCGGCCTGTGCCCGGCAAGCGGCGAGGGCCTGCGCGCGCTCTTTCCGGAGAAGGGCTGACCCCATGGCCCCCGCCGAGGAGATGACCCCCGCCGAGGAGATGGCCCCCGCCGAGGAGACCGCGCTGCGCGAGGAGATCGTGGCGACCGCGCGCGCCATGAGCGCGAAGGGCCTGTCGCCCCAGCGCTCCGGAAACGTCTCCGCGCGCGCCGGCGGCGACGCCATCCTGATCACGCCCTCAGGGCTTGCCTACGAGACCATGGCGCCCGGCGATATCGTGCGGGTCGGGCTCGACGGCACGCGCGCGCCCGGCCAGATGAAACCGTCGAGCGAGACGCCCTTCCACCTCGCCATCTACCGGGCGCGGCCGGAGGCGAAGGCCATCGTCCATTGCCACTCGCCCGCCGCCACGACCCTCGCCTGCGCGCGCCGGGCGATCCCCGCCTTTCACTACATGGTCGCCGCCGCCGGCGGCTCCGACATACGCTGCGCGCCCTACGCCACCTTCGGCACGGACGAGCTCGCCGACAACACGGTGAAGGCCCTCGAAGGCCGCCGCGCCTGCCTTCTGGCCAATCACGGCCAGGTCGCCTTCGGCCCCGATCTCGGCAAGGCGCTGGAGCTGGCGGCGGAAGTCGAAACCCTGTCGGGCGAATATCTCGACCTCCTCAAACTCGGCGAAGTTCACGTGCTGGACGACGAGGAGATGACGCGGGTGCTGGAACGGTTTAAGGGGTATGGGGTGTGGATGGGAACACGATAGTTTTTTTCAAGCCTCACGTCAGATAACGTAAAACACTAAACAAGTAAACAATAGAATTACACCTTCAGACCTTCCTCTTTCGGCGTTCAATCCCCCCATAATTGCATTCTTTATTCTCTTTTTCATTATTAAATTGAAATTTTTAGCCTGCCTTGGAATACGATCACCCTTTGCTCCAAATGTATAGGCCGCCCTCTTGAGATAACTATAAAATGTCCAACTTCGATAATCATCGCTCAGATATTCTTTTTTTACGCGAAAAAACCTCTGAGCAAATAAAGAGTAATTAAAACTATCAATAGCATCATTTTCATTGAAGTCAGGATTTTTAGCTATATATTTCCCCCCCTCTCTCTTAGCCGCAATAGACACCTTGCGATAGAGACGCGACATAGTGGCGTCCTTAATATACACCTTTCTTCCATCATATCGAAATCCAAGGTATTCAAATCCATTTTTCCCTTGATCTCCAATTAGATCATGAAATCCCAGATCTCCATTAACCCTTGTGAAACCAACAGCACAAGTTTTTTGGCTTTTTATGACCAGTTTGCTTCCACTCTTTGAGATTTCAGACTCAGCAAACCCTATCGCTTTCTCAGCCATATCGCACCCCCCTGGCAAAATAACCAAAATATCGTCTGAATATCTCATGTACATGCCGCCTTTCTCGACAGCAAAATCGTTCATTGCAACATCAAAATACATAAGATAGAAATTTGCTATTAAATCCGAAATCGGCACGCCCTGAGGTATCCCAAAATCAGAATCATTCTTTTGGATAATATTTGGAAAATCCGGGTCTTCTCCACAAATTTTATCCCTAAAAACCCGTGGGCTACACAATTGTTTTGGAATTTCAGATCTTTCTACAGTAAATCCTTCAAACTTAACTCCGCCTCGCTCAACCTCCCCCAAATACCCGAGCCGCCGATACACTTCTCTCTGATCTACATAATGATATTTTGTAATGTTCTTAAAAACTGCATAATGATCAGATGGCAACCAATCGACGCCCAACAATTCAGACCATATATCTTTTATTTTATAATGATCAAGGCTTTCAAAATAACCTTCTATATCCAACGCAACAGCAACACAATTACCTATCCTATCAATTTCATCAAAAGCTTCTTTTGCAAAATCTATATTGCACTTCCCTCCCGCACCGCCCCCCTTCGAAATCCTTCTATAAGCAATCGGACAATCCGATATTCCCAGATCACCCAATTTGTTCTCGTATTTTTCTGAGAGGATTTCCCTATAATGCTTAAATATATAAGAATCTCTTCGCGCTCCATACCTGATCGGCCTCACCTTGCGCTCCGGTTTTACAATATCCGCCGTACGATAGGGCTGCCATTCTTCATAATACAACAAAAGAGGATAGAATTTATTTTCTGATACTCTTTTTTTATTTGAAACCAAACGCCTTGCCTCATGCAACGGCAATGGCGCATCAAAATGCGGATAGTGCTTTAGATCTTTTGAGGAAAGCTCAAAGTCGCCAGTCATTTCTCTTCGCGAATGGGGACGAAGCATTGGGTCAACGCACTTGCCCTTAACATCTTCGCCCCCGCCGTTCTGCGATGTGCGTTCGTCATCGACGTAATCGTGTATGCTGTCATACAGACGACTATCACGTATTGCCGGATAGCCGGTGAGCCAAGCATTGATCTGACGAAGGGAGGCCACATGATGGCACTCACAATCTGCTCAGAATGGGCTTTAGCCCTTGACAGTTTAAACACGTAACTGCGACCCTCAATCAGGGCCGATCTGGAAAAGATAGGCAGCAGAAATTAGCCCTTCAAGATTTTTTTTAATTTTTGTGATCTTCGCTGGCTCGCAATGCTTTTGCCAGAACCCATGGTGAAATCGACGTTTCATTTTTTGCGCCCCACAACTGTAGTGAGATCCCTGATGTTGGACGTCGATGCCTCGCATATTTTTTTCAACGCTCTTCGCTAGCCCCCACTCCTCTCCACCAGTACCTTGCTCCGGAACGTGATCACCGCGTCGCCATTCTGGTTCTTTCCCTCCGCGTCGATCGTCACAAGGCCCCAGCCGGGCCGTGAGGCGAGGGTGCGCTTGGCGACTATCTCGTAGGTGTAGGAGACCGTGTCGTCGACATAGACGGGGCGCGGCCAGCGCAGGGTTTCGAAGCCCGGCGAGGGGCCGATCTCGGGCCAGCGGCCGTGGGGCGGGGCCTTGGTGGCGCGGATCTGCTGGAAATGGCGGACATAGGTTGCCATCCAGGCCGCCGCGGTGTGCCAGCCGGACGCGCAGAGCGCGCCGAAATGGCTCTTGCGGGCGGCCTCGTCGTCCACATGGAAGGGCTGGAAGTCGTAGCGGCGGGCGTAAGAGAGGATGCGCTCGCGCGTGAAGCGGTAGGAGCCGACGCTCACGCGCTGGCCGGGCTCCAGATCCTCGTAGAAGCTGTCAAGCATGGCCGGCCTCCGAAGAGGCTTCGCGCGACGCGCGCGTCGCGACGAGGTTCACGCCGCGGACTTCCGCCGCGGTCGCGCCCGTCTGGTTCACGATCTCCCACAGGAAGGTCACGATGCCCATCTCCGGGCGCTTGCGCGAGACGCGGGCGGCGAGCGTCGTGCGGCGCACGCTCAGCACATCGCCGGGGCGCACGGGCTTCCGCCACTTCACCTCGTCCACCCCGTTGGAGCCCATGCTGGCCGTCCTGAGGACGTAGCCCTCGCAGCACATGCGCATGAGCAGCGCCACGACATGCCAGCCGGACGCGCACAGCCCGCCCATGACGCTCGCCTCCGCCGCCGCCTCGTCGGTATGGAAGGGCAGCGGATCGAACTCCTCCGCGAAGCTCTTGATCTCGTCCGCCGTCACCTCGAGATGGCCGAACTCGGCGACCTCGCCGACGGGAAAGTCCTCGAAACAGAGCAGATCGTCGTCCAATGGCGGTCTCCCTTTGGCGGAACGGCGCCGGCCCGCCCCTCCGGCCGGCCGCCTCGACCCTCGTCATGCCCGCGTGGACAGGGGCGTCCATGGGGCGGTGCCACCCGGCCGCGCGCTCATGGTTTCCCGCCTGCGCGGGACTGACGGGAGCAAAAAACCGCCCGGCCGGAGGACCGGGCCGGATGGCGTTCTACCCCATCAGGTCGCGAAGCGGAAATGCATCACGTCGCCATCGTGGACAATATAGTCCTTGCCCTCCAGGCGCAGCTTGCCGGCGTCGCGCGCGCCCGCCTCGCCGCCATTGGCGACATAGTCGTCGAAGGCGATGGTCTCCGCGCGGATGAAGCCCTTCTCGAAATCGGTATGGATGACGCCAGCCGCCTTCGGCGCGGGCGCGCCGTGGCGCACGGTCCAGGCGCGCGCCTCCTTCGGGCCGACGGTGAAGAAGGTGACGAGATCGAGCAGGCGGTAGCCCTCGTGGATCAGCCGGTCGAGGCCGGCCTCCCGGAGCCCGAGCTCCTCCAGATAGTCGGCGCGCTCGTCTGCGTCGAGCTGGGAGAGCTCCGCCTCGATCTGGGCGGAGATGACGACCAGCCCCGCGCCCTCGGCCTCGGCCTTGGCGCGCATCCTCTCCGACTGTTCGTTGCCGGTCGCGGCCGCCGCCTCCTCCACATTGCAGACATAGAGGACGGGCTTGGTGGTGAGCAGGTTGAGCGCCTTCCAGACGGGCTTCTCCTCGTCGGACACCTCCGCGAGGCGGGCGGGCTTGCCGTCGCGCAGGAGGTCGAGCGCGCGCTCGATGAGCGGCAGGGTGGCCCTGGCCTCCTTGTCGCCGCCGCGCAGCTTCTTCTCAAGGGCTACCTGCCGGCGCTCCAGGCTCTCCATGTCGGCGAGCATGAGCTCCGTCTCCACGATCTCGGCATCGCGCACCGGGTCGACGCCGCCCTCCACATGGGTCACGTCGCCATCCTCGAAGCAGCGCAGCACATGGGCGATGGCATCGACCTCGCGGATATTGGCGAGGAACTGGTTGCCGAGCCCCTCGCCCTTGGAGGCGCCGCGCACGAGGCCGGCAATGTCGACGAAGGTGAGCCTGGTCGGGATGACCTCCCTGGAGCCCGCAATGCGCGCGAGCTTGAACAGCCGCGGGTCGGGCACCGCCACCTCGCCGACATTGGGCTCGATGGTGCAGAAGGGATAATTCGCCGCCTGCGCCGCCGCCGTCTGCGTGAGCGCGTTGAAGAGCGTGGACTTGCCCACATTGGGCAGCCCCACGATACCGCACTTGAACCCCATCAGTCCTTGTCTCCGCTGAGCGCCCGGCGGCCGCCGCCCGGGGAGGCGGACGGCGGATGGAGCGCCAGATGAACCTTGTTTGCGAAACGCGAGGCCTCGCCGTCCGCGAGCAGGGCCGCATTGTCGGCCACAGCCGCGATCAGCGGTTCGAGCCAGTCCGCATCCGCCTTCGCGAAATCCTTCAGCACATAGGAGTGCACGGCCCGCTTGTCGCCGGGATGGCCGATGCCGAGGCGCACGCGGTGGAAATCCGGCCCGATATGGGAGGCGATGGAGCGCAGCCCGTTATGGCCGGCCGCCCCGCCGCCGGTCTTCACCCGCATGCGGCCGGGCTCGAGATCCAGCTCGTCGTGGAAGACGAAGACGTCGCGGGGGTGGAGCTTGTAGAAGCGCATCGCCTCGCCGACCGCCTGGCCGGAGAGGTTCATGAAGGTCATGGGCTTGAGCGCCAGAACCTTCTCCGCCCCCAGCCGGCCCTCCGAGACGGCGCCGTGGAAGCGCTCGCGCCAGCCCGAGAAGCCATGGCGGCGGACGATCTCGTCCACCGCCATGAAGCCGATATTGTGGCGATTGCCCGCATGGGACGGGCCGGGATTGCCGAGCCCGACAAAGAGGATCATGACGACCTGCCGCTCCGGACCGGCCCGGCCCGCAACCGGGCGGGATCACCCGGCTGGGGAAGGGCCGATCGATTCCAATGGGTTGAGCGTGAGGCGATCCCCGGACGGGATCACTCCTCCTCCGCAGCCTCGCCGCCGTCCTCTTCGGCCTCGGCGTCCTCGGCCTCGGCTTCCTCGACCTCCTCGCCGGCCTCCTCGGCCTCCGTCAGGACGGCCGGGGCGGCGACGGTGGCGACCGTGAAGTCGCGGTCGGTGATGGTCGGCGTCACGCCCTCGGGCAGCGGAATGGCGGAGATGTGGATCGAGTCGCCGATATCGAGGCCGGTGAGGTCCGCGACGAGCTCCTCCGGGATGGCGTCGTTCGGGCACTCCAGCTCGACCTCGTGGCGCACGATGTTCAAGACACCGCCGCGCTTGAGGCCCGGGGACTCCTCCTCGTTGACGAAGTTCACCGGGACGGCGACCGCGATGGTCGCGCCCTTGGCCAGGCGCAGGAAGTCGATATGCACGATGAAGTCGCGAACCGGCTCGAACTGGACGTCGCGCGGGATGACGCGCACGGCCTTGCCGCCGACCTTGACGTTGTAGATGTGCGACAGGAAGCGCCCTGTCTCCACCTCTTTCAACACCTCGCGGTAGTTCAGCGTGATGAGCTCGGGTTCCTTCTTGTCCCCGTAGATCACCGCGGGGATCAGACCTTGCCGGCGCAATGCCCGGGCGGCCCCCTTGCCGGCCCGCTCGCGCACGACGGCAGTCAGTTCGGTTGTCTGCGCCATGATTCCAGTCTCCTGTCCGAAAACGAAACGAGGCCCCTCTGTCCGGGCCCCCTCAAAACGCGGGATGCTTCCTCCAGGGGTGAACGGCATCCATCCGGCGTTGGACGAGGCTTATAGCGGGCGAAATGGCGGAATGCAACGGGACTCTATGGCCGGGACGGCGCCGCCCGATCCCTCAGTGGAACAGGCTGGAGACCGATTCCTCGCGGGCGGTGCGGCCGATGGCCTCGCCGATAAGCGGGGCGATGGAGATGACGCGGATATTGCGCGACACGCGCACCGCCTCCGTCGCCTGGATGGAATCGGTGATGACGAGATGCTTCAGGCTCGAGGCGGTGATCCGCGCGACCGCCCCGCCGGAGAGCACGCCATGGGTGATATAGGCGGAGACCTCCGTCGCGCCCTTGGCGAGCAGCGCTTCCGCCGCGTTGCACAGCGTGCCGCCGGAATCGACGATATCGTCGACCAGGATGCAGGAATGGCCTTCCACATGGCCGATGATGTTCATGACTTCTGACTCGCCCGGGCGCTCGCGGCGCTTGTCCACGATGGACAGCGGCGCGCCGATCCGCTTGGCGAGCCCGCGGGCGCGCACCACGCCGCCGACATCCGGCGACACGACCATCACGCTGTCGTCCTCGAACCGCTCCTTGATGTCGCGCACCATGACGGGAGCGGCGAACAAATTGTCGGTCGGAATGTCGAAGAAGCCCTGGATCTGGCCGGCATGGAGGTCGAGGGTCGCCACGCGGTCCGCGCCGGCGTTGGTGATGAGATTGGCCACGAGCTTCGCGGAGATGGGCGTTCGCGAGCCCGATTTGCGATCCTGCCGGGCATAGCCGAAATAGGGGATGACCGCCGTGATGCGGCGGGCCGACGCCCGGCGGAGCGCGTCGATGATGATCAGGAGCTCCATCAAATTGTCGTTGGCCGGGAACGAGGTCGACTGGATGACGAACACATCCTCGCCGCGCACATTCTCCTCGATCTCCACGAACACTTCCATGTCGGCGAAGCGCCGGACGAGGCATTTTGTCAATGGAACGTTGAGATACGCCGCAATGGCCTCAGCCAAAGGGCGGTTGGAATTGCCCGCAACGAGCTTCATCAGGCGCACATCCCCTCTGACGGCCCCAGAGGGCCAGCCCTAACGCGCGGTCTATAACAACGGGGGATGGGACTGTAAACCGTCGCCACGGTGCAATCGGTCGCAGAGCACGCGGACCGGAGCCGTTTCCCTGACCGACCTCGCGCTCTATCGCACCTTCTCCACCAGGTCGAAGATGCCGGAGGCGGCGGCCTGGGCGGCAAAGGAGGCGTTCTGGCCCCAGCCCTTGTCGAGCGCGCCCGCCGGCACCGCATTGTTCTGCTTCACCGTGCCGAGGAGCACATTGCCGGGATCGCGCACCGTCCAGGCGAGCGACACGGGCTGGCTCGCCCCGCGCGGCGCGCCCAGCGTGACGCGGCCGGTGATCCTGAGCGTGTGCGGGCCGGGCTTGTCGACGACCGGCCAGCCGGCGCCGGAGATCACCTGCTTCATGGCGGCGGCCAGTTCGTCATTGCCCGGACCGGGCGAGCCGGTGACGCCGGTGATCGCGACATCGCGGATCGCCGTTCCGCCGGTCTTCTTCGGGCGCTTGGGCGGCTCGGCGGAGGCGGCGGCGTGCTGGCGCACGGCCTCCAGCGCCTCCGGCGTTTCCGGATAGCCGGGCTCGCCGATCATGGCGGCCGCCTCCAGGGGCCCGAGCATATCGGGGTCGATATCCTTGGCCGCGTCGGGGCCGGCGCGCTGGAAGGTCTCCGCCGGCGGCGGCAGGCCCGCGATCTGCGTGGAATAGCCGAGCTTGCCGAAATAGCCGGTCAGGTTCTCCGCGACATGGGCGGCCACCCGGCTGAGCGCGGTATTGTCCACCCCGTCCCATGGGTCCTTGCCGCCCCTGGCGCCTGGCAGCGCCTCCTGGCCCGTGATCGTCTCCTCGCGCCCGCCGCCGGTCTCCGCGATGCGCCAGCTCCAGGACACGACGACGCCATCGCCGGATCTTCGCGCATCGACGCGGCCCGCCATCACATAGGTGCCCGGGCGCGGGTCCTCGGGAACGACGGCGACGTCGCGCTTGGCGGCCGCGGCCATGAGCGCGCCGAGAAAGACCTCGTCCTTGCCCGGCGGCAGGCCGGAGAACGAGGTGATGGAGACGCGCGGCGCCTGCTCGGGCGTGCTGACCCAGCTGTTGCCGGAGACGGCCTCCTTGGCGAAGGGGTGGGCACCGCCGGCCAGCGTGTCGCAGCCGGCCAGAACGGCCAGGGCGAGCAGCGCCAGCACCGGCATGACGCGGCCGCGCCAGTCCGGCGAAGCGTTCCGGAGGCTGTCACTGGCCCCGCGTTTCACCGCCTGTTCCCCTCCTCGCCGGCGCCAGATTGGCACACAATCCCCGCTCCGGATGCCGGCGCCCCATACTACCTCACGGGGCGGGCGCCGCACGACCGGCCGCGATAACGCGCCATCACCATGGCGATCATTTGACGAACAGGTCGAGCGGCGTCGCCGACAGGGGCTCCGGCTCCCCGTCGGTAACGATATAGGTGCGCCCGAGCGTCATGGCATGCCCCGTTTCGGAATCGGCGAGGATCATGTGGGCGAAGAACACCATGTCGCGCGCGATGGTGGCGGGATTTCCGGCATAGAACATGGGCCAGTCCATCCAGCTCGGCGTGAAGCGCGCGCCGAGGCTGTAGCCGCAGGCATTGAGGCGGTGCGGCGCCATGCCGTGCGCATCCATGGTGCGGGCATGGGCCTCGAACACCTCGCCCGCGCTGCGGCCGGGCCTCAGCACCGCCTCGCAGGCCGCCAGCGCCTCGCGGGCGGCCTCGTGCATGCGCCGGTGCACGGGCGAGGGCTCGCCGACGATCACCGTGCGCATGAAGGCGGCGTGGTATTGCCGGTAGACGCCCGCCCATTCGAGGGTGAGCTGGTCGGTGTCCGACAGCGCGCGCCGGCCGGCCTTGTAGCGGCACAGGAGCGCATCCTCGCCCGAGCCGACGATGAACTCGTTTGCGGGATAGTCGCCGCCGCCGCGGAAGATCGCATCGTGCATGGCGGCGAGGATCGCGCCCTCGTCGGCGCCGGCACGGGTCTCGGCGAGCGCGGCCTCGAAGGCGGCATCGCCAAGCGCTGCGGCCTTGCGCACATAGGCGAGCTCCGCCGGCGACTTGACGACCCTCAGAGCGTCGATCAGCCCGGAGGCGTCGGTCAGCGTGCAGAAGCCCTCCAGCCCCGCCTCGAGCGCCTTGCCGTTGTGCGCGGTGAGCCCGTGGGTGTCGTATTCGACGCCGAGGCGGGTTCCCTTCGCGCCCAGATCCTCCAGCATGTCGCGAAGCTGCGCTTCCGGCCGCGCGCCGGCCTCGTCGGTCCACACCCTGATATCGCCGATAATGGAGGTGGCGCGCGCCTGCCGCAGATCCGCCGACCGCGTCAGCAGCGCCAGCCGCCCGTCGCCGCCGAGATAGAGGCACTGGAAGAAGCAGAAGCCGAACGTGTCGTACCCCGTGAGGTAATACATGCTCTCCTGGGCGAACAGGAGCAGCCCGTCGAGGCCCTTCTCCGCCATCGCCGCGGTCGCCCTGGCGATGCGGGCCTCGAACTCGGCGCGGTCGAAATGCAGTGCCATCGGCGTCTCTTCCCCTCTGTCCGGCGCGAGCGCGCGCTCACCCCTCGATGAAGACCTCCGGGCCGAGCGTGATGGCGGAGAGCTGCCGGCCATAGTCCGGCTCGCCGCGATGGGTGGCCCGGCGATAGCTGAAGAAATACTCCTCCTCCCCGTAGGTGCACCGGTCGACATGTTCCACGCTGACGGCCCCCCCGGCGCGGACGCGGCCGACCACATAGCCGGGAAGATCGAACATGGCGTGCCCCTCGCGCTCCGAGGGCCGGAAGAAGCGCTCATTGCCGGCATCCGCCTCCACAAAGGCGGAGCGCACCTCCGGGCCGACCTCGTAGACCGCCCCCGAGATGGCCGGGCCGACGGCGGCGAAGGTCGTGTCGCGGCGCGCGCCGAGCCTTTCCATCTCCGCAAGGACCGCATCCGTGATGCCGGCGAGCGCGCCGCGCCAGCCCGCATGGGCCGCGCCCACCACCTGATGCTTCCAGTCGGCGAACAGCACCGGCACGCAATCGGCGGTCGCCACGGCGATGGCGATATGCGGGCGGTCGCTCACGAGGCCGTCGGCCTTTGGCGCCTCGTCCCAGCGCCAGTGCTCGCGCGCGACCGCGACATCGGTGCCGTGGCACTGGTGGACGGTCACCAGCTCGTGCGGCACCAGCCCGAGGGAGGTCGTGACGATCTCCCGGTTGCGCGCGACGAGGTCCGCATCGTCGCCGGACCCGAACCCGCAGTTAAGCGCCTGATAGATGCCCTTGGAGAACCCGCCGACACGCGTGAAGAAGCCGTGGCGGATCTCCGGTATGCGGCTCAGGTTCTTCGCTTCGATCATGATGTCGCACCCGTGAACGGATATGGCGGCGGAAGCCGGCGGTCGGCGGCGACGAGCACCTTGAACAGGCTGCCCATCTCCGTTTCGCCGCGCCCGGCGAGGCGCGCGACGGCGGCATCGATCTCCGCCGCCGCATCCGGCTCCCCTCCCCCTTTCAACGCTTCCGCGCGCGCGGTCAAGCCCAGACTCTCCAGGAAATCGCCCTGTGGAACGGGGCCGTACGGTGCGGTACCGGCGCGGGCGAGCGCGGCGGCGAGATCGGCGAAATCCACATGCGAGGTGATGTCGCTCTCGCCCGGCCTGTCGAGCAGGGGCACGTGGTCGTGGCCGCGCACCGCCTGGAGCGTGTCGCCATAGCCCCGCGCGGCATGGCCGTAATCGACGATAAGCGCCGCCCCGCCCCATCGCGCGAGCCGGCGCCCGATCTCGTGGGCCACGGCACGGCGCGCCGGCGCGATCTCCAGCACCGCGCCCTCTTCCGGCGCCTCATCGAGGCGTTCGTCCTCCGGCAGGTCGTGGGGCACCACGCCGAGAAACAGCCCGCCGTCCCCGTCAATGCCGATCACCACCTCGTGCCAGGCCCCGTTGCGGAACACGAACTGGCGCACGGGCAGCGCGTCGAAGAACTCGTTGGCCACCAGGATGGCCGGCCCGTCCGGCACGCCGGCGAGGCTGTCGTGCCAGTGGACCGCGACGCCGGCCTCCTCCAGCGCGGTCTTCTGGGCGGCGCGCAGCACCGGGCTCGTCTCCACCAGATGGACCTCTATGGCCTTGCGGAAGACCGGCATGATCCTCGCGGCGCGCAGGAGGTCGGCCATCAGCGTGCCGCGCCCCGGCCCGAGCTCCACGAGGCGCACCGGATGGGGCGTGCCCATGGTTTGCCAGGCCTGCGCGCACCACACGCCGATCAGCTCGCCGAACATCTGGCTCACCTCCGGCGCGGTGACGAAATCGCCGCCGGCGCCGAACGGGTCGCGCGTCATGTAGTAGCCATGGGCGGGATGGCCGAGCGCCAGCTCCATGAAGCGGGCGACCGTCATCGGCCCGTCGGCGGCGACGATCTCCGCGATCTCGCGTTCAAGCGCCCCGCTCATGCCGCATGGGCCTTTCGCGTCGCCCACCACATGATCGCGAGCCCCGCAGCCACCATCGGCAGCGACAGGAGCATGCCCATGGTCAGCCAGCCCGCCAGATAACCGATCTGGGCGTCCGGCATGCGGAAGAACTCCACCGCGATGCGGGCGAGCCCGTAGCCCGCCGTGAACGCGCCGCCGACGAAGCCCGGCGCCGACAGCATGCCCCGCCCGTGGGTCAGCCAGCGCAGGAGGACGAAGAGCACGACCCCCTCCAGAAGCGCCTCGTAGAGCTGGCTCGGGTGGCGCGGCTCCGGCCCGCCAAAGGGGAAGACCATGGCCCAGGGCACATCGCTCACGCGCCCGTAGAGCTCGCCGTTGATGAAATTGGCGATGCGCCCGAGGCAGAGACCGATGGGCGTCGCCGCGCCGACGATGTCGGAGAGGGTGAAGTAGCTGACGCCGCGCGAGCGCGCGAAGAGCCCGATGGCGGCCAGCACGCCCAAGAGGCCGCCGTGGAAGGACATGCCGCCGCGCCAGATGAAAACCACCTCCAGCGGGTTCTGCAGGTAGTAGTCGGGCTTGTAGAACAGGATGTAGCCCAGCCGTCCGCCCAGCACCACGCCGAGTGTCGCCCACAAGAGGAAGTCGTCGAAGTCGACCGGCTTCAGGCGGTGCGGCGGCAGCTTGGTCATCCAGCGGCAGTAGAGCCAGGCCAGCACCAGGCCGGTGATGTAGGCCAGGGCGTACCAGCGCACGTCGAAAATCCAGATCGAGAAGGCGACCGGGTCGAAGTTCGGGTGCTGCAGGGCCATCACCATGCTATCGGACAACATGGCGCCTCAGCGATAGGGGTCGGGTTGCGAGAGGTAGTCCTTCACGTAGCGGGCAACGCCCTCTTCCAGCTCGGTGAAGGGCTTGTCGTAGCCGGCGGCGCGCAGGCGCGCCAGGATCTCGGGCAGCGCCAAGACCTGGTACTTGCCCGAGGTCAGCTCGGCCAGATGGGCCTCGAACTGCTCCAGCCGCACCGAGGTGGACGGCAGGCTGTCTTCGCCGAAGCGGTGGTACATCAGGACCGCGGCGCCGTTGTCGATGTCGAGCGCCCGCTGCGTCGCCGGCGCGGCTTGCTGGGCTGAGAGAGGCGCGGCAGCGCCAAGGGCACCGCAGAGATAGAGGGCGGCTGCCAGACAGAGCGTCCGCCGGTTCCCCTTCCCCCGTCTTTGCCTTTCACTAACCCGTCGCATGTCAGCATTCTCCGTCCACCTTCGGCCAGGGCGCGGCGCCCGGCCGCTAGTGCCACCGTTTGGTGTATGTTTTTCCGCGGTCAATCAAGCTTGCCGACCCTGGCGGCAAAAGCCAAGGTAGGGCCGTTTCATCCCACGGTGGCAAAGCGTGGCGACAGGAGCTTAAGAAAGGGATAACCGTGACCGAAATCCTGAGCGATGCCGGCCTGGACAAGATTTTCCGCCAAGCCCGGTCCCACAGGGCCTGGCGTGACGAGGTGGTCAGCGACGTGCTGCTGGAGGCGGTCTATGACCTGGCAAAGATGGGGCCGACCAGCAACAACTGCTGCCCCCTGCGCGTCGCCTTCCTGCGCAGCGCGGAGGCCAAGGACAAGCTG
>ENA-ORCW01000415-ORCW01000415.1-marine-metagenome-genome-assembly--contig:-NODE-415-length-28380-cov-4.181854_pt1 | contig 28380 bp, 5 predicted proteins | sample MGYA00237784_ERZ508517 | MGnify/ENA primary metagenome ERZ508517 (study PRJEB26187, sample SAMN06268979) | marine metagenome | isolation source: Tt ae E1 feedstock associated aerobic enrichment on... | reverse complement strand
TCACGTCGATGTCGACGACCGATGTCGGAGGATCGATCACGACCACCGGTGGCGGTACGGTTCAGTTCGCCAACGGAGGCCTGCTGACGCTCGATAATAGCGTCGTGATCAACGCGGACGGCGCCGTGACACAGACCGGAGCGGGGGCCGTTCAGACCGGGGCCGACATCAGCACGACAGGCGACCAGATCTCCTTCGCGACAGCCGTGACGCTGACGGACGACGTCAGTCTCACGACCGCGGGAGGAGACGTCAGCTTTGCCGCGACGGTTGACGCTTCAACGGCCGGCGGCCAGGGGCTTCTCGTGGATGCGGGCACCGCTGGTGACGTGATGTTTGCAGCGGCCGTGGGAGCCACGACACGGCTGGGAGCGGTCACGATCGTCGATGCGAACGATGTGACGCTGGCAACGACGTTCGCCGCCGACTCGCTGGTTCAGCAGGCGGGCAGTGGGACGACCCGGATCAATGGAGACGCAATCCTGTTCGGTGCGACCGGCATCGAAATCAGCACGCAGACGATCGACGTCAATGCGTCGATTGACGTGCAGTCAGCTGCTGCCGGCGGACCTCTGAGGCTGCTCGCCGGCGACGATCTTCTGATCAACGGCGCATTGCTGAGTGGAACCGGCCTGGTTGATCTGACCGCGGGCAACGACGTCACGTTCACGACGGCTGGAAGTCTCTCGTCAACGGATGGACCGGTGACCGTCACCGCGGATGCGAATGGCGATGCCAGCGGCACAGGTGGTGCCCTGACGATGGCGGATGGTTCCCGCATCGACAGTGGCACGGGGATCATCCGACTGAGTGCCGACGAAGATGTCACGGTCAGCAGCGTCGTCACGACGAACGGCACGATCGACGCGATCACGATCACGAGCACGTCGGGAGCGATTGTGGATGGGGGCGACGGCGACATCGATCTCGTCGCGAATACTCCGGGCGCCCGCGTGACGATCGATGCCGTCTCCGGGGTCGGTGCCACCGGACCGCTGGGAGCTCTCGAATCGACGGTTGCCGGCCTGCTGGTCACGAACTCCACGTCGGGCGACATAGCGATTGTCGAGACCGATTCGCTGCTGCTTGCCGGTGCCGTTCAGGGTGGTGCCGGAGATGTCTCGGTTTCGACGGGAGCGGGAAGCCTGACGGTGACCGGCGGCCCTGGCGGCCCGTCAGTACGTGTGAATGGCGGCAGCACCATCGATCTGGCCGCCGGCGGGGCGATGTCGGATCTGGTCATCGACGGCGGAGTCGAAGCCGGGACCGGAACCGTCACGCTGACAGGCGACCGGGATGTTCAGTTCGGTGCCGATGGTGATGTGACAACGGCAGGCGGACACGTCGTGGTGACGGCGGACAACGATGCGAATGGTAGTGGCAGCATCGTGATGGACGACGCCGCTCTGATCGATGCTGCCGCGGGGACGATCGCCCTCTCGGCGAACGGCGATATCACCTTGGGAGGACTTCAGTCGACCAGCAGTGCTGACGATGCCGTCACGATCATCAGTACGGCCGGCGGCATCCTCGATGGCGGCGACACGTTCGTCGATGTCGTGACCACGGGAGGTCAGCTGGTTGTTCAGACGGCGGCGGGAGTCGGTTCGGCGGATGCCATCGAGACGCAGGTCGATCGCATCGACATCGTCAACTCGACGAGTGGTTCGGTGGGCATCAATGAAGTCGATGACCTGGTCGTCGAGCAAATCCGTCAGGCCGGACCCGGCGACGTGACGGTGACGACCGGGAATGGCACGCTGACGGTCGTCGCAGGCGGCGCGGGCATCACCGCAGCGCAGGGGACGGTCTCCCTGACGGCGGGCGGAGCGGCAGCTGATGTTCTTCTGCAGCAGGCGGTCACGACCACCGGCGGCGACATCGCGGTGCAGGCGGGACGCGATGTCACGTCGACTGCGAACGGCATTCTTCGAACGACTGCGGCAACCGGCGTCGACTCCGGCTCGGTGTCGATCATGTCGGGTGGAACCGGCATCGTGACGCTCGCAGGGACCGTCGACACGACCGGGGCCGCGGGGGGAGCTGCCAGTGCCGGCGGTGACGTGACGATTACCACCGAGGATGGATCGGTCACGCTGACGACCGTCGACGTCTCAGGAGGCGGTACCGGCGGGAATTCCGGCAGCATTGCTGTAACCGCTGGCGATGTGGGGGGACAGCTCGACGGCGACGTTGTCCTCACCTCGACGCTGACGGCCGTTGGCTCCGCCGGGGGGACCGATGGCACGGTCTCCCTGACCGCTGGCGGGGACATCGTCGATGCCAACGATGGAATGACGCAGATCACCACCGGCGACCTGGCACTGAGTGCCGCGACGAACATCGGCACCATCACCGACTTTGTGGCTGGAACGGGCAACGCGATCGACGTCGAGGTCAGCGGCAAGCTGACGCAGGCGACGATCACGGAGGCGGGCGGCCAGATCTTCCTGAACGTCATCGGCGATCTGCAGGCAGCATCCGGGTCGATCAATCCCGATGCGGACGGCGCCGCCACGTTGCTGCTCAAGACAACCGGTGCGCTCGACCTGGGAACGGATGCCGGCGTCTTTACGCTGACCGACGGCGACAATCTCGGCCTGGATGCCGGGACCACGCTCACGTTGCCGGATTCCGGACTGAACCTGGGGAGCGGGTCGTTGCGGCTGCGGGGCGGTACGGATGTCGTCGACGCTGCCGGACGGGATCTGGGCCTGCTGGTGGCAAGTGATCTGAGCTTTGTTTCGGGAGCGGCCGGCGGGACGACGACGCTGCAGACATCGGTCGACACGCTGTTTGCCGATCTCACGACGGCTCCAACCGGCGCGGGACTGGTGGTGAATGAGAACGATGCCATCACGCTCACGCAGATCACCACCAACAGTGGCGATGTGACAGTGAACGCCGGTCTGGTCGGTGCCGGCGACATCACCGTCGTCAGCATCGTCGCAAGCGGAGCCGATGTCGTTCTCGACACCGCGACCACCGGCGGAGCCATTGTGGATGGTGGCGACACTGAGATCGACATCGTGGCCAATGGCGTCGCCCTCCGGGCCGTGGATGGCATTGCCGACGGCGATCGTCTCGAGATTGATGCAACGGTTCTGGCAGCGGCGACACAGCGGGGGGACATCAACGTCATTGATCCGTCCAGCGGTCTGGTGATCGGCACCGTTGCCGGGACGGCCGGACTGAGCATCACCGTGGGCGGTGTCGATGATGACATTGCCGTCGATGCACTCGGGGCGGTAACGGTCGACGCGGCCGTCCAGAACGTGGGCGGTGGCGATGTGACGCTGGCCGCGCGTGGTCAGGCGGACGACCGTGATCTGAACATCAACGCGATGATCAGCACCGTCGGCGGGAACGGTGCCGTCTCGCTGTTCGCGGGGGACACGATCAGCGTCGGCAGCACCGGCGGGGCCGAGACGTCGGGAACCGGACTGCTGACAGTCCTGGCGGCGACACACATCGACGACGCCGGGGCCATGCAGAACGGGACCGCGACCGGTTCGATCCTGATGCAGAGCGGTGCCGTCTTCGGTGCCGAGGATGGTGACATCCTGCTGCAGGCGCCGGGCGAGGTCGCCATCAGCAAGGTGGATGCCAATCGGAACGGAGACGCGAGCGTTGGCAACGTCACGATCGTGGCGGACTTCGACGGAGTCGCCGGCGGCCTGAGCGATGGACTCGGGGCGGTCACCGACTCCTCGACCGATGAATCCGCCAATGTCGTGGCCGCCGATCTGGACATCACATCGGCGACTGGTGTGGGGGGACCGGACGGCCTCGAAACGGATGCGGAAACGCTCTCGCTCACGAACCGCGTGTCGGGCGATGTGATCATTCACGAAGTTGTCGGCAGCGGTGACAACGGGCTGGTCGTCAGCGACCTGTCGAACCTGCTCGGCCATGTGCATGTCGAAACGTTCGATGGAGACCTGACGACGACCGGTGTTGTTGAGACGACCACCAGTGGGAACGTCACGCTGATCGCCGGCGATGCCGACGGCGACGGAAACGGCAGTCTCAACCTTCAGGCGGCCGTCACGACACAGACCGGACAGGTCACGCTGACTTCGGCTGGCGACGACGTGACATTCACCGCAGCGGCGGATGTAACGACCGACGGAACCATCCAGGTGAATTCCGGGGTGGCTGGTATCGGCAAGATCACACTCGCCGATGGCACGGTCCTCGATGCCGGGAGCGGCCAGATCGAACTGAACGGTGTCGGCGACGTCACCATCGGGCGTGTCGTGACGACCAGCACGTCCGATACTGCGGTCTCCATTGCCTCGACGCAGGGGGCAGTCATCGACGCGGGTGATTCTGGCGGCGTCGATGTCGATGTCACCGGGGGACGCCTGGTGATTCTGGCGGCGAACGGAGTCGGTTCCGGCAACGCGGTCGAGACACACGTCGAATCGCTGGACGTCCGGAACACCGCCAATGGACACGTCTCCATGCAGGAAACGGACGAAGTTGAGATTGTTCGGCTCGGTCAGGAGGGCAGCGGTGATCTCTCGCTGACGGCTGCGGGAACAGTCACCGTACTGGACGGCCAGCCGGGCGTCTCTGCCATGGCGGGGCGTATCCAGATCGAAGCGACCGGGACCGGCTCCGATGTGCAGCTCGACGGCCGCATTACGTCGACAACGGGGGAGGTCGCGGTTCACGCCGATGACGATGTGGCCATCGCCGGCAGCGGTCGGATTCTGTCGACATCGGGAGCGATCGAAGTCCTGGCGGATGCCGACTTCGGACGGAACGGATCGAGTGGTGCAATCGTCATGTCAGACGGGTCGCTGGTCGACGCCGGAAGCGGAGACGTGACGTTCGTCGCAGACGGGGCGGTCACGCTGGGCCGGGTGGCCACCACGGGAATGGTATCCCTGACCACGGTCGGTGGTGGCATCGTCGACGGGGGCGACTCGGGCGGAGCCGACGTTTCAGCCGGCAGCCTGGTGATCCGGTCCCTGCAGGGGATCGGTACCGACGACTCGCTCGATACGAGTGTCAGTCGGCTGGCGGCGATCAACGATGGCGGTGGCGATGTCCGGATTGACAACACCGGGGCTGGCCGGCTCACGATCGATACGGTCGACGACCTGGTGGGCATCTCGCTGACCGGTTCGAGTATGGGACAGATTGTCATCACCAACGGCAGTCCGCTCGACGTCGACGGGGCAGTAACGAATCTGACCGGTGGTGGCATCGCGCTGACCGCGTCGAATACCGCCGGGGCGGGCGATGACCTGACCGTCAATGCCCAGATTGCCGCTCCCGGAAGCGCCGGCCACATTGTCCTCGATGCCGGCGACGACCTGATCATTCACGATGCCGGTGTCACAGACGACGTCATCGGTGCCACGGTGATCGGGATGGCAGGAGACCAGGTGATCATCACGTCGGACGTTCTGGTCAGCAGTGCCACGGGAACGGTGGCCCAGCCGGTTCCACTGATCTCCGACATCGATGCTCCTCCGGTGGAAGCGATCGGCCGGTCGCTCGTGACGGTCGAGTTCGGCCGTCCGGGAGAGGCGAACTTCGTCGTCGCGGTCGACCGCTCGGATGGAACGATTCAGACCGCCCAGTTCTCTCCGCCGGAGTTCGTCGGACCGACGACCGTGACGTTCGAACACACGTTCGACTCGAACCCGAACAAGGAAAACCCGTCGGCCCCGATCGTCAACACCGTCTTCATTACGGACGATCCCAACATTACGTTCTTTGAAGCCGGTGAGGAGCTTCGGCTGGATCCGATCGAAGTTCTCTCTCCGATTCCGGGTGAAGGTCTGCTGGGAGGCTTCGTCTTCGATCTCTCGATCGACGTGCCACAGCTTGATCCGCCCCGGTCGATGGTCGGCGAAGCAATCAGCGTGACGCCGCGATCCAATATCGAAACCGGCGACGTCATCGACGTTGGCACGGTGATCGAGAACGAGTCGGCCGGCGACACGCAGCTTGTGATGGTCCAGAAGATTGCACCGGATGGATCGATTGAGACCGGACAGGACGGTCGCCCGATCATCGGCACGTTCACCGGCGAACAGGCTCAGGAGGTTCTCGACGACATCCCCGGACTGATCGGCAAGCTGCGGGACGGCCATTTCCGTATCTATCTCAAGGACGGCAAGGATGGCCGCCTGCGCCTGGTCGATGAGTTCGTGATTGCCGACGGCCAGCGCGTCTTCGGCAACGAGTCGACACGCGACCGTCCGCCCACCGGAGAGGATGAGCAGGCCGCGGAATCGGAACCGGTGCAGGTCGGACGTGGCCGCCAGGAGTCAGCACCCGACATGTCGGCCGGCGATCGTGAGGTCCCCGCCAGGGCGGTGGACTCTCCCTCGACCGATCCGTCCGTCGATGCCGATACGTCCGACACGCGGCCTGAGTCTGAGTCGACGTCCGTGGACGACGCGGAGCCGGCCCCGGTCGAGACAGAGCTTCCCTCCGGACCGATGCTGGAGAGCGCGACCGGAACGTCGACGGAACGGGAGTCGGCCGAGCCGGACCGTCAGTGGGGAGCGCTGCTGGTCGGAGGACTGGCGTCCGCTTCGCTGGGACTTCGCCGTCGCGTCCGTCAGTTGCTGCAACGAGAGGGGACGTCATCGTCGCGGCGTCCGTAGAACGTTGACATTCTTCAGAGTGGTCTCATGATCGTCTGTCCGAAATGCGCTGCCCGATTTGCCGAGCCGGCCGAACTGAGCCGTTGCCCCCGGTGCGGTGCCGAAATCGAACCGGATCCCACGGCAACGCTCGCGGACGATCCCTCGACGGGACGTGCTGAAGAGAGCGAAGCGGACGCGACGGTATTCATGGATGGTCCGCTTGTTCCGGAAGAGCCGGCGTTCGACGAGCCATCCGATGACGCGCGGGCCTCGCAGCAGGAGACGATCGATTCGGCAGTCTTCGAGGAACCGGAGGTGCGCGGCGCGTCGAGCGAACGGAGCGTAGCGGACGTACCGGACGAACCGGACGATGAGTCGGAGGCAATCGACGCGACGTTCGTGATGGACCCCGATGCAACGCCATCGGACCCGGGCCCGGGCCCGACGATCGAACTGGATTCGCAGCCATCCGCCGACGAGTCGAGTCCGTTCGACACGCGACCATCTGATGTTCCGATGGGATCGGGGGACCAGAGCGCAGACGATTCGGACGCCTCGCCCGCGGACAGCGAAGTCGACGCGACCTACATCTCGGACGAGTGGGCCGAGCACAACCTGCCCCTTTCACCGCCAACGCAGGCCTTCGATTCGGGCGACGACGTCGACTTTGTGGTCGATACGCGATTCACCCCTGGCTCGGCGGACCTGGGCGCCCCTGACGCCCACAGGACGGATGCGGGCGACATCTCGCACGACAGTGCCGCTGCAACGCGGGCTTCCGACGATGCCTCGCCGGGCGAGATGGGAACCCTGGACGACAACTGGGGACGTGCCGACGGTGATCGTCCCGAGATGACGATCAAGAGCCGCGCGGACTCGAGCGACTTCGGAGGTTCGGCAAGTCTGTCGCGGCTCGAATCGATTCCCCGCCGGTCGTTGCGGTCGAACGAGCGAACAGACATCCAGCACCCGGAGTACGAGCTGGTCAGCGTGCTCGGCGAAGGCGGCATGGGAATTGTCTGGGATGCGCGCCAGACGTCGGTCGACCGGTCCGTGGCCGTCAAGATGATCAAGGGACCGATGGCCACCCGGTCGAGCCATCGGGAAAAGTTCCTGGCTGAGGCGATTGTCACCGGCGATCTCGACCACCCGAACATCGTCCCGATCTACGACGTTGGAACCGACGACCGGGGCACGCTGTTCTACAGCATGAAGCAGGTGCACGGCACGCCGTGGCAGAAGGTCATCAAGGAGAAGTCGCAGCACGAAAACCTCGAAATCCTCATGCGTGTTGCCGACGCCGTCGCCTTCGCTCATGACCGGGGCATCGTTCATCGAGATCTCAAGCCCGAGAACGTGATGCTCGGTGCGTATGGCGAAGTCCTGGTGATGGACTGGGGCCTGGCGATGCCGATGCCGCAGTTTCGCAAGCGGCGGACCCTTGCGCAGCCGAGCATGGGAGGCACGCCCGCGTACATGGCGCCGGAGATGGCGACCGGTCCACTGGAACGGATCACCGCGTCCAGCGACATCTACCTGCTCGGTGCGATCCTGTACGAGATCATCACCGGGCGTCCACCGCACCCGGGACGCAAGGTCAAGGAGTGCCTGCTGGGGGCGATGCGGAACGTCATCGCTCCGACCGAGAAGACGGGCGAACTCGTTGACATCGCGATGCGGGCGATGGCCACGCTGCCGTCGGACCGCTACGCGACCGTCAAGGACTTCCAGGATGCCCTCCGCGACTACCTGTCCCACTCGGAGAGTATTGTCCTGAGCGTCCGGGCCGATCAGGACCTCGCCGAGGCGATCGCGGCCGACGACTACACCATCTTCTCGAAGGCCGTCTTCGGATTTGAAGAAGCGATCGATCTGTGGGACGGGAACCGGGAGGCGCGTGACGGACTCGTGCGGGCCCGTCAGGCGTACGCGAAGAGTGCGCTGAACAAGGGCGATTACGACCTCGGTCTGTCTCTGCTCGATCGCAAGAACCCGTCGCATCGGGCTCTCGTGGCCCGGCTCGAAGCGGCGCAGAACGAACGACAGGCTCGTCAGCAACGACTCAAGGTCGCCAAACGGGCGATGGCCGCCATGGCTGTCTGTCTGTTCGTCATCGTCACCGGCGCGTTCTTCTGGATCCGGGGCGAGCGCAATATCGCCCAGCGGGAACGCGACAACGCGGATTCCGCAAAGCGAGAGGCCGTTGTCCGCCGACTTGAGGCGGAAACTTCGAAGCAGGAAGCCGAGGAACAACGGGACGAGGCCCGACGGCAAGAGCGGATCGCTGCTGCGGAACGTGACCGCGCCGAAGACGCTCGCAAGATCGCGCAGAAGGAACGCGACGAAGCGGACCGGCAACGGCAACTCGCCGAAGACGCCCGTGCCGCCGAGGAGTACGAGGCATACATTGCCCGTATTGGCCTGGCAGCCGCGAAGATCGACGAAAACGCGTTCGACGTTGCCGTCGAACTGCTCGAGGAGTGCAAGCCGGAGCTGCGGAACTGGGAGTGGGGCCGGCTGATGCACCTGTGCCGGCAGGCATCCCGAACGTTCACCTCCGATGCTCCGGTCGATGCGGTGGACCTGTCACCGGACGGCACGCGGATTGTCACCGGCAGCTGGGATCACGATGCCCGGATCTGGGATGCGGCAACCGGGGAAGTACTGCAGACGCTCCCGCACCAGGGGTTGTACGTCCATTCTGTCGACTGGTCGGGCGACGGTCGCTACGTCGCCACGGGCGGCAGTGATCCTCAGATGCCCGTGCAGATCTGGGATGCCGATTCGGGCGAGCGGATCGCAGGCATGGCCGGTCATACGGACCCGGTCATCGGAGTGCGATTCTCTGATGATGGGCGCTGGCTGCTCAGCTGTTCGTACGACGAGACCGCCCGACTGTGGGATCTGACGGAGATCGCCAGCCCTCGCGAAGTCTGCGTCCTCGAAGGGCACAACTGGTGGGTCTGGTCCGGCGCCTTCGCGCCCGGGTTCAATCCGGAAGCAGCCGGAAAGGACGCACTGCTGGCCACGGCCGGCCAGGACGGCAAGGTGATCCTGTGGAATATCGTCAGTGCGGAGGGAACGGTCACCGCCTCGCAGCGCGGCGTGTTCTACGGTCACCGCGGGCCGGTCTACTCGGTTGCGTTCGATCCGGACGGAAGTGCCGTCGCTTCGGCCGGCTACGATCGTCGGTTGCTGCTCTGGAACCCGGACGATCTCAAACCGTTCGACTTTGAGGCAATCCTCGAAGGCGAAGACGTTTCGACAGAGTTTCGCGAATTCAGCGGCCATAAGGGGGCTGTCCAGGCCGTGCGATTCTCACGCGACGGTTCGATGCTCGTCTCCGGCAGTCGTGACAACTCGGTCAAGGTCTGGGACGTCGCGACCGGGACCGCTGTTAAGACGTTCCGCGGCCACTACAGTGGCGTCAGCGATGTTGCCTTCGACCACGACGGACGACGCGTCGTCTCTGCCGGCCGTGATCATCAGACCATTGTCTGGAGTGTCGACAACTACGAGGAGTTCCGCACGCTCTACGGTCGGACGCTGGACGGGCACGAAGACGTGGTCCTGTCCGCGTCGTTCTCAGCCGACGGCGAGCGAATCGTCACGGCCAGTCGGGACCGGACCGCACGGACCTGGGAGACCAGCACCGGAGAACTCCTCAAGGTCTACGAAGAGGGACACGAGTACCTCGCTTCCCAGGCGGAACTCCTGCCGGACGGCCGCGTCCTCGTGACTTCCGCAGCGGACGACACGGTGCGATTCTGGGACGTTACGACCGGTGCGGAGCTGTGGCGGCTGAGCGGGACCGGGCGATCGGCGGCGCTGGCGATTTCGTCGGACGGTCAGTGGCTGGTGACCGGCAGCGACACCAACGAAGTGCTCGTGTGGGACGTCCGGGCGGCCCTCGATCAGAACGAAACGGAGCCGGTCGCCCGCCTTGCGGGACACAATGCCAATGTGACGGCCGTCGCGTTCCACCCCGACTCGAATCTCTGTCTGACCGGCGACGCCAAGGGACGCTGTATCCTGTCAGACGTGACGACGGGGAAGACGCTCTGGAACGTGCGGCATCACACGCGCCGCATCAATCTCATCCGGTTCGTTCCGACCAACGGCGACGCGTCGGCCAGGAGTACGGTCCTGTGTGCCAGTCAGGACCACACGACAAGTCGACTCGACGTGGCCACGGGAGAGGAACTGCGTGATCTTACGTTGCCGCATCCGACTCCGGTCACCGGTCTGACCGTTTCGAATGACGGCCGCTTTATCCTGACTGCCTGCGATCTGGATACTGACGAAAGTCACCTGGCGTCGCGCATCACGCTCTGGAATGCCGCCTCCGGCAAGTCCATCGCGACGCTCGACCTGGTTGATCAGGCCGTGAACACCCTGCGTTTCTCGCAAACGGGTCCGACGGTTGCTGTCGCCACCTGCTCGGACAATACGGTGCGCTATCTGCACATCCGGGGCGGTGCGGAGCTGGTGCTGGATGATCCGTTCCTGAACTTCAGCCGGATGGGGGGCATCGTCTGGTCAGCCGCCATGGCCGAGAACGACGAGCAGGTCCTGACGGTTGGAGGGCGGGAGGCCAATCTGTGGGACGCACGAACCGGCGAAATGCGGATGTCCTTCAGCCCGCACGGTGCCGTCGCATCCGCGCAGTTTTCGCCGGACGGTCGCTTTATCGTGACCGGCAGTTGGGACAACTCCGCGAAGATCTGGGACGCTCAAACGGGGCGGGGCTATCGCAAGCTCGAGGGGGGACACACCGGCTACGTCAATTCGGCCGTGTTCTCACCGGACGGTCGGTATGTCCTCACCGCCAGCGACGACCGCACGGTGAGACTGTGGGATGTCGAGTCGGCCACCGTCGTGCGGTCGTTCAACGGACATACCGATCGTGTTCACCGCGCCACCTTCTCTCCGGATGGCCGGTTCATCCTGACCGCCTCGAGCGACCGGACGGCACGGGTGTGGGATGTGGCCACGGGTGAGCAGCTGGGCGAGCCGTTTGTCGGTCATCGCTGGGCCGTCCTCGACGCGCGGTTTTCGCCGGATGGCAAACGTGTCGTCACTGGCAGCGAGGACAACCAGGCCTGGATCTGGAACGTCGAAGACCGCTCCGAGATCGCCCGACTCGAAGGGCACATTGCGGCAGTGACGACCGTTGCCTTCTCGCAGGACGGCAGCCGCGTCTTTACCTCGAGTCGCGACAACACGGCAAAAATCTGGGATGCGACCGACGGGAACGAAGGAACGGAGATCCTCACACTCACCGGCCATGCCCGCGAGGTGACGTCGGTCACCGTCTCGCCCGACAACCGGTACGTGCTGACCAGTGGTCGCGACGGCAAGGCGATCGTCTGGCTGACGAGCGACTGGAAGGCCGAACCGGGGGATGCGGAGCGGCCCGCCTTCGAAGCACTCGTGCCTGCCGCCAGTCCCGGGCGTGAAGCGGTCGGAACCCGGTTCCCGGTCCGGTAATGGTAGGGCGGCGTCTGGCGGCCGGCTGCAGCAACAGACGGTCAGCGAGAGTGGACCCGGACGATTCAGGCCGGCGATGTTCGGATGGCCGGCAATGTTCTGTTGGCCGGCGTCGTTCGGTTGGCCGGCGGCGTTCTACAGATCGAAGTGAAAGGTCTTTCGCGTGAACCGCAGGAGACGCGTCCAGAGCGACGCCGTCCCTGTCTGCACCTTCACCCGCCCGATGCTGCCCCGGGTCAGCCGGGAGTGGACGTCATCCAGTGCAATGCGGACCATGAACGTCGGTTCAAGGGGCCGCGGAACACCGTCCCGTCCAACATGGCTGTCGACAACACCGGCGGCGAAGAACTCTTCGGGCGTCGCGGCCAGAGCATCCTCGGCGACTTCGGCAACCGTTCCTGTGAGGATCTGGCCGGGGCATTCCGGGAGGGCGATGCGCACCGGCTGACCCGTTTCGAGCCGGGACACATCCTCCTGGGAGAAGACGGCTGCCAGTTCCGTTTCCTCCGGATCGCCGATCAGGCAGAGCACCGTACGCGCAGGCAGCCAGGCTCCGGCCGATTCGACCGCCAGTGGATGGGACTGACGCTGAGGAAGGTCGTCTGGTGACGAGATGCTCGGAGGGGGAGGTGCCGGGAGAACAACGCCTTCCCGGGGAGCCTTGAGGACGAGGTCGGCGCGTCCCTGTTCCCGCCGACGGAGCCGTTCCGCAAGATCTGCCAGAGTCGCCCGAGCTGCTGCGAGCTGGTCGGCAGAGACCGGGTCGGTGAACTGGCGTCGTTCCATCGCCGTCACCCGTGCCTGTTGGCGGTTACGGTGCCGGGCCAGTTCAGCCGTCTCGAGTTCGAGTTCCGGATTCTCCAATACGGCCAGCACGTCGCCGGCCGCGACCGTTGTGTACGGGCGAACGCACTCGGACTCAATGTCGTCTGGCAGGCGTCCGGCGACTTTGACGTAGACCCGCTGCGCGTTGGCGGGCTGGACCAGTGCCGGCGCTTCAGCCCGGTCGGGCCACGGCCACAACAGCAGGGCAGCCAGCAGGCCTGCCACCAGCAGAGACGACAATGTCGTCCGGGACGCGGTGAGACCGGCTACCTGCGAACGATACGAAAGTTCACGGCCGGCATCTTCGACGACGGCGACGATGCGTGACCCGATCACGACGACGGCCAGCAGGACGGCAACCGGTTCGAGTCCGTACGGCTTGAGCAGCTCGTAGGCCATCCACGTCAATGCCACCAGGACCAGCCAGAGGTACAGACTCGCCGCGATTCCGAACCCGGTCAGCAGTTCGCGGCGCAGGCTGAGGGGCGGAACGCGCATTCGGCCGGATGTGCCGGTCACCAGATTCCAGAAGCGGGTCTTCATCAGTCCGGTCGCCCGCTGCCTGAGATTCGGGACTTCCACAAGGTCCGAGAGAATATAGTAGCCGTCGTATCGCATCAGCGGATTGCCGTTCAGCAGCAGCGTGCTCGTGGTGCAGACGATCATCACGTACAGGCAGACCGCGTTGAATGGCCCGGGGACGGAGAACCACCACAGGAAGGTGCAGACCGCTGCAAGGACCAGTTCCACCGCAATGCCCGCAGCACTGACGGCGACACGATGCCACTTGTTCGGAAACAGCCACGCGTCGGAGACGTTGCAGTACAGGCAGGGTGTGAATGCCAGCAGCATGACGCCGACCTCGCGGCAGGTGCCGCCAAAGTGCCGGCAGGCAAATGCGTGGCCGAGCTCATGCAGGATCTTGACCCCGGCGACAACGGGTACGATCCACATCAGGTGGTGCAGCTGGACCAGCTGGTTCATTGCGGGCAGGCGTCGCTGAAACGTTTCCCACTCGACGAGAACCAGTGTCAGGGCCGCGAGGACGAGCAGCGTCCCGGCGGCCAGGGCCGGACCGGTCAGCAGCCAGCGGACAAATGGGTACAGTGCGTCGATCAGGCGATGCGGATCGACGCCACGAAAGCGGATTGCCAGCAGGCTCCCCAGACGCTGGCGGACGGCACCCCGTGCCCGTCGTGCCCGACGTTCGAGCAGAAGCTGCGTTGGAGACTCGACGCTGGCGGTGACCAGTCCCTGCTGCCAGAGCTGGTCGATGAACCGGAGCGCGTCCTGCGGGGCGAGTCGCCGTGGAGCGAACTGGCGGTGAAAGGCTTCGCAGATCTCCGCCAGGGACGATTGCCCGTCGAGCTGTTCGAGGACGAATCGCTCTTCGTCTCGCAGCTGGAAGAACTCGAGCGTGAGTGGATCCTTGACGGTCCACAACGTCTGCCCGGGAGCCGGGCGGGCAGCAATCTGCAGGTCGGAGCGTCGTTTGACCGACAGCCCCGGCGCAGGGTGATCCGGACCTGCGGCGGCCGGGGACTGAACCGGAACAGCCGTCACGGTTGCCGCTCCGATTCGTCGGAGACCGGCGGCTCGACGGATTCCACGTTCTGCCCGGTCCCTGGAAAGATCGACATGATGACCTGCTCGCCCGCCTGAAGCAGTCTTGCACGGTTCTCAAACTCCGCCCAGACCCGGAACTGACCGTTCACGGAGTTGAGTTCCGGATCGATGAAGACGACACGGCCTTCGAGCGTCTCTTCCGTGCCGTCGGCATTGGCGACGTAAATTCGGGCCACGGCATTTGCGAGACCGGGCGTCGCGTGACTGGCTTCGAGGAAACCCTCGGCCCGCACGCGGCTGGCATCCACAATGCGGAAAACGCGTTCGCCGGGCTGCACCCATTCGCCGGCGTTCCGGTCCACTTCGACGACGATCCCGGAAGAGGGTGCGCGGACCCGGCGACGATCCAGTTCGCGGCGGGCAATCTCGAGCTCGCTCTCCTTGAGACGGACGCGAAGCTGCAGAACCTTGAGATCGTGGCGTGCCTGCTCGATTTCGAGGGCGGCACTGTCTCGCGTCAGCTGCAGGCGATCCATCTCGGTGTCGGAAACCGAGTTCGGATACTTGCGGTTGAGCTCGACCGCACGTTGCAGCTCGGTTTCGGCCACCTTGTGGAGGTTCTCTGCCGAACGGATCTTCAGCTCGTTGTCCGCCTCGGCGCGGGCGATCTCCAGTTCAGCCTGTGCGCGACTGGCGGCCAGTTCCGCATCCGTCGTGTCCAGCTCACCGAGAATCGTGCCCGACTCGATGTGTTGTCCGGCACGGACATACACGCGGGTCAGCACGCCGCTTTCCTGGGCCGGCACGTCCACTTCACTGATCAGTGTGATCAGGGCCGGTACCTTCACCGGGCGGGCGGACGTCGAGAGCGGCTCGGCCGCGATCAGTGTCAGACAGGCGGTCAATGTGTGAAGCATCGGGCTGACCTCAACCACCCGCGCGGGAGGCGGGCTCCCTTGCGGAATCAGACGGCTGACGGAATGGCCCGGACCGACCGGGCCGACGGTTCTCAAAAGGCCCACCAGGTCCGCAAGGCATCGATCATCTGGCGGAACAGCACGTAGCCGAGACGTGCCCGACCACACACGATGCGGGCTGCCACGGTGGTTCCCGGCTTGGGGGACTCGAGTTGGTCGGCATCGATATCGACCGTCACCAGGACCGTTGGCCCGTCCACTTCATCGTATTCGACCGTTTCCGTGACGGACCGCACCGTGCCGTGGCAGCGGACGGGGGGATCACCCGGCTGAACGATCTCCACGTCCAGGTTCGGTTTGCGTTCTGCCTGAGCGGCCCGGACATGTCCGATGTCGCGATCGCGAACGCGAATCTCAACGACCCAGGGGCCGTCGACGTCGCCGACCGCCAGCAGTCGCTGGCCCAATTCCACGGGACGCGAATCCAGCAACTCCCGAACATTCCAGGTCAGTACCTGACCGGACAGCGGACTCGTGAGTGTCAGATCCTGCTGCTGCCTGCGGAGGATCTCCAGCTGGGCTGTCAGACTGTCCCGAACCTGTTTGAGTTCCTGTTCGCGCGCTGCCATTTCGTCGGCGCTGGTCGGCGGAGATGTCGAGGACCGTACCGGACGCGTGCGCAGGGCCTGGACGTCGGCGATCTGCTGCAGAACCGTCTGTAGCTCGCCTTCAACGCGACTGACTTCAAAGTCGAGTTCCCGGTTTCGCAGCCGAATCAGCGGCTCCCCCGCTTCAACGGGCTTCGCATGGTCGACCATCAGCTCGTCGACGACTCCAGTGCTGCTGGCGTAGACCGGTCGACGATTTCGTGGCTGCAGTTCCGCCCGTCCACTGATTTCGAGATCCGCAGGAACCACGACCAGGGCGGCCAGAACCGCCACAATTGCGATTGCGAGGACACGTCGTGACAGTCCCTGACGACGGAACGGCCGGCTTCGTCCCCGCAGCAGGCGACCGATGATCGGGATCCGCGTCATGCTTTCGTATCGGGCGGCATTCGCTACGGCGCTGCCGACCGATGGCGCGATCTGCAGGCAGTTGTCTTGAAGTGCTGCGGCGTCGAGAGAGTCGTCAAAGTGTTCGGCAATCAGCACTCCAACCGGGACGGACGTACCATCCTCGACCGCATCGAGAGGGACGACACACAGGATCTTCGGGGAGATCTGTTCGATGCAGGCTGCAAGTGATTCACGCTGGGAATCCGGGACATTGTCTGTCTCGCCGGAATGAAAACAGGGCGTTCCATCGTCCTGAACAACCCGCCCAAGCGCTTCGAGTGACCGGATCGCCGGGGATCGCCGGTCGAACGACGTCAGACCGCTGACGGCCATCATCCGGAGAGACCGGTTGCGGCCTGTGGCAATGCTCAGACGGTCACACCCCAGCAGGGCCCGGCCATCATTCGCTGCGGTGATGGCGACCCGGTCGAGATCGAGGCTGCGGTGGACCGCGTCCAGAAAGGCAGCACGGGCCTCGTTCGACGCGGTGGGAGATTGCTCCTGGCGGGCGGAGGCATCGGATCGGGCCGCTTCGCAGAACGTCCGGACGGTCTCGATCGCAACATCATGCGACTGCAGCGATTCGGGGGGGACGAACAGCTCGACCAGCTCGGCAGGCCGTCCCGGGATCTGCCAGGGATACAGAAGCAGGTTGAACTGTCGTGGACCATCACCGGCAGCAGTCTCCGGTTCAAATGCCGCGCTGGCAAACTGCGCACTGGTTCCTGCCAGGGTTGTGGTCAGCAGCTCCCGATGGCCGGGCCAACGGTCATGAACAACGTCAATCCGATCGCGACCGAGTCCGAGCTGCAACAGCAGTTGCAGCTGCTGGCCCGGACCCGTAGTCCAGATTGCTCCCCCGACAGCATCAAGGTGTTCGACAAGGGCCTCGAGCAGCGTTCTGCGAATGGCACTGGCGTCCCCGGTCGCTGCAGACGCCCGGATCGCGCGAACCGCCGCGTCGCGATTGGCGGCCGGTCGATCGATCTTTGAGACGCCTGCCACGAATGGTCCCTCCAGCACGTTGACGCTTGTCCTGCTGCCGACGCTGCTTGCACCCGCCGGCCAGACGATTTCGACACGATACCGCGCGCGTGCAACGGCGCGAACCGCGGCTGCTGTCGCCGGGTGGTCCCCGCGGGGTTCCCCTCGCGAACGCGGGCGAGTGCTACGACGTGAAGTCTTCCTGTGTTTCCCATTCGCCCTGAGTTGCTGGCTCTTCCTGTCGCTCGCAGAGCCCTCGTGTTGAATGTACCGGGCGTGAAAATGGGTGGCATGGGATGGATGCGTGACGCCTATGCGCCGGGCCCAGTGCGATCAACCCGTCGAACCTGAAAAACCGGACTGATCTGCATCTTTCGATTCAACCCGATCTCAGTTGCCGTCCGAAGAACCAGAAGAACCCCTACAGTCGGTCCCGCGCCACGCGCTCCGGAGACGGTCTCTCTGGAGGGTGTCGGTGTGGAAATGGCAATCCGGGTCCACCGGCTGCTGTTGGAGAGATTCATGCGCCACTTCCGAGCCAGCTTCGTCTGTTTGTTACTGTTGATCTTTGCGGGTGGGTTACCACCTGCGGAGGCCCAGGACATTGATAATGCTCCCGGGCAAATCGTACTCGACGACATCAGCGGATCGATGGCGTTGAGTAATGATGGCGGCAGCTACCTGCTGTTCCAGAAGATGGTCGGTGACGGGGCAGGGTTCTCGTCGCCGTACCAGCGGATCGGCATGCGGAACAAGTTGTGGGACTTCGGCACCAGCCACATCTTTGGTGAGACCCACTTCGTCATCACGGACCAGTCCCGTGTCGGGGTGAATGTCGGTGGTGGCTACCGCTGGCTCACCAACGGCGGTGTGCTCGGTGTCAACGGCTGGTACGATTCGGTCGAGACCAGCTACGGCAACCGCTTTCAGACTGCGGGCTTCGGGTTCGAGGCGCTGCACCGCGATACCGATCTGCGGGGCAACGTCTACATCCCCGTCGGTGAGGACGAGGGGTTTGTTCGCATCCTCGACCTGGGGACGCAGCCCGTCTTCACCCAGAACATCTTCGGTACGCTCGGAACCGGACTGTTCGAACGCAACACGACAGCCTTCGACCTCGAAGCCGGAACAGCCGTTCCCGGCATCGACTGGCTTCGCATGTACGCCGGTCCCTACTTCATGGCGACCTCCGGCGAAGACGACACCTGGGGAGTGCGGGCCCGTGCTGAGGCCCGCTTCTCGCGTGACGTCAACCTGAACTTCATCGTGACGGAGGATGACTCCTTCGGCACGAATCTGAACCTCGGCATCGAGGTCAAGTTCTCCGGCGGGCTGCCGACGCGGATTGCCGCAATCACCGACCCGTACGATCGCCGCTACGATCAGGTGCGTCGTCAGTGGGCCGGTCAGGTTCGACAGATCCGCAATCCGGTCCCGGTCCCGCTGCTCGATCCGCGTGACGGTCAGCCGCTCAACATCGTCTGGGTCGACAACACCAACGGCGGTCCCGGCTCGGGTACCTTCGAAGATCCGTTCCAGATGCTGCCGGACGTCGCTGACGGGGCCGACTACATCCTCGTCCGCACGGGCGTGGGAGACACGACCGGCAACATCGTGCTCCAGAACGATCAGTTCATGTATGGTGAGGGCAAGCAGTTCTCGATCAACACCGATCGGCTCGGCCTGGTCCCGATTCCCAACATGTACTTCGCCAACTCCGGCCCGCGGCCGACGCTCGTCGGTGCCAACCCGGCGCAGAACGTCATCACCCTGGCCGATGGCAACTTCATCTCGAACTTCGACATCACCGGTGGTACGGCGGCTGCCATCGGCGGCACCGGCATCACCGACTTCCACATCGAGTGCATCACCGGAACCGCCCGCGACGGCATCAACATCGTCGACTACACCGGCCTGGGTGTCCTGCGTGACTCGGAGTTCTTCCCGTCGGCCGGCGGTCGTGGCGTGTTCATCAGCAACACCATGGGCGGCCTGCTCGACATCGACGACGTGACGACCGACGGCGGTGCCATCGGCATGCACCTGGTCGCTCAGGACGATCCGTTCGGCGTCACCATCGACAACTACACCGGCGACAACCACACCGACTCCGGCCTCGTGCTCGAAGCCATGGGGGGTGAGATGATCGCCGAAGTGACCGACGCCAGCATCTTCAACTCCGGCGGTGGAGCCGGTCGCGGCTTCGGCCTGGACGTTACCGGCGGCGGACGCATCGACGTCACGATGCAGAACATCCTCGCCGAAGGGACCGGCAACCTCTTCGAAGCCAACGTCACCGACGGCATCCTCAACGCCGACGTGACCAACGCCACTCTCGCCGGCAGCACCGGCGGCAGCGGTGCCGTCCTGAACCTCTCCAATGCGGCCGGCGTCACCACGTTCGACTCGATCGATGCCAGCGGCAATGCCGTCGACGGTATTCGTGCCATCGCGGACAACGGCTCCGACTACGGCCTGAACGTGCTCGACAGCGACGTGTCCGGCAACGTCGACGACAACATCCAGACTGACGCGTTCGGCGCCTCCGTCCTGAATGTCTTCGTCGATCCGACGGATGCCAGCGATGCCGTGACCGGCAACGGATACGAGTTCACCGTCGACGACGGCTCGACCCTGTTCGCCCAGTTCCTCGACGTGGATCTGTCCGGCAACAACCTCAACGCCATCCAGGGTTCGGTTGATGACGGGTCGACCGCAATCCTCGACTTCGACATCTTCAACGCCTCGCAGTCGGTCACCGGTGCGGGCATGAACCTGCTCGTCAACGACGGTTCGACTGTGGTCGGAACGTTCGACGACGGTTCCTTCGACGAGAATGCGACCGCCAACGTCCTGGCCAATGTGCTGGGCGGATCGACGGCCGTCTTCTCCTTTGACAACGTCACTGCAGACGGCGGTGCCACCCTCGGCGGCTTCGTCGCGAGTGCTCTGGACGGATCGGCCATCGCCAGCACCTGGACGAACGGTTCGATCTCCAACACCGGCCTGGACGGTGTCTCGGCGAATGTCGCCGGACCGGGAGCCGGTTCACAGATCGACATGGCCTTCGACAACGTCACCATCGACGGCAACGCCGGCCACGGTATCGACGGCCTGGTCGACGCGACCGCTCAGGACGGTGTGCTCAACATCGATCTGGCGAATTCGTCGGTCAGCGGCAACACCGGCGACGGTATCAACCTCGACCTCAGCGGTGCCAACTCGCTGACGCAGGTGGACATCGCGGGCACGCCGATCACCGGCAACGGCGACGATGGCCTGGAGTTCTCGGTTGCCAACACGGCGACCCTGTTCGTCAACGCGGTTGATGGCGGAACCGACTTCTCCGACAACGGTGCGGGAACCGGCGACGGCAGTGCCTTCGACGGCTTCGTCCTCGGACCGGGGTCCATTGCCGTGGTCACCATCGACGGTGCCAACGCCGATCGCTCGGCAGGCAACGGAGCCCAGTTCGTCGTCGACATGGGAGGTGTCCTGTCGTTCAACTACTCGAACGGCTCGATTTCCGACAGCGGCGGAACCGGTGTCGCCTCCACGATCGCCGGCGGATCGGTCGCCTTCTACAACATCTCCGACACCTCGCTTAACAACAACGCCGGCATGGTCGGCGGCCTTGGCGACGGCTTCCAGGTCATCGCTGACGAAGGTTCGAGCGTCGTCGCCAGCTTCAACGAAGTCTCGGCCGACTTCAACGAGCGGAACGGCTTCCTGTTCATCGCCAACGACAGCTCGGACATCTCTGTCAACTTCAGCAACAACACCGCCACCGCCGAGAACAACGGCGAGAACGGACTCGCCTTCGACGTCCTGATGGGATCGAACTTCACGCTGGATCTGAACGGCGGGTCGTTCTCCAACAACGGCGTCAACGGCAACTTCAGCGGTGTGCGTGGTCTGGTGGACGGTGCCGGCAGCAGTGCCAACGTCGCCTTCGACGGCACGCTGGTCGACAACAACACGCTGCACGGCTTCGAGTTCCTCGTGCAGAACGAAGGTCTGTTCGTCGGCTCGCTCGACAGCACCACCGGTACGCTCTCCGCCTCCGGAAACGCCCAGAGTGGTGTCTCCTTCCAGGCGACCGACGCCGGAACCGTGGCCGCCCTGCTGATGAGCGGCGACAACCAGTTCAACTTCAACGGTGCGGGCACCGGTGCTGACGGCATCGACGCCGACGGTACCGATGTGGACCAGTTCGTCGTTGGAGTCTCCGGCTCGGCCAACTTCAACGGTGGCGATGGCGTGAACATCGCCATGACCAACGTCGGAGCCGGGGCCATCGACATCCAGGGGGGCGGCGTCTCGACGATCGACGACAACCTGGGTGACGGCATCGACATCGGCCTGACGGACACGACGCTGACCGACATCACGGTCAACGGCACGCTCGTCTCCGGCTTCAACATCAGCGACTACACCAGCATCAGCCGCAACCTCGGGGCCGGCATCATCGTCAATGCCGACAACACCGACCTGATCACGCCCGGCTTCATCACCGGTAACACCGTTACTGAGAACGCTGGTGGCGGAATCATCGTCAACCTCGAGAACGGCAGCGACTGGGACCTCTCGATTACTGACAACAACGTCAACAGCAACACCGGAAATGGCATCGATGTCCGGGCCGATTCCGGCATGCACGTACACGACATCAGCGGCAACACCGTCGTCGGAAACTCTGACAACAACATCTTCGTCGACTACTCCGGCACCGCGATTGTCGAGATGCACATCGACAACAACCTCGTCGATGGAGACGGCATCCCGGCGGGTGGTGGGTTCACCATCGGAACCAACTTCCTGGCCGACACCATCAACAACTCCGGCTTTATTCCTCCGGACACGATGGGTGGCGTCGGAACCGACCACATCGTCGAACTCATCAACGGTCGCTACACCGTCTACGACAAGGACGGCAACCAGCTGTTCACCTCGACGCTCGACACCTTCTGGCTCGATGCCGGTCTGACGGACGTCGGCAGCGGAACCTTCGACCCTCGCGTCATCTTCGATCCGACGGTCAACCGCTGGTTCGCCGCCTCGATCGACGGTGGCGATGGCAACAGCGTCTACCTGGCGGTCTCGCTCACCGACAACCCGCTTGACGGCTGGCAGGCCGTGACGTTTGTCGGAGACGAGTCCGGAGCCCGGTTCAACGACTTCGTGACCCTCGGCGTCGATGCCGAAGGTGTCTACCTGACGACCAACAACTTCGGTGGGCCGAGCGGATTCGACGTCTCGATCTACACGATTCCGAAGGCGGACCTCCTCGGGCCAATCCCGACGGCCGCCAACCTCACCCGCTTCGTCGACCTGGACTCGTCCGTGTACGGTTCGACGCTGCAGCCGGTCGTGGACTTCGGTGCCGCGGACGGTACGGCCCACTTCGTCTCGACCCTGGGCAGCGGTTCGAGCAGCCTGATCCAGGTGGACGTGACCGATGCCGACACGGCTGCGGCCACGCTCGGGACGCCTGTCGCGGTCGCGGTCCCGACCTACGTCGCTGCACCTGACGCACGTCAGCCGGGTGGCGTGACCGTCGAGAACGTGACTCCGCGGATCAACGGCAATGTCGTCGAAGTGAACGGCAGACTCTGGGCCGTCCACGCCGTGGCGGGAACGGCGGGCAACTCGGCGATCCGCTGGTACGAGATCGACGCGGCCACGAACACCGTCATCCAGACCGGCCTGATCGAAGACCCGAACCTCGACTTCCTCGACGCCTCGATCGCCGTCAACCAGACCGGCGAAGTGGTGATCGGCTTCAGCGGATCGGGACCGGGCCAGTTCATCAGCAGCATGGCGGCCTTCGGACTGACCGATGGCTCCGGCGTGACGACCTTCGATGTCCCGACCGTTCTCCAGGCGGGAGTCGCCGACTACTTCGTCGACTTCGGCTCGGGACGGAACCGCTGGGGTGACTACAGTGCCACGGTCGTCGACCCGACCGACCCGACCACCTTCTGGACCTTCCAGGAACTGGTTGTCGCACCGGATACCTGGGGCGTGCAGATCACCGAGATCAACTTCGATCCGACCCCGGGTGTGCCCGGCATGACCGCCAACGATGGCATCTTCGTCACCGTTCGTGACTCCGCCCAGCTCGTCAACAACAGCTCGATCAACGGCAACGATGTGACGAGCAACGGCAACCACGGTATCCACATCAGCCTCGAAGATACCGCTTCCATTACCAGCCTCGACATGATCGGCAACTCCTCGTCCGACAACGGGGCCCAGGGCATCCTGTTCGATACCTCCGGCACTCCGACGCTCGGAAACCTGAACATCACCGGTCCTGGCGATGTGACGGGTAACGGCGACACCGGCATCGATGTGCGGCTCACCGACGTGCTCGGCACGCCGGACGTCACCATCGACGACATGAATGCCTCGAACAACGCCGGCAGCGGCATCTCCGTGGTGGCCATCGACACGCCGCTGGGAGACGTGAGCATCTCCGGCAACACGGCCAGCGACAACATGGGCGGCCCGGGGATCTTCCTCGACATCAACAACACCGCTCCGCTGGACGTGGCGAGCATCACGATCGAAGGGAACACCGCGGACAACAACGCGGGAACCGGTATCGACGTCCTCCTGGACTTCGTCAACCTGACCGGATCCTTCTCGATCTCCGACTCCACGTCGGTCGCCAGCAACACCGGTGCGGGGATCTCGGTTGTCGGCACCAACGTGACCGGCTCCACCTTCGACATCTCGCGTAACAGCGTGATGAACAGCACCGGTGGAGACGGCATCCGCTTCGACTTCACCGACAGCACGATTGGCACCTCGCTTACGTTCGAACAGAACGTCGTGCAGGACAGCCTGCTCGACAACATCATCGCGAGCCTGACCAACGTCATGGGCACGCCGGATGTCACCTTCAGCAACAACATGCTCGATCGCTCCGGCGAGCGGGGACTGGTGCTGAGCGGCGATACCACGCCCCTGGGGAACATCCTGATCGAGTCCAACGTCGTGCTGAACGCCATGGGCAACACGCTCGACGGCGACGGCATCCTCGTGCAGCTGACCGACAGCCCGGCTGACGACCTGACGCTCCTGTCCAACCAGGTCGGCATGGCCGGCAACAACGGTGTGGATATCGACCTGGTCCGCTCGGCCATCGCCAACGTGCTGATCCAGTCGAACCTCATCGGAGAGACCACCGGCACCGGTGGCGGCTCGTCGATCGACGACTCGCTGCCGCTCATCCGGACCGGGTTCACCGGCAACACGCTGGCCCCGAACGACGATCTGTCGACCGGAGCGATTCCGCTCGGCTTCACGGCGAACTTCTTCGGTCAGATGTTCACCGACGCCTTCGTGAACAACAACGGCAACATCACCTTCAACGCTCCGCTGGGAACGTTCACGCCGTTTGACCTGCTCTCGACGGCCACGCCGATCATCGCACCGTTCTTCGCCGACGTCGACACGGGTGCCCACGGCATGCCGGTCACCTACGACACCGGAACGATCGCGGGACGGCCGGCCTTCGTCGTCAACTGGATCGATGTTGACTACTTCAACAGCAATCCGGCTCACGGAGACCAGCTGAACACCTTCCAGCTCGTGCTGATTGACCGCAGCGACATCGCCGCAGGTGACTTCGACATCGAGTTCAACTACGGCGAGATCGTCTGGGAAACGGGTGATGCCAGCGGCGGAACGAACGGTCTGGGCGGCAGCTCGGCCCGTGCCGGCTTCGCCAACGGGGTCGACACCGCATTCGAACTTGCCGGGTCGGCCATCAACGGTGCCTTCCTGGACAGTGGACCGGCGGCTACGAGCCTCATCCAGAACAGCATGAACAGCACCAACCTCGGGCGGTACGTCTTCTTCGCCCGGAGTGGCGGAATCGGTGGCTCGGCACCCAACATGGGTGACGGCATCGAGTTCAACGCTGCCGACAACTCGAACATCGGGGCTCTCACGATCGATCAGAACTCGATCGACACCAACGGGGCCCACGGTATCGAGTTCCAGATCACCGACAGCACCCTGCCGAACGGCATGACCAACCGGGTTCTGATTACCAGCAACACGATCACCGAGAACGGTGGTGACGGCATCCGGATGGTCAACCCGGACACCAATGGAAACGGAATCGCCATCGACTTCGACGGCAATACCATCGGTGACAACGCGGGTGGCCCGGGGATCAACCTCTCCTTCAACAACAATGCCGGTGACATCGACACGACGTTCACCAACAACGACGTCAGCGGCAACGCTGAAGACGGCATCAGCATCGCCGCCCGCGAAGCGATCAACGTCGCCGCCAGCTTCGACGGCAACACGATCAGCGAGAACGGCGAGCTTGGTGTTCACGTCCTGGCCCGCGACAACGTCACGCTCGACCTCGACTTCGGGCAGGACGGTGCCATCGCAACCCAGAACGTGATGGATGCCAACGTCGACGCCGGCATCGGTATCCAGCTCTTCAACAACGTGGCCGCCACGCTCGATGTGGCGAACACGGCCGTGAGCAACACGACCGACGGTGGCAACACCTCGTTCGACGGTGACGGCCTGCGGGTCATCACCAACGACACGTCGAGCATCGCCGGCGTGACCATCGGCGACGCCATGGCCAGCAACACGTCGTTCACCGGCAACGTCGCCCGCGGTATCTCGTTCGAGGTCGGCCAGGGCAGCTCGGTGATGCCGGTCACCATTCAGAACGTCGACGCCTCCAGCAACGGAGACGACGGCATCCAGTTCGTCCGGTTTGCCGATGCGGTCCTGGACGACATCAGCATCACTGACAGCATCATCAGCAGCAACGGAGGCGACGGTGTCGGCTTCGACCTGCAGGGTGGCGGGCTGTTCGTGATCGATGCCACGCTGTCGGGCAACGAGCTCAACAGCAACAGTGGCAACGGTATCAACCTCAATCTCGACGCCGATGTCCGCCTGCTGGCAGACATCAACGACAACGAGATTGCCGACAGCGGCCTGAGCGGTATCCGGGCCCGGACCCAGTTCGACTCGCAGCTGGACGGTACCTGGGACAACAACTTCATCACCAACAGCGGTACGGCGGCTGCCTCGGACGGGATCCTCGTCCAGGCGACCGAGCGGTCGATGGTTGGCCAGAACGGCGGACTGTTCATCATGAACAGCGAAGTGTCCGGCTCCAGCCGCGACGGTATCCGGATCGACGCGAGCAACTCGGCACTGCTGGGCGGCCTGCCGGCTGTCAGCGTGGCGATTCTCGACAACTCGCCGCAGTCGGTTACCGACACGCGGGGCATCACCGGCAACGCCGGCAGCGGTGTGAACCTGATCTCGGGGAGCAGTGCTGTCCTCTCCGCTCTGGTGGACAACAACGTCCTCAGCGAGAACGGGCTTGACGGTCTCCAGGCGACCAAGTCGGGAGCGGCCCAGCTGACGTTTGTTGCCCAGGACAACCTCATCTCCGAGAACGATCGCCACGGTGTGAATCTCAACACCAGCGGCACGAGCACCTTTGCGGGCAATCTGACCGCAGTCCTGACCGACAACCAGGTTCTTCGCAACGCACAGCGGGGGATCAGCCTGGTCAACACCGGCGATGCGGACACCACTCTGGTGATCGCCGGCACGGTTGACCCGCGGGCCTCTTCGGGAGCCAATGCGACCAGCCGTGTTGAGCAGAACGGTGAAGTCGGCATCTACATCGAGAACAACGCCGGTGCCATCGACACCGACAACGACATCGACCTGACGCTGATGAACACCGCGATCATCGGTAACGGTACGAACACGGGCGTCACTGCGGACAACCGCAACGGTGTCTGGATTCGGATCGGAACCAGCAGCTTCGGTGCGGTCAACGCCGAGGTGGACCAGAACTTCATGTCGGGTAACGGCAACGTCGACTTCGTGACGCAGTCGTTCACCGCCACGCCTGATCCGAACGTGACCAGCCAGTACACCAATCCGGGCGGCTTCACTCCGGATCCGCTGGCCCGCTTCGGCCTGCTGATGACCGACAACACCGGCGACTCGGCCGACGTGACCCGCTTCGGTGCCACCTACAACAACGCCGACGGGAACAAGTCGCCGCTGGCGATCTTCACCTCGACGAGCCGGCTGCGTAACGCCCAGCGGTTCGCCACGGACACCATCGCCCGGATGGACAATGTCCTGGCGGCACCGGCTCCGACCACAACCGTCTTCGCCGGTAGTGGTGGTGGCATCGGGCCGAACAACACCCTCGTCGGTCTGGGGCTCACGATCGGTGGTGCGTTTCGGAACGTGACGGCGTTCAACAACGGCAACAACGCCCTCACGATCAACGCAGCTCTCGGGGCTGCACCGGGAGCGGGGACGCCGTTCACGCTTCTCGCCAACGACATCTCCGGCACGGGCGACTCGACCTTCCGGACGAACGTGACACAGCTTGAGTCGGCCAACCCGCTTCTGAACGCCGGCAACATGTTCACGACCGTCATCAACGACTTCAACGACGGTGTGAACCTGATCGACGGTCCTGGCGGGAACCCGGACGACAACCCGTCCTTCTACGGCGGTATGAACCTGAACTTCGAGTGGGAAGTCCTGGTCAACCCGTTCTACCCGTGATCGAGCGAGTCCTCGCCTGATCTGAGCTGAAACTGACCGCCCCGGTCTTTGGACCGGGGCGGTTTTTTTGTTCGCGACGAGCGTTTCGCGTACGACCGACGTGGAGATCAAGGCCCACCAGGCGAGCGCCCTGAGTGCAGTCGACGTTGTTTATAAGCCAACCAGGCGAGCCCCGAGCGTCAGCTCGGGGGTAACTCGCGTTGATCACGGTTCCAACCCGGGAGCTCACGCTCCCGGCTCGCCCGCGTTGTTTGCGCGAGTTCAACATTACCAAACGAGTACAGCCAGGCGAGCCCCGAGCGTGCGATTGACGTGATTCGTGATTCAACC
>ENA-ORCW01000414-ORCW01000414.1-marine-metagenome-genome-assembly--contig:-NODE-414-length-28398-cov-3.613326_pt1 | contig 28398 bp, 21 predicted proteins | sample MGYA00237784_ERZ508517 | MGnify/ENA primary metagenome ERZ508517 (study PRJEB26187, sample SAMN06268979) | marine metagenome | isolation source: Tt ae E1 feedstock associated aerobic enrichment on... | reverse complement strand
CACGGCGGAAGCCGGCGTCGATGCTGCCGAGGCGGCTCTCGGTGCAGCGCGGGCCGAGCTTGAGAGTGCATTGGCCGATCTTGCCCTCGCCAAAGAAGTTCTAGACCGAAGGCGCAGGCTGCGTGGCACCGGGGCGGCGTCGCAATCCAATCTGGATGAGGCGCAACGAACGTGGCGCGCGGCGAAGGGCGCTCAGGAAGCTGCACGTGCCACCATCGCCATGCGTGAGGCCGATCTTCGCCAGGCTCGTGCCCGGCTCATAGCGACCGAGAATGCGTTGATGGCAGACGCTTCGCAATCCTTGCCGATAAAGGCTCCGGTGTCCGGCCGAATTCTGGAGGTTCGGCAGAAGAGCGAAACCTCCTTACAGGCTGGTGCCGACATACTTGAAATCGGCAATGTGGCGAAGGATCTCGAGATCGTCGTCGAACTGCTCTCAACCGATGCCGTACGTGTGTCGGCAGGTGATCCTGTCGTCATCGACGATTGGGGGGGCGAGGGCACTCTCGACGGTGTCGTGCGGCGCATCGATCCGTCCGGTTTCACCAAGGTGTCGGCGCTTGGCGTGGAAGAACAGCGCGTAAACGCCGTTATCGGTTTCTCCGGTCCTTTCTCCGAACGTGAAGCTCTCGGCGCCAACTACAGGGTTGAAGTCAGCATCGTCACCTGGCGCGAGGAGAATGTTTTGAGTGTGCCGTCGAGTGCACTCTTCCGGGATGGGGACGGATGGGCGGTTTTCGTGATCGAAGGCGGACGTGCCCGATTGAGAGCTCTGGAGATCGGGCGCAACAACGGGATTCGCGCTCAGGTTCTGAAAGGGCTCGATCCCACAACACCGGTCATCCTCTTTCCAGGTCCGGAATTGTCCGATGGAGAAAAAGTAAAAGGATGAAAACACCCTCGCGCCTCAAGCGCGGCGATTATGCGAGCCGTTGGCTGCTTGACAATTAAGATAGGGATAACGCTGCCGATCGCGGTGATCTTCACGCCGTTTCGAATGATGGCCTTCCGTCACGGCCTGGCGCTGGTTCAATGTTGAATGGGTGGATCAGTGCCGATGGGCTTCGGCCAAACCTTCAAAAATTTCGACCAAAGCCTCGCACTCCGGACTTAGTTTCTCGCCAAGAGGCTTGATGACCGAATACTCGAACCGCTCTTCGGCGATGAGAGGCCGGACTATGCCGCCTGAGCGTTCGTGCTCCTCGGCAGTGAACGGGTCGACGAGGCCGACACCCAACCCGCGTCGCACCAGGGCGGCGATCACGATAGAGAGATAGCTACGCATTTTTACCACGGGCGGCCTGCGCATCCTCGCAAAGCGACGGTCGAAATTGCGACCGGTCATGGTGGAATCCACAAAACCCACAAAGTCGAGGCCGGAAAGATCATCGATCTCGATGGCGGCCTTCTCCCGCAGAAAATGCCCCGCCGGGGCGATGAAGCGATATGGAAGTGCGCCGGTGCGGACTACGTCGATCTCAGACTTGTGTTGCGTGGGAATGCCGAATCCCACCTGACATTGCCGCAGCGCCACCTGACGCACGACCGGCAGGGTTGTCATGGAAAAAAACTCTGCCTTGAAATCCGGGCGAAGCCGATGCAATTCCGCCACTGCCTGCGGCAGCGCCGCCTGCGCGAAAGCGGGCGCGGCGGCGATGCTCAGTGTCGTTCGCTGACCGCGTTTGATCTGTTCGGCCGCGCGCTCGATATGCTTCAGTCCGGTAAAGCTGCGCTCCACCTCCAGCCAGAATTCATGAGCTGCCGGCGTTGCCACAATGCGTCCGCCATGACGCGTGAACAAGCGGAGATCGAGCCGCTCCTCCAATTCCCGGATCAGGCGGCTTACGGCCGGTTGCGAGATCAACAACTCCTCCGCGGCACCTGACACGCTGCCTGTTCGCATGACTTCCCGAAAAGCTTCCAGGGATCGTTGACTCAGCATTTCACTATAAGTTTTCCTGATAAGGATGGAATGAATCCTTATTTGCCTTATAGCGCAGCCAGCCGTTCACTGACAGGATAAATCCATCGGCTCATGTGAGGGGCATGAACGTGAACGGAACCGAGGTTCGGGCCAACGCCGTCCAACTCTCCTTCCCCCGTCGGACCGATGTCGTGATCATCGGTGGCGGTATCGTCGGCGTAAGCGCGGCGATTCATCTTGCAGAACGCGGAGTACCGGTCGTTCTTTGCGAGAAAGGCCGCATTGCCGGTGAACAGTCCTCGCGAAACTGGGGCTGGATCCGAAAGACAGGACGCGATTTGCGCGAGCTTCCGCTTATGGTGGAAAGTGCGCGCCTTTGGGCGCGTCTGGTCCCGCTGTTGGAAGAAGACATCGGCTATGGGGTTCGCGGCACCACCTATCTGGCCGAGACGGATGCCGAATTCGCGCCTCACGAGGCCTGGCATCAAGCGGCCAAGCCGTTTCAACTCGACACGATACTCTTGTCTGCATCCGAGACAGACAGGATGCTGGGGCGAAGCGGCCGACGCTTCGCCGGTGCTATTCACACGCCTTCGGATGCAACGGCTGAGCCTGCGCTTGCGGTCCCTGCCATGGCTCGTCACGCGACGAAACTCGGTGTCACCATCCTCGAGAACTGTGCTGTTCGTCTTGTTGAACGGGCGAACGGCACGGTTACCGGGGTTGTGACCGAGCATGGCGAAATCGCCTGCAAGTCAGTCATTCTCGCCGGGGGCGTCTGGTCGCGTACATTTCTTGAAAATCTTGATCTTAATCTGCCGCAACTCGCCGTCAAATCCTCGGTTTTGAGAACCGCACCGGCGCCTGAAATTGTCTCCGGCGGATTGGGCGCCACCCGCGCTTCGGTGCGCAGGCGCATGGATGGCGGTTATACGATCGCGCGCAGCGGCGCGGCCGAGTTTCAGCTGGTCCCGGCTGCGTTTCGCCATTTCGGGGCGTTCCTTCCCGTTCTGCGTGACCGCTGGCGGATCATGACAATCAAGGCGGGGCGCGACTTTTTCGGCCCGCTGGGGTCCGCCCGGTGGAGGGCCGACGAAGAAACCCCGTTCGAGCGGGTACGTGTTTTCGATCCGAAGCCGGATCTCCGACTTCTTGACGGCGTGATGAAAGCGGCCGGAGAACTCCACCCGCAACTCGTGAATGCCCGTCCCGTCGAAACATGGGGCGGTATGATCGATGTGATGCCGGATGAAATTCCGGTTATCGATACACCGCCCGGCTGGCAAGGATTGCTGATCGCCACCGGGCTGTCCGGTCACGGTTTCGGCATCGGGCCGGGGGTTGGCCATCTGGCCGCTCAGATGACGACCGGGGAGAAGCCGCTCGTTGACCCGGAGCCCTTCTCGTTATCGCGTTTTTGCAGAAGGATTGCCGCATGAGCGCGCCGGACGTTTTGATCGTCGGAGCGGGCATAACCGGTGCCGCGGCGGCGCTCGAACTCGCCGAACGGGGTGTCAGCGTAGAAGTGATCGATCGATACGGCCCGGCGGCAATGGCATCGGGCTGGACGTTGGCGGGTGTGCGCCAATCGGGCCGGCATCCGGCGGAACTGCCGCTCGCAAGGGCCGCTGTTAGACGCTGGAGCGAGCTCGACAGGAGGCTGGAAACCGAGACACATTACCGGCAGGACGGAAACCTCCGCCTTGCACGAACCGAAGCCGAGGTCGAAACTGTAAAGGCTCTTGTCGAAGACCAGAAAGCGGCGGGGCTCGATATCTCTTTTCTGGCAGACGGTGCGACGGTGCGTGAAATCGTTCCCGCTTTGTCGCCGGCGGTTCTGGCTGCATCATGGTGCCCTACCGACGGTCACGCGGATCCGATCGCCACAGTGACGGCCTATCTACGCATGGCCAAGAGGAAGGGGGCGAAGATTTCGACCGGGGAAGCGGTCCTGTCGCTGCAGGCGGCCGGCGAAAAAATAACCGGTGCGATTACCGGAAAGCGGACGATTTCCGCGGGCGCTGTGCTGGCTGCGCCCGGCATTCTGACGAACATGCTTCTGGAGCCATTGGGGCACGCGATCCCGTTACGCCGCCCGCTGGTGACCGTTCTGCGCAGCGTTGTCAGCCCACCCATGCTCGGGCCGGTTCTCGGCGTGGCCAATGCCGATATGGCAGCGCGACAGGAAGTGACCGGCCATTTGCGTGTCACAAGCGGTGCGGAAACCTGGAACGGTGCGCTGGCCGAGAAAACGGGAAAGCCGGTTGCACGGACATCCATGAGCAAGATCATGGAGACGATCGCCAAGGTTTCTCATGTCGTGCCGGCGTTTGCGGAGGCTGAGATCGAAGGGGTGTGGGGCGGCGTGCTCGACCTCACGCCCGATGCGCTGCCTGTCATCGACCGTGTCCCGGGCTTCAACAATCTCGTGGTCGCGACAGGATTTTCAGGGCACGGTTTCGGCATCGGGCCGGTAACCGGAGCGCTGGCTGCCGACCTTGTGGTCGAATCCGTGCCGGAGTTCGATATCGCTGCGTTCCGCTTCGGTCGCTTTGCTGGCGCCGGGTTCGACCAGCAGACCGAGTTGACCTTGCACGGATGAAGGGGTGGCATGAAGGAGGTGCGTGTGCTTGATCCAAAAGGCCGTGTGGTCATGATTTCGGGAGCCAGCCGTGGGATCGGCCGGGCGCTCGTGAAAACCTTCCACGACAAAGGGTATCAGGTAAGCGCCGGCGCCCGTGATCCTGCAGCGTTGAAATCGATTTTTGCCGACCTTTCCGGAGAAAGGCTGGCGTGCTCACGATACGAAGCCGGCGACCGCGATACACATATGGCCTGGGTCTCCGCTACGGTTGAACGGTTCGGTCGTATCGACGCATTGATCAACAATGCCGGCACTTCCAACACATTCTCGATCGAAGAAGGCGACGAGGCGGACCTGGACGCTCTGTGGATCACCAATGTGAAGGGGCCGCTCTTTCTCACCCGCGCCTGCCTGCCTCATCTCAAGAAAAGCGGAAATGGACGGGTAATCAATGTCGCCTCGCTTTCCGGCAAGCGCGTTCGCAACGAGAACATCGCCTACAATATGACGAAGCATGCGGTGATGGCGCTGACCCACGGCACTCGCCGCATCGGATGGGAATATGGCGTTCGCGCCACTGCACTCTGCCCCAGCTTCGTCGCAACCGATCTCACAGCCGGTGTTGCCAAAGTGGCGCGCGAGGAGATGATAGAGCCTGGCGATCTTGCCGAGCTCGCTGCAACGGCGGTCGCCCTTCCGAACACGGCGGCGATGGCCGAAATGCTGGTGAACTGTCGGCTCGAAGACACGCTTTAGGGAGCACGTCACGAAAGAACGAAACGCGAAGAGGTGGAATCAATGAAAAGAACAATCGCAACAACATTAATAAGCCTGCTGATGGCAGGCAGTGCGCTCGCTGCGGGCGAGACGCTGAATATCGGCATGGGGAGTGCCGATGCCGGCAAGCTCGACCCGCATGTGGCCACGTCCACGCCAGACAAGGGACTTCTGCACTGGATGTTCAACGGTTTGGTGCGCATCAAACCCGGTGAGGCAAGCCCCGCCGATATCGAGCCCGACATAGCTGAAAGCTGGACTGCGTCGGATGACGGCCTGACCTGGACTTTCAAGCTGCGCGAGGACGTAAAGTGCCATGGCGACTACGGTGCGCTTGACGCCGAAGATGTGGTCTATTCGCTCAATCGTTCGGCCAATCCCGATATCTCCGCTTTCGCCAAGGACTACACTGCCTTCGAGCGTGTCGAGGCGACCGGCGACTACGAAGTTACCATCGAGCTCAAGAATCCGGTTCCCAGCCTGCTGGGAATGCTGGTGCCCTATCACGGCGGCAACATCGTCTGTAAGGATGCGGTTGAGGCCCTGGGCGCGGACTTCGAGCGCACCCCCATCGGAACTGGCCCTTTTATGTTCGACGAATATCAGCCGCAGCAATATGTAAAGCTGGTGGCCAATCCGGACTATTTCCGCGGCGCGCCGAAAATCAAGGAAATCTACTACCGTTACATTCCTTCCGATGCCTCGCGCGACCTGGCGTTCCAGTCGGGCGAGATCGATATGATATACGGCAAGCAGGACCAGACCTGGGTCGAGCGCATCTCGCAAATTCCGGGCACTAAGGTCGCTGTGATGAAGCCGGGTGAAATGTCGGTCATCCATCTCAACATGACGATGCCGCCACTCGACGATGTGCGCGTGCGCCGCGCCGTCGCCCATGCCGTCAATCGCGACGCCATGGTTCAGTTCAAAGGGCCGGATGTTACGCTGGCGGCGGTGTCGCCGGTGCCGGAAGGTTATCTCGGGTTTACCGACGACGTACCGATTTACGAATATTCCATCGACAAGGCCAAAGCGCTTCTTGCCGAGGCCGGTCATCCAGACGGCGTCACCATCAAGGCGATCCACACCACTCTGCCTGGCATGATCACGACAATGGAGGCTATCCAGGCCCTGCTGCGCGAAGCCGACATCAATCTCGAGATCGAGACAGTGGAGCACGCCACATTCCATGAGCAGATTCGCAAGGATCTGAGCCAGGTCACACACTATGCCGCCGCGCGTTTCCCGGTCGCCGACACCTATCTGTCGCAGTTCTTCCACTCCGACGCCATCGTCGGCACGCCAACCGCGGTGACGAACTTTTCGCATTGTGCGATAGCCGACGACGAGATAAGCGCGGCGCGTGTAGAGACCGACCCGGACAAGCAGCTCGAACTGTGGGCCGACGCACAGCGCAAGATCATGGAAGAGGTTTGCGCCGTACCGATCGTGCAGAGCCTGCAGCTGTGGGCCTGGAAAGACACGCTCGATCTCGGTGTAGAGGTGAACGGCTCGCTCAATCTGAGCCCGCCGGTCACCGAAGCCGCACACTTCACCGAATAGGGATCGGTAAGGCCCCGGTCCTGTTCAGCGGCCCCGTCCTTCAACTGCGTTCGCACGGTGAGGGACAGAGCGTCGCCGGTTCAGGACCGGTGCACCGATACGTGCCATGACAGCATTCGTCCTTAAACGGCTTGGCTTCGCGGTCATCACGCTTTTCGCGGTGTTGACCATCGTTTTCTTTATCGTTCGCATTCTGCCGGGCGATCCGGCGATGGCGATCCTCGGCGACCAAGCAAGCCAGGAAGCGCTGGTTGCGCTGCGCGCCCGACTGGGCCTCGATCAGCCTCTCTACGTTCAATATGTACAGTTTCTGGGCGGGGTAATCGTCGGAGACTGGGGGGTCTCCATGGTCTCTGGGCGTCCGGTGATTCAGGAGATCCTGAAGGTCCTTCCCGCAACGCTCGAACTGACAATCGTTTCGCTCATCCTGGGCGCAGCGGTGGGGATTCCGCTCGGTGTCTGGTCTGCGGTCAGGCGCAACAAACTGCCCGATTACATCACACGCATGGCATCGCTTCTCGGGCTTTCCTTCCCGGCTTTCGTCTCCGCGGTTCTCCTGCTTCTGGTCTTTGCCATTCAGCTCCGTTGGTTCCCGGTGATCAGCTCCGGGCAGGGCACGACACTGGGAGAGCGACTGCGCGACCTTGCGCTGCCGGCAATCAATCTCGGCCTCATCATGGCGGCTTACATAACCCGTGTCGCGCGTTCGGCCATGCTTGAAGTGCTCAATCAGGACTATGTGCGCACGGCCTACGCCAAGGGGCTGGCCTTCGCCACCATCATCTGGCGGCATTGCCTGCGCAACGCCATGATCCCGGTCGTCACCGTCGTCGGTCTCTATCTCGGCATCCTGATCGGCAACTCGGTTCTCACCGAAATCGTCTTCAATCGTCCCGGCCTCGGCAAGCTTATCATCGGTGCGCTCAACCAGCGCGACTACACCATGCTGCAGGGCATGATGGTGATCTACACGCTGATCGTCGTTCTCGTGAATCTCTTGACCGACCTGACCTACGGTCTGATCGATCCGAGGATCAAATACTCATGACCCAGGCGACAACGGCTTCCCTCTCACGCGCCGCCTATCTGCGCAGCGCGCTCGCCGCCACCGGCAGCGGCCTCTTAAGGGCGTTCAACGCCAACAAGACCTCATGGGTCGGGCTCGGCGTTTTCCTCATTGTCGCCGCGCTGGCCATTCTGGCGCCGTGGATCGCGCCGTACGATCCCCTCGACCAGAATATACTCTTCCGCCTCAAACCGCCCTCCGCCGAACACTGGTTCGGTACCGACTATTATGGGCGGGACACGCTGTCGCGCATTCTGTGGGGCGCGCGCATCTCGCTCGCCATCGGCCTGCTCGCCATCGGCTCGGCGATGGTGCTGGGCACGCTGATCGGAATGATCGCCGGCTATTATGGCGGGCGGACCGACATCATCATCATGCAGATCATGGATGTGCTTCTGGCCTTCCCATCGCTGATCCTGGGTCTCATTGTCGTTGCAATGCTCGGGCCGTCCATCGCCAATCTGGTCATCGCCATCGCGCTGACGGCCATTCCGCCCTTTGCGCGCATCGCGCGCGCCCCCACGATCGCGGTCAAGAACCGCGAATTCATCGAGGCGGGGCGGGCGCTGGGCTATTCCGACACACGGCTGATGTTCGGCCATATCCTGCCCAACATCGCACCGGAAATCCTCGTCATGGGGTCGCTTTGGCTCGCCACGGCTATTCGTGTGGAAGCATCCCTGGCGTTCATCGGACTGGGGGTTGCACCGCCGACCGCCACCTGGGGCGGCATGATCCGTGAGGGGTTCGAGAACATTCTGGACAGTTTCTGGCTGGCTCTCTTCCCCTCCATCGCCATCCTCATCGTCGTCTTCGCCCTGAACCTGCTCGGTGACGGGTTGCGCGACGCAATCGACCCAAGATTGCGGGGTGAAGAATGAGCACGCCCATCCTTTCCATTAAGGGGCTCACCACCTCCTTTCGCGTCGACGGCAAATGGCTGCCCGTGGTGCGCGACGTGAGCTTCGGCATCAGCCGGGGCGAGACCGTTGCCGTTGTCGGCGAATCCGGTTCCGGAAAGTCGGTCACGGCTTTGTCGATCATGCGGCTCATCCAGCAGGGCATGGGGCGCATCGAGGGCTCGATCGAGCTGGACGGCCGGGAGCTTCTCACGCTCAATGAAGAAGCGATGCGTGACGTGCGCGGCGGCGAGATCGGGATGATCTTTCAGGAGCCCATGACGAGTCTGAACCCGGTTCTGACCGTCGGCTTTCAGGTCGCGGAGGCGCTGCGCCGCCATCGTGGCATGGATGCCGCCCAGGCCGAAGCGGAAGTGCAACGGCTCTTCGAACTCGTGCGCATTCCCGATGGCAGGCGCCGAGCGGGGGAGCATCCACACAGCTTCTCCGGCGGCATGCGCCAGCGCGTGATGATTGCCATGGCGCTCGCTTGTCAGCCCAAGCTGCTGATCGCCGACGAACCGACAACGGCGCTCGACGTGACCATTCAGGCCCAGATACTGGAACTCATCCGGGAGCTTCAGAACGAGATCGGCATGTCGGTCATGTTCATCACGCACGATATGGGTGTGGTAGCCGAGATCGCCGACCGCGTGGTGGTGATGCTCAAAGGCGACAAGGTCGAGGAAGCGCCGGCCGCGAAGCTCTTCACCGCGCCGAAGGAGGGCTATACGAAGATGTTGCTGGGCGCGGTGCCCAAACTGGGAACGCTCTCCAGCACGCAGACACCGCGCCGCTTCCCGGCAATGGACGTGTCCGGTCTGGGCCCCGAGCCCGACGACGAACCGGACAGACGCGGAAACCCCATTCTCGACGTTGAAGGTCTGACGACGCGGTTTGCCGTGCGAGGTGGCCTGCTTGGCGGCATCAGGGGGCAGGTTCACGCCGTGGAGGACGTTTCGTTTTCGGTGCGTGCCGGCGAAACGTTGGCGCTCGTTGGCGAATCCGGCTGCGGAAAGTCCACCACCGGCCGCTCCATCCTACGGCTTGTGGAGCCGGTTGCCGGCCGCGTTTCTTTCGAGGGTGAAAATCTGATGGATGCCGATGCGGCCAGCCTGCGCGCCGCGCGCCGGCGTATGCAGATGATTTTTCAGGACCCCTACGGCTCGCTCAATCCACGCCAGACGGTGGGGTCCGCCATCGGCGAGCCTATTCGTGTCCATGGCCTCGGCAATCCCATGGAAGCGCAGGACAAGGTGGCGCATCTCCTGGAGCTTGTTGGGCTCACCCGCGAGCACGCGCTGCGATTTCCGCACGAATTCTCAGGAGGCCAGCGGCAACGCGTCTGCATCGCCCGTGGCCTGGCGCTCGAACCCAGCCTAATCGTGGCCGATGAATCGGTGTCAGCACTCGATGCGTCCATCAAGGCGCAGGTGGTGAACCTGATGCTCGATCTGCAGCGTGAACTCGGTCTTGCCTATCTGTTCATCAGTCACGATATTGCCGTCGTGGAGCGGGTCAGCCATCGAATCGCCGTGATGCTTCTCGGCGAGATCGTCGAAATCGGCCCGCGCGATGCGGTTCTGTCGAACCCGCGCCACCCCTACACGCGAAAGCTCATCGATGCGGTTCCCGTGCCCGATCCGGCCACACGTGGCCGCCGGCGTGGTCTCATCGCTGACGAACTGAAAAGTCCGGTGCGCCCGCTCGGCTGGGAGCGACCCGAACGACGGATGATCGAGGTCGCGCCCGATCATTTCGTCATTGAGCACTAGCGTGTTGATCAGTTGCGCCCCGGCGGCTTCGCCGCTAGGGTGTCGTTCGCATGCGGTTCCGCGCCTCGCGGATGAAAAGGGAACCCGGCGCGGTCTGCTTGGCAGGCCAATTCCGGGGCTGCCCTCGCAACTGTAAGCGGCAAGGTCTTTCCAATGCCACTGGCGCAAGCCGGGAAGGTGGAGCGATCGTTTGAGCCGTTAGCCAGGAGACCTGCCACATGCATCGACCATGAACGCTGGACGAGGTGCGCCGGCAGGAGGTTTGAAATGCACATAGGCGCTTTGCCGGTGGTGTACCCGTCCAGCGGGTTACCAAACCTTCGGCATATGCCGAACTTCCACTCGGCAGAGGCCGACATCGGCTGGTTAGAATTGTGCGGTATCCGGTTCCCATGCGGGCCGCGTCATGCGTGTTGATCTTGCTGGTTTTGCCCGCGAAGGGGCATTGGGCGACCACAAGGCGCTGATGCGCCTTGTCGAACGAGCCGATGTCCTCGGTTTTGGCGGTATCTGGTTCAACGAATTCCATTTCGGCCGCGAGACGCTGCCCTATCCCTCCACACTGTTGCTCGGAGCGGACATCCTGGCACGAACGGAGCGTCTGCGCTTCGGCACATCGATCCTCGTTCTACCACTCTATCACCCCCTCCTGCTCGCCGAGCAGATCGCGCAGCTCGATTTCCAAAGCGGCGGGCGCGTGGATGTCGGCATCGGACGCGGCACGGAACCGAGTACGTTCACCGCGCTCCAAATTTCGCGCAACGATGCGCCTAGGCGTTTCAACGAGGCGCTTAGGATCATGATTGACGCCTGGACGAACCCGAGATGTTCTGCCGAGGCTGGGCCCTGGACATTCTCGGATGTTGCCGTTGGGCCGCCGCCCGTTCAGAAGCCTCACCCGCCGGTCTACATTGCCGGCGTTTCGGAGGAGACAGTGGATGTTGCCGCGCAGTACGGTTTCCCGCTGCTTTTGAGCCTGGAGCCAAACGAGGCGCGGCAACTTCCCGTCTTCAATGCGGCACTAGAACGACAAGGCGCTTCAAGGGCACCGCTCGCCGGATCATCGCTGTCGCGCTACGTGGTGATCGCGGCGACCAGGGCGCAGGCAGAAAGACGGGTCGACACGCTTCTTGGCAAACTCAATGCGCGGCGCACCGCGCGTGCGCTGGAGCGCGGTACAACGCCGCCTGTGCCGCGCGACCGCGCCACTATGCTGGCCGATTTCACCATCGCGGGAACTCCGGAAGATTGCCACGCGCAATTGCGCGCGCTCTCTGAGCGCACGGGTTCGAGCAGCATTCGCTGCCTGTTCAGTGCCAACGGTCTGATGTCCAACGATGTCGCGTTGGAAGGCATGGAGCTCTTCGCCAAGGAAGTGCTGCCCACGCTTAAACCGCAGAAGATTTACCACGGATTGACAAATGACGATCACAACAGTGAGCCGGCTACACAAGAAGTGCGTTAATCATGTGCTTTCTCGGTCTTCGTGGGAGCGTTACGGCCATCCGTGATTATATTTAACGCGGTCTTAATCGGCACGGCGCTTTATGGGCTGCGAGCAACAGGTCTTGATCCCGAATGGCGAGAAAAGCGGAGTTCTTCAAATATTACGGATGCGGCTTGCCAACCGCCGGGTGCCACCGGGAATGGGTGAGCCGATGAACGGTGTCGCCGAGGAGCGCTGGAGTGGATCGTCATTCGTCAAGCGGATGACCGCCACGGGGCAACCATCCACCGTAATTGCGGCGGCATTGTTAACGGTTTTGATGATTTCCTTCCGTCCGTTTCAGCCTTCGGGGCCGGAATTGACGGGCAGTGGCGGCGATATCGTCAATCAGCTCGGATTTGGCGTTCTGGGTGCGATCGCCGTGACCTCGCTTCTGACGCTGGTTGATCGACGGGTACTTGTCGCTCTGCTCAGTCCATGGTGGCTGCTTCTCTTCGGATTTCTTGCGATTGCTACACTTAACACACCGGTGCCGACGGACACGATGCGTACGGTGGCATTCTCGATCATCGGCATTCTCACGGTGGCTGCAGTCTTGACCTTGCCGCGCGATGCCGACGCATTTTCGCGGGTGATTGTATTTGCCGGCTTTGTGATTCTCGGGCTGTCGTATTTCGGCGTCATTGCCATGCGCGACGTGGCCGTCCACCAAGCCTATGACCTGGAATCGCAGCACGCCGGCCTTTGGCGCGGTGTGTTTACGCACAAGAATATCGCAGGTCCCATGATGGCCGGTTTGTCTTTCGCGGGGTTTTATCTGTGGCGGCGAGGCTGGCGCTGGTCGGGGGCTATTATGGCGCTTCTGGCCATGATTTTTGTATTCCATACAGGCTCCAAAACGACAACGGCTACAGTGCCGCTGGCCGGTATGTTGATCGTACTCCCCGGCATTTTCGGTTTGCGCTCCCTGGTGCCGGTGTTGGTGATTTCCGCGGTCGGCGCGCTGGCGGTCGCCACTCTCGGCATCGTCTTCATCGGCCCGTTGAAGGACATGGCCGCGACGCTGGCGCCGGACTTCACCTATACGGGACGCACACCGATATGGGATTTTGCTGGCGGTATGATCGTGCAAAAGCCGTTCTTCGGATACGGTTTCGAAAATTTCTGGCTGACGGAAATCGTCTTCACCTCCGACCATCCGTTCGACCGGGCATGGGATATTCGCGGAACTGTTCACGGACACAACGGTTATATCGACCTCGCGCTCGGCATGGGGCTCCCTGCGCTTGGTGTCGCCATCATCACCTTCCTTCTCGTGCCGCTGCGTGATTACATACGCACGCCGCTATCCCGGGAGAACGTCTTTCTGGCCGATTTCTTCATGATGGTGGTGACCTTCAGCCTGTTCAACGCCTTCTTGGAAAGCTTTTTCTTCCGCCGGGCGGATCCGGTCTGGATGCTCTTTGTGATGGCGGTTTTCGGTCTGCGCCTGGTGGCGCGCTTCAAGGTGCCGGCTCAGGCGATCCGCTGAGCTTTCTTCCTTCTACATCCAAGTTAAACGATACGCCGGCATCGCCGCACAATCAGGCCGTGCTCCCATGCCTAAGCGCGGTGCCTGCTGCATAGTGGCGCACCTGTTCCCTGTCCGCTTGCGTTTTTCGAGGGACGTGCATACACAAGTTTCAGTAATTTCTGAAATTTATGTCAGGATCGCTTGCCATGAACCTTCCGCCACTCTTGCAGTCCTTCGTTCTGCATTTCGGAGAGATGGGCAGTCGTTGGGGCATCAACCGCACAGTGGGGCAGATTTACGCTTTACTCTACGCGTCTTCGCAACCGCTTTGCGCCGACGACATTGTCGAAGCCCTATCGATCTCACGGTCCAATGTTTCTATGAGCCTGCGCGAGCTTCAGGCGTGGAACCTCGTGGTGATGAAGCATATTCCCGATGACAGGCGGGATTACTTCACGACACCCGACGATGTTTGGCAGATCCTGAGAACGTTGGCTGAAGAGCGCAAGAAGAGGGAGGTCGATCCCACGCTTTCGGTGTTGCGCGAACTGCTCATGCAGAGACCGGGCAGTGAAGAAGAACGGCATGCGCAGGCTCGACTGGCGGAGATGCAGTCGCTTATCGAGCAGTTGACGAAGTGGTATGACGATGTGAAGCATCTGGAAACGGAGCAGCTCGCAACATTGCTCACCCTCGGCGCGAAGGTGACCAAATTGCTCGACGCAAAGGACCGCATCGTTTCGCTCGGCCGCAAGCGCACGGAGCCGAAGACGTCATGACAACGGTTGACGCCGCCATAAAAAGACGACGTCCACATATGGCCAGGGCTGCTCGCTCCGGCGCGTCGGTGGTGCGTCGAGAGGGGGACGTCGCGTTCTCCGTGAGCCGCTTGAGCAAGTCGGCGGTTGTTTATCAGACCATCGCGGCCCTTCTATGGATTCCCCAGGCTGCACTTCTGGCCGTGGCGGTCGGCGGGTTTGCCGCCGGCGAGGAAGCTGCGGCGGCCGGGCAGCCGGCGTTGGGTATTCTGATTCTCGGTGTCGCGCGGGCGGTGATCGACGGCGCTGGCGGCCGTATTGCGTTCCGGCAGGCGCGGAGTCAATTAAGCACCTTGCGCAATGCGGCTGTGGCGGGGCTGGCCAAGACGTCGCCGCTCGATGCCACGCGGCCTTCCTCCGGTCTGGCGGCCAGCACGCTAGCCGAACAGGCGGAAGCCGTCGTTCCCTATATCGCCCGGCTTCGACCAGCGCGGTTCAAGGCCGCGCTCGTGCCGCTTGCAATCATTGTTTGCGTACTGGCCTTTTCCTGGGTGGCGGCTCTGGTGTTGCTCGTCGCGGCACCGCTCATTCCACTTTTCATGGCGCTGGTCGGTTGGCGTGCCAAGGAAGCGAGCGAAGAACAGCTTGCTGAAATGGGAAGCATGAATGCCTTTTTGATTGATCGCCTGCGCGGCCTGACGACCATCCGCAGCTTCGATGCCGTGGATCGCACCGCTAAGAGATTGCGTGCCAATGCCGATACGCTGCGTCGTCGCACAATGGCGGTGCTGCGCATCGCATTTCTCTCCTCGGCGGTGCTGGAACTGTTCGCCGCGCTCGGCGTCGCAATGGTCGCCGTCTATGTGGGTTTCCATCTGCTCGGCGAACTGAATTTCGGAGCGTGGGGTGGCAAGCTGACATTGACCGAAGGACTGTTCATTCTGCTTCTGGCACCGTCCTTCTTCGAACCGCTGCGCGATCTCTCCGCTGTCTGGCATGACCGCGCGGCTGGCAAGGCCGCTTTCGAGGCACTTGAAAAACTGTCCGAGACCGGGCGCAACGCTGTCGGCGTTCTGGGCAGACAGGGCGAGCGGGATATGACCAAGGGCGGGCTTTCGCTTTCAGTGGAAGGGCTCACCTTTCGTCATATGGAAGGTGTTAGGCCGGTTTTCTCGGATTTCGATTTGCATGTTCGGCCTGGTGAGCGGGTGGCGCTCATGGCGCCGAGCGGTGAGGGAAAGTCCACGCTCCTTGCCTTGATTGCGGGGCTGATCGCGCCGGAGAAGGGAGTGATCAGGATTGGCGGAAGGATCATGGATGAAGTGAGCGCTGCGGATTTGCGCGCCTCCATCGCCTGGATCGGTCAAGATCCACATATTTTCCCCGGCACCATATCGAGAAATGTCTCGATGGGGCGCCGCAATGTGGATGCCGAACGCATTTCGAGCGCGCTGAAGACAGTCGGGCTCTCGCGGTTGCTTGCCGCGCGGGGACCCGCGATGATCGGTGAAGGCGGTTTCGGCCTTTCCGGCGGCGAAGCATTGCGGTTGGCATTGGCACGTGCGGCAGCGACGCCACGCGCCGGTCTCGTGCTGGTGGATGAGCCGACTGCCCATTTGGACAGGGAAACGGCGCAAGAAATCACTGAAAGCCTTCTGCGCATCAGCCGGGGCAAGACACTTGTCGTCGCCACGCACGATCCCGTGCTGGCCGCTCGTTTGGAGCGCGTGATCACGCTAAAAGCGCCCGACGAGTCCGGGAGGAGCTCATGATCGCCAATCGCAATCTTCGGGCTGTCGCTTCCCTTTTCTGGTTCGGCAACCGCAACAAGCTTCTTGCCGGCGCGTTGCTTTCATTCGTCACTGTGCTTTTCGGTATTGCGCTGTTGGGACTGTCCGGCTGGTTTATAGCCGCCACGGCCATCGCCGGCCTCTCGGTGGCGACAGCACTTGCCTTCGATGTTTTCGCTCCGTCCGCGGGCATTCGTTTCCTGGCGCTTGCGCGCACCGCATCGCGCTATGGCGAACGCATCGCCACCCATGATGCAACCCTGGAAGTGCTTGCCGAGCTGCGTGAAAGGTTGTTTCGCGGCTGGGCGGTTGCAGGTGCTGCCCGGGCAATGGCTGCGCGGCCCGCGCGTCTTCTTTTCCGGCTAACTAATGATATTGACGCGCTGGACTCACTCTATCTGCGCGTTCTCGTGCCGCTGTGTTCCGCCGCCGGTGCGGCAATTTTCGCTGGCTTTGCGCTTGGATTTATCGATATCCGACTTGGTGCCGCTTCCGCGTCGTTCTTGCTAGCCATGGGGCTTGGTGTGCCGGCTTTGGCTGCGCACCACGCGCAAAAGCCGGCGCGGCGACGGGTTCATGCCCTTGAGGTTTTGCGCGCCCGCAGCGTCGACCTCGTCCGCGGCCAGGGTGAACTGGTCATGACCGGACGCATCGATGCCCAACGCGAGGCGATCGCCGAGGCTGATTTGCGTCTCGCCCTCGCGGACGATGCCATGAACAGGACGGAAATCTGCGTCAGCGTGGCGCTCGGTATTGCCGGTACAGCGCTGCTTGCTGCGATACTTATGGTTAGCGCAGAGCTTGTCGAAGCAGGTCGAACCGGCGCGCCCGTCGCCGCGCTGGCACTTCTAATCGGCCTTACGGCCACCGAACCATTTACCGCATTGAGGCGTGGCGCAGTCGAACTTGGACGTACACTCACGGCCGTTCGACGCATTGGTCCAAGACTTGGTGCGGAAGATAGTATGTCGGCAAAGAACCTCTCGTGCGAGCCGCAATCGGCGATAAGGCTGGAGGGCGTGACGGCGGCTCACCAGGGCATTCTGCAAGCGGCCCTTGATGACGTTTCACTTGGGATCAAAGTGGGTGAGTGTGTTGCGGTAATCGGCGCGAGCGGTGCAGGAAAATCCTCGCTTCTGGCCGCCATCGCGGGCGAAATGCCGCTCCATGGGGGCACTGTAGCCAGCCTTCCCGCGACCCTGTTTACCCAACGCACGGAACTGTTCAACGACACGTTGCGCGGCAATCTCGCGCTGGCCAATCCCCTGGCAGATGACGGCGCAATGCGTGATGCGCTGGAAGCGGCGGGATTATCGCGACTGCTTGAAGGATTGCCTTACGGCCTCGACACCGTTCTGGGAGAGGGCGGCGCCGGACTTTCGGCCGGGCAGGCGCGGCGGCTTGCACTCGCGCGGCTGGTGCTGTGCGATGCACCACTCTGGTTGCTCGACGAGCCGACTGAAGGGCTCGATCGCGAAACCGCGAATGACGTGATCGCGCGGGTAGCCCAGTTTGCGGCCAACAAGACGCTGGTCGTGTCGACACATATACGCCGCGAGGCTGAAGGTGCGGATCGCATCCTTCGCATGGATGGAGGCTGCATCGTCGACGAGGCGCGCCGCGGCACAGCCGAATACAAGCTCTTGCTCGATGGTTTGAGACCGGACTGAGCGCTTACCCCGACGACCAAAGGAGCCGGACAACCGGATGGTACAATGGAACTGAACATCGTCGATCTCTCGCGGTTGCAATTCGCGATAACCGCGCTCTACCACTTTCTGTTCGTCCCGCTGACGCTCGGACTGTCGGTGTTGGTCGCCATAATGGAGACCGTCTATGTGATGACAGGCCGCACCATCTGGCGACAGATGACGAAGTTCTGGGGCACGCTTTTCGGCATCAACTTCGTGCTCGGGGTCGCCACAGGCATTGTCATGGAATTCCAGTTCGGGATGAACTGGAGTTACTACAGTCACTATGTCGGCGACATCTTCGGCGCACCCCTGGCCATCGAGGGACTGATGGCCTTCTTCCTGGAAGCCACTTTCGTAGGGTTGTTTTTTTTCGGTTGGGACAAGCTTTCCAAGCTCGGTCATCTGGCTTCGGCCTGGGCGGTCGCCATCGGTTCGAACTTCTCGGCGCTATGGATTCTCATCGCCAATGGCTGGATGCAGAATCCGGTGGGTTCTGCCTTCAATCCGCAAACCATGCGCATGGAAGTAACGGATTTCTATGCGGTGCTCATGAATTCGGTGGCGCAGGCGAAGTTCGTTCACACCGTGTCGGCCGGCTATGTCACCGCATCCGTCTTCGTGCTCGGCGTCTCTGCGTGGTACCTCCTCAAGGGCCGGCACCTCGAACTCGCCAAGCGTTCGATGACGGTCGCCGCTTCCTTCGGTCTTGCCTCGGCGCTCTCGGTCGTGGTGTTGGGGGATGAGAGCGGCTATCTCGCCACAGAACATCAAAAGATGAAGCTCGCCGCTATCGAGGCCATGTGGGAAACGGAGCCCGCGCCAGCCTCCTTCACTGCGTTCGGTTTTCCCGATCAGGAAGCGCGCAAGACCCATTATGCCGTCCATATACCCTGGGCGATGGGTGTCATTGCAACACGCTCGCTGGATACACAGATTCCCGGCATCGAGGAATTGGTCGAGCATGCGGAAGAGCGCATCAGAAACGGCATTGTCGCTTACGATGCACTGCAAAAGATCCGTGCTGCCGGCAGTACTGACGCCATTCCCGAAGATGTCAGGACGGCATTCGAAGATAGCGGCTCCGATCTCGGCTATGCGCTTCTCCTGAAGCCTTATCTGGACGATCCGCGCGAGGCTACGGACGCGCAGATTGAGCAGGCTGCGAACGACACGGTTCCGAATGTGCCAACGCTGTTCTGGACCTTCCGCATTATGGTCGGGCTGGGCTTCTTCTTTATCCTGCTTATGACAGTGTTCTTCTATCTGTCTGCGCGGCACAGACTGGATCGCTATCCCTTGCTGTTGCGCGTCGCTGTCTTCGCGATCCCGCTTCCATGGATCGCTGCAGAATGTGGCTGGATCGTCGCGGAATTCGGTCGCCAGCCATGGATTATCGAGGGCGTTCTGCCTACGGCTGTGGCGGTGTCCAATCTCGGCGCTTCCACAGTGCTGATGACAATCGTCGGCTTCTCGTTGATCTACACCGTGCTTTTCATCGTCGAGATGACGCTGATGTTGCGCGCCATTCGCAAGGGACCTGAACCAGACGAAGAGCCTGAGGCCGATTTCGGTCCCCGTGCCTTCGTTCCGGCGGAGTAAGAACAATGATCCTGCACACTCTCATCGATTATGAAACGCTGCGCGTGATCTGGTGGCTTCTGCTCGGCGTCTTGCTGATCGGTTTCGCCGTCACGGACGGCTTCGACCTTGGAACGGGTACGCTTCTGCCTTTCGTCGCCAAGACCGATACGGAGCGGCGTGTTGTCATCAATGCGGTCGGCCCGATCTGGGAAGGCAACCAGGTCTGGCTCATCCTCGGCGGCGGCGCGATCTTCGCCGCTTGGCCACCGCTTTACGCGGTATCGTTCTCGGGATTCTATCTCGCCATGTTCGCCGTGGTCTTCGCACTCATCCTGCGCCCGGTCGCGTTCAAATATCGGTCGAAACGCGAAAACACGACCTGGCGGGCGATTTGGGACTGGGCGTTGTTTGTCGGCGGTTTCGTACCGGCACTGATCTTCGGCGTTGCGGTGGGCAACGTCCTGCAGGGTGTGCCGTTCCGGCTGGGAGACGATCTGCGCATCTTCTACGAGGGGACGACGCTGTTCGAACTGCTCAATCCGTTTGCTCTTCTGTGCGGTTTGCTTTCGGTGGCGATGTTGATCATGCATGGCGCGTCCTGGCTGATGATTAAAACCGCGGGCCCGATTGCGGAGCGCAGCCGTACTTTCGGCAGCGTCGCCGCGATGACGACCGTCGTGCTTTTTGCGCTCGGCGGGCTCTGGTTGTGGGCGGCTATAGAGGGTTATCGCATCACCAGCGCCATCGTCACGGACGGTCCTTCCAATCCGCTCGCCAAGTCCGTGGAACAGGCAGCCGGAGCCTGGTTCGACAATTATGCGGCTTATCCTTGGACGATGGCTGCACCCGTGCTCGGTTTTGCCGGCGCAGCACTCGCGTTACTCCTCTTTCGGGCGCGGCGTGAGGTGCCGACACTGCTCGTCAGCGCGGTGTCGATCGTCGGCATTATTTCCACGGTCGGCCTGTCAATGTTTCCATTCATCCTGCCGTCCTCGATCGCACCCGACGCGAGCCTGACGGTGTGGGATGCTTCCTCGAGCCATCTCACCCTTTTCATCATGCTGGTGGTGACCGCATTCTTCGTGCCGCTGATCGTCGCTTACACGAGTTGGGTCTACAAGGTGCTGTGGGGCAAGGTCGACGAAAAGGACATCCGTGAGGGCAAAGGTCACGCTTACTGAGCCCACCAACGTTTCAGACAAGGAGATCAAGGCATGTGGTATTTCGCATGGTTGCTCGGACTTCCCCTCGCCGCAGCGTTCGCCGTTCTGAACGCGATGTGGTACGAGTTGATGGACGACGCGCAGAAGAAGAAGGAAGCTGGCGGTTAAACCGGCATTTCGTATATGAGAAGACGCCGGCCATGAGCCGGCGTTTTGCTTTTCAGGTCAATCGCTCGGAGGCGCATCCGCGGGGCGTTTCATGATCACCTCGCGGTGAGGATAGGGAATCTCGATATCGTTTTCCTTCAGCGTGTCCCATAACGCAAGCAACACCTTGCCGCGCACATTGGTAAGCCCTTGCTGCGGGTCGCGGATCCAAAAGCGCAGCACGAAATCCAGCGAAGAATCGCCGAAACCCGTGAGCCAGCAAACGGGCCGACGTTCCGCATCTACCCGGCCAACGCTGATCGCCGCTTCAATGGCGAGCGCGGAGACCTCGTGTGGATCGGATTCGTATGAAACGCCGAATGGCACATCGAGGCGCACCATCTCGTCGCTGAACGACCAGTTGATCACCTGCTGGGTGATGAAATCCTCGTTGGGGATCAGATATTCGCGCCCGTCCCGGGTGATTACTGACACGAAGCGCGCCCGCAATTCCCGGATCCAGCCGAACGTGTCTCCAAGCGTGATCGTGTCGCCTGGCTTGATGGACTTGTCGAGCAGGATGATGATGCCCGAAATGAAATTGGAAACGACTTTTTGCAGGCCGAAGCCGAGGCCGACGCCAATGGCGCCGGAGAATACGGTAAGTGCCGTCAGGTCGACGCCGACGGATGATAACGCAATGCCGCCGGCAGCTATGACAAGCCCGATCTTGACCACTTTGCCGAGCAGCACGCGGATCGACGGGGTCAACTCGTCGGATCGTTGGACCCGCTCATCGAAATAATTGCCGATCACAATGGCGAGCCATACCGTGCCTGTCAAAAGCACCGCAGCTTTCAACAACACCAGTGCGCTTAACCGCGTCTGGCCGAGCGGGAGCGCCAGCGTGTCGAGAAAGGCAGCGGCCTCGTCGTTGATGCCGAGGATGACGATGGCTGCATAGGTCCAGGCGATCCAGCCTATCGTTCGCGCGAGCAGGCGATTGCGAATAATGCGCGAGATCACCGAAGTAAACAGCCAGGCAAGGGACAGAGACATAACCAGCGAAAGCAGGAGCGTACGGCTCGGCCAGGTGACGGCGCGCATTGCGGTCAGGGCCGCGAAGAGCAGCAGTACGAACAGGATCCAGTCCGTCCGCCGCATCAGCGCAATGATAACGCGCAGAAGTCCCTGGTGTCCCTTGATGCGCCGCGCGCGGGACTCGAGCCGATTCTCCAATTCCCGCGAAGCCAGCTTCGCTACCACAAACAGAATCGCAATGATTGCGAGCTGGTAGAAGGTCCAGGGATTGGCGAGATTAACGAGTTCGGCCTGTACCCAAGCGGCAATCTCGATCAGAGGGTCCACGAACGCCATGGTTGCAGTTTAGAGCAATTTCTGTCGGTGTGGAAACAGTTCGCGACGCAAAAATGCGGCTAAAACAAGCAGATGGGGATATGGTGCTGAATGCATTGTCGCGCGGCCGGAACTTGGCATGGACAAAACGAGCATCGAGGATCATCCGCTTCTTCTGGGCATCGACACGGGCGGCACCTATACGGATGCTGTCCTGTTCTGCGAGCGTTCGGGCGTTGTTGCCAAGGCAAAAGCGCTGACGACGCGGCATGATCTGGCAGAAGGCATTGCCGGTGCCGTCGATGCCGTGCTGGCGAGGGCGTCCGCACCTGCGGGCCGCATTGGCCTCGTCTCCATGTCGACGACACTCGCCACCAATGCGCTGGTGGAAGGTCAGGGCGGTCGTGTGGCGCTGGTCATGATCGGCTTCTCGGAAGCCGATCTCACGCGGGCAGGACTGCGCAACGCATTGCGGTCCGATCCGGTCCTGTTTCTCCCCGGCGGGCATGATGTGCATGGCAATGAAACGCCGCTGGAGATGGAGCGACTTGAAGCGCAGATCGCGGCGCTGGCGCAAAGCGTGACGGCTTTCGCCGTCTGCGCCTATTTCGCGGTGCGCAACCCCGCCCATGAGATCGCGGTCAGGGATTTCATCCGCGCCCGAACAGACCTACCGGTCACCATGAGCCATGAGCTGTCCGCCCAGCTCGGCGGGCCACGCCGGGCACTGACAACTCTGCTCAATGCGCGGCTTATCGCACTGATCGACCGGCTGGTACTGGCCACTGAGAGTTTTCTTGAAAAGCGAAGTATTCGCGCACCTCTCATGATGGTGCGTGGCGATGGTGCGCTTGTCTCTGCAGGGTTCGCCCGCGGCCGCCCCATCGAGACCATTCTCTCGGGCCCCGCAGCGAGCCTGGTCGGCGCGCGGTACCTGACAGGGCTCGACCGCGCAATCGTTTCCGATATCGGCGGCACGACCACAGACATCGCCGTTCTGGAAAACGGTCAGCCACGCATCGATCCGCAGGGGGCGACTGTGGGCGGTCATCGCACGATGGTCGAGGCGGTGGCAATGCGCACGTTCGGGCTCGGCGGAGATTCCGAAGTCACGATAGAGGAAGGCGGGCTGAGCGGTCGCATTGTGCTCGGGCCACGCCGGCTCGTGCCCCTGTCCCTTGCCGCACATCTTCATGGCGGCCAGATCGTCGAGGCGCTGCAAAAGCAGGAGACGAGGCCGGTGCCTTCCCGGCTCAACGGGCGTTTTGCGTGTCTGAGCGGTATGCCGGCGCGCCACGCAACGGGCCTCTCGCAGAGCGAGGCCGCGCTCTATGCGCGGCTGGGGCCGGAGCCGGTGGCGCTTGACGCGCTCATCCTGTCCAGTGCGCAGCTTGCGCCGCTCGATCGTCTCGTCGCGCGGGGGCTCGTTTCGCTGATTGGCTTCACACCTTCCGATGCTGCACATGTGCTCGGTCGGCAGACCGGATGGGACGCGGAGGCGGCGCATCTTGGCGCCGCGCTTTTCGCCAGACGCCGCGACGGCGCCGGCCAACAGCTCGCGCCGGATGCGGAAGCGTTCTGCGAACGTGTTATGGCGCGTCTTGCCCGACGCTCTGCCGAAGCCGTTCTCGAAACGGCATTGTGTGAGGACGGGTTCGACGGGGCGGCGCTCGCCGGGCACGAACTTATGCGCCGGGCACTCGATGGGGAGCAAAGCGTCACGCGGTTCCGGGTTTCGCTCGACCGCCCGCTCATTGGCCTGGGCGCATCCGCGCCCCTGCACTATGCCGGGCTCGGCGCACTGCTTCGAGGAGACTGTGTGTTGCCAAAGGATGCGGATGTCGCCAACGCCATTGGTGCCGTTGTCGGCCGGGTGGGTGTGCGCACCGAAGCCCATATCGGCCAGCCGCGAGAGGGCGTCTATCGGGTGCAGGTCGCAGAAGAACTGCGTGATTTTGCGGATGAAGAAGAGGCATTGGCCTTTGCCGAAAGCGTGTTGATGCGCGACCTGCACGACAGGGCGCGCCAGGCCGGCGCCGATCAGGCAGAGCTCCACGTGACACGCGACATCCGCGCTGTCGATGTCGACGGCAGCCGTCGTTTCCTCGAAGCCAGGGTTGTCGCCCACGCCTCGGGGCGGCCGCGTATGGCACTCAACCGCGATAAAGGTTGAAACTTCTTCGCCATCCGGCGAATTGACCCCGTGCCGCTGGCGTGGTGAAAGCAGTGCATCATGTCTGACATTGGGAAGAGGAGTGTCTGCCAAATGGAAAATCGCGTTGAGCTTCACGGGTTGAAGGTTGCGGAAGAGCTGCGCGATTTCGCCGTAAACGAGGCGCTTCCCGGCACGGGCATCGAGCCCGACAAATTCTGGAAGGCACTAGCGGAGATCGTTCACGATCTGGCTCCGAAAAACCGCGCCCTGCTCGCCAAGCGCGACGCAATGCAAGAAAAGCTCGACGCCTGGTACAAGGAAAACGGCGCAGCTGCCGACCAGGAAGCTTATCAGGCTTTCCTGCGCGAAATCGGTTATCTGCTGCCGGAAGGCGAGGCCTTCTCCGTCTCCACGCAGAATGTCGACCCGGAGATCGCCAGTGTCGCCGGTCCCCAGCTTGTCGTGCCCGTGATGAATGCGCGCTACGCGCTCAACGCGGCCAATGCGCGCTGGGGTTCGCTCTACGATGCGCTATACGGCACCGACGCCATTGCCGAGGAGGACGGCGCGGAAAAGGGCAAGGGCTACAATCCCAAGCGCGGTGAAAAGGTCATTGCCTGGGCGCGCGCCTTCCTTGATGAGAGCGCACGGTTCGATGGTGTTTCCTGGACCGAAGTTGCCGGGCTTTCGGTTGTCGACGGTCAGCTCGTGGCGAAGGCCGATGGCGGTGAAGCGCGCCTGAAGGATGCTTCGAAATTCGTCGGTTATCGCGGTGCGGCGGATCAGCCGACCGCCGTTCTGCTCGCCACCAATGGCATGCATGCGGAAGTCGTGATCGACCGCACGCACCCAATCGGCAAGACCGACAAGGCGGGCATTGCCGATGTGGTGCTGGAATCGGCGCTGACCACGATCCAGGATTGCGAGGATTCCGTCGCCGCCGTGGACGCGGGAGACAAGGTCATCGTCTATCGCAACTGGCTTGGCCTGATGAAGGGTGATCTCGAAGAGCAGGTAACGAAGGGCGACAAGACCTTCACCCGCCGCTTGAACCCGGACCGCGAATACACCGCGCCCGATGGCGGCACGCTCTCGCTGCCCGGTCGTTCGCTGATGCTGGTGCGCAACGTCGGCCATCTGATGACCAATCCGGCCATTCTCGACACCGATGGCAATGAGGTGCCGGAAGGCATCATGGACGCACTCTTCACCGCAACCATTGCGCTGCACGATGTCGGGCCGAATGGCCGCCGCATGAACAGCCGCGAAGGCTCCATGTATGTGGTGAAGCCTAAAATGCACGGCCCCGAAGAGGTGGCCTTCGCGGTAGAACTGTTCGGCCGCGTCGAGAGAGCCCTCGGCATGGCGCCCAACACCATGAAAATGGGCATCATGGATGAGGAGCGCCGCACCACGATCAATCTGAAGGAATGCATCCGCGCCGCGCGCGAGCGGGTTGTCTTCATCAACACCGGCTTCCTCGACCGCACGGGCGACGAGATCCACACCTCCATGGAAGCAGGTCCTATGATCCGCAAGGGCGATATGAAGCAGGCCGCCTGGATCTCGGCCTATGAGAACTGGAATGTCGATATCGGCCTTGAGTGTGGTCTTTCCGGCCACGCACAAATCGGCAAGGGCATGTGGGCCATGCCCGACCTGATGGCGGCGATGCTGGAGCAGAAGATCGGCCATCCGAAGGCCGGTGCGAACACCGCCTGGGTTCCGTCGCCAACGGCGGCCACGCTCCACGCCACGCATTACCACACGGTTGATGTCCACGCCGTGCAGGCCGAGCTGAAAAACCGCAAACGCGCAGCACTTTCCGACATTCTCTCCGTGCCAGTGGCAACGCGGCCCAACTGGACACCGGAAGAAATCCAGAAGGAGCTCGACAACAACGCGCAGGGCATTCTTGGCTATGTGGTGCGCTGGATCGATCAGGGCGTTGGCTGCTCCAAAGTGCCGGACATCAACGATGTTGGCCTGATGGAAGACCGTGCGACGCTGCGCATTTCCGCCCAGCACATGGCAAACTGGCTGCATCATGGCGTCGCAAGCAAAGAGCAGGTGATGGAAACGATGAAGCGCATGGCGGCGGTGGTCGACCGGCAGAATGCCCGCGATCCGCTCTATCGCCCGATGGCGCCGGATTTCGACAAATCCATTGCCTTTCAGGCGGCCTGCGACCTTGTGTTCGAGGGGCGGGAGCAGCCCAGTGGTTATACCGAACCGGTTCTGCATGCGCGCCGCCTTGAACTGAAGGCGCAAGACAGTGCAAGTAGAGCATCATGACCCGCTGATGGCGCATCGGATTCGCCGGCGGTAACAACAACAGGTCGCCGGACTGTGCCTGAATGAAGACTCTTGCAATCGATACCGCGGCGGCGCTCTGCGCCGCCTGCGTTCTTGAAACCGATACGGATGAAGAGCTCAGTCGGCACGTGCTGGACCTGGGCAAGGGGCATGCCGAACACGTCATGTCCGTCATCGAAGGCGCGCTGAAGACTGCCGGTCTCGGCTATGACGCGCTTAGCGCCGTGGCCGTTTCCGTGGGCCCCGGATCGTTTACCGGTGTGCGGGTCGGCGTATCCGCCGCACGCGGTCTGGCGCTTGCGCTCAATGTGCCGGCCATCAGTGTTTCCACGCTTGAAGCACTTGGCGCGGAGGCGCGTGAGACGTTTCCCGAGCGTGCCCTCCTCGTTGCGCTCGGGCAGCGCGCGCCAAATCTCTTCGCCGCAGGCTTCGACAGTGAAGGGCGCGTTCTCCTCGAACCTCAGAGTCAGTCAGCGGAGAGGCTGGCGGAATGGGCCTTTGCCGAGAATGCAGTCGTCTACGGCGTTGCCGCCGAGCTTGTTGCCTCAGCGGGCTCCGGCGCGCTCGACATCCAGCCAGCCGGCGCAACAGCGGACATTTTGACCTTCGCCCGGCTTGCCGCTGCAAAGGGGGCGGGCAGCGAGCCACCAAAGCCGCTCTATCTGCGCGCACCGGACGCTGCCCCGCAGCAGAATTTCGCGCTCCCGCGAAAGGAAGGCTGATGGCGCTCTTTCCGAGAAAACGCGAGTTTGTCGTACGACCGCTGGAGGTCGCGGACAGCCTCGTTCTGGCCGACATGCACGCCGAAGATTTTGCTCGCCCGTGGAGCGATGCGGAGTTTGAATCGCTGCTCACACAGGAGGGCGTGTTCGGTTTCGCCGTTTCCGAAATCGGCAGAAAACCGCCGCAGCTTGCCGGGTTCGTGCTTGCGCGACAGGCCGCGGATGAGGGCGAGATCCTCACCATTCTCGTGACGCGCAACCAGCGCCGCCACGGCCTTGGCCGTCAGTTGATGGATGCGGTGCTCTTCAGGATGCACGGGGACCGTGCCGCCGCGCTGTTCCTGGAGGTGGACGAGACCAACGCCGCTGCCATTGCGCTCTACCGAAGGCTCGGATTCCGGCAGGTCGGGGGGCGGCCGGATTACTACCGCGATGCAAACGGCAGGCGCACCAGCGCCATTGTCATGCGCCGCGACCTGCGCTGAGCGCTGTTTCCCACGGGGGAAAAATGCTGTAAGCGTCCATTCCTCGCAACGGGCCTCAAGGCTGATCCAGGGCTGATGTTCAGCACGTTTCGTTTCGTCATCGCAATCCTGATTGTCGCGCTTTACACACTGCCGCTCATGCTGGTGCAGGAGGTGGCGCTGCGCACGAGGCTTTTGAGCGACCGCATCGTGCCGCGCCTGTGGCACCGGCTCACCCTTGGGGTGCTCGGCGTGCAGGTGCGCATGGAAGGACGGCCCTCGACGCAGCGCCCGCAGATGATCGTCGCCAATCACGTTTCTTGGCTCGACATTCTGGTTCTCGGTTCGCTCGACGGCGTTCATTTCATCGCCAAGTCTGAAATGCGGCGCTGGCCGATCCTCGGCACATTCGCCCGGCAGCAGCGGTCCGTCTTCGTCGAACGCGAACGCCGCCGCACTTCGCCCGAGCAGGCGCGCCAGATCGCCGAGCGGCTGGCCGATGGCGATCCGATGGTACTTTTCGCGGAAGGCACAACTGGTGACGGGAATCGGCTTCTGCCCTTCAAAAGCACCTTGTTCAGCGCCGCGCAGCTCGCGCTTGCCAGCGAGCGGGCCGAAAGCGTCACCGTGCAGCCCGTGGCGATCACCTATCTCAGAAAGGGCGGCCTCCGGCTCGACCGGCGCGAGCGCGCCGCGCTGTCGTG
>ENA-ORCW01000413-ORCW01000413.1-marine-metagenome-genome-assembly--contig:-NODE-413-length-28652-cov-3.260297_pt1 | contig 28652 bp, 29 predicted proteins | sample MGYA00237784_ERZ508517 | MGnify/ENA primary metagenome ERZ508517 (study PRJEB26187, sample SAMN06268979) | marine metagenome | isolation source: Tt ae E1 feedstock associated aerobic enrichment on... | reverse complement strand
CCTCCGGGCGGGGCGGACTTTGCGCGATCGTCCCCCACCTGACAAGCCGGGACAAGCCCGCCGCCCAGCCCCAGCCGGGCCCCCGCCGGACCCGGTCCGGCACGAAAATTTAACTGGCCAGCGGGGGTGCGGGGCGCTGAGATAGGGTCATGACCCGTATCATCCTGTTTCTCCTGAAATGCGTGCTCGGCCTCTTCGCGACGGTCGGTTTTCTCCTCATCGCCGCCATCGTCGTGGCGGCGGTCCTGCTGCCCCGCTACGGCGAGGACATGCCGCAAGAGGCCGTTCTGCTGCTCGATCTCTCCGACGGCCTCATCGAGCGGCGTCCCGCCAATCCCCTGGCCCGCGCCTCCCTGGGCGGCGCCCTGGTGCTGCGCGAGGCGGTCGACGCCCTCCATGCCGCCGGGCGCGACGAGCGGGTAAAGGCCCTGGTGATCCGCGCCGGCTGGGGCAGCCCCGGCCTGGCGCAGATGCAGGAGCTGCGCGACGCCGTCGCCGACTTCCGCGCCCAGGGCAAGCCGGTCGTCGCCTTCGCCGAGACCTTCGGCGAGGCCGGCAACGGCACCCTGCAGTACTTCCTGGCCAGCGCGGCCGGCGAGGTCTGGCTGCAACCCTCCGGCGACGTCGGCATCACCGGCTTCATCCTGCAGCAGCCTTTCCTGAAGTCCCTGCTGGAGGAGATCGGCGTGCGCAGCCAGATCGCCCAGCGCGAGGAGTACAAGGGGGCGATGAGCTTCCTGACCGACGAGAACATGCCGGCGCCGGTGCGCGAGAACCTGCAGCGCTACCTCGACTCCGCGCTGTCGCAGGTCGTCACCGCCGTGGCCGAGGCGCGCAACCTGGAGGCCGGCAGGCTGCGGGCGCTGATCGACCGCGCGCCCTACCGCGGCGCCGAGGCGCAGCGGCTCGGCCTCGTCGACCGGCTCGGCTATTGGGACGAGGTCGAAGCCGCGGTCGAGGACTCCGCCGGCCCCGAGGCCGAGTGGCTGACGCTGCGGGCCTACCGGCGCGCCACCTGGGAAGAGGAAACGGAGGCCCCGGTCGTCGCCCTGGTCCACGGCGAGGGCCCGATCGTGCTGGGCGGCGGCGAAAACGATCCGGTCTTCGGCCGGGTCTCCCTGGGCGCGATCGACATCGCCGAAGCGATTTCCGAGGCCGTCGACGACCCGGAGGTCGAGGCCATCCTGTTCCGCGTCGACAGCCCCGGCGGATCCTACGTCGGCTCCGACACCATCTGGCGGGAGGTGCAGCGCGCCCGCGACGCCGGCAAGCCGGTCGTCGTCTCCATGGGCAACGTCGCCGCCTCGGGCGGCTACTTCGTCTCCACCCCCGCCGACGCCATCGTCGCACAGCCCGGCACCCTCACCGGCTCCATCGGCGTGGTCGCCGGCAAGGTCTCGCTGCGCGACCTCTGGGCCGACCTCGGGGTGAACTGGGACGGCGTGCAGGCGGGCGACCGCGCCGCCCTGTTCAGCCCCAACGCGCCCTTCAGCCGCAGCGAGTGGGACTGGCTGCAGCGGACCCTGGACACCACCTACGCCGACTTCACCGGCAAGGTCGCCGCCGGGCGCGGGCTCAGCCAGGAATACGTCCTGACGGTCGCCAAGGGGCAGATCTGGTCCGGCGCCGACGCCAAGGAAGCCGGCCTGGTCGACGCCCTGGGCGGCTACCGCACGGCGCTCGACCTGGCCAAGGCGGCGGCCGAGCTACCCGAGGACGCGGCGGTGCGGCTGCGCCCCTTCCCCGAGGCGCGCGATCCCTTCGAGATCCTCGACGAGATCGAGCAAAAGTTGGCGCTGGACACGGCGCCCGTCACCTGGTCGATCGGTCGCGGAAAAAGCTTTGTGGGCACCTACAACCTTGCCAACAACACGATGCGCCGCTCCGATGCCGATGTGGAACCGCTCCCGGTGAACGGTCCAGAATCCGACGCCGTGGCCGGACTCCTTCCGGAAAACGAGCGCGATATGCTGGTGGAGGAGATGCTGCTCGGCAAGGAAGCGTGTCGACCCTTCGACATGCAGGCGTTCCGCGAGGGGCATCTGACGCCTGTCTATTTCGGTTCGGCGCTGCGCAATTTCGGCGTGCGCGACCTGATCGAGGCACTCGGCGCCTTCGGCCCCGCGCCGCGCGCGCAAGATGCGGATGCGCGAAAGGTCGAGGCGACCGAGGACAAGATGACGTCCTTCGTCTTCAAGATCCAGGCGAACATGGACCCCAATCATCGCGACCGCATCGCTTTCGTGCGCGTTTGCTCCGGCAAGCTGCAGCGTGGCATGAAGGCCAAGCTTGTGCGCACCGGCAAGCCGATCAGTCTTTCGGCGCCGCAGTTTTTCTTCGCCAAGAGCCGTATCACCGCGGACGAGGCCTATGCCGGCGATGTGGTGGGTATTCCCAATCACGGTACGTTGCGCATCGGCGATACGCTGACGGAAGGCGAGGAGCTTCTGTTCCGAGGCGTGCCCAACTTCGCGCCGGAAATCCTGCGCCGCGTTCGGCTCGGTGACGCCATGAAGGCCAAGAAGCTGAAGGAAGCCCTGCAGCAGATGGCCGAAGAAGGCGTCGTGCAGCTCTTCACGCCGGAAGACGGCTCGCCGGCGATCGTCGGCGTCGTCGGCGCGCTGCAACTCGACGTGCTGAAAGAACGGCTGAAAATCGAGTACTCGCTGCCGGTGGATTTCGAGATGGCCCGCTTCAGCGTGTGCCGCTGGATTTCCTCCGACGAGGCCGGCGAGGTGGACCGCTTCATCGCCGCGCACCGCGGCGACATCGCGCGCGATCTCGACGAGGATCCAGTCTTCCTGGCACAGCACGAGTTCGGGCTCAATTATGAGGCGGACCGGTGGAAGGCCGTTCGCTTTTCGACGGTGAAGGACTACCAGACCCGCAAGGCGGCCTGAGCGAACGGATTTGCCGTTTCTCCGACGGCGCGGAGATATTTTCCCTGCTGCCGCCTCTTTTGGGAATCAAATTCCCGGCGAACGCGTCAATTTGCGCCTAGATGAGGTTCATCTGCGCATGCCTGGATTGCTATCCTGCTGCGTCAGGAATATCAATCGCGTTTCATCTCACCCAGGAGGAGAGAACGATGAGCCTTCGCATCAACGATACGGCGCCGGATTTCAGCGCCGAAACCACCCAAGGTACGATCAATTTTCACGACTGGATCGGTGAAGGCTGGGCTGTCCTCTTCAGCCATCCCAAGGATTTCACACCCGTCTGCACCACCGAGCTCGGCACGATGGCCGGCCTCGAAGGCGAGTTCAAGAAGCGCAACACCAAGATCATCGGCATCTCGGTGGATCCGGTCGAGGACCATGTGCGCTGGAAGGACGATATTCAGTCGGCCACCGGCCATGCGGTCGATTATCCGATGATCGGCGACAAGGACCTGAAGGTCGCGAAGCTCTACGACATGCTGCCTGCGGAAGCGGGCGAAAGCTCCGATGGGCGCACGGCGGCAGACAATGCAACCGTACGCTCGGTCTATGTCGTCGGGCCCGACAAGAAGATCAAGCTGGTGCTGACCTATCCGATGACGACGGGGCGCAATTTCGGTGAAATCCTGCGTGCCATCGATTCCATCCAGCTTACAGCCAAGCATCAGGTGGCGACACCGGCCAACTGGCAGCAGGGCGAGGATGTAATCATCACCCCGGCCGTTTCCAACGAGGATGCCGTTAAGCGCTTCGGTTCATTCGAGACAATTCTGCCCTATCTGCGCAAGACGAAACAGCCCAATGGCTGATCCTTGACGGGATGCAGTTTGCGGACCCCGGAAGCATACCGCTTCCGGGGTTTTTCTTTTCAGGGGCGCGCCCGCCGTCATTGTCTTCAAATCGACATGGTCTCGGGATGTTCTGGAGCGATTCGAAACCGCTTCGGGAGCTTCCAATATGCGCCGCACCGTTCTCGTGTTTACATCCATCCTTGCAGCAGCCTCCCCGGCATTCGCTGCGACGCTGGAGATCGACCTGCCCAACGTGGAAACCATCGAGACCACCGCCGTGAGCTACGAATGCCCCGAGGGCACGGTCGCGGCCACGTATTATAATGCGGGCGACACGTCGGTAGCGGTCGTCACCATAGATGGGAGCTCGGTGGTGATGAGCAACGTGCTCGCCGCCTCGGGGTCGAAGTATGCCGGAGGCCCCTATGTCTGGTGGACCAAGGGCGACAATGCGGATCTCTACGACCTGATGAAGGGCGAGGACGCGGAGCCGATTTCCTGCACGGCGAAAACCTGACCCGCCAAGGGCAGATTAAATACAACCATTCGGTTGACTGTTCGACGGGCGGCTAGTATATAAACCACATGGTTGAATATCAGTCGCCCCATCTCGATGCCGTCTTCCACGCTTTGTCGGACCCGACCCGGCGGGCCATGCTGCACCGCCTCTCCGGTGGGGAGCGAAGCGTGTCGCAACTGGCCCAGCCGTTCGACATGTCGCTGGCGGGCGCCTCCAAACATGTGAAGGTTCTGGAGACGGCCGGCCTTGTCAGCCGGCGCGTCGACGGACGCACCCATTACTGCCGACTGGAGGCATTGCGACTTGCCGAGGCACAAGCCTGGTTCCGGTATTACGAGCGTTTCTGGACCGAACGGCTCGATACACTCCAGGCGATCCTGGAAGCCGAGGACCGGCAGCGTTCCGATGGGAAAGACTGACCAAGGCCACATCAGCCGTCTCAACTGTTGAGAGGAATACGATGAGACAGATCGACGAACGCGATTACGGCGTCGCAGCGGCACCAAACGAAGTGCGCTTCGAGCGGCTCCTGCCGGGCCCAGCCGAACGTGTCTGGGCCTATATCACCGAGGCAGACAAGCGCCGGCAATGGCTGGCGGGCGGGGAGATGGACCCGCGTGCCGGCGGCACGGTAAATCTTCTGTTCCGACACTCCGAGTTCACCGACGAGGAGCCACCGGACCAGTACAGGGAGATGAACGAGCAAGGTTTCGTTTCCGAAGGCCGCATCCTTGAATGGGATCCACCACGCCTTATGGCCATGACATGGCCGGGCGAAGGGGAAGATAGCCGGGTGGAGTTCGAGCTTTTCCCCGAGGGGGACAAGGTTCTTCTCGTGGTGACACACAAGCGCCTCGCCGACATTGGCGAGATGGTCAATGTCTCGGGCGGCTGGCACGCGCATCTCAACGTTCTCGAAGCGGTTCTCTCCGGCGAGAAGACGCCAGCGTTCTGGTCGGAGATCAAGTCACTCGAAGCCGCTTACACCGACCGTTTCGACAAGACATGAAGACCTGTGCCCAACAATCGCACGCAGGAGGAAGAAGATGAACATTGCCGTTGCCCCGAACGTTTCCGACACGCCACACAAAGTTGAGTACGCGCGCGCCATGCGAGCCTCACCCGCCGTGCTCTACCGAGCCTGGACCGAGCGGCTGGATAGCTGGTTCGCCACACCGGGATCCGTGTCCATGAAAGCGGAGGTCGGAGTGCCCTTCTTCTTCGAGACGAGCTTCGTGGAAGAAGAAGGCAAACCAGCCGAGCGGCACCCCCATTACGGCCGGTTTCTGCAACTCGAACCCGGCAAGCTGGTGAAGCTCGCGTGGGTGACCGGCAAGGCCGGTACCGAGGGAGCGGAAACGGTTCTCACGATCGAATTCTCACCGCGCGGCAAGGGCAGCCATCTGCGGCTTTGCCATAATGGGTTTGGCACTGCCGAATCCGCGGCTCAGCACGAAGCAGCCTGGCCGCTTGTTCTGAAGCATCTCGACAAGGTCGTCGACGAGACGGAGACGGCGTCCGCCGCACCAAAGCTCGCCGGCGGTCGCAACATCGCCATGAAGGTGCCATCGCATCAATATGACGAGACGGTGCGCTTCTATCGAGAGGTTCTCGGTATGGAACAGATAGAAGAGTTTTTGCCGGCGGTCGGTTTCCGCTTCGGGGCCAATCAGCTCTGGATCGATCGCGCGCCGGGTATGAGCCAGTCAGAACTGTGGCTGGAGATCGTAACCGACGATACGAAGGCGGCCGCTGCCCGGCTGCAGGCAGAGGGGATTGCGCGCTGCGACGAAATCGAGCCGTTGGGTGAGAGTTTCGATGGCTTCTGGATATCGAGCCCCGCGCAGATCATCCATCTGGTCGACAACAAAACCGGCGCCTGGTGAGGGCGTCGGATCAAAGAGGACGAAATGTTGAAGATCGCAGTAACGAGTATTCTGGTGGACGACCAGGATAAAGCCGAGGCGTTTTACACAGATGTGCTCGGCTTTCAGAAAAAGCAGGATTTCCCGGTCGGCGGCGCCCGCTGGTTGACGGTTGTCACGCCGGGGGCGGAGAACGGCACCGAGCTTCTTCTGGAACCCATGGGCTACGAGTTCGCTCGCACCTACCAGAAAGCACTTTACGACGCCGGTGTCCCTTGCACCACATTTGCCAGCGAGGATGTGTGGGCGGACTACGAACGCATGAGCGCCAAGGGCGTGACATTTCGCGGCGAGCCCAGCCAGGCCGAAGGTTTTCCGACCACCGCCGTTTTCGAGGATACCTGCGGCAATCTCGTGCAGATATTCGAGGAGGCGTAGAGGAAGCGGACGATAAATCGCCCGCTCCCAAGCCAGTCAAACGTCAGGACTTGGCGTTTTCGCGGATGAAGGTGCCGGCATTCAATTCGTTGAAGGCCTGCATCAGTTCCTGGCGCGTGTTCATGACGATCGGACCGTGCCAGGCCACCGGTTCCTGAATCGGTTTGCCCGAAACGAGAAGGAAGCGAATGCCGCGCTCGCCGGCCTGCACCACCACTTCGTCACCCGTGTCGAATACGACCAATGTGCGGTCGCCGCTCATGTCGCGCAGATGCACTTCCTCGCCTTCGACTTCTTTCTCGACAAGCACGCCGAACGGCCGCGATGCGTCGCGGAAGGTGCCGGAACCCTCGAAGATATAGGCGAAGGCGCTGCGATAGGTATCCACGGGCAGCACCTTGCGCCGGCCGGGCGGCACCCAAACGTCAAGATATTGCGGGTCGGCGGCGATGCCGTCGACGGGACCGCGCTTGCCCCAGAACTCGCCCACCACGACGCGCACCCGAGTGCCGTCATCGTCGATCACTTCGGGGACATCACCAGCTTTCACATCCTGGTAGCGCGGCGTGGTCATCTTTTCGCTGGACGGAAGATTGGCCCAAAGCTGGAACCCGTGCATGCGGCCGCGCTTGTCGCCGTGCGGCATCTCCTGGTGAAGAATGCCGCTGCCCGCCGTCATCCACTGCACGTCGCCGGCGCCGAGCGAGCCCGCATTGCCAAGGCTATCGGCATGGTCGACACTTCCAGCCAGCACATAGGTGATGGTCTCGATGCCGCGATGCGGATGCCAGGGGAAGCCGGCCTGATAGTCTTCCGGCCGCTCGTTGCGGAAGTCGTCGAGGAGCAAAAAGGGATCGGCCAAATTCGGATCCCCGAAGCCGAAAGCGCGGTCCAGGCGAACGCCCGCGCCTTCCATGGTGGGTTGAGCCTGCGAGATATGCCTTACGGGACGAATGGACATGATTGTCTCTCCATCTGTTGCTTGCGGCAAAGATAGGCTGTGTCAGCCGACGTGACATCGGCATTCATGAAGACGCGCCGTTCACTTATTTGAAACAATCGTCGGAATTAGTCGCGCCAGAACACAATGGTCGGACGCTCCTTGTATTCCGTACGCACCCGTTCCCTGAAGCCGAGGCGCTCCGCCAGCTTGCGCGAAGGCGCATTCTCCCGGTCGACAATGCAGGTGACGGCCTTGTCGCCATGCGCTGTGGCGCACCATGAAAGCGCGGCGTCCATCGCTTCCTTGGCGTAACCCTTGCCGTGCGCTTCGGTCACGAAGACCCAACCGGCCTCCAGCGTGCCTTCGAGCGAGGGGGCGATGGCGCGGCGGCATTCCTGGACGCCCGCATCCCCTATAAAGGCGCCGGTGGACTTTTCCTCGACAGCGAAATAACCGAAACCCATCAGCGCCCACATGCCGCGATGCATTGCAAGGCGCCTCCATGCCTCTTCGCGGGAGAGGGGCTTGCCCGAGGTGAAACGCGTCGCTTCGGGCAATGACCATAGGCGCGCGAAGGCGTCGAAGTGTCCGATGGAATGCGCGCGCATAACGAGGCGTTCGGTTTCCAGGACGGGGGGTGCCGTTGTCATTGCTTCGGACCAAGCCGATCTGCGATCAGTTGCGCCAGGCGCTCTGCAACCTCGTCCTTATTCATCTCGGGCCATTCGTCGTGCCCCTCGCTGCTGACGATCACCACGCTGTTGCGGTCTCCGCCCATCACACCGCCAGCACCGACACCACTGTCGTGCGAGACGTCATTGGCGACGATAATGTCCGCGCCCTTCTTGTTGAGCTTGGCGCGTGCGTTCTTGTACAGATCCTGCGTTTCGGCGGCGAAGCCGATGACGAGAGCGGGGCGCTTCTCGTGATGACCTATGCCGGCGAGGATGTCCGGGTTCTCGGTGAGCTCGAGCGTGGGCGCGTCCTCGCCCGGCTTCTTTTTTATCTTCTCCGCCGTCTCGGTGGCCGGTCGCCAGTCGGCAACGGCGGCGACGAAGACGCCGGCATCCACCGGCAGCGTCGCTTCTACGGCTTCGCGCATTTGCCGCGCCGTCTCCACATGAGTGGTCGTGACGCCATACGGATCGGGGATGGACACCGGGCCTGAAACGAGATGAACCGACGCGCCGAGCCGGGCGAGTGATGCTGCGATGGCGTGGCCCTGCTTGCCAGACGAACGGTTGGCGATGTAGCGGACGGGGTCGATGACCTCATGGGTCGGGCCGGAGGTGACGATTATCTTGCGGCCTGCGAGCGGCTTCTCGCGGGCGTCGAGCAACGTTTCGATCGCCGTGACGATCTCCAGCGGCTCTGCCATACGACCTTCACCGGCTTCGCCGCTTTCAGCCATCTCGCCGCTGTTGGGACCGACAATGTGCACACCGTCCGCGGTGAGCGTGGCGAGGTTGCGCCGTGTTGCCTTGTGCTCCCACATGCGCGGATTCATGGCGGGCGCCATCAGCACGGGCTTGTCGGTGGCGAGCAAAACGGTCGACGCGAGATCGTTGGCCAGGCCCGTGGCGAGCTTTGCCATCAGGTCTGCCGTTGCCGGCGCGACGACGAGGAGGTCGGCTTCACGCGACAGGCGGATGTGGCCGATGTCATGTTCGTCCTGGCGGTCGAAAAGTTCCGTGAACACGTGGTCCGCCGACAGGGCTCCGACCGAAAGCGGCGTGACGAATTCCTGCGCGGCCCCAGTCATGACGCAGCGTATCCGCGCGCCACGCTCACGCAGGCGGCGGATCAAGTCGAGGCACTTGTAGGCGGCAATTCCACCGCCGATCAGAAGCAGGATGCGCGTTTCGGCAAGTGTCTGCTGCGGTGCTGTCATGGATAAAGGCTCTCTCAGGACGGCTTGATGGCTGGCTCTATATCGGTATGAACGAAATCCGCGCCCTTGAAAAGAAGCGGCAGGTTAGCGCTTCTGGCCAAAGCGTAAGCGAAGCAGTCGCCGATGTTGAGCGCCGCCTTGTGGCCGGCGGCCTGGCCATAAATGGCGTAAGCCTTACGTGCGATTGTCAATTGCCGGTCATCGAAGTCAACCGTTTCCATATCGAGCGCCGTCAGCAATGCGTTCAAACGCGACGTTCCGTCGATCAGAGAAATGTGCTTGGCCACATAATGCGCCTCGAATGTCGTGGTGGTGCTGATGAGGATCCGTTCCGCGCCCAGGAATGCTCGCCGAAACACATCCGCGTCCGGGTCGCCGTTCAGAACCGTGATCAGCGCCGAGGTGTCCACGACGAACTTTTGTTCACAATGTACGGCCATGCCAGATCTCATCGGTGATGGCCTTCAGGTCGAACTCGCCGATTGGCCTTATCGAGATTGCCTCGAGAGCTTCGGCACGCCGGGCATTGCCTTTTCGGTGTGCGATCTCCTCGGGTGTTTGCACGCTTTTTGCGAGGATACGCCTGACCTCTTCTTCCATCGAGATGTCATTTTCGGCAGCACGTTTCCTGAGGGCACGTCGAACCTTCTCGTCCACATTCCGTATCGTCAGCGTGGCCATTGGCTGCTCCACTACTAAAGACTAGCCGGCAAACTTGAAAGCAATGACTGCATTGCCATCGATCGCTTCCGGCCCATGTGACAGCACTGCTGGGAGAGCCCGATGCAGTCCGGCAGTGCAGGACGGTTTGCCGTAAGATCGTAACGGTCATAGCGCACCGATTGCACCACTGTCAGTGCCTGCGGAATGTTATTCACATGTCGTAGAATATAAAATAACCAAATAAATCTGCATGTTAATGCTCGCCTGCTAGCATTGCTGTCATTGCAGTCTGTGCTGATTTGCGACGATAGGCGAATTAGCCGTTGATTGGCATGCGATGCCGTTTTTCGCTGGCGCTGACAGCCGTCACCGCTGTCATCGCCGGCTGGATCAGGATATCTGCCAGGCGATAACCACCAGGATCGCGGCGATGACCCACAGGGCAAGGCGGCCGCTGCGAGAATAACGCGCCTCTGCCTTGCCGATGGCATCGGCCGTCTCGCGATCGAAGCGCAGCCCATTCTGCGCCATCGTGTCGATCTCACGGGAGAGCCGCTCCGCGCGGACGGCGAGGTCCGGCGCCTGGCGCGCAAGCGACACCAGTGCGCCGAGACCCTCCCGCGCATCGTTGAGCACGCCGCGCGGACCAAGGTTCGCCGCAATCCAGTCGGAGACCACAGGTTCGGCCGTCTTCCACATGTTGAAATGCGGATCCAGCGTACGCGCCACACCTTCCACCACCACCATGGTCTTCTGCAGCAGAAGCAGCTCCGGCCGCGTCTGCATGTCGAAGAGTTCGGTCACCTCGAAGAGAAGCGTGAGAAGCCGCGCCATGGAGATGGTTTCCGCCGACTGGCCGTGGATCGGTTCGCCGATGGCGCGTAGCGCCTGGGCGAAGGCGGCGACATCGTGATGCGCGGGCACATAGCCCGCCTCGAAATGCACCTCCGCCACCCGGCGGAAGTCCCGGGTAATGAAACCGTACAGAATTTCGGCAAGGAAATGCCGTTCCTTGCGACCGATTCGCCCGGTTATACCGAAGTCCACCGCAACGATCGTACCGTCACCCTCCACGAACAGGTTTCCCGGGTGCATGTCGGCGTGAAAGAAACCGTCGCGCAGCGTATGGCGCAGGAATGATTGGATCAGCGTGCGGGCCAACGCTTCCAGATCGTGACCTGCATCGCGCAACGCCTCGATGTTCGACATCTTGGTGCCGTCCACCCATTCGAGCGTCATCACGTCACGACCGGTGCGCTGCCAGTCAACGGCGGGCACCCGGAAACCCGGATCGCCTCTGGTGTTTTCGTGCAATTCGGAGATCGCGGCCGCCTCGAGCCGCAAATCCATTTCGATCTTGGTAACCTGGGCGAGCGTTTCCGCGACCTTGACCGGTTTAAGCCGGCGCGTGGAGGGGAGCAGGCGCTCCTGCAGATGCGCCGCCAGAAAATAACTCTCCAGATCATTCTGGAACCGGCGGCGCACGCCAGGGCGTATAACCTTGACCGCAACACGTTTCAGTTCGGCGTTATCGTCGGAGACGCGCGCCTCATGAACCTGCGCAATGGAGGCCGCAGCGACCGGACCGTCGAACGCAACGAAAAGTTTTTCTACCGGTTGACCGAGCGAACTTTCAATGGCGGCGCGCGCCTGTGCGTCGGGAAATGTGTCCATCCGATCTTGCAGGCTGGCAAGATCGTGGGCCATCTCGTGTCCTACGACATCCGGACGGGTCGCCAGAAACTGTCCGAGCTTTACATAAGAAGGGCCGAGCCGGTTGACCGCCTGGGCGAGGCGCTCCGGGCGGTCGCGTCGTGCCGACCGCCGACGCGACATCAGTTTCGCGACGCGCCAGCCAAAGCGCGGCATGCCTTCCAACTGGTCGCCAGGCATGGCGGCCACCACGCCTTCGCGAACGAGAATCCAGCCCGCGCGTGCAAGCCGAAGATATGCGCCGACCGTGCTCATGAATATGCCGTCAAATCTTCCAGCCGGAGTGCAGGGCAGCGATCCCACCCGAATAATTGCGCCATGTGACGCGCGAGAAACCGGCATCGCCGATCATGGCGGCGAAGTTTTGCTGGTTCGGAAATTTACGTATCGACTCGATCAGATAGCGGTAAGGTTCGCCATCGCCCGTGACCGCCTGGCCGATGCGCGGAATGGCGTGAAACGACCAGTTTTCGTAGACCTTGTCGAGGAGCGGCATCTCGACTTCGGAGAATTCGAGACACAGAAACCGCCCGCCGGGCTTCAGGACGCGGTGGGCTTCGCTCAGTGCACGGTCGATATGCGGCACGTTGCGAATGCCGAACGCGATCGTGTATGCGTCGAAGCTGTTATCCTCGAAAGGCAGGTCCTCGGCGTTTGCCTCGACGAAAGTCAGATTGCCGGCAATGCCCTTCTTTTCGGCGCGCTCGCGCCCCACTTCGAGCATCGACCCGTTGATATCGAGCACCGTAACATCGGCGACCCTGCGCGAAGCCTCGACGACGCGGAAGGCGATGTCGCCGGTGCCGCCGGCAACGTCCAGTGCGCGGTATCCCGGCCGCTTGGAGGGGGCGAGCCAGGCAATCATGGCGTCTTTCCAGGCGCGGTGCAGCCCAGCGGACATCAGGTCGTTCATCACGTCGTAACGTTTCGCGACGCGGTGGAATACCGTATTGACCAGACCCTGCTTTTCGTTCTCGTCCACCTGACGAAAACCGTAGGCCCTCTCCATGCCGCCTTCGGCCGTGGTGCGCTGATCGGACATTGTCACCCTTTCGAAATCGCCGGGACCATAGCTCATTGCCGCCAGTGGCGCTATTGTCAAAAGCGCGATGAACAGCCGCGCCGGCGGACTGGTTAAAATGGAGCCCACATGGTCGTCAAAGCCGAGCTTCACTGCCACATCGAGGGGGCCGCGTCGCCTGAGCTCGTGCTTTCCCAGGCACGCAAATACGGTGTCGATACGTCCGATTTCCTGCGCGACGGGGCCTATTACTGGTACGATTTCACAAGTTTTCTTTTGGCCTACGACGCCGCGGCAAGCCTGTTTCGAACCGAGGACGATTATACGCTTCTGGCTGAAAACTACCTGACTGGCCTGGCCCGCGAAGGCGCGCTCTATTCGGAGATATTCATTTCGCCGGATCATGCGGAGCGGGCCGGGCTTTCCCGAATGGCGTACACGAACGCGCTGGGAGAGGGTATCGCCCGTGCACATAGCGCGACAGGCATAGAAGGGCGAATGATCGTCACCGGCATTCGCCATTTCGGCGCCGCGGCGGTGGAGGATGCGGCGCGTTTTGCGGTCGCCTACGAACATCCGCTGGTCACCGGTTTCGGAATGGCGGGCGAAGAGCGTTTCGGCAATCTACGCGACTATGCCCGCGCCTTCGACATCGCCCGCGAAGCAGGCCTCGGCATCACCGTGCATGCCGGCGAACTGGCCGGATGGGAGAGCGTCGAGGCCGCGTTGAACCATATTCGTCCCGCGCGCATCGGCCATGGCGTGCGTGCAATCGAGAACCCCGACCTGATCCGTCGGCTGGCCGAGGAGGGCGTGGTGCTGGAGGTTTGCCCGGTTTCGAACGTGGTGCTCAACGTGTTTCCGGACTTCGCCGGACACCCCTTGCAGGCGCTTCTGGAAGCGGGGTGCCGCGTGACGCTCAATGCGGACGATCCGCCGCATTTTCACACATCGCTGGCACGCGAATACGCGGTGGCGAAGGAGCATTTCGGCCTCGACGACACCGCGCTGCGGGCAATCACGAGGACGGCCATCGAAGCTGCATTCGTCGACGAGGCGACCCGTTCGACCCTCCTTCGGGCCGTCGAGCATAAAATTGTGGCTCAGTGAGCCTTACGGTATCCCGCACGGCATCCTGCCGTTAATATCCATGCCGAAACAGCCATCCGGGGAACACAAGATGCAGGGCGTGACCGTCGTCGATCATCCGCTTGTCCAGCACAAGCTCACCATCATGCGCGACAAGGAAACGTCCACAGCGGGCTTTCGGCGGCTTCTGCGCGAGATCTCGCTGTTGCTTTGCTACGAGGTGACGCGCGACCTGGAGCTTACGACAAAACGCATCGAAACGCCGCTCCAGACCATCGACTCCCCCACACTCGAGGGCAAAAAGCTGGTCTTCGCCTCCGTGCTGCGTGCCGGCAACGGACTGCTCGACGGCATGCTGGACCTGGTTCCAGCAGCGCGTGTGGCGCATGTGGGCATGTATCGCGACCACGATACGCTCGAGGCGGTGGAGTATTTCTTCAAGGCGCCGAGCGACCTGGGCGACCGTCTGGTGATCGTGGTCGACCCGATGTTGGCAACGGCCAATTCCGCCATCGCCGCCGTTGACAAGCTAAAGGAGCGCGGCGCGACCAATCTGCGTTTCCTATGCCTGCTGGCTGCGCCCGAGGGTGTTGAAAACTTCCGCAAATCGCATCCCGACGTGCCGGTTTATACTGCGTCCATCGACGAATGTCTGAACGAAAAGGGTTATATCCTGCCCGGGCTAGGCGATGCAGGCGATCGTATGTACGGCACGAAATAACCGGAGCTTAACCAAGCGAAACGGTCTCGAGGCGCCGTTAAAACATTGATTGCCGAGAAAGCGTAGGCTTCTTCCAACTGTATTCTGGAAGGCGCTTATGTTTCGCAAGATCATCATGCTTGGCGTGGTTGTCGGGGGGGCGGGAGCCGTTCCGGCCCTTTACCAGAGCGATCCGGACTTTTATCGGGGGCTGTTGCACAGCGCCTTGGAGGAACCTCTCACCGAAGAGGCAAAACGGGTCTCGGTGGCGCGCCCCTCAAGGGTTGCGATGCCCACTGACGGGAAGACCTCCGTTCTGTTGGGCAAGAAGGTCAGCATTTCCGCGGATGAGACAGGCCACTATGTGGGCCGTTTCAAACTTAACGGACGGAACATGAAGGCCATGATCGATACGGGAGCGACCTATGTGGCGATCAATGCGGATACGGCCCGGCGGATCGGTTTGAAATTGTCGCAGGGCGATTTCAAATACGAAGTCAACACAGCCAATGGCAATGTGCGTGCCGCCGCCGCTACCATCGAGAGCCTGCAGATCGGTCGCATCTACCTGGAGAATGTCGACGCCGTGGTGCTCGACGACCGGGCACTCGACAATGTGCTGATCGGGATGAGCTTCCTCAACCGTCTCGCACGCTATCAGGTGGAGAATCGCGCCCTGATTCTCGAACAGTAGCCATAACGGTAGCAATTACGACAATCAGGCTTCCGCTGTAACGCGACGCAGGATCGTTTTCTTTGCGCGCGGCTTCGCGTCCACGACATCATAGGCAGCGCGCACAGTCAGGATCGCGCGTTCGGCGGCGTCTTTCGACGACGCGTGCACCATGCAGATCGGCTCGCCGCGTTTCGTTTCAGCGCCGACTGGCAGAAGATCCGTCAGCCCGACGGAATGATCGATCGCATCTTCGGGCGTGCGCCGTCCGCCGCCCAACTCGATAACGCCAACGCCCACAGCGCGTGAATCGATCGCGCCGACAAATCCGTCTTCTTCGGCAAGCACCGGCACAACCACCTTCGCCCTCGGCAGATGCGTTTCCAGATTTTCGATAAAATCGGCGGGCCCGCCAAGTGCCGACCCCATTTTGCCGAAGGTTTCGGCGGCATGTCCGCTTTCGAGCGCTTCGTGCGCCCAGTCGAAGGCGTCGCGCGTGGTCGCGGCGACGCCCGAAGCCAGAAGCATTTCACCGGCGAGCGCCAACGTCACGTCCTCAAGCCGGCGGTCACGCTTCCTGCCGGTTAGAAAATCGACCGCGTTCGCGACTTCGACCGCATTGCCGGCGGCGGACGCAAGCGGCTGGTTCATATCGGTCACCAGTGCCGTGGCCGGCAGCCCGGCCTCGCCCGCCACGCGCACCAGATTGTCGGCCAGCTTGCGCGCCGCCCGAGCGTCGTCCATGAAGGCGCCATTGCCGGATTTTACGTCGAGCACCAGCGAGGACAGACCGGCGGCGAGCTTCTTCGACAGGATCGACGCGGTGATGAGCGGAATCGATTCCACCGTGCCGGTCACATCGCGCACAGCGTAGAAGCGCTTATCGGCGGGCGCGAGGTCGGCGGTTTGGCCGATGATGGCGCAGCCCACCTCACGCACGGTTTCGGCGAACAGTTTTTCGTCCGGCTGGCTTGTGTAGCCTGGAATGGAATCCATCTTGTCGAGCGTGCCGCCGGTATGCCCGAGACCCCTGCCCGAAATCATCGGGACGAAGGCGCCGCAGGCGGCGACAATGGGAGCGAGCATGAGCGAAACATTGTCCCCCACGCCACCGGTGGAGTGCTTGTCGGTGACCGGGCCAGGCAGGTTCGACCAGTCGAGCACGGTGCCCGAATCGCGCATGGCGAGCGTCAGCGCCGCGCCCTCCTCCGCAGTCATGCCGTTCAGGAAGATCGCCATGGCAAGTGCCGCGATCTGGCCCTCGCTCCATGTGCCGTGCGTGAGCCCGTTGGCGAAATCGGCAATTTCCTCGACGGTCAGTGCCCGGCGATCACGCTTCCTGCGGATGATCTCTTGCGGCAGCATCATGCGCCTCAACCGGCCGGCAATCCGTCGGCACAAAGCTGGCCGAGAACCCTCGCAAGGCGTTGGCCACCTATGGGCGCCATGTCCTTGGTCTCCTGATGCGAGAGTTCACCGGCGCTCATGCCGGCGCCCAGATTGGTAATGACGGAACACGCCGCAACCCGGAGGCCGAAATAGCGGGCGAAGATTACTTCGGGCACGGTCGACATGCCGACCGCATCCGCGCCTAGCGTACGCGCCATGCGAATTTCCGCCGGGGTTTCGAAAGTGGGGCCCGAGAACCACATATAGACACCCTTATGCAATGTTGTGCCGCTTTTTTGAGCGGCGTTCTCCAGCCCCGCGCGCAGGCCTGCATCATAGGCCTCGCTCATGCCGACAAAGCGGCGGTCGCTGCCCTCCCCGATAAGCGGATTTGTGCCGGAGAAATTGATGTGGTCCTCGATGAGCATGACCGAACCGGGTGGCATGTCCTCGCGCAGGGAGCCCGCCGCATTGGTGAGGATCAACTGGGTTATGCCGATTCCCCATAAGGTTTCGATCGCGGGGCGCATGGCCGCCGGATCGCCATGCTCGTAGTAATGGGCCCGGCCGGCCAGCATGAGCACCGGGGTGCCGGAAAGCTTGCCGGCGACGATTTCGCCCGCATGACCGGTCACAGCGCTTTGCGGAAAGCCAGGTAACGCCGAATAGGGGATACGCACGGGATCCTCGACATCCCTTACCAGTCCTCCGAGACCCGAACCCAGCACCAATGCGAGCTGCGGGGCAAGGCCGTTGAGTCTCTCGGCAAGAAGATCGACCGCTTCCTTCATTTGCCCTCCTCGAAGCTGAAACCGCTTGGAAACACCGCTGAAAAGGGCACCGTTTCCAGAACGCCGCCGGTGTCGCACAAATGCAAACGGGCATCGTCTGTGACGAATTCCGCCAACCGTTGCCGGCAGCCGCCGCAGGGCATGATCTTCGACATTCTCTCCGCCACCACCGCAATTTCCGTCACGCGGCCGCCGCCGGCCATGACGAGATGGCCGAGCGCGGTGGTTTCGGCGCACCAGCCTTCCGGATAGGAGGCGTTCTCGATGTTGCAGCCTGCGTGGATCGCACCGGCCTCGGTCTTCACCGCGGCGCCGACGGGAAAACGCGAATAAGGGGCGTAGGCATTTTTCATCGCTGCGCTGGCGGCGGCAAACAGGTCTTCGGCACTCATCACCGCTCCTTCACGTAAGGCACGCCACCGGCGCGCGGTGGCACTGCCTTGCCGATGAAGCCGGCCAGAAGCACCACGGTGAGAATATAGGGCAGGGCCTGCATGAACTGCACCGGCACCTGGCCGATGAGCGGCAGCGGTGTGCCCTGGATGCGGATGGCGAAAGCATCGAGGAAGCCGAACAGAAGGCAGGCGAACATGACCGGGACGGGCCGCCATTTGGCGAAGATGAGCGCTGCCAGCGCGATGAAGCCGCGCCCCGCCGTCATGTCCTTCACGAAGCCGGCGTTTTGCGCCAGCGACAGATAGGTGCCGGCCATGCCGGTGAGGACGCCGGTGCAGATGACGGCGCGGTACCGCAGCCAGGAGACGGAAATGCCCGCCGTATCGACCGCGGCCGGGTTCTCGCCCACGGCGCGCAGCCGAAGGCCGAAGCGCGTGCGGAACAGCACCCACCAGGTGAAGGGCACCAGGAGGAAAGCCGCATAGGTCAACAGCGAGTGCCCGGAAATCAGCTCGGAATAAACCTCGCCGAGGATCGGCACATCGCGAACGGCTTCGGCGAAGGGTAGGTCGATCGAGCTGAAACGCGCTTCACCCGGCAGGGAGGGTGTGCGACCGCCCTGCCGGAACCAGGCCTGGCCGAGAATGATCGTGGAGCCGGCGGCGATGAAATTGATGGCCACGCCGGAGACGATCTGGTTGCCGCGATGGGTGATGGAGGCGAAGCCATGCACCAGCGCCAGAAAGATGGAGATAAGCATCGCCGCGCCGAGCCCGGCCCAGGCGGACCCGGTGACCGCCGCCGCCGCGCCGGCCGCGAACGCGCCGGCCAGCATTTTGCCTTCAAGGCCGATGTCGAAAACACCCGAGCGCTCCGAATAAAGGCCGGCGAGCGCGGCCAGGAGCAACGGGATGGAAAGCCGCACGGTGGAATCGAGGACGAGGATCAGGGAATGAAAGAAATCCATCTCAGCCACCCTCCCCCTGCTGCGCCTCAACGCCTGCCGAGCGCGGACTGAGGCTGGCGAAAAGCGCCTGTATCGAGGGGCGGAACATATGCTCCAGCGCACCGGCGAACAGGATAACGAGGCCCTGGATGATGACGATCATATCGCGCGAGATGTTGGGCATCTCGAAGGCAAGCTCGGCACCGCCCTGATAGAGCATGCCGAACAGGATCGCCGCCGGCACGATGCCGGCCGGATGCGACCGGCCCATCAGCGCCACGGCGATGCCGACGAAACCGGCACCCGTCACGAAATCGATCTGCAGGCGATTCTGGTCGCCCATGACCGGGTTGAGCGCCATCATGCCGGCGAGCGCGCCGGAAACCAGCATGGCGACGATGATGATCTTCGTTTCGCTGACGCCGGCATAGCGCGCCGCCTTGGGGCTGAAGCCGCGCATGCGGATCTCGTAGCCGAGCCGCGTACGCCAGATGAGAACCCAGACGAGAAAGGCGGCTAAAAGCGCCAGCAGGAAGGACAGGTTGAAGGGCGCGGAGCGGATGGAAAAGCCCATTGCCTCCAGCACCCAGTTGAGCTTGGGCAATTGGCCGCCCTCGAGGAAGTTGCGCGTTTGCGGAGCCTGCGCGCCGGCCGGCTTCAACACATTCACCAGGAGATAGACCATCAGGCTTGCGGCAATGAAGTTGAACATGATGGTGGTGATGACGATGTGCGAGCCGCGCTTGGCCTGAAAGTAGGCCGGGATGAAGGCCCAGGCCGCGCCGAACAGGGCGGCGCCGACGATGGCCAGCGGAAACACAAGCCACCAGGGCAGAATGCTGTCGAAGGCGAGACAGACGAGCCCAACGCCGAGCCCACCGACATAGGCCTGCCCCTCGCCGCCGATGTTGAACAGGCTGCAATGGAAGGCGACGGCCACGGCGAGGCCGGTGAAGATGAAGCTCGTCGCGTAATAGAGCGTGTAGGCGATGTTCTGGCCGCGCCCAAGCGCGCCGTCCACCAGAATCACGGCGGCGCGGAACGGGTTTTCGCCAACCAGCATTACCACCAGACCGGCCACCAGAAAGGCGACCGCGAGATTGACCAGCGGGATGAGACCGTAATCGGCCCAGGCGGGCAGTTTCGCATAGGGCGTGCTCATTCCGCCGCCTCCTTCTCCTCGACGCCGGCCATGAGCAGGCCAAGTTCGCTTTCGCTGGCATCCGGTCCGCGCTCGCCGACCAAGCGGCCGGCGAACATGACCAGGATGCGGTCGGAGAGCGAGCGGATCTCATCGAGCTCCACCGAGACCAGAAGCACGGCCTTGCCCTGGTCGCGCATGTCGATCAGCCGTTTGTGGATGAACTCGATGGCGCCGACATCCACGCCGCGCGTCGGCTGGCCGACGATCAGCACCTTGGGGTCCTGCTCCATTTCGCGCGCCAGCACGATCTTCTGCTGGTTGCCGCCAGAGAAATTGGCCGTCCTCAGCCGGGAGTCCGGCGGGCGGATGTCGTATTTCTCGATCTTCTCGCGCGCATCGGCGCGGATCGCCTCGATGTTGAGGAACGGGCCGTTCAGATATTTGGCCTGCCGGTGGTAGCCGAGCATGGCGTTTTCGTTCTCTTCGAAGGGAAGAACGAGGCCGACATGGTGCCGGTCTTCCGGCACATGGGCCATGCCACGCTCGCGCAGATCGGCAGGGTCCGCGGCGCCCGTAAGGTCCACCGGCTCGCCGTCCAGCGTCACCGTACCCGAAACAGCCTTGCGCACGCCGGTTATGGCATCGAGAAGCTGCGACTGGCCGTTGCCGGCAACACCGGCGATGCCGACGATCTCGCCCGCGCGCACCTCAAAGGACATGTTGTCCACCATGGTGACGCCGCGTGAATCCTTGACCGTGAGCCCCTCCACCGCGAGCAGCACGTCGCCGGGTGTCGCCTCCCCCTTTTCCACCTGCAGGAGCACGCGCCGGCCGACCATGAGCTCGGCCAGTTCCTCGACGCTGGTTTCGGCCGTCTCGCGGGTGGCCACCATCGCGCCCTGGCGCATGACCGAGACATTGTCGGTGATGGCCATGATCTCGCGCAGCTTGTGGGTGATGAGGATGATCGTTTTTCCCTCGTCCTTGAGCTGTTCGAGGATACGGAACAGGTGGTCCGCCTCGGCCGGTGTCAGAACGCCGGTCGGCTCGTCGAGGATGAGGATGTCGGCGCCGCGATAGAGCGCCTTGAGGATTTCCACCCGCTGCTGCAGGCCAACGGGCAGGTCTTCGATGACGGCGTCGGGATCCACTTCCAGGCCGTAATCGCGTTCCAGCCGCTCAAGCTCCGAGCGTGCCTTGGCGATGGACGTCTTGAGCAGCGCTTCGCCCTCGGCGCCGAGGATTACGTTTTCCAGCACGGTGAAATTCTGCACCAGCATGAAGTGCTGGTGCACCATGCCGATGCCAAGCGCGATGGCGTCGCTCGGCGTATCGATGGTGACGGTCTTGCCCGCCACGTCGATGCGCCCGCGGTCGGCCTGATAGAAGCCATAGAGGATCGACATGAGTGTCGATTTCCCGGCCCCGTTTTCACCGATAATGCCGTGGATCGTCCCGGCCTCGATCTTCAAGTCGATGTTGCGGTTTGCATGAACCGCGCCAAAGCTCTTGCTGATGCCTTTGAGCTCGATTGCCGTTTCAGCCATCGGCGGCCCGCTTCCCCGTTTTTATCGTTTGGTCAAACGCAGTATCACGGCGCCCCGCCGCCTGCCAACCACGCGCCGGGCGAGCATGGGGAAAAGCGCCTTCGGGCACTCTCGACAAATCAGGGCTCGCTTGTCAATTTCCGCAGGCGAGAATGCATCGAAACCGCAGAAAGAAGCGCGCCATGAGCGAAGACCGCATCACGAAGCTGGAAATCCTGGCCGCCGAGCAGGAAAAGACCATCGAGGAGCTTTCCGCCGAGCTGACGCGCCAGTGGCGTGAGACGGAAGCGCTGAAGAAGAAGCTCGAACGGCTTTCGGAGCGGTTTCTGGAGCTGGAAGAGCAGACGGCAGGCGATGTGCCGGTGACGAAGCCGCCGCATTGGTGAGGCGTGGGGGGGGGCTGAATACAATCTGCTTCGCGGGCCATCGTGCCCGCTTTCGATCTCATCGCGCCCACTCAAACCTTATAGCAGCGAACGTCTGCTGTGAGCCCAGTGCAGAAGTTCACTTCATTACCGCATGCGATCCCGCAACAGGTTCATAAGCTCTCCGTCGCGTGGAAGGTTTGCGCCCTTTCCTTCTTCGGTCAGCCAGTAGAACTGGCCCGGTGCCACGCTGGTGGAAAGTTCGTAATCCATGCCCTCCCATTCATCCTCGCGGAAAGAGTAAAAGGCCCAATGACCTCCGCGTTCCTCGATCGCGTCCATCACATCGGTGAGGTACTTGCCACAATCGGCCCAATGCCGCATGCAGCCGAACTCGGCGGCGACAACACGTGTAGGCGGTAGCCCTTGTTTCTCTGCCCAGTTGAAGGCAGCGCCGATATGGGAGGCAACAGTCTGCCGGTTCCAGCTCTCCTCGCCACCGGCATATTCTGTAACTACCCCCGGATAGCGGAGAGGCACATCGCGTTTCATGTTTGGTGCGCTGGTAGCGGCATAAGGTTCGTACATGTGGAAGGCATAGAGCACCCGGTCGTCCGACAGCGCCCGTGGCCACGCCGCCAGCGAACGCGGATTGGCGAACCAGCCGCCATCCACCATGACTGGCGTCAGCAAATCTACTTCGCGAATTCGGGCAATGACCTTGTCATAGAAGGCTGTCAGGTCGCGAGTGCCCCCGGCCTGTGCATTCTGCCAATCGTGCAACGTCTGGTCGGAACCGTTCTCCACACCGCCTGCCATCTTTTCCGGGGCGGGTTCGTTCAGGATATTGTAGGCCGCGACTGCCGGGTGATCTTTCAACGCTGTTGCGAGATCGGCCCAGAACTGCGCCGCCTGGTCCTGATAGGTCGAGTCCTTCCACAGCCGGTCGTCGAACTCGCCGCCATTCTGCTGCGACCAGCGACTACCCGGCAGGGTGAGCGGGGCAATGACCACCTTCAGGCCGACCGCATGGGCGGCGTCAAGTTCGGCGTGTAGCACTGCGAGATCTTCGGGGATGAGGCCGTCATAGTCGTCCGCATCCCCGATCAGGAAATCGCGTTCCTGGCCTTCCCACTTGCTGAAGGTCAGCCGCACCCAGGCTGCGCCGGTATCCGCCAATGCCCGAAAGTATGCTTCATCTTTGGGCGCTGCATTGAAGACATTGCCGCCCTTTGCAGGGCTGTCCCAGAAGGACATCAGGTCGGCGGCGGTAGCGGGGTGCACGAACGCGGTAAAGACGGCGGCAGAGCGGAGAAATGTCTTGAAGGACACGAAGGCCTCATCGATGATGATTTGTCGGGGCAGTATCATCGTGCACCGAGAATGGCAATCTGGTCGCAACGGCCAGCGATCTGGCAAGCGGTGGTCCGCTTCGTCCGCATAGCTGCCAGATGTTTGCTATCATCCGGTTGACCGGTTTTCATCCCTAATCAGACATATTGTCTGACACAGCAAACGGTAGCCGCTAGAATCGTCAACGGTGAAACCGCCTGCTGATCTAAGGCCGCGCCCCCCATCAAAAAAACCCCACCGGATCGCTCCGGCGGGGTTTTTCATTTTCGTCCGATAAAGCCTTGAGGCTTATTCGTCGTCGCCGCCCTTGTTCTTGAGGGCTGCGCCGAGGATGTCGCCGAGGGAGGCGCCGGAGTCGGTGGAACCGAACTGTGCGACGGCTTCCTTCTCTTCGGCGATCTCCAGAGCCTTGATCGAGACGCTGATGCGGCGGGTCTTCTTGTCGAAGACGGTGACGCGGGCGTCCACCTTCTGGCCGACGGAGAAGCGCTCGGGGCGCTGCTCGGCACGGTCACGCGACAGGTCGGAGCGCTTGATGAAGCTTTCGACATCGTGATCGACCAGGCGAACCTCGAGGCCGCCGTCTTTCACGCCGGTCACTTCACAGGTCACCACAGCGCCCTTGCGCAGCTCGCCGGAAGCGGCGGCTTCGCCAATGGCGTCATGACCAAGCTGCTTGATGCCGAGCGAGATGCGCTCTTTCTCGACGTCCACGTCGAGAACCTGCGCCTTCACCATGTCGCCACGGTTGTACTCCTCGATCACCTGCTCGCCCGGACGGTTCCAGTCGAGATCGGACAGGTGAACCATGCCGTCCACATCGCCATCGAGACCGATGAACAGGCCGAACTCGGTCTTGTTCTTGACCTCGCCCTCGACAACGGAGCCGACGGTGTGGTTGCGGGCGAATGCCTCCCACGGGTTCTCCAGCGTCTGCTTGAGGCCCAGCGAGATGCGGCGCTTGACCGGATCCACTTCCAGCACCACCACTTCGACTTCCTGCGTGGTGGAGAGGATCTTGCCCGGATGAACGTTCTTCTTCGTCCAGGACATTTCCGAAACGTGGATCAGGCCTTCGATGCCCGGCTCCAGCTCCACAAACGCACCGTAGTCGGTGATGTTGGTGACGCGGCCCAGAACCTTCTTGCCAAGCGGGTACTTGCCGCCGATGCCGTCCCACGGATCGGCCTCGAGCTGCTTCATGCCCAGCGAGATGCGGTGGGTTTCCTGGTTGATGCGGATGATCTGCACCTTGACCGTCTGACCGATGTTGAGGATCTCGGTCGGATGGTTGACGCGGCGCCATGCCATGTCGGTGACGTGCAGCAGGCCGTCGATGCCGCCCAGGTCCACGAACGCACCGTAATCGGTGATGTTCTTGACCACGCCTTCGACCACCTGACCCTCTTCGAGGTTCTGGACGATCTCGGAGCGCTGCTCGGCGCGGCTCTCTTCGAGAACCGTGCGGCGGGACACGACGATGTTGCCGCGGCGCTTGTCCATCTTGAGGATTTCAAAGGGCTGCGGGGTGTGCATGAGCGGGGTGACGTCGCGGATCGGACGGATGTCGACCTGCGAACGCGGCAGGAAGGCCACGGCGCCGTCCAGATCGACGGTGAAGCCGCCTTTGACCTGGTTGAAGATGAAGCCCTCGACGCGCTCGCCGGCGTTGAACTTCGCTTCCAGCTTGACCCAGCTTTCCTCGCGGCGTGCCTTTTCGCGGCTCAGCATGGCTTCGCCAAGCGCGTTTTCGATGCGCTCGACATAGACTTCGACTTCGTCGCCGACCTTGAGGTCCGATTCCTTGCCCTTCGCGCCGAATTCCTTCAGGGGCACGCGGCCCTCGACCTTGAGGCCGACATCGACGATCGCCATGTCTTTTTCGATGGCGGTCACGAGACCCTTTACGACGGCGCCTTCGGCGGCGTCGCGTTCGGTGAAGGATTCTTCGAGAAGGCTCGCGAAATCATCGCGAGACGGATTGAGTTCTGACATTGATGCTCCTGAAAAGCCCCTTCAGTTTCAGTCGGGGCAAAGCGCCGGTGGTTCGTGTTGCATTTGTCGGCCACGCATCCGAGCGGATCGCTCTGGTGCCGCCAGAGGCGGCGGATCCGGCGCAAAGAACGCGCGGCAAACGGTTTTTCAGTCTCCGTTCCCGGCCGCCATTCTGGCATCCACCAGTTTGCAGGCAGCCTGAAACGCCGTCTCTATATCCATTTCGCTCGTATCGAGCAAGTGCGCATCGTCTGCCGGCCTTAACGGACTGTCTGCCCGACCCATGTCGCGGGCGTCGCGTCGCTCGATATCGGCAAGGATTTCGGCGTAGTCGGCGCTGCCGCCGCCGGCCTCGATCTCGCGCCAGCGGCGGGTGGCGCGTACCTCGGGGCTGGCGATGACGTAGAGCTTCACATCGGCGTGAGGGCACACGACCGTGCCGATGTCGCGCCCGTCGAGCACGGCGCCGGGTGGCGTTGCCGCGAAGGCGCGCTGCTTGTCGACGAGGGCGGGGCGCACCGCCGGCATGACCGCCACCTTGGAAGCCGCTTCGCCGACGCCATGCTCGGAAAGCACCGTCCGGTCGAGTGCACCGAGATCGAGTGCGCGGGCGGCGCGTTCGGCGATAACTTCGTCGTCCAGCGGTTGGCCGGTATCGACGAGCGCCTTGGCGACGCCGCGATAGGTGAGGCCGGTGTCGAGATGGCGCAGCCCGTATTGCGCGGCAAGCCGGCGTGCGAGCGTGCCCTTGCCGGAGGCGGCCGGTCCGTCGATGGCGATCAGCAAATCGTGCTCCCGTTGTGTGGTTCCGTCTGCCGGCATCGGCGTCAGCGCGACATCACGAGCCTGAGCCCGAAGGCGATCAGTGCCAGCCCTACCACGCCGTCGAACACCGGTCGAATGCGGATAAAGCCGCGCCGCACCATGGGCAAGCGGAAAAAGATCGACACCGCGCCCCACCACAGCGTGGAAACCAACACCGCGGTCGCCACGGCACCGGCGAAAAGACCGGCCGTACTCCCGGGCGGAATCATCACGCCGAACAGGCTTGCATAATAGGCGATCACCTTGGGATTGGAGATGTTGGTGACGAACCCGGCGCGCAGGGCGGCCATCGGCGTCACCTGCGGGACGGCGTCCTCTTTCAGGTTCATGCGCCCGCGCGAGCGCCACACCGAACGCAGCATCCTGAAGCCGAACCATGCCAAATAAGCACCGCCGGCGATACGGATCGCCATCGGCAGCCACGGAACGGCGTTGATGAGTGTACCCAGCCCCGCCGCCGCGAAGCTCGACCAGACGAACGTCGCCGCAACAACGCCGAGGACGGCCGAAGGTCCGCAGCGCGGATCGTCCGCATTCGCGTGCCCAGCCACCACGAACAGCGTCGGGCCGGGGCTGGAGATGGCGAAGAAATGGATAAGCGCGATGCCAAGGAGGATATGCAGGTAATCCATGATCCGTTCCCCTCGTTCTTTTTTGTGGGTAGCGGATCATATTCTGCGGCGTGCAACCGCGCGACGCTCGCCGTGCGGTTGCTGACAAACCCTGACGCGCCTAAACGGAACGGGTGATGCCGCCGTCGATGCGGATGTTCTGGCCGGTGACGTAGCCCGACTTCTCGTCCGCCAGGAAGGCGATGAGCTCGGCGACCTCGCCTACCGTGCCGTACCGGCCCATGGGAATGCGCACGCGGCGGTCTTCCTTCTCTGGCAGCGAGTCGATGAAGCCCGGCAAAACGTTGTTCATACGCAGATTGTCGGTCGCGTATTTGTCGCAGAAGAGCTTGGTGAAGGCGGCAAGCCCGGCGCGGAATACGCCGGAAGTGGGAAATGTCGCTTCCGGCTCGAACGTGGCGTAGGTGGAGATGTTGACGATCGAGCCCGACTTCTGCGCCTGCATGATCGGCGTGACGAGCCGCGTCGCGCGCACCACGTTGAGCAGATAGAAATCCATGCCCGTGTGCCAGTCCTCGTCGGAGATGTCGAGCACGTCGCCCTTCGGCCCGTGCCCGGCGCCGTTCACCAGCGCATCGATGCGGCCGAAGCGCTCCATCGTAGCCTCCGTGAAGCGCTTGAGGTCGTCGGTCGACAGGTTGGAACCGGTGAAGCCGAGCCCGCCGAGCTCCTTGCCCAGCGCCTCGCCTTTGCCGGAAGACGACATCACGGCAAGCTGGTAGCCGTTTTCGGCCAGTTTGCGTGCGGCTGCGGCGCCCATGCCGCTGCCGCCGCCGACGATCATGGCAACCCTGTTCGTGCTCATCGTGTTTTCCTCCGTGCGGATCCGATTGTCAGTCCAGTTGTGCGCCGAGTCGCGTCATGAGCGCGGTAAAATCGGGGAAGCTGGTGGCGATCATGGCCCGGTCGTCGATGGTGACGGGCTTTTCCGTGGCCAGCCCCATGACGAGGAAGCTCATGGCGATGCGGTGGTCGAGATGGGTTGCGACCTTGCCACCGCCGAGCCCTCTGCCGTCGGGGCGGCCGGAGACCCTGAGCGTGGATTCGCCTTCCTCGCAGGCGACGCCATTGGCCTTGAGCCCGTCGGCAACGGCCGAAAGCCGGTCGGATTCCTTCACCCGGAGTTCTTCCAGCCCCTGCATCAGCGTGTCGCCGTCGGCAAAGCTCGCGGCCACGGCGAGCACGGGATATTCGTCGATCATTGACGGGGCGCGGTCGGCGGGTACGGTGACGCCTTTCAATTCCGAGCCACGCACGCGCAGGTCCGCAACATCTTCACCACCCTCGTTGCGGCGGTCGAGAATTTCGATGTCGGCACCCATCTCGATGAGGGTGGTGAGGAGCCCGGTCCGGGTCGGGTTCATGAGCATGTTCTCGATGACGACCTCCGAGCCCGGCACGATCAGCGCTGCAACCAGCGGGAAAGCGGCTGAGGAGGGGTCGCCCGGCACGGCGATGGTCTGGCCGGTCAGTTTGGGCTGGCCTTCGATTTGGATGTGGCGCACGCCGTCCGCATCCGACTTCACATCGAGCGATGCACCGAAGCCGGTGAGCATTTTTTCGGTGTGGTCGCGGGTGGCGACGGGCTCGATCACCGTGGTCACACCCGGCGTGTTGAGCGCGGCGAGAAGCACCGCCGATTTCACCTGCGCGGAGGGCATCGGCACCCGGTAGGAGATCGGCGCCGCATGTTTGGGACCGCGCAGCGTGATCGGCAAACGGTCGCCGGGCTCGGCGGAAACCACCTGTAAGCCCATTTCCTTCAACGGATCGAGCACACGGCCCATCGGACGCTTGGAGAGCGAGGCGTCGCCGATGAAATGCGTCGTCATGTCGTAGGAGCCGACGAGGCCCATGGTCAGGCGTACGCCGGTGCCGGCATTGCCGAAATCGAGCGGGGCTTCGGGCTCCAGAAGACAGCCATTGCCAGTGCCATTGACGATCCAAGTATCGCCGTCCTTGCGCACAAGAGCCCCCATCGCCTGCATGGCCCGGCCGGTCGCAAGGATGTCCTCGCCCTCCA
>ENA-ORCW01000412-ORCW01000412.1-marine-metagenome-genome-assembly--contig:-NODE-412-length-28694-cov-2.722053_pt1 | contig 28694 bp, 13 predicted proteins | sample MGYA00237784_ERZ508517 | MGnify/ENA primary metagenome ERZ508517 (study PRJEB26187, sample SAMN06268979) | marine metagenome | isolation source: Tt ae E1 feedstock associated aerobic enrichment on... | reverse complement strand
CCGGTTCAGGGTGACCAGGTGCTGCGTGTCGCCGGCATAGGAACCGGGTTCCCCTTCCGGCAGGCCCATCAGGAAGGTACCGGCCGGGACCGGGACAAAGCCCGGAATATCCACCTTTGGCAGGCCCACATCGACCCTCAGGAAGACCTTGTCCGGACCGGGGTCGACCTCCCGCTCGATGACTTCCGCCACCTCCCATTCGTCCAGGTCGTCCGAGACCTCTATGGCGAAGTTGAGCAGCAAGGGGCCGTCTTCCCGTTTCAGCATCAGTTCCCCCACATGCATGAACATAATTTCGCTTTCCGAGTAGAGTCCGTAGGGGTGGGGGTCGCTCAGCACGGACTCGATCCCCTCGGTGATCCACGGTTGCGGATCCACTCCGAAGCGTATTGGATCGGCAACTACCAGATTCACCACGCCTGAGTAGTCGGTAGCTGGATCCAGTCCATTGGCCACCGCCTCGCCATCCAGGATGCCGTCGCCGTTGGTGTCCGGCAGCTCCGGATCCGTGCCGTAGATGATAACCTCGTCATAATTGGTCAGCCCGTCCCCGTCATCGTCGTTCGTGTCGGGGATGAAATTGGCGGTTATCCACAAATCGCCATTAGCGGATATTGTCGCGGGATTTGCATTTCCGGCATAGTCTCCACCCCAGTTGGAAAACAGGTAGCCGGGATCTGGCGCAGCCATGATTTCGAAGAGGTCCCATAGGCTGTACAGGCCCTCTCCGGATTGCGTTACCTGTCCAGTGCCCTCTGGTCGGGCTGAGGTGTTGACGGTCACCTCTACGGGTGGGAAATCACCTCCGTATTCAATGGGACCCAGATCCACGAAGTCGTTCTGGATTCTCGGGTTGCCGTTCAGGTCCCGGGGCAGGGACTCGGAGGTGTCGCTGTCTCCGTCGAGATCGAACGTGTCAGGTGGCAGCAGGGAGTTCACACCGGTGTCTATTGCGCTCGATACCAGGTAGATCCCGGGATCGCCGAAATCAACTGTTCCTGTTCCGGTGATTGCCGCCATGCCTCCCTCGATCAAGTTGGCCGCACGTGGCGATGATGCTGCGGTGTCCAGACGGTTGGATATGCTGGCCGTATCGGAAATGGAATAAAGGGCGATACCGTCATGATTGGAGATCACGGAGTTGATTATGTAGCTATCCCCCTGATACAGGATTGAGTCACCGGAATCCGAAACGTTGCCGGTGAAGCTGGAATTCATGATGGTCACAGTCCCCGCTATGGCCCCGCCATGACCGGCTTCTTCTCCCGCTCCAAGGCCATTGGGATTCTCAGCATATGCATACCACCAATCGCTGGTCGGTGTGATTGCCTCGTTGTGTGCAAAGTGTGAATTGACTACCTGGCAATCACCAAAAACAGCACCCCCGGTGCCGGCGGGAGCAGTGTTATATTCGAAGACACAATTCATGAAGGAACCGCCGCCTGAAGCAGCTCCTCCTCTTCGATAAGATACATTAAGGTTGAAAATGCAATCGACGGCACTCGTCATCCCGAGGACACCTCCGCCGGATCCATCTCCCTCAAAGTTGGCGGCAAAATTGTCGCTGATCAAGCAGCTCCTCAAGGAAGCATCTCCACAAACAGCCCCACCGCCCGCCAGGGAAAAGTTACGATAGAAAGTGGAGTTTGCAGCAGTAACATTGCCAGCAATACCTCCGCCATAGCCGTCGCATAAGTTACCCTCAATACTGCATTCATCCAGTGAGGCTCCGCCTAAAATGGCACCGCCCAGGAAGGCCTCATTGTAACTGACCTGACAACCGGTCAGGTCGGCAAATCCGTAAATAGCCCCGCCGCAATACCCTGCGCTGTTATCGGACAGGGTGCAGTTGGACATCAGGGAATCTTCGGATTCAATTGCTCCGCCATTCATCGATTGGTTCCCGTAAAACTGGCATTGGTCAGCTGTCAAAAGCCCCGATATGGCACCACCGTACGAGTCATAGTCCATCGCTGTGGAATTTTGCAGGAAGTCGCACTCCTGTAATTCACAATCTCCAAAGATGGCACCTCCCGACCCGCCGGCGTAATTGCCATTGAAGGTGGAATTCAGAGCATCGACCTCCCCGTAAATCGCGCCTCCATTCAGGAGCGCTGAATTGTTCTCCAACCTGCAGTGATCAAGAAACAGGATAAAGTTCTCCGAGAACACGCCTCCACCATTTCCATGTACTTCGTGTTCCAGGTTCGCGTTCCCGTGCGACACGGTGAGTCCGTCCAAGGCGGCGTTTCCCTCAGACCGGAGCACATGCAGGGACCAGTCTGCCTGGTCGGGGGAGATGGCCCCGCTGAGGATGGTTTTATTGGTGGAGAGATCGCGTTCCTCAAGGCTGGTTTCGGTGCCGGCGAATCCGCCGGCCAGGGTGACGCCATCCCGAAGGATAAAGGAGGCATAGCGGTTACCAGGCGTGACTGATACCCCGTCGTCCGGCTGATAGGTGCCGGCGGCGATCCAGACTTCGTCGCCCCGGCCGCCGACGGTCTGGTCCAGGGCGTCCTGGAGGGTGTTGCAAGCGGTTCCCCAAGTGGAACCATCGCCACCCGGGGCGGCGAGCTTATCCACGTAGAACCGGTTGGCGTTGAGGGAAACAGCAAGACACAGGCCCAAGGCCGCAACTGCAAGTTTCATGGTGGTAGGGTAAACGCAAATCGCGTGCGGTTTTAGAGCGGAATTGAACCTTTCTTAATAAGGTTTCAGATGGCCTCTGTCAATAGCTTGCTCCTGTGTTCGGCCTGATTAAGTCAGGAGCAAGTCTATCCCGGAAAATTGCCGGTGCCTTAGCGGCTGATGGCAGCCCGGAAGCCCCCGTAGGACCCGGAATTGGCGGGTGGGTTGGGGAAGCGGGAGGAGGACTGGCAGTTCTCGGCATTGTTGTTGTAGCTGCCTCCCCGCATGAGCCGGTCGGTGCCGGTATCCGGGCCGAGGGGATCAATCGTCGGGCTGGGAGTGAAGTCCTCGTGCCGGTCCCAGACCCATTCCCAGACATTGCCGTGGGTGTCCGAAAGGCCGATCAGGTTGGGGACCTTTTCCCCCACCGGGTGGGTGTTGTTACCGCTGTTGCCGCCGTACCAGCCGGCGGCGTCGAGGTTTTCGCAAAAACGAAACTGCGTGGCCGTGATCGGTCCCGTGTAGAAGGAGGTGGTGGTCCCGGCCCGGCAGGCGTACTCCCACTCGGCCTCCGTCGGCAGGCGGTAGCCGTCCGCCTCCCAGTCGACCCAGGCGTTCTGGAAGTCGGCTGTCCCGTCCCGGTAGACCGCGCTGTGCGCGACATCGATGTAGTAGGCCGGCTGGCGGCCCTCCATTTCGCTCCTGGCATTGCACCAGGCCAGGGCCGCGTACCAGCTGACGTGGGTCACCGGGTGCTGCGGGGTTGATGCGGCGATATTGGCCCCCATCACGCCGGTCGGCAGGGCGTAGCCGAGTCCGCTGTTCTCCGGCAGGAGGGTCCAGTCGCGGACTTCCTGCCATTCCGCGTAGGTGACTTCCGTCTGCTTGATGTAGAAGGGCCGGTTCAGGGTGACCAGGTGCTGCGTGTCGCCGGCATAGGAACCGGGTTCCCCTTCCGGCAGGCCCATCAGGAAGGAACCGGCCGGGACCGGGACGAAGCCCGGGTTGGCCACCTTCGGAGGACCTATGTTTAAGCGCACGAAGAGATTATCCGGACCGGGGTCGACCTCCCGTTCGATGAGCTCGGCCACTTCCCAATAGTTGAGATCGTCCGAGACCTCGATGGCGAAGTTGAGCAGCAAGGGCCCGTCTTCCCATTTGAGGGTCAGTCCCCCCACATTCATGTACATGATGTCCATCTCGGAGTAGAGCTTATAGGTGTCGGGATCTGCCAGTATGGTGGCGACTGCTTCCGGCAGGAATGGCGCTGAATCAACTCCAAACCGTATCGGATCGGTTACAATGACGTTGATAGCGGATGAATAATCTCCAGTCGGGTCAAGGCCCGCTGCAACAGCTTCGCCGTCCATAATCCAATCACCTGATGTATCCGACTCCCCGGGATTGGAACCATACAGGATCGCCTCCTCGTAATTGCTCAGGCCGTCGAAATCATTGTCCGCGTTGTCGGGGGTGAAAATGGCGGTAATCGATACATCGGAGTCGGATATGAATGTCGCGGGATTGTCATCACCACTCACATCGCCTCCCCATCCCGAAAATAGATAGCCTGCGGTTGGAATAGCCGTTAGCTCAATGGCGTCCCCGGACTGGTAGGCCCCGTTCTCTGGGCTGACCATCCCGGCGCCGTCAGGTTCCGCGGAAATGGCGACTTCAATGGGAATGCGCGGGGATTCATCGCCGGACTCCATGGCGCCGAGGTCAACCGTTCCGTTCTGGATCCGTCGCTTGTGAAAATGGTCCATCGGTAATGATTCAGTGGTATCGCCATCCTGGTCCAGGTCATAGGTGTCGGCGGGGAGAATTTCGTTGTTACCCGTATCAACCGGATCATTGACCAAGTAGGTGGTCGCGTCCCCGAAGTCGATATTTGTGGTACCCATTATTGAATCCAATCCTCCTTCAATCAGGTTCGGTGCCCGCGGGGATTCGGGGGCTGAATCCAGCCGGTTTGAAATAAGAATTGTGCTGCGTTCTGCATAAACTGATATTCCGTCCGGGTCGGATATGATGGAATTCAATATTCGGGTATCGCGCCTGGCCAGAATTGTTCCGCCAAACCATGCCGTGTTGTCTTCAAAGGTCGAATTGATGATTGTGGGATTTCCCGATATTGCGGAGCCCCGTCCTACCGGCACAATCATTCCTTCATAGTAATAATCGGACATTTCGGCGCTATTCCCACTGAACTTGCAATTGACTATCAGCATTTCTCCAGCGATCGCACCTCCGAGGTAAGCGCTGTTTCCCGAGAAATTACAGTTGATGGCTACCGAGCCACCGGCTCCAATAGCTCCTCCAGCACCCTGGGCATGATTTCCAGAAAAATAGGTGTCGATAAATATGGACCCGCTGACAGCGACAGCACCACTGCTTCCATACCGTTCCGGGCCACTGGCCCATGCTTCATTTCCACTGAAATCGCATCCCAGGAAGGTGCCATCTCCGTCTATCGCTCCGGCACTATGGGCGGAATTGGCACCAAAAGATGAATGGATAGCATTGACGCTTCCCTCAATGGCTCCCGCGCCCAAAGTTGCTGAATTGCCATTGAAAATACACGCCTGCAGACTTGCATTACCTGCTATTCCTCCACCTACCTCACTCCTGTTGCCAATGAAGGTCGAATCGGTAGCCTCGACGTTTCCGGAAACAGCCCCTCCAAAGTAGGGGCTCGAGTTGCCACTTATTTCGCATCCGTCCAGGACGATATCGCCATAGATTGCTCCACCTTCGAAGTCCGAACCGTTATCCATTACGATAGAGTCAATTAACTTGATCCCCAAGCTGTCGATCGCTCCACCGGCCGTGTCGGCGTAGTTGTTGCTGAAACTGCAGGCAGTCATTGTCCCGCCCGCGGAGGCAGCTCCCCCGTAGTCCGACTCATTCCCGGTAAAGTCACATTGGACGGCATCGATGGTTCCCGCCAAAATCCCACCTCCCGTTTGGGTGGCCGTATTGTTTGAAAAGAGGCAATCATCCAGTTTGGCAATTCCGCCTTCCAGATTTGAGACAGCACCGCCCAATTCAGAGCTGTTGCTGTCAAAGATACACCAATCAGCCTGGATTGATCCAGATACTGCTCCTCCGGTTGAATTACCGCTGTTTCCCGTTGAATTGTATAGGAAGGAGCAGTCCTCAGCAGAGATATCACCGCAGACTCCACCCCCCTCCAGGTGGGCAAAGTTGTTCCTTAATGTGCAGCTGGTGAGCTTCACCGTGAGGAATTGCGCATAGATACCGCCTCCTTTCCCGTGGACCTCATGATCCAGGTTGGCATTGCCATCCGACACCGTCAGTCCATCCAATGTGGCATCGCCTTCAGCCCGGAGGACATGCAGGGAATAGTCTGCCGGGTCGGCGCCGATGGCCCCGCTGAGGATGGTTTCGTTGGAGGCTACGTCGCGTTCCTCCAAGCTGGTCTCGGCGCCGGTGAATCCTCCGGCCAAAGTGACACCATTCCGAAGGATAAAGGAGGCATAGCGGTCGCCGGAAGTGACCGATACGCCCTCATCCGGGTAATAGGTGCCGGCGGCGATCCAGACTTCGTCGCCCCGGCCCGCGACGGTCTGGTCCAGGGCGTCCTGGAGGTAATTGAATGCGGAGTCCCAGGATGATCCATCGCCACCGGGGGAGGCGAGTTCATCGACGTAGAATCGATTGGCGTGTAGGAGAATGGGTGTAATCAGGCATAGGACCGTAAGGGCAAGTTTCATTGCGGCAGAGTGGCTGGAATTGGGCGTGCAGGTTCAGAGGGGGCAAAGAACCCGTATATTCTTTTACATCTTTCCGGTCAATATTTTGTTCCTGCCGGTCCAGGGAAAAGCGGGCAGCCAGCCGGCCTCAAGAGAAATGGAGCACCGAGGGCCTCCTAGATGGGATTCCCCGCGTCGTCGGTCAGCGGAAGCTCCTCGGGGGCGTTGCCATCCTCGTCGGTGATGGAGAACTGCCCGCGGAGGCGGAGGTCGGCTGAGGAGGCCCCGGCCCAGACGGTGAAGCGGCCCGGCTCGACCACCCATTGGCGGTCGGCGTTGTAGAGGCGGAGGTGTTCCTCGGTGAGGGTGAAGCTGACGGTCCGGCTTTCCCCCGGGGCGAGGTGGATCCGCTGGAAGCCGGCCAGCCGCTGCTCGTAGGTGGTGACGGAGCTGTAGTCGTCACGCAGGTACAGCTGGACCACTTCGTCGCCGGCCCGGTCGCCTGAATTGGTCACGGTCAGGCTGACGGTTACAGCCTGTCCGGTGGAGCCGCGATCGGGGCTGATTTGCAGGTCGCCATAGGCAAAACTGGTGTAGCTGAGCCCGTGGCCGAAGGGGAAGAGGGGGCCCTCGACCTGGCCGTAGTCCCGGGCCTGCGCGCCCGGCCGACTGGGGAACGGTCACGGGGAGGCGTCCGGCCGGGTTGTATTGGCCGAGCAGGACCTCCGCCAACGCGGTTCCGCCGTCCTCGCCGGGGAACCACATTTCCACGATGGCGGGGATGCGCCGGACGGCAAACTGCGTGCTCAGGGGACGTCCGTTGGACAGGACCAGGACGACCGGCTTGCCGGTGGCCTCCAGGGCCTGCAGCAGCTCCTCCTGGTAGCCGGGCAGGTCGAGGCTGATCCGGCTGATCGATTCCCGGCACTGGGCGTCCGTTTCCCCGAGGCAGGCGATGATCAGGTCGGCATTCGTGGCTGCCTCGACGGCTGCGTCGATGCCCGCCTGGACATCGGGGGAGGGCGGTTCCTTGTAGACGTCACTGAGCGGCCAGGACTCATCCGCGGCCTCCACGCCCTTGAGGTATTCAATCTCGCATTTGCCAGCCAAAGCTGCCTGGAGTCCCTCCAGCGGGGTGATGTAGTCTATCCGCTGGGCCCCGTAGCGGCTCCACCAGGCGCGATTGTCGTCGGCCAGGGGACCGGTCACGAGGATGCGATTAAGATTCCCGGCGAGGGGCAGGAGGTCCCCCTCGTTTTTCAGGAGAACGATTGATTCGCGGGCCACCTGCCTGGCCACGGCCAGGTGTTCCGGGGTGCGCACACGGCTCTCCGCGGCGGCGGGATTATCAAATGGCTGATCGAACAGCCCGAGGCGGAACTTGACCCGCAGGATGTCGCGGACCCGGTCGTCGATGGTGGCCATGTCCAGCTTGCCGTCGCGGACCAGCTGGCGGAGGGGGAGGGCGTACTCCTCCGGTGCGGAAAAGCTGGTCCGGATATTCAGGCCGGCCTCCACGGCCTGCCGGATGGCCTCTTCAGGTGTCCCGGCGACGTGGTGCTTGTCGTGAATGAACTCGACCGCATGGCTGTCGGAAACGATGTAGCCCTCGAAGCCCCATTCATCGCGCAGGATCTCCGTCAGGAAAAGCGGACTGGCTTCGACCGGGACGCCGTCATAGTCGTTGTAGGAGGCCATCACCCCGAGGGCTCCGCCCTTGGTGATGGCCTTGCGGAAGGGCTCAAGGTACATTGTCTGGACCTCCTGCCATGTGGCGTGCGGATCCGTGCGGGCATGCCCGTCGCGTCCGCCCTTGGGGATGCCGTAGACGGCGAAATGCTTTAATGTAGAGGCCACGCCCATTTCCTGGATGCCGAGCACCTGCTGCAGGCCCAGCTCGGAGACGAGAAAGGGATCCTCCCCGTAGGATTCAATGATCCGGCCCCAGCGGGGATCACGAGCCAGGTCCATGACCGGCGAATAGACATTTGAATACCCGAGGGCCCGGGCCTCGGCTCCGGTAATGCGGCCGATTTCCCGCACCAGGGGAGCGTTCCAGGTGCTGGCCACGCCCAGCTCGGCCGGGAAACTGGTGGCCCGGGAGTGGAGCAGGCCGCGGATCCCCTCATTGGTGAAGTCGACCGGGATGCCCATTCGGGTCTCCTCGATGAACCAGCGCTGGATCTCGTTCAGGGCGCGCACATGCAGGGACCAGGGCAGATCGTAGTCGGGATCGGGGAGGTTTTCCGTCCAGCCCTCGTTGCCGTTCATGTGCTCGTCGATGTTGCCGATGCCGTCCTTCCACATGCGGTTTTTCCACTCCGGGGTGGGCAGTTGGTCCTGCAGGATGCGCGGATAGCCGTAGAGGGTGGTCATCTGGGCGGTCTTTTCCTCCAGGTTCATCTGCGCCAGCAAGTCCTCGATCCGGACCGTCTCCTGCCGGGACCGGTCCTCGAAGGGATCCATCCGCCCGTTCTTGTTGAAGTCGATCCAGCCGTCCTGGTACATGGCGGATTTCGAGTCCCCGGTGATAAAGTTCCCCGCATCCGGAACCTGCCCGAAGGAAGGAGCGGCCATGATCAGGGCGGTGAGTGCGAGGGGCGCGGTGCGGAAGTAGCTAATCATGCCGCAGCCTATCAGGGAAACCAGCCGGGTCGAAACGAATTATGCAGATTACTGTCAGAAGGCTGGCCGCAACGGCATCAGAAATGCTCACTTGGATTTGCAGACAACTGAAAACGACCTGATTTTGCCATGCCGGTAATCTTGACAGCCGCCGCTGAATAAACCGCTATAGCGCGCGTTTCCGGGGGCGATTTGACGGATGCCGGCATGGCAAGTCAAACCCCACCCGGCGGCCCATCAGTCAATCCTCTCGAATTACCATCCATGGCTATCAACGTCTCTCTCCATCACAAGACCCATTATACATACGAGCGGCCGGCCAGCCTGTCGCCCCAGATCATCCGGCTGCGGCCGGCCCCGCATTGCCGGACCCCGATCCTCAGCTACAGCCTGAGCGTCTCCCCGAAGCCGCACTTCCTGAACTGGCAGCAGGATCCCCAGGGCAACTTCCTGGCCCGGGTGGTCTTCCCCGAAAAGGTCAGGGAATTCAAGGTGGAGGTGGACCTGCTGGCCGAGATGCCGGTCATAAACCCCTACGATTTCTTCCTCGAGGGCTACGCTGAAAAGTATCCTTTTTCGTACGACGACCACCTGCTCCATGAACTGAAGCCGTACCTCACGGATCCCGAGGACGGCGGTCCGCTCTTCGAGGAGCTGTGCCAATGGGTGGACACCAGCAGGCAGCCCACCATCCAGTTCCTGACCCGCATCAACGCGCATCTGCAGGAGTTGATCGCCTACAACATCCGGATGGAGGCAGGAATCCAGACGCCCGAGGAGACCCTCGGGAAAAAGTCCGGATCCTGCCGGGACAGCGCCTGGCTGATCATCAACCTCTTTCGCCGGTTCGGCCTGGCGGCGCGCTTTGTCTCCGGCTACCTGATCCAGCTGACCCCCGATATCAAGTCCCTGGATGGTCCTTCCGGGGCGGAGCATGATTTCACCGACCTGCACGCCTGGGCGGAGGTCTACCTGCCGGGGGCGGGCTGGGTCGGCCTGGACCCGACCTCCGGCCTGCTGGCCGGGGAGGGGCACATCCCGCTGGCCTGTTCCCCCCGGCCCCTGAGCGCGGCCCCCATCACCGGCTCGTCGGAGAAGGTGGAGACGACCTTCTCCTTCGACATGACCGTCAAGCGGGTCAACGAGCTGCCCCGGTCCACCAAGCCCTACAGCGACGAGGAATGGGAGCGGGTCATGGCCCTCGGGGGAAGCATCGACCAGCGGCTGCAGGAGCAGGATGTCCGCCTGACCATGGGTGGCGAGCCGACCTTCATCTCCATCGACGACCCGGACGGACCGGAGTGGAACTCGGTCGCCGTGGGCCCGCGCAAGCGCATGCTCTCGGAAGAGCTACTGCGGCGCCTGTGGGACGAATTTGCACCGGGGGGGGTCCTCCACTACGGGCAGGGAAAGTGGTATCCCGGGGAGTCTTTGCCGCGCTGGGCCTTCACCTGCTACTGGCGCAAGGACGGGGAGCCGGTCTGGAAAAATCCGGAACTGCTGGGCAAGCTGGGCGACAAGCCCGGCTACACCTTCCAGGATGCCAGGGCCTTTGCGGCCAAGTTGTCGGAAGCCCTCGGCGTCCAGAGCGATTTCATCATGCCGGCCTACGAGGACGTGGCCTACTACCTCTGGAAGGAGCAGCGACTGCCGGGCAACGTCGACCCGACCGACAACAAGCTGGAGGATCCGGAAGAGCGGGCCCGCATGGCCAAGGTCTTCGAGCGCGGCCTGAACCATCCGCGGGGCTGGGTCATGCCGCTCAAGTACCAGCTCTGGCAGGCCAAGTGGGCCAGCAGCAAGTGGGAGGTCCGGAACCAGAACATGATGCTGATCCCGGGCGACTCCCCGATGGGGCTGCGCCTGCCGTTGAAGAGCCTGACCTGGTACGAGGAGCCCAAGGGGACCGGCTTCGCCCCGGTGGATCCCTCTACCATCCGCGTCGAGGACCCGATCACCTCGCGGCAACAGCGGAGCCTGGGCGTGGTCCCGGATGACGCCACCGCGTACCTCAGCCCCGAGCTGCGGCCCCAGCGTCAGAGTCTGGAAGGGGAGGAGGAAATGAAGGACAACCTCTCCGCCTCGATCGTCCGGACAGCCCTCTGTGTCGAGGAACGCGACGGCCTGATCTACATTTTCGTCCCGCCTCTGGAATCGGCCGAGGCCTATCTGGACCTGGTGGCAGCCATCGAGCACACGGCGGAGCAGACCGGCTTCAAGGTCATTATCGAGGGGGAAAAGCCGCCCTTCGATCCCCGTATCAACAGCTTTGAAATCCCCCCCGACCCGGGCGTCATCGAGGTCAACATCCATCCCTCCGAAAACTGGCAGGAACTGGTCGACCGGACCCTCGTCCTCTACCACGAGGCACGGCAGTCGCGGCTCGGAACGGAGAAGTTCATGCTGGACGGGCGCCATACCGGGACCGGCGGAGGCAACCACTTCGTCTTCGGAGGCAAGTCCCCCCAGGACAGCCCCTTCCTGCGGCGGCCGGACCTGCTCGGAAGCATGGTCGCCTACTGGCATCACCATCCCTCCCTGTCCTACCTCTTCGCCAGCCTCTTTATCGGGTCGACCAGCCAGAGCCCGCGGATCGACGAGGCCCGCAACGATTCCCTGTACGAGCTGGAAATCGCCCTGCAGGAAATCGAGGAGTCCGGCGACAACTGCCCGCCGTGGCTGGTGGACCGGATTTTCCGCCACCTCCTGACGGACATTACCGGCAACACCCACCGGGCGGAATTCTGTATTGATAAATTGTACAACCCGGACCGCTCCAGCGGCCGCCTGGGCCTGCTCGAGCTGCGCTCCTTCGAGATGCCCCCGCACGAGCGGATGAGCCTTTCACAGCAGCTGCTGGTCCGCGGCCTGATCAGCATGCTCTGGGACAAGCCCTACCGGCCGCGACGCCTGGTCCGCTGGGGGACCCAGCTCCACGACCGCTTCATGCTTCCGGAGTTCATCTGGCAGGACCTTCTGGACATCATAGAGGATCTCAATGCCGGGGGCATGGCCTTTGATCCGGTCTGGTTCGAGGCCCATTACGAGTTCCGCTTCCCCTGGTATGGGAAAGTCCAATACAGGGACATGGTCATGGAGCTGCGCCAGGCCCTCGAGCCGTGGCATGTCCTCGGGGAGGAGACCGCCGGCGGCGGCACGGTCCGTTTTGTCGATTCCTCGGTGGAGCGGCTGCAGGTCAAGCTCACCGGTTACATACCGGAGCGTTACACCGTCTTGTGTAATGGAAAGCCGCTGCCCCTGGTCTGCACCGGGAGGGAAGGGGAGTACGTCTGCGCGGTCCGCTTCCGTGCCTGGCAACCCCCTTCCTGCCTGCACCCGACCCTGAAGCCGGACGTGCCGCTGGTCTTCGACCTGGTCGACAACTGGTCCCACACCGTGGTGGCCGGCTGCACCTACCACGTCGGCCATCCCGGCGGGCGCAATTACGAGAAATTCCCCATCAACAGCAACGAGGCGGAGGGCCGCCGGCTGGCCCGCTTCACCCCCTACGGCCACTCCCCCGGCGCTTCACCGAGGATGGAGAAGGCCCCGCAATCCCTGGAATTTCCGTATACGCTGGATTTGCGGCGATAAATTTGTTGTTCTTCCGGCATTCATGAGCACCGCTGCATTTCCCCTCGAGAGCTACCGTCCCCCGGAGCAATACTACGACGAGTTTCTCGACGGGAATCTGCAGCCGCGCCGGCACTGGGAGGAATTGTCCGGGATCCTGCAGGGCTGGGATGCCGGGGAGTTCAACCGCCGGCAAGAGCAGATGGGCCGGATTATCCGGGAGAACGGCATCACTTACAATGTCTACTCGGAGGATGCCGGGGAAAGCCGTCCCTGGACCATGGACCTTCTGCCGCTGGTCTTCCAACAGGAGGAGTGGAGCCGGCTGGGCGAGGCCCTGGGCCAGCGGGCGGAGCTGCTGAATCTGGTCTACAAGGACCTTTACGGGAGCCAGGACCTGCTCAAGAGCGGCGACCTGCCCCCGCACCTGATCCTGGCCAATCCGCAGTTTTGCCGGTCCTGCTACCGCCTGGCCGAGAATGTCCGGCATCCCATCCATCTCTACGCGGCCGACCTGGCCCGCTCGCCGGACGGCAACTGGTGGGTCCTCTCGGACCGGCTGGAGGCCTCCTCCGGACTCGGCTACACCCTTGAGAACCGCTTTATCTCGACCCGCATATTTCCCGGCATCATCCGGCAGCTGGGGGTTCGCCGGCTGACCAAGTTCATCGCCAGCCTGTGCACCTCCTACGAGGACCTGGCTCCCTTCAACAAGGAGAATCCGCGGATTGTCCTCCTGACCCCGGGGCCGGCCAACGAGACCTATTTCGAGCAATCCTACCTGGCCCGCAACCTCGGCTACACCCTCGTCGAGGGGGCGGATCTGACCGTCCGCGACAACCGCGTCTACCTCAAGACCATCGGCGGGGTCAAGGAGGTCGATGTCATCATCCGGCGCGTCGACACACCCTGGTGCGATCCCCTGGAGCTGCGCAACGATTCCTTCCTCGGCATTCCCGGCCTGGTCGATGCCATTCGCGGCGGCCGGGTGGCGGTGGCCAACGCCCTCGGCTCCAGCCTGCTGGAATCGCCCGCCATTCCGGCCTTCCTGCCCAGCCTGAGCAAGCAGCTGCTGGGCGAGGACCTGAAGATTCCCTCCGTAGCCACCTGGTGGTGCGGACAGGAAAGGGAGATGGCCTACGTCCTCGACAACCTGCAGTTCCTGGTCCTCAAGACGACCTTCCGCACCGGTTCCGGCGATCTGGTCTTCGGCCCGGGACTGAGCAAGAACTCCCTGCAATACTGGAAGGACCAGATCCGGCGCAACCCCCGCGCCTTCAGCGCGCAGGAAATGGTCGCCCAGGCCACCACGCCGGTCTACCGCAAGGGGCATTTCGAGTCGCGGCACTTTCTCCTCCGGGTCTACCTGGCGCCGACCGGGAATGGCTGGGAAATCATGCCCGGCGGCCTGGCCCGGATCGCTTCCGGACCCGATTCCATCAACGTCTCGATGCAGAAGGGCGGGGAAAGCAAGGATGTCTGGGTCATCAGTCCGGGAGAGGTGGTCCAGGATCCCGTCCGGCCGGAAGGCCACCCCGCCGAGGTCAGCCTGCGCCGGGAGTCCTTCGACCTGCCCAGCCGGGTGGCCGACAATTTCTTCTGGCTGGGCCGCTACGTGGAGCGCACCGAGGGGCTGGCCAGGATCCTGCAGATCATCTGGGAAAGCCTCATTGAGCATGTCCGTGACTCGGACCTGTCGGTGGTTCCCCTGTACGGGTATTTCCGCGACACGGAGCTGGTGGAGCAGCTGACCGAGGGCGATCCGCCCCAGCTGGTGATGGAAGTTGCCGAGAAGGCCCTTTCCCTGCAGATCCGTGACAGCCGCAACCCGGGCAGCCTTGTATCCAATTTCCGCTACCTTTCCCAGGCCTCGGCCAAGGTCAAGGAGCGCCTCTCCTCCCAGTCCTGGCAGCAGCTCATCCGCCTTCAGGAACTGACCCAGGCCGCGTCCACCCAGCGCCCGGTCTTCGACGAGGAGACCAACCACCTCCTGACCGATTCCCTCTATCTCCTGGCCGGCTTCAACGGCCTCATGACCGACAACATGACCCGGGGCCAGAACTGGCTCTTCCTCGAGCTGGGCAAGCGCATGGAACGCTGCTTTGTCATCCTCAACCTGCTGCAGTCCACCCTCGGGGCCCAGCATGAGGCGGAGGACGAGGTGCTCTGGAAGCTGCTGGACTGTGCTGACAGCACCATGACTTACCGGAGACGTTATCTCACCCAGGTCAATGTCTTTGCCGTCCTCGACCTGCTGGTCTCCGAGAAATCCAATCCGCGCTCGCTGGCTTTCCAGATGGAGGAGATCCAGAAGCATGTCCGGGGGCTCCCGCACAGCTTCCTCTCCTCCATGCCCAATCCCATCGACCTCAACACCCTGAAAGCGCTGAGCCGGATCGGCTTGGCCGACCTTTCAGCCCTGCAGGAAGTGGATGAATCGGGAAGCCGGCCGGCATTGCTTTCATTCGTGGATGACGTCAGCAGGGACCTGGTCCAGTTGTCGGCCCGGATCGAGCAGCATTATTTCGCCCACACCACGCCCGCGGCCCTCCAGCGGGCCCATCACCGGAGCCTGTAGGATGCCGCGTTACGCCATCACCCATACCACCGAGTACAAGTACCTCTATCCGGTATCGGTCTCGCATCACGCGGTCTACCTGCAACCCCTCGACCTGCCGACGCAGGATTGCCTCGATTTCTCGCTCACCGCCGACCCGATGTACCAGGATTACCGGACCCGGCTGGATTACTTCGGCAACCGGCTGGGCCTGTTTTCCATCCAGGAGGAGCACCAGTCCCTGGTCATTACCTCACAAAGCACCGTTGACGCGCATGGCCAGGTACCGGATCCCGGGGCCTTTCCCATGACCTGTGCCGAGGCCCGGCAGCGCTTCCAGTCGGGAAAAGACATTCCCATAGAGGCGCTGCAGTACTTGTTCGAGTCGAACCGGATTCCGGCCGATCCCAGCGACGCCATCCGCCGGTATGCCGCCGGCATTTTCCAGCCCGAGAAGCCGGTCCTGCAGGCCTGCTCGGACCTCATGGCGGACATCAGGGCCAACTTCAGCTTTGATCCGGAGGCCACCGACATCAGTACCCCCGTCGAGGACTTCCTGCAGCTCCGTCGCGGGGTCTGCCAGGACTTCGCCCATTTCGCGATCACCGTGCTGACCGTGATGGGTTTGTCGGCCCGCTATGTCAGCGGATACATCCTGACCCACCCTCCGCCCGGCAAGCCGCGGCTGGAGGGCGCTGACGCCTCCCATGCCTGGGTCTCCGTCTTCCTTCCCGGGCAGGGCTGGTTTGATTTCGATCCCACCAACAACATCTTCTGTGCCGACCAGCATGTCACGGTCGCCCTCGGCCGCGACTTCGACGACGTCAGCCTTGTCCGCGGCGCCGTGACCGGGGGAGGGGAGCACGAGTTGAAGGTGGCGGTCACCATGAAGCCGCTGGAAGGCTGAGGAGGCCCCGCTGCCTCCGGTCATCCAGTAGAGCCATACAGGGAAATCCTCGACCGTACAGGCGCTGGAGAATGCGGAATATGGATCCTATGCTATATTCTCCCCAAAGATTCCGGTAAACGGGCCGGGATCCTTCTCTCCACATGGTACAACAACTTTTCAAAAAGGTCACAGGGATTGCGGCCGGGGCCCTGCTTTTGGTTCTGCTGGCCTCCTGCGTGCAGGCCCCGGAACCCTCCGGTCCTCCGGTCACCCTGTCCCCGGGGTTTTCAGCCGCCGGCGAGGTGCCGCTGGCGGACAGCTGGTGGACGGCCTTTGACAGCGATCACCTCAACCAGCTGGTCGGCCAGTCCCTCGAGTCGAATTTCGACCTGCTTGTTGCATGGGAGCGGCTGCAGGAGGCCAGGGCGGTTGTGGATCGCAGCTCGGCCGAGTGGTGGCCGACGCTGGACCTCGGGCTGGATGGCCAGGCCCAGCGTCCGGAGACCGGCTCCGGGGATTTTGCCCGTCTGGGTGCCTATTCCGGCTACGAGATCGACCTCTGGGGGCGCATCGGTTCGCGGGTTGAGGCGGAGCGATTCCGCGCCGCCGCCACGGAAGCCGATTACCGGACCGCCCGGCTGACCCTCAGCGCCGAGGTGGCCGCGACATGGTTTCGCCTGCTCACGGCCTCCGGCCAGCTGGAACTGGTTCGCAGCCAGCTGGAGACCAACAGCAAGATCCTTGATTCGCTCCGGAACCGGTTCGGCGCCGGTCAGGGAGAGCGGGCCGACCTGCTGCGCCAGGAACAACTGCTGGAGGCCTCGAGGGAGCAGCTGCACATTTCGGAGGCCCGCGTCCAGGTCCTGCGGCACCAGTTGTCCATCCTTGTCGGGGATTCGCCACTACAGGGAGCGTTTCCGACGGGCGACGGGCTTCCGGACCTGCCGCCCCTGCCCGAAACCGGGCTCACCGCGGACCTGCTCCAGCGGCGACCCGACCTGCGGGCCGCCTTCAACCGTCTGCGGGCCGCCGACCACGAGCTGGCCGCCGCCGTGGCCGAGCGCTACCCCCGTATTTCCCTGAGTGCATCCGTCACCACAGAGGAAAACGACCTTACCGACTTCTTCGACGAGTGGGTCCGCAGCCTGGCCGGCAACCTCCTTCTTCCAGTCGTCGACGGCGGCAGCCGGAGAGCCGAGGTGGCCCGCGCGGAGGCGGTGCGCCGCCAGCAGCTCTATGCCTACGGACAGGCCGTCCTGCTGGCCGTGCGCGAGGTGGAGGATGCCCTGGTCGTGGAGTCCCGCCAGTCACTGCGCCTGCAGAGCCTGCAGGAGCAGGTACGCCTGTCCCGCGAATCCTATCTGCAGCTGCAGCGCCAGTACATCAACGGGGCCGGCAACTTTCTTGATGTGCTGACAGCGCTGACCAACGAACAGGGCCTCCGTCGCGGCCTGCTGGAGGCCCGGCTGGACCTGATGGAGAATCGAATCAACCTGTACCGTGCCCTCGGGGGAGGGACCGGTGCCGGAGAATTGAATTGAACCGGAGATTGATCGAGTGAACTGGAAGAAAACCCTTATCCTTTGTAGTGCGATTATCGTCGTCACCAGCGGCATTATCGCCCTGATCTTCTTTACCGAGCCCTCGGCCCAGCGGGCCGGCGCCACCAAGCAGACCCCTATGCTGGTCGAGGTGGTTCCCGTTGAGGAGGGAACCTTCCGGCCGGTCATCGTGGCCATGGGATCCGTCACCGCGGAGCAGGAAATAGATCTCAGCCCGCGGGTCAGCGGCGAGATCGTCTCGCTTTCCGATTCCTTCACGCCCGGGGGCTTTGTCGAGGAAGGCCAGCTATTGCTGGAAATCGATCCGGCCGACTACGAGGCCGCCCTCCTGGAGCGCCAAAGCGCCCTGCACCAGGCCCAGGCAGACCTGCAAATGGAACTGGGGCGTCAGGATGTAGCGAAACAGGACTACGAATTGATGAGCGACAACCTCACCGAGGCCAACAAGTCGCTGATCCTGCGCGAACCGCAGCTCAACTCGGCCAGGGCGCGGGTGGAGGCGGCCGAGGCAGCCCTCCAGCGGGCCCGGCTGGATCTCCAGCGGACGCGCATCGAGGCTCCCTTTGAGGCCCAGATCCTGACCCGGAGGGCCAACCTGGGATCCCTTGTTTCGCCCGGCACGGAGCTGGCCCATCTGGTCGGGATCCATTCCTACTGGGTGGAGGTCATGGTTCCCCTGGCCAAGCTGGCCTGGATCGAGTTCCCGGGCCAGGGACAGGAGTCGGGATCGATGGTCCGCATCCGCAACCGCTCCGCCTGGCCGGAAGAGGCGTACCGGACCGGACAGGTCCATCGCCTGGTCGGATCCCTTGAATCGCGGACCCGCCTGGCCAGGGTGCTGGTCTCGATTCCGGATCCGCTGGCCCGGACCGGAGAAAATGCCGGCCAGCCGCCGTTGATCGTCGGTTCCTACGTGGAGGCCCGGATCGAGGGCAAGCCGATCGGGGATGTGATCCGCCTGGAACGGCAGCACCTCCGCAAGAACGATACCGTCTGGGTCATGGAAGACGGCGTCCTGCACATCCGGGAACTGGATATCGTCTTCATGGACCACCAGTACGCCTATGTCCGCGAGGGACTTTCGGGTGAGGACCAGGTTGTGGTCACCAATTTGTCCACCGTTACGGACGGGGCTCCGCTGAGACTGGAGGGCGGGCGTGATGGTTAAGCAGGACCATGAAAAGCAAGCGGGGGCGCCGGGTTTGCGCGGACCCATCGCCTGGATGGCCCGGCACTCTATCGCCGCCAACCTGCTGATGATTCTCCTCTTGGGAGGGGGCGTCTGGACGGCCCTGAATATGCAGAAGGAGGTCTTTCCGGAGTTTGCACTGGATATCGTCAACGTCGGCGTGTCCTATCCCGGTTCCGCCCCCGCGGAGGTGGAGCAGGGGATCCTGCGGCCGGTGGAGGATGCCATCCGCAGTGTCCAGGGAATCAAGGAGATCACTTCCACCGCATGGGAAGGTTTCGGCCGAATCGAGATCGAGCTGGTTCCGGGCACGGACCGGATGAAGGCCTTCCAGGACATCGACCAGGCCGTGGCCCGGATCCGGACCTTCCCCGATGACATTGAGGAACCGGAAGTGTCGCTGGTGGAACCCCAGAGGGATGTCATGGAAATCGGGCTCTTCGGGGACGTGGACATCTGGGAGCTGCGCAAGCTTGGCGAGCACCTGCGCGACCGCCTCCTGGCCGATCCCTCCATCACCCAGGTCGAGCTGAACAACGTCCCGGACTACGTGACCCACGTGGAGATTCCCCAGTATCGACTGCGTGAATACGGATTAACCCTGGGCGAGGTGGCCCGGATCATCCGCCAGTCGAGCGAGGACATTCCCGCCGGTGCCGTCGAGACCAGCGGGGGAGAGGTGCTGCTGCGGCTCAAGGAGCGGCGCCAGTGGTCGGAAGAGTATGCCAACATCGAGGTCGTCACCGCGGAAAGCGGGGCCTCGGTCAAGCTGGGTGAAATTGCCCGGATTACCGACGGTTTCGAGGAATCCGGCTTCCACTCCCAGTTCAACCAGCGTCCGTCCATCGAGGTGGAGATCTTCCGCGTCGGCCAGCAATCCCCGCTGGAGATCGCCGGGCGGGTGGAGGCCATCATGGCCGATTTTGAAACCACCCTCCCGGCCGGGGTTGAATGGCGCATCAACAGCAGCCGGGCCAACGATTACGGCCAGCGGCTTTCCCTCCTGCTGGAGAACGGATTCATGGCGGTGCTGATCGTGCTGCTGATCCTGGCCGCCTTCCTGGAGGTCCGCCTGGCCTTCTGGGTCATGATGGGCATGACCATTTCCTTCGTCGGCGGCCTGATCTTTCTCCCCATGGTCGGGGTCAGCATCAACATGATCTCCATGTTCGCCTTCCTGGTGGTGCTCGGGATCGTGGTGGACGACGCCATCGTGGTCGGCGAGAACATCTACGAGTACCGCCAGCAGGGGATGGATTTCCTGACCGCCGCCATCCGGGGAGCGAGGGAAATCTCGACCCCGGTTGTCTTCAGCATCATCACCACCATCGTGGCCTTCATCCCCCTGATGTTCATCCCCGGCACCACCGGCAAGTTCTGGTGGCCGCTGCCGGTGGTGGTCATAGTTGTGCTGGGCGTGTCACTACTCGAGGCCCTGTTCATCCTTCCCGCCCACCTGGCTCACAGCTCGGACAAGGCGCGAACCCGTCCCGGCCGGGTCCTGCACAGCTGGCAGCAGGCCTTTGCCCGGGCCTTTGACCGCTTTGTCGACACGCGCTACCGGCACGTGCTCGATCTTTGCCTGCGGCATCGCTACGTCACCGTCTGCACCGGCCTGGCCGTCTTTGCCATTGTCGGTTCCTTCGGGCTCAGCGGCCACATGGGCATGATCATGATGCCGGAAGTGGCGGCCGACGAGATCGAGGCCGGGATCCGGCTGCCGGTCGGCACCACGCCCGAGCTGGCGGCCAAGGTGGCCAACGAGGTGACCGATTCCACGGTGCGGATGTTTGAGGAACACGACCTCTACCGGGTGGCTGACGGGGTGAAGACCAACGTCCGGGGCCAGAGCTTCATCGACGTGGAGATTGTCATGAAACCGCCCGAGGAGCATGACACCACGGCCCAGGAAGTGATCGAGCTCTGGCGCGACCAGATCGGCGACATCGAGGGGGTGGACCAGATCACCTTCGAGGCGGAGAGCGGCCCGGGTGGCTGGCGCCAGGACATCAGCGTGGACCTCAGCCATTCGGATATCGAGGTCCTGGAGGCGGCCAGCCAGGCCTTCAAGGCCCGCATGGAGGAGTTCGAGGCGACGCGTGATGTCAGCGACAACTACAACCAGGGCAAGGCCCAGTTTGATTTCCGGCTGCTCCAGGAGGGCCGCAACCTGGGCCTGACTCCGGAAGATGTCGGCCGCCAGGTCCGCGACGCCTTTTACGGCGCCCTGGCCCTGAGGCAGCTGCGGGGCACCAACGAGATCGAGGTCCGGGTCAAGTTTCCCGAGGAGGACCGCGAGGACCTGCGCACCTTCGAGGACTTGATCATCATGACCCCCGACGGCGTGGAAGTGCCCCTGCTGGACGTGGTCGAGGTCACCCGCGGGGAAGCCTTCACCTCCATCAACAGGAGGGACGGCCGGCGGGTGGTCAATGTCAGCATGGACGTCGAGCCGAAGCGGGCCATTACCCGGGTCATCGAGGCCATCAACACGGAAGTGCTTCCCCAGCTGAGGAATGATCATCCGGGGATCACCTGGACCTTCCAGGGAAGCCAGGCAGAGATGCGGGAATCCACGGCCGCCCTCTGGGGAGGCTTCGCCATGGCCATGGCCGCCGTCTACGCCCTGCTGGCCATCGCCTTTTCCAGCTACACCCAGCCCATTATCGTCATGCTGGCCATTCCCTTCGGCATTATCGGCGCGATTATCGGCCACCTGCTCCTTGGCTTTGACCTGTCCCTGATCAGCCTGATGGGGGTCATCGCCCTCTCCGGGGTGGTGGTCAACGACTCCCTGATCATGATCGACTTCGCCAACCGGCGGCGGAAGGAGGAGGGGGCCTTCGACGCCATCCATGCCGCCGGCCTGAGGCGTTTCCGGCCCATCATCCTGACCACCATCACCACCTTCGGCGGCCTGACGCCGATCATTCTGGAGACTTCCAGGCAGGCCGCCTACCTGATCCCGATGGCCATCTCCCTCGGCTTCGGGATCGTCTTCGCGACCAGCATTATCCTCCTCCTCGTTCCCTGCTTCTACATGATCCTGGAGGACCTGAAGGGATTGGTCCGCTGATGTTTTACAGGCGAGGCTTGACACGGTGGTGACCCGCTGGAGTAATCATTTTATGGTTACTATTCATGCTGCTAATAATAAGAGAAGGTTAATACAATGCCTCGCCTTGGGGCTCATCCTCCTGGCCGCCCCGCTGGCCAGCGGGTTTTTCGCCGAGCGATTTGATGAATACAGTTTTACTCCCGGGCCGCAACGGACGGCACACGACGGCGAGGGTCGCCTCTTCGGTTTTTTCCAACCGATGGACATCGTCGGTGGACAAATCAGCCCGACCCCATTTGCCCTGAATGAAGCGGACGGTTCCCTGGCCAATGATTTCCAGCTGGAACAGTTGCTGGAAAGCTGCAGTGCCATGGTCCGGCAACCAGACGGGAAATGGATCCTCGCGGGAGGTCTCGGCAACGAGGAAGTCGTCCTCCGGGTGACGGCGGAGGGCCGGCTGGACCCGACCTTCAACTGGGTCCGGCTGAGCCAGGGTGTGCGCTTTCTCTCCATGCGGGCGGACGGGCGGATCCTGGTCACCGTTTCAGGCAATCAACTGGCCTGGAGCCACCCGGAGACCGTGGTCCTGCCGCATCCGACCCTTCTCCAGTTGAACGCGGACGGCACGGTTGACGGAAGTTTCCACCAGGTAAGCCTCGGCCGTTTCGGGAATCCGGGGCAGGGGACCCTGTTCTGCCCGACCCTCGAGGGACCGGACGGCAAGCTGTACATCGCGGGCAGTTTCGATGCCGTTGATGATGTGGCCCGCATGGGCTTTGCCCGGCTCAACAGTGATGGCACCCTCGACACGGGTTATGCCGGGTCCGGGAGCGTGGCCGGCGGGGTCTACAGCAACATGGTCCGCGGCATCGGCCTGCAGAGCGACGGAAAGCTGGTCGTTGCCGGGGATTTTTCCATCAACGGCGGTCAGCAGATCGGCGCCATGCGCTACAACACCGACGGCACCCATGATACCACTTTCGCGGCCCTTCCGATCAAGGGTGAATCCGGCATGGGGATTGTCGACGGGGTCCGTCCGCGGTTCATGGAGATCCTTCTCGATGACCGGATCCTTCTGGTCTCCGACCGCCTGTTGCGCCTGCAGGCCGACGGTCAGCTGGACGGGACCTTCACATCACTCCCCTTCGGCACCGAGACCTATTACTTTTCCATCGGATCGGATGGTCGCCTGTTTGTCCCGGGAATCCCCTTTGTCGACGGTACCCCGGTCAACGGCATCGCCGCCTTTACTGCGGAAGGCCAGCTGGACCTCCAGTTCGACCCGGGAGGCTTCGGTCTGGCCCGTTACCCGGAGCACGGCGTGATCCTTGACGACGGCACCATTGCCGTGGCCGGAAATTTCAACGAGTGGCAGGGGACCCCGGTGCTGGGCCTGGCCTTCTTCTCCGATGCCTCCACGTTGCTGGCGGATTATCCCGACTTGGCGGACCTGGTCCCCGGTATCGGCTACGTCAATACAGCCAGTATTGTTCCCGGGCCGGGAAACAGCCTTTACCTTTACGCCAGCGGGTTGACTTCGGCCTATGACTCCGTGAGCGGCCTGGTCCGGATCCAGGCCGACGGATCCGTCGACACCTCCTTCGACTTTTCACTCTCCGGCGTGAACCTGGCCAACATCGCGGAGATCTACGCCTCCCCGGATGGAGGGCTCTATGTCTCCACGGGAGGCAGCCCGCAAACCCTTGTCGACGGGGCCCCGGTGGATCTCGTTAAATTGAATCAGGATGGATCGCGGGACCAGGCATTCCAGATTCCGCAGGAGCTGCTGGCTGGTCTTTCGGAGCTGAATGGGGACAATCCCGATAATTTCGAGGCCAGGCTGGGCAGCCTTAAGCTGGCCCAGGTCCTGCCCGACGGGCAGTTGCTGGTACTCTACAGCCGCGTCGATTACCAGACCGGAATTCTCCGCCTGAACCCCTCCGGAAGCCTCGACACCAGCTTCCAGGGGCCGGATTTCGGTCCCCCGGCCAGCTTCACCAGTTTTCCGAGTGTCAACCATCCGCAGTTTGGCTTCATCCAGATCCTCACCGAGTACGTCTCGGATTCTCCGGCGATGGACGTGCACCAGATGCCCGACGGCAAGGTCTATATCAGCGGGCGGTTCCAGAATGTGGGAGGCGTGCCGGCCGCGAACCTGGTCCGCCTGACCAATACCGGAGCCATCGACACCTCATGGTCCCTGCCGGAGGGTCCATCCCTGGTCGCCAACCAGTTTGGAACCGCCTACATCGCGGAACTGGAAGCCGATGCCAGTGACCACCTTTACCTGGCCGGGCGATTTCTCAGGTTCGCAGGTGACCGCGCCCTGGGGCTGGTTCGTCTCACGCCGGATGGCGATTACGATCCGGCCTTTGTCCCGGAACACGGCTTTGTGGACAGTACTTTTGGCAATGTCACCGCTTCCATGACCTTAAAGGAGGACAAGCTGTATCTCTTCGGAACCGTATCCACCACTTACCAGCGCTTCCCGGGATCCTTCAAGGTCCTGGCCAATCTCGACCATAACTGGCGCGAAGACGAAGTGTTCGGTGAGACCAGTGCCGTCTCCACGCAATTCTGGTGGTCCGACACCCTCGGCTGGTATGATCCGTCCAACTTCCCGTGGATCAACCAGGCCAGCCTGGGCTGGCTGGAGGTCAAGTTTGGCACCCTCAAGGAAGGAATGTGGATGGGCAGTACCGATCCGGCCACCGGATGGATCTACGCCCACAAGGATTTTCCGCTCAAGGTCTACATCATTCCCACTGACGGTTCGCCGGCCGGCTGGATATCGCTCTAGGCAGGAGAAGGACTGTTTCCCTGAAGAGCGGGCGCGGAGGGGACCGCACCGGATGCATTTTGCATGGTTGGATTCCCGCTTCCATGCATTTCGCCCGGCCAGCCTTCCTTGATTGCGGGCCTTCCCATACACGCGCCGTGCCCTTCGGGCTTCCCTGCGGGCAATGGCATGCTTCATGCGCCTGCTCGGGCATGTTTATTGAAACCATCAAATCACCTGGCTTGGCCCAGCTTTCGTATCTGCTTGGCGACGAGGATGCGGGGGAATGCATTGTAATTGATCCGCGGCGTGACGCGCAGATCTACCTCGACCTTGCCCACCGGAGGGAATGCCGCCTGACCCGGGCCCTTGAAACGCACATCCACGCGGATTTCGTTTCGGGTGCCCGCGAGATCCAGAAAATTGCCGGTTGCTCCATCCACGGAGGGACCAGCGATGAATACGGCTACGAGATCAACCAGCTGAAGGACGGGGACACGATCGAGCTCGGGGTCCTGACCATCGAGTGCCTGCACACGCCGGGGCATTCGCCGGAACACATGAGCTACCTGGTCCGCGGCGGTTCCGGCTCGGAGGAAAACTGGGGCCTGTTCACCGGGGACACGCTCTTTGCCGGCTCCGTGGGGCGTCCCGACCTGGCCGCCGGCATGGATTCGGAAGAGCTGGCCGGAAAGCTCTATCATTCGCTTTTCGACAAGCTATTGCCGCTCGGTGAGGGAATCATTGTCTATCCGGGCCACGGTTCGGGTTCTCCCTGCGGCGGGAGCATCGGCGACCGCGACCAGACCACCATCGGTTACGAGGCAAAGCACAACGACAAGCTCCAGGTATCCTCCCTTGAGGAGTTTGTATCCAAAGTTCACGACGATTTGCCGGAGGAGCCCGCCTACTACAAGCGCCTCAAGCAGCTCAACGCGGCCGGGGCCCGTCTCTTCGGGAGGATGCCGGTCCTGGAGGCGGTTGAGGCCGGCCGGTTGGAGCAGGAGATCAGCTCAGGGGATTGCCTGGTGCTGGATGTCCGGGAGGTCAGCGCCTTCGGCTCGGCCCACATCCCCGGGGCCGTCAACATCGCCCTGCGGGCCTCATTCCCGCCCTGGGCCGGGCGAATCCTCCCCGAGGACCGGCCGGTCTACCTGGTCGGCGGGGATTTCCAGGACATCGAACTGGCTCAGCAGCACCTCTTCCGGATGGGTTTCGACAACCTGGCCGGATACCTCAACGGCGGCATGCGGAGCTGGATCGAGGCCGGCAACGAAATCAGCCAGATCGGCATGACTTCGATCGCCGACTTGAGATCCTCCCTCGACGCGGGGGATTCCCTGCAATTGCTCGATGTGCGGAGCGAGGCGGAATGGCGGAACGGGCACCTTCCCGGGGCCCGGCACATGTTCGCCGCGGAAATCGCGGATAGTGCCCCGGAATTGAATCCCAGAAAGCCGACGGTGGTCTACTGCGGCAGTGATTTCCGCGCCGACCTGGCCGCCAGCCTGCTGGCGGCGAAAGGATTCGACAAGGTCTTCACCCTGCTCGGCAGCGTCAAGGCCTGGAAGAGTGCAGGCTGGGGGCTTGAGAACTGAGCCCTGAGCCGGAGCAGCCCGGGATCAAAAAAAACACCGCAGTCCTGCATCCAAAACCGCCTCCGCTGCGTACATAGGGTATGGTCAACTTCGCTCTCCCCCTCGAAGCAACTGCCCCTGTGGACCCGGACCGGCACCTTGCCGAACAGGTCCTGGAAGGAAATCCAACCGCTTTCAGCGAACTGGTCGAGCGCCACTGGTCTCGCATTTTCAGCCGGGTTTACGCCCTCCTGAACAACCGGGAGGATGCGGAGGAGGTGACCCAGGACGCCTTTGCCCGGGCCTACCAGGGCCTCTCCACTTTCCGCTGGGAGGCCAGCTTCGGCACCTGGCTGTACCGCATCGCCAGCAACCTGGCCCGCAACCGTTACTGGTACTGGAAGCGCCGGGCCCGCGACCGCAGCCTTTCCATGCACACCCCGATCGGGGAGGAAGGGGACCTTTTCCTGCACGACCTCCTGCCGGATCCGGAGTCCAACCCGGCCGACCGGGTGCGCTGGACCGAGTTCCAGAACCACATCGAGCGGCACCTCGACGAGCTTCCGGAACAGCACCGGGAAATCATGGAGATGCGGCTCATCGACCACCTCAGCTACGAGCAGATTGGCGAGACCCTGGATATCCCGCTCGGAACCGTGAAGAGCCGGATCGCCCGGGCCCGGCGGCACCTGACCCGTTCGCTGGGTCTCAAGGACGATTCCAACGTGCAGGCCTTCGCCCTCGAACTGGGCCGCTAGCCTAGTCGATCGAGGAGACGAAATCCTGGAATTCCTCGCCGAGGTGTTCCTTGAGGATCAGGGCCCTGGTGTCGGGATCGACATCGAAGGAATCGAAGTCCATGCGGACGATGGAATTCCCGAAGACGCACAGCACCCCGTCGGTCAGCTCGACCAGAAGGGCCGCGATCTGGCCTTGATCGTTCAGTTCGAGGTCGATGATGGAGCCTATCATCCTGCCTTCCCGGTTGTGGACCCGGGCGGAAATCAGGTCGGAAGCCTTCCATTTGCCGTCGAATACACGGGCGTTGATTTTCTGGTACCGGCCGGAGGTAAGGTGCTCACCCGGACTGGCGGTCGCTTCCGCGTTTGAATCATTATTGTCACTGGCGATCAACGGGGAGGCACTGATTAAGCCGACAGAGAGTAGTGTGAATATGCTTTTCATGCCTGCCGGAGATACTACGCATTTGCTGGCTCTCCGAAAACGTGTAAGCCCGGCCCTTCCTTTTTTTACAACTTGTTGATCCGGCCGATTGTGCCGGAAAATTGGACAGCCATCAGCGGATGTGATTTAATGCGCGTTTAATGGGGGAGACATCGACCGAATTCACCCAGCGGGAAAGGATTCCCGTCGGGATATTCAATTCAGCCGAGCTGGCCTGCCGCGAGGTGGCGGACGCCATTGAGGCCCTGATCCGCGAACGGGATGGGGCGGATATGCCCACTGTCCTCGGCCTGGCTACCGGGTCGACGCCGGTCGGGCTTTACCGGGAACTGATCCGGCGTCACCGGGAAGGCGGACTCTCCTTTGCCCGGGTCATCACCTTCAATCTCGATGAATACTACGGGCTGGGGGGCGATCATCCCGAGAGCTACCGGCGCTTCATGCAGGAACAGCTTTTCGACCACGTGGACATCGAGCCGGAAAACACCCATGTGCCGGACGGGCTGGTGGAGCGGGAGGAGGTCTATGGCGCCTGCCGCGCCTACGAGGAAGCCATCCGGGCAGCCGGGGGCATCGACTTCCAAATCCTCGGGATCGGCCGGACCGGTCATATCGGCTTCAACGAACCCGGTTCCGGGCCCGAAAGCCGGACCCGCCTGGTCACCCTGGACAGCCTGACCCGCCGCGATGCGGCCCGCGACTTCCTGGGCGAGGAAAACGTCCCGCGGCATGCCATTACCATGGGGATCGGGACCATCCTGGAAGCGAAGCGGATTTATCTCCTGGCCTGGGGCGAGGCCAAGGCCGGGGTCATCTCCCAATCCGTCGAGGAGGCACCGACCGACACCGTTCCGGCCGGATTTCTCCAGGTCCACCAGGATTGCCGTATCCTGGTCGATCATGCGGCCGCGGCCCAGCTGACCCGGGTCCGCCATCCGTGGCTGGTCGGGCCCGTGGACTGGACGCCGGAGATGATTCGACGGGCGGTCCTCTGGCTGGCCCGCAAGACCGGAAAGGCCCTGCTCAAGCTGGTCGACGAGGACTACGCGGAAAACGGCATGGCCGACCTGCTGACCGAGCAGGGATCGGCTTACGAGCTGAATATCAACATTTTCAACACCACCCAGCACACCATCACCGGCTGGCCGGGGGGCAAGCCCGAGGCCGATGACAGCCATCGCCCGGAACGGGCCGACCCCTTCCCGAAGCGGGTCCTGGTCCTCTCCCCGGAGCCGATGGATGATGTCTATTGCATGGGCGGGACCCTGCACCGCCTGGCCAACCAGGGGCACGAGCTGACCGTGGCCTGCCAGACCTCCGGCAGCCTGGCGGTGCCGGATCCGGACCTGCGGCGGG
>ENA-ORCW01000410-ORCW01000410.1-marine-metagenome-genome-assembly--contig:-NODE-410-length-28837-cov-4.094402_pt1 | contig 28837 bp, 18 predicted proteins | sample MGYA00237784_ERZ508517 | MGnify/ENA primary metagenome ERZ508517 (study PRJEB26187, sample SAMN06268979) | marine metagenome | isolation source: Tt ae E1 feedstock associated aerobic enrichment on... | reverse complement strand
CGACGCTCTCGACGCGGATGCGTCCGTGGTGGGACTCGATGACGTCCTTGCAGAGCGCCAGTCCCAGTCCCGTGCCCCCCTGTCCCTGATCGTCGACCTCCTTGGTCGTGAAGAACGGGGCGAAGATCTGGGGCAGCTTGTCGGCCGGGATGCCAACGCCGGTGTCCCGGACGGTGATCTCTCCGAACTCGTCGTTGCTGCTGTTCTGTACGACGATCGACAGCACGCCGCCGGACGGCATTGCCTGCCGGGCGTTGATGATCAGGTTGAGCAGGACCTGCTGGACCTGGCAGGCATTGACGGCCGACCAGGGCTCGTCGTGAAACTGCGTCTGGCACCGGACGCGGTGTTTCTGCAGGTCTTTTTCGACCAGCACCAGCACGTCCTGGACGAGCTGTGTGAGGCTGGCCGGTTCGCGGCGATCCCCTTTCGCCCGGGCGTAAGAGAGCATGCTGGTGGTGATCTTCGCGGCCCGCTGACCAGCCGTGAGGATCTTGTCGAACGCCTTCTCGCGAGTCGCCTCGTCCTTGTGACGCAGTCCCATCTTTGCGTAGTTGATCACCGTCATGAGGATGTTGTTGAACTCATGCGTGATCGACGAGGCGAGGGCTCCGACCGAACTGAGCTTCTGTGCCTGCATGAGCTGCTCCTTCAGCTCGGCATTCTCCTCTTTCAGGCGGGCGAGTTCGGTCTCCAGCGTGTGCAGATCCTGAGTCATGAATGGGGCCGTGATTCGACAGAGGCAGGGACGGGTGGCGCGAACCGTCTCCCTACAGTCCGCGCAGGGGCAACCGGTTTCGGCACACCCCCTGTTGGATATCGGAGGCGGCTGCGGCCGGCTGCAGTACAGCGGCTCCTGTCCCCGGGAGAAACCGGACCGGGTCGTCGGCGGTTCGCGTTCCGTGATCTGCAGGAGCGTGACAAGCTGGGCAGACCCGCGATGTCACGGGAGTGGGGAAGACTCAGCTGGCGGTCGCCGGAACTTCGAGCGTGAGGAAATTCCTGAGCAGCTGGATGCCTTCCAGGCAGAGGAAACTTTCCGGGTGAAACTGCACGCCGTGGATCGGATAGTCGCGGTGACGAATCCCCATCAGTTCCTCCGGCTGGCCGTCATCGCGGGTCCAGGCACAGGGAATCAGTTCCGGCGGGAGACCTTCCGGGGGGACGATCAGGCTGTGGTAACGCGTCGCCACGAAAGGGTTTTTGAGTCCCCGGAACAGGCCCTTGTCGTCGTGCCAGACCGGTGAGGTCTTGCCGTGCATCAGTCGTTCGGCAAGCACGACCTGGCCGCCGAATGCGTCGGCAATCGACTGATGGCCCAGGCAGACCCCCAGTAGCGGGATCTTCGGTCCGAGCCGGGCGATCACCTCAGTCGAGATGCCGGCTTCCTTCGGCGTACAGGGGCCGGGGGAGACGATGATCCGTTCCGGATTGAGGGCTTCAATCTGCTCGACGGTAATCTGGTCGTTCCGCTCGACACGGATTTCCAGTAACGGATCGATCTCGCCGAGCCTCTGAACCAGGTTGTAGGTGAACGAGTCGTAGTTATCGAGGACGAAGATCATCGGCAGTCTCGCTGGAAGTTTGCTCAATCGTAGCGATTTGCGGCTGGAGGGCGAAACGGTCCGGCCCGGGAAATCGACCGGAGCGTCCCGGTCGTCGCGGGAAGGAACACTTCGCAGATTCCGACCGATGCGCAGTTCCTGCGGTTCACGGACTCTGGCGAGACGGGAGCGAGCGTTGTGGGTGTTCACCTGCGGGCACGATGCTACAATAGCGGTTTTGCGATGGCTGCGGCACCACGAGGCGTCGGGGTATGCGCCGAAGTGCTGCTGTCGCAATGAGTTGCAATGCACGCTGCTGGCCGCTCCTGCGTCGAACGTTGTGATCCTGCGGAGCAGGGTTCGCGCCGGTGGTCCGTGGCTGCCCGTATAAATTTGAGTCCTGAGGTACTGACATGTCAGTAGAACCGGTCGTCGACGGAGCCGTCCACGGGATCGACCCACTGGAACTGGAAGAGTGGTACGACTCCCTTGAGGACGTCCTGCACCGCTACGGTACGGAACGGACCCAGCAGTTGCTGGTTCAGCTTCAGGAGCGGGCCTACCACCGTGGCGTGATGATGCCCTTCCACGCCACCACGCCCTACATCAACTCGATCCACGTCAGCGATCAGCCCCGCTACCCGGGCAATCTCGAGATCGAACGGCGGATCAAGAGCATCATCCGCTGGAACGCCATGGCGATGGTCGTTCGGGCGAATACGACGACCAACGTCGGCGGCCACATCTCGACATTCGCCTCCTCCGCCACGCTGTACGAAGTGGCGTACAACCACTTCTTCCACGGCCGGACGAGCGATCACCCCGGCGACATGGTCTACTTTCAGGGGCACGCCTCTCCCGGCATGTATTCCCGTGCCTTCCTCGAAGGCCGGCTCGACGAAGAGCATCTGAAGAACTTCCGGCAGGAAGTTCCCCGTGGAACCGGGCTCTCCTCCTACCCGCACCCCTGGCTGATGGAGCACTTCTGGCAGTTCCCGACCGTTTCGATGGGACTGGGCCCGATCTGCTCGATCTATCACGCCCGCTTCCTGCGGTACCTGCAGCACCGGGGCCTCATCGACACGTCGCAGTCGCATGTCTGGTGTTTCGTCGGCGACGGCGAAGTCGACGAGCCGGAAACGCTCGGGGCACTGACGCTCGCAGCCCGCGAAAACCTGGACAACCTGATCTGGGTCGTGAACTGCAACCTGCAGCGTCTGGATGGTCCGGTTCGCGGCAATGGCAAGATTATCCAGGAACTCGAAGGGGCCTTCCGCGGGGCCGGTTGGAACTGCCTGAAGGTCATCTGGGGACGCGACTGGGATCCGCTGCTGGCGCACGACGTCAACGGCAAGCTCGTCAAGCGAATGGGCGAGGTCGTCGACGGACAGTTCCAGAAGTACAGCGTCTCTGACGGTGCCTACATCCGGGAGCACTTCTTCGGTGCCGATCCCGAGCTGGCCGAAATGGTCGATCACCTCTCGGACGAGCAGCTTCAGAAGATGCGTCGCGGCGGGCACGAGCCGGAGAAGGTCTACGCGGCCTACAAGGCGGCGTACGAACATACCGGTGCTCCAACCGTGATTCTGGCCAAGACGATCAAGGGATACGGTCTGGGCGAGGCGGGTGAAGGCCGCAACATTGCCCACAACCAGAAGAAGATCAATCTCGAAGAACTGCGTCAGTTCCGCGATCGGTTCAACATCCCGATCGCCGACGACCAGCTCGAGAACATGCCGTTCTACCGTCCGCCGGCCGACAGTGAGGAGATGGTCTATCTCCACCAGCGGCGGGAACAGCTGGGCGGGTTCGTTCCGGAACGTCGTCCGACCGACGAGACGCTCAACATCCCGCCGATCGATGACAAGGCGTTCGCCCGGCAGCTGCGTGGCACCGGCGACAAGGGAACCGCGTCGACGACGCAGGCCTACAGCGCCATTCTGATGGGACTGATGAAGACGAAGACGCTCGGCGAGCGGATCGTCCCGATCATCCCCGACGAAGCCCGTACGTTCGGTATGGAAGGCTTCTTCAGCAGCTTCGGGATCTACTCGAGCAAGGGCCAGCAGTACGAACCGGTCGATCGCGACCAGATGATGTACTACAAGGAGGCCAAGGACGGGCAGGTCCTCGAAGAAGGCATCAACGAAGCCGGGGCGATGTCGTCGTTCATTGCCGCCGGTACGGCCTACTCGAACCTCGGCATCCAGATGGTGCCGTTCTACGTCTACTACTCGATGTTCGGCTTCCAGCGGGTGGGGGATCTCATCTGGTGTGCGGCCGACTCCCGGGTGAAGGGCTTCCTCGTCGGGGGAACGTCCGGCCGGACGACGCTCAACGGCGAAGGTCTGCAGCACGAAGACGGTCACAGTCAGCTGATGGCGACAACCGTCCCGAATCTCGTCGCCTACGATCCCGCGTTCGCCTTCGAACTGGCCATCATCATCCAGGATGGTCTGCGGCGGATGTACGTCGACAACGAGTGCATCTTCTACTACCTCTCGGTCTACAACGAGCAGTACGAGATGCCCGCCATGCCCGAGCAGGAGGGCATCACCGAAGGCGTCCTCAAGGGGATGTACCGGTTCCGCTCGACCCCGTCCGGCGAAGGCCAGCAGGTCCGCCCGCAGCTGTTCGGCAGCGGTACGATCCTGCCGCAGGTCCTCAAGGCCCAGCAGATGCTGCAGGAGACCTACGGCATCGGCTGCGATGTCTGGAGCGTGACCAGCTACAGCGAACTCTGCCGCGACGCCATGGCGACCAGCCGCTGGAACCGCCTGCACCCGGACGCGGAACCGAAGAAGTCGTTCCTGCAGCAGTCGCTCGATGGGGTGGAGGGGCCCTTCATCGCCGCCAGCGACAACGTCCGGCTCGTGCCCGACCAGATTCGCGAATGGATTCCCGGCGAATACGTCGTTCTGGGGACGGACGGCTTCGGCCGCTCGGATACCCGGGAAGTGCTGCGGCGTCACTTCGAGGTCGATCCGGAGTGCACCGTCTACACGACGCTGCACACGCTCGCCGGTCAGGGGCAGTTCGACAAAGCACGTCTGCCACAGATCCTGCAGGAGCTGGGCATCGACCCCGAGAAGGTCGATCCGCTGAAGGCCTGATCGCCGGCCGATCGGATCGCCAGGACGATCTGACAGTCATGAACACGGACCGTGTGGCCATTCCCGGCTGCACGGTCCGTTTTGCGTTCGGGCTGTTTCGAGCTGGGGCCGTTCCGGCCTGTCGGACGGCGATTCTCTGAGAGACTTGGAAGTGGCCTCAGTTGCGGCTTGCTGCCGACTGAGGGGCTGTCCCGCGTTGTTGCTGTTCGCGGTCCGTCCAGTTGAAGACCCGTTCCTGCAGGTACCAGCGGATGACCGGCCCGAGTCGTTGCCAGATGAACTTCTGGGCCAGGGGGCTGCGGAGTCGGTAGGCGAGTTCGGCCGCGCTGGCCCGGCGTGTCAGCGACTTGCCGAGTTCGCTGCGGCGGACCATCTCTGCATAGCTGGAGAACGAAAAGTCGTTGCGGTCGAAGGCATCCTGGAGGGCCCGCGCCGCAATGTTACCGTAGCCAAGTGCCGGGCCGATTCCTTCGCCGAACATCGGGTCGGTGCCGGCGGCATCGCCGACGAGCAGTGCATGCGGGGCAGCGAACGCCCCCCGCGGGTGGTACATGCGAATCGGGTGGCCCTGCAGCAGGTAGTCTTCGAGACTGTGGGCCTGTGACTGCAGCCAGTCGGCGACCACCGGTTTGAGGGACCCTCCGGTCTTTCCGGGGACGGTCCGACTGTCGTACACGCCCCAGTTCCGCATGGGGCCATTCTCGCCGTGCGTCGGGAAGCTCCAGACGTATCCCTGGATTCCCGTCGGGACGCACGAGAACTCGATGTAGGCTTCGTCGGCCGCGTGGTCCGACTCTCCCCGGGGCGGTTCGGCCGGTGTGTACAGTTCGACGAGCCGTGCCAGCCGCGTGGGGGCGTTCGGATCGACCAGTTTGCGGACGATACTGGTCGCGCCGTCGGCCCCGATGACGACCCGTCCCCGGAAGTTGCCGCGGTCCGTCTGCACCTCGACCCCCTCGTCGGTCCGGATGACCTTGAGGACGCGGGTCTCCTCCATCAGCTCGATGCCCTGCTCCCGGACTTTGCCGGCCAGCCACGCATCGAATTCGCTGCGGCGGACGACGTTGAACGCGAGGTTCTCGTCGAGCTGCATACGGAATCCGCGGCTGCGGAAGTGAAGATTGACCCACGAAACGTTGACGCGGTGAATTTCGTCGGGATCGAGGTCGAGTGAGCGCAGCGTATTGTCCACGTCGTTGACGCATCCCCCGCCGCACAGCTTGTGCCGGGGGTGTCGATCTCTCTCGAGAAGGAGTGTTCGTCGGGCAAGCTCAGGAGCCCGCTGTGCGAGATGGAGTGCCGTCGAACTTCCCGACGGCCCGGATCCGATAATGATGACGTCGTACTGCATTGGAAATGTGTGGCCCCCGACCCGCAACGGAAAGGGCCGACGGGATGAACATCCCGGTGACGTCGGCCCTGATTGTTCCCGGGTGGTTCCCCGCAGGACAACCACCCCTCCGCTCCCGGGGATTCTATCCACAGGAATACGGAAAAATTACGTAACCTGATGAATCCGTGACAGGTCCGGGCAGGTGGACGGAGGTGGGCGATCCGGCGGGTGACAACTGAAGAATGCGAGTCAGAACGCCGATGCGGACCATAGCGATTCCCCGTGTCGCGGCGATCGCGGAGACGTGTTCGGGTCGGGGACTGGCGCAGGAGGAGCATCCCTAGGCGACCTGACCGGACTCGACTATTATGCGCGGGCCGAGAGGTAACCGTCGGGACCCGGGCTGATCAACGCAGGAAGACAAGCACCCGAAGCATCCATGAGCATTGAATTCAAGCTGCCCAGCATTGGCGAGGGAGTCGACTCCGCCGACGTCGCGGAACTGTTCGTCAAGGAAGGGGACGTCCTCGAGCCGGGGCAGAATATCTGCGAACTGGAGACCGAGAAGGCGGTGGTCGAACTCCCCTGTCCACATGGCGGACAGGTGGCCGGAGTTCACTTCACCGCCGGCGATACGGTCCAGGTGGGGCAGCTGCTGCTGACGATCGAGGAGTCGACCGCCGGGGCTTCCGGAGGCGAGTCATCGGCTCCGTCGGGAGCTGCCGAGACCGCCGCCGCCAGCGCCCCGGAGGAATCGTCGTCCGCCCCGGCTCCTGCCGCCGAACCCGAATCGCAGACCGCGACGGCAACGGCTTCGGGCGGCGTCGTCGAGTTCAGGATTCCGAACATCGGCGAGGGGGTCGAGTCCGCCGACGTGGCGGAAGTTCTCGTTGCGGTCGGCGATACGATCGAGGCGGAGCAGAACGTTCTCGAGCTCGAAACCGAAAAAGCGGTTGTCGAACTTCCCTGTCCGCATGCCGGCACGATCGAAAGTATTGAGGTCGCCGCCGGTGATACGGTGACCGTCGGCCAGGTCGTTCTCACCATTGCGACGGCTGGGGGAACCGGTAGCGCGACACCGGCTTCAGCGCCGGCAGGAGACTCGAAGCCCGCCGCCGCTCCACCCGCCCCCGCCAGCGAAACAAAGCCGGCCGCTGCAACTCCGGCTCGCACACCCGAGCTCGTTTCGCAGCAGCAGGAGGAGACGAACGGTCAGCCTCCGGTCCCCGCAGCACCGTCGACGCGTCGGCTCGCCCGCCAGCTCGGCGTGAACCTGCGTGAAGTGCGAGGATCGGGGCCGGGCGGTCGGATCACGCACGATGATGTGCAGGCCTACGTGCGCGGCCGACTGGAGAACGACAACGTTCCTGCGGTTTCGCGGAGTGCCGCTTCGGGCGGTCTGGCAGCCGGTTCGCTGGCCCCGCCGCCGCTTCCCGACTTCAGCAAGTACGGCGAGATCGCCCGCGAACCGCTCAACAAGATTGCCCGGACTGCCGCCGAGAACCTGACGGTCTCCTGGAACGTCATTCCCCACGTGACTCAGCACGACCGGGCGGACATCACGGACATTGAGGCAGCCCGCAAGCGGTTCGGTCAGGGCGTGGGCAAGAACGGCCCGAAGGTGACGATGACGGCAGTCGCCATCAAGGCCCTGGCCACCTGTCTGCAGGCCTTCCCCAAGTTCAACAGCAGTCTCGATCCCGAGACGAACGAGCTGGTTCTCAAGAAGTTCTACAACATCGGCTGTGCGGTCGACACGCCCAACGGGCTGGTCGTGCCGGTCGTCAAGGATGTCGATCGCAAGAGCATTCTCGACGTTGCCTCCGAGATCAACGAACTGGCTGCGAAGGCCCGCGACCGCAAGCTGTCGATCGACTCGATGCAGGGCGCGACGTGCACTGTGACGAACCTTGGGGGAATCGGCGGCGTCGCCTTCACCCCGATCGTCAACTATCCCGAGGTCTGCATTCTTGGGATGGCACGCGGCCAGAAGGAACTGCAGCTCGTAGATGGCGAAGTTCGCGAGCGCCTGATGCTGCCGCTCTCGCTGTCCTACGATCATCGCGTGATCAACGGTGCCGACGCGGCCCGCTTCATGGTCACGCTGTGCAACATGCTGTCCGATCCGTTCACACTGCTCTCGGCGATCTGAAGTCGTTGCGACGATCGTGAGCCGAGTCTCACAGGATACCGACGGGTCGGGCTGCCGCCCGGCCCGTTTTGCGTTCAGGAGTGCCGAACATGTCCGGAAAGTCGATCCTGCTGATTGCCGGCGATTACGTCGAAGACTACGAGATCATGGTGCCGTTCCAGACGCTGCAGACGGTGGGATACACCGTCCATGCGGTCTGCCCCGACAAGAAGGCGGGGGAGCAGATCCGGACGGCGATTCACGATTTCGAAGGGGATCAGACCTACAGCGAAAAGCCGGGGCACAATTTCACGCTCAACGCCACCTTTGACGAGATCGATCCGGCCGACTATGCGGCTCTGGTCGTTCCCGGGGGGCGGGCACCGGAGTACATCCGTCTGAATAAGCGCGTCTGCGAGATCGTGCGGCACTTCGCCGAGGCAAACAAGCCGATCGCCGCGATCTGCCATGCCCTGCAGTTGCTGGCCGCTGCCGACGTGCTGAAGGGCAAGAGCTGCTCGGCCTATCCGGCATGTGCTCCGGAGGTGCGTGCCGGCGGTGGAACCTACGTGGAGATTCCGGTCGATCAGGCGCATGTGGATGGCAACCTTGTCACCGCGCCGGCGTGGCCGGCCCATCCGCAGTGGATGGCCGCTTTTCTGAAGGTGATGGGCGCGACCATTCAGTTGTGAGCGTCGACGAACGACGGGGACAGGGGGCGGAACGAATGGCTGCATCGTGTGGGACGTCGGGAGGTGGATCCGTCCAGTCCTGGTGGCTTGCGACGGGAGCAATCCTGGCGGGACTGGCCGTTGTCACCGGGGCGTTTGCGGCTCATGGTCTCGGGCGGCATCTCGAAGACCTGTATGGCGACCAGGTCCGCAAAGTGGCCGGTCAGGAGATCCCTGCGACGCAGAAGTACCTGGCGGACTTCAAGACCGGTGCCGAGTACCAGATGTATCATGCGCTGGCTCTGGTCGCGTGCGGCCTGGTCGCCGCTCCCCGCTGCCGCAAAACGCTCAACGCGGCCGGCTGGGCATTTGTGCTGGGAATCGCCGGCTTTTCGGGAAGTCTGTATACTCTCGTGCTGACGGGACAGACCTGGCTGGGGATGATCGCTCCCATTGGTGGGACGGCCTTCATTGTCGGCTGGGTCCTGCTGGCTCTGGCCGTCTGCCCGTGTCGAGGGAAGGCTCAGGCTGAAGCCTCCGCGATGGGACAGCAGGTCGAGTCCGGTATGTAGCTTGGCGGATGCTGCGCGGCGTCCGCGATCCAGCTGGTTCTGAAGGAACCGGAGGGGGCCGTGTGCCGTCTGTGCGGCAGTGACAGCGTCGCTCGTGTCGCTGCATCGGAGTTTCACCGGTGCTGGCATGCGCCAGGCCGGATTCTGACAGCCGTGAGAAAGGCTTTACCCGATGCTGATCTTTGATGCCCACCTGGATATCGCATGGAACGCGGTCGAGTGGAACCGCAACCTCGAGCTTTCGGTCGAGAAGATCCGGAAGTTCGAAAAGCACTTCACCGACATTGTCCCTGGCGACTGCACCGTCTCGTATCCGGAGCTGCGTCGCGGCGGGATCGGCATCATGATCGCCACGCTGCTGCCGCGACTGCACCGCAAGGACAAAGAGCTGACCTTCTACCAGTCCCGCGAGGCAGCCTATGGGATGGCGATGGGGCAGCTGGCCTACTATCGGGCAATGTGTGCCAAAGGCGTCCTGCGCGAGCTTCCCGATGCCGCGGCCGTCCAGTCGCACGTGAAGGAATGGGAAGCGTACGTCGCCGGTGGGAGTCAGGGAGACGGGCCGCCGCTCGGATTCATTCTCAGCATGGAAGGGGCCCCCCCGATCCTGCATCCGGAGCAGGTTCATGAGTGGTACGAGTCGGGGCTGCGGATCATTGGTCCGGCTCACTACGGCCCCAACGAGTACTGCCACGGCACCGGAAGTGAAGGGGGGCTGACCGAGGACGGACGGCAGCTGATCCGCGAGATGAACAAGGCGGGGATGCTGCTGGACGCGACGCACCTGGCCGATCAGTCCTTCTGGGAAGCACTCGAAATCTTCGACGGTCCGGTACTCGCCAGCCATCACAACTGCCGGGCTCTCGTACCGGGCGATCGTCAGCTGGATGACGATCAGATCAAGACGCTCATCGAGCGTGGCGGCGTCATCGGGGCCGCGTTCGACAACTGGATGCTGACGCCCGGCTGGAAGAAGTACGTCACGCCGCTCGACCAGGTCACCCTCGAGAACGTCGCCAACCACATCGACCACGTCTGCCAGCTGGCCGGCAACTGCCTGCACAGCGGCATCGGGACCGATCTGGATGGGGGCTTCGGGAAGGAGCAGTCTCCCAGCGACATGGAGACGATCGCCGAGATCGGGAAGGTGGCGGAGATTCTCGATCGCCGCGGGTACGCCAGCGACGACATCGAGCGGATCATGTACCGCAACTTCGTGGACTTCTTCGGGCGCGCCTGGGCGTGAAGGTTCGCCCCACCGGTCGCGGCCGGTGGGCATTGGTCGGCATCGCTGGTTTCGCATGTGCGTCTTGCGCTGCCACTCGGCCCGCGCATGATAAAACCCTCTCCGATCAAGAATCGGAGAGGGTTCCAGCAAAGACAGCAACCCCACGTTGCTCTGCCTGCGGCTGACTTCGGGGACGCTGCGAATAGGTCTGATGGTTTCGGGGGACGGAGCCGGCTGTTTCGGGTCGTGGCCGGCTCCTGCGAAAGAGTGGTGGTCAGTCACTCCTCCGTTGGTCGGGCGTCAGCGAGAGAGACTCGGTTCTGCAAGTGGCTCAGCGGATGTCGCACTCGTCCGAGCAGATGTCGACGTGGTCCTCGAAGCTGCTGCCGGTGAATCCGGCCCGACAGCCCCAGGTGCCGCCGTACTCGTAGCTCTGCTGCACGCTGCTGAAGGCCGAGCCGACATCTTCGAGTTCGTTGTTGATGTTGATGGCCAGTTCGCTCAGGCCGACGACCAGGCTCAGGACGGCGATCGTCGAGACGAGGACGAGTTCGGCGGAGACAATGAAACCGGCTTCGTCGTTGTACAGCTTGGTGAGCAGGGCGTTCATCGTGGTGTTCCTCAAGTCGTGTGGGGTTGCGTCAAGGTTGCTGTCGTGTTGATGCAGGAGATGTAAAGCAGGCTGAATGCCGAAACGCGCACCGCGCCAGGAACTCTTGACACCTGCAGTGGGGTGGGGCTTGTAACCGTCTGAGGAGTAACGGGTTATGGGATTGCGGCTGTGAGGGGATTGTCGCGGACGCTCCGCCACTGCCCGAACAGCCACGTTGCCTGCGGGAAACGTGAAATCCGCGCCGTGGCGGCTGACAGGTCGTTAGGTGTTCGCGACAATGTGGTTACAACGTGATGCCGCCAGCCCCCCGTGTTGACGACGGGCAACGGTGATCGCGGCGATCCGTCGGGACGCCAGTCGACTCCACTGCAGAGCAGGACACTGAGACGATGAGCATCAGCACTCTGATCGATGACTACGTGGCCGGGCCCGGTCAGCTGCGGGAAGCCATTGCCGGCATGAGTCCGGAACAGATCGACGCGGCTCCGGTCGCCGGCAAGTGGTCGACGCGGCAGGTCATCTGCCACATTGCCGACTTTGAGCCGGTCTATGCGGACCGGATGAAGCGGGTCGTCTGTGAAGAGAATCCGCCCCTGCGCGGGGGCGACCCGGATCAGTTTGCCGCGGCCCTTGCATACGACGCCCGCGACATCGAGGAAGAGCTGGCGCTCATCGAAGCGGTCCGCAACCACACGGCCCGCATTCTGAGGACGCTGCCGGACTCCGCATTCGCGCGAACCGGGACGCACTCGGTCGACGGGGCACTGAGTCTCGAGACGCTGCTGCAGCGGATCACCGGGCATATTCCTCACCATGTCCGCTTCATCGAGGAAAAACGCCGGATGCTGGAGTCGGCCTGATCTGATACGACGGGAACGGCGGGAACCGAACGGGTTCCGACGGAATCAACCTGTGAGCGAGGCTGCGAATGTTCTGCATCAACGTGATTCTGAATGTAAAGTCGGAAAGCGACGTGGCGACTGTCCGGGACCTGCTGACGGAAGCAGGACGGCTGTCGCGTGCCGAGCCGGGCTGTATCCGGTTCGAGGTGTGCCACTCCCAGAGCGATCCGCAGACGTTTCTGCTGTGTGAGCGGTGGGAGTCGGAGGCAGCCTGGAAGCAGCACCGCGCGGAGAAAGCGTTCAAAGAGATCTACCAGCCGCAGGTCCTGCCGCTCGTCGATCGCATCCCACACATCTCGACGCTGCTGGAGTAATCGGCTCGGCGGTAAGCAGCGTTTTCGCCGCCCGTCAATGGCTGTGATGCCCCGGGGGCCGACCTGGGCATCGGCACGGTTTGGAGGTGCGGGCGGCTGGTGAGCCGGGCTGCGACCGTTATATGATTGGACAATCGTTTTGGAGTCTGCAGAGCAACTTGGGCCGATGGGCACGGACGTGACTGGGAACAGAACAACTCTTCTGGTTCTCCAGGGTGCGGACCAGGGAATCCGGTTCGAGGTCGGCGGTGACGCCGTGACCATCGGGCGGGGTGCGCAAAACGATGTGCGCATTCTCGATACCGAAGTGTCGCGACAGCACGCCCGGCTGCAGTTGCGTGACGGCGGTTACGCCATCGTCGACGCCGGCAGTTCCAATGGGACGTTCGTCAACGGGCGGCCGACGGAAGGACAGCAGCTCAACAACGGTGACCAGATCCAGATCGGGCGAACAGTCCTGCTGTTCACCCAGACTTCGATCGAGGATCCCAGCCACGTCGCCAGCCGCGTCAGCCTGGTCGAGTCGGTCGACGAGGCGGAACGCTCGCAGATCGTCGGCAGCGTCGGACGGAATGCCGGCCAGGCACTCGCCGAATCGGCGTCGGCGGGCTACAGCCAGGTTCGGGCGCCCGGCACACCATTGGATGTGCTGTACCAGATCACAGAAGAAGCGGTCCGGCCCAACCACTCGATGGACCAGGTGCTGCAGCGGATTCTCGATCTGACACTGCAGGCCGTCGGTGCCGATCGTGGCTGCATGCTCGTGGCCGATAACCGGACCGACCGGATCGAACCCCGCGTGCTCAGTTTCCGTCCCGGGGCGGCCAACGACCAGACGATGCCGGTCTCCACGAGTATCGTGGAGTACGTGATCCAGCACGGTCACGGCGTCCGGACGTCGGATGCCCGTCGCGACGAGCGGTTCGATCCCGGGCACAGCATCCTGCAGTCCGGCATTCGGGAGGCAATGTGTGTCCCGATGCAGGGCCGCTACGAGCTGATGGGCATCATCTACGTCGACACGACGACTCCCAATGTCAGCCTCGATGCCGAGCCGGGCAACCCGCATCGCTTCGGCGAGGATCTGCTCGCACTGTTGTCGGCGATTGGGCGGCAGTCGGCTCTGGCAGTCGAGATCAACCGCTATCAGCAGGCGCTGGTCAGTGCCGAACGACTCGCTGCGGTGGGGCAGACAATTGCCACGCTCAGCCACCATATCAAGAATATTCTGCAGGGGATTCGGGGCGGCAGCTACCTGATCGACATGGGCCTGCAGGACGAAAACAACGAGCTGGTCCGTAAGGGCTGGGACATCGTCGACCGCAACCAGGAGCGGATCTACCACCTGGTGATGGACATGCTGACCTTCAGCAAGGAGCGGCAGCCGGTCCTGACGCGGGGGAACGTCAACGAGACGGTCCGGGAGGTCTGCGAGCTGATGCAGGGGCGGGCCCGTGAGTGTCAGATCACTCTGCAGCTTGCGCTGGATGAGCAGCTTCCGGAGTCATTGTTCGATGGCGAAGGAATTCACCGCGCGGTTCTGAACATCCTGACCAACGCGATCGACGCCCTCGACGGGCGGGAAGACGGTCGCGTCGTCATCCGGACCGGACTCGACGAGACCTCGAATCACGTGTTCGTCGAGATTGCCGACAACGGACCCGGCATTGCCGAATCGGAACTGCCCCGCCTGTTCAATATCTTCGAGTCTTCGAAGGGCTCGCGTGGGACCGGGCTGGGGCTCGCTGTCAGCCAGAAAATCCTGCGTGAGCATGGCGGGGAGATCACCGCCACGAGCCGCCTGGGCGAAGGGGCAACATTCCGCCTGGAGTGGCCTGCTGCCGAAGAGGACCAGGACGACTCCGGCAGTGTCCCGAAGCAGGCGGAGTCGCCCACTCAGGCGGACGGCTGACCCCAGCGGTGGGGCGGATGCCGCCGTCCCGCTGCACGAGCGGTCCGTCGGGGGGAGCAGCCTCAGAACGTCGAGCGGGGTCGGCGACGGCCTCCCGGTCGGGGCGTGCCGGACGGCTTCGTGTCGGCCTCCGGTGCCGCGACCGGACCGACATCATCGATGTCAGCACCGATCGGTCCGCCATCTTCGTGCCAGGCCGATGCGTCACACGCCGGCAGCAGGCGGAAGTTCTCGGCGGCAATCCGCTCCGGGGCCGGCAGCACATTGGCCAGCAGCACTCCCCTGGGACCGGTCAGTGGCCGGATCACGTGGGCCGGTCCATACGCCGAACGCCAGCTTGCGGAAAATGGCACCGTTTCGGGATCGCGTCGGTGTCCCTTCAGTTCCCCTGCATAGCCGACGCCCTCTTCCCACCACGTCAGGCGGTTGTCGGACAGTGCGCCGTCCGGCAGGGCAACGACGACCGGGTCGGCGGATCCGGACTTCGGAGGGGATGTTACCACTGAGTGCTTTACGAAGACGTGGAGTCGTCCACTTACGTCGTCGGCAGAGGTGAGCTGGATGATCGACTGCCCGCCCGTGACCGTCGAGTCCTGCATCAGCAGGTATCCGTCGGACCGGGGAGACTGGACCGAGACGACGTTGTTCAGCCCGTACAGGATCGAATTGTTCAGCTCGACCAGGCGATCGGAGAGATCGCCTCCCAGACAGGCGGAATCGGTCGAGAGGAACGAATTGAGGATCAGTCCGTACTTCTGTTGTCCGCTTCCGGCCCCCGCGAAGCACTCCACAAGGGGCGGGGCGGTGGCATCTTCGCGGGAGATCGGTCCCTGCAACCGGCAGTTGCGAATCGAGAAGCTGCCTTCGACGGCCTTGATGACCCGCCTCGGATAGCCGCGACGCTGCGAGTGCGGTATTCGGATCGACGCATTGACCAGGTCGACGCTGCCGGACTCGATCGTCACCAGTGCTTCCGCGGCATCGTCGGGATCATCGGCGGCGACGGGGCGGATGATGAGCGGCGCATCGGCGGACGTGCGGAACTCGAGCCTCAGCTGCTTTCCTTTGACCGCAAACGGCTGCAGATAATTCAGGCCTGTGCCGGTCAGGATCACGTGCGTCCCGTCCGGGCACTTCGGCCCGTTGATGAAGCTCGCAAATGCCTGTCCGCCGCGGCCCAGATCGAACTCGACGGTGTTCGGAAACTCCATGTCCTCGCCGAACTTCTTCGGCAGACGGGGGCGACTTCCGATCGCGATCAGCCGGTCGACGAGCCCCTGGGGAGGCTGCGGCAGTGAGGTCGGTTCCACACCGGGAACATTGCCGGTCGACCCGAACCGGGCAACGGAGTCGGCCAGCGCAGTGGAAGCCAGATCGGGCGTCATGTGGCGATGATCGGCCGGAAGTGTGGTGAGCCCCGGAACCTCGTCCTCGACACTCTGGCTCTCGAGCGACCGCCGCCAGAACTGGCCCCACTCGGTCAGCGAAGCGACCCGGGTCGGTGGGGCGTCGCTACCGGTCTGCAACGAGACCAGCACGTCCCATCCGAGCCACAATGTTCGATCGGTCAGCAGGGAGACATTGAGAGCACGCGACTGGTCCAGCCGAGTGGTGGGGGCTTCGGGCCAGGGAGAGAGGTTCATCCAGATACTGGGATCGGAGGCGTCTGCCGCGTCACTCCCGACGAATGCAACGTGTCGGGTTTTCAGTTCAACTGGAGCGGGGGTTGAACCGGCAGCATGCCGGAGTGCCAGGGCCGTTCGGCGTGAGGCGACAACCGACTTGAGCAGCTGGACATCGATGCCCCGGACTTCAACGTCCTCGGTGACGCGTGCCTGTTCCTCGCTGGGGACAATCTCCAGAGCCGGAGCATCGCCGGCGGCCAGCAGGCAGTTGCCCGCGACCAGGTTCACACCGCGCCCCTCGATCTGCACCGCCGTCAGCCGATTGCCGCGGACAACGACATTCTCGAGCAACGCACGGGCGTTCCGCGTCCGCTGACCGGAGGCGGAAACGGAGAACGCGTTTGTCGGACGTCCCGTCGAATCGGCCAGCGTTACCGTGCAATTGGTGACGGTGAGACGGCAGTTTTCTGCGGCGATCAGCGAGAGAGCGTCCCCGTCGAAACTGCCGCGATCCTTGAGGACGAAGTGCAGCCCGGTCAGGCCCAGCGATCCGTCCCGCTTGAGCAGACCGGCGTTGCCCCGTTCGATTGTCGTGGCGGAAAGGACCAGGACCGGGTTGCTGCCCCGTTCGGCTTCGATCTGAACATTGCGGCAGCGGGAGAGATCTGCGGCTGCAACCGGGAAGGGCCCGTCACCACGAAAGAGGATCACTCCCTCGTCGCGGGGGAGTTCGGCGACGGCCTCGGCAAACGTGCGGAACTGGCCGGCCGCACCGGGGCTGGATGTGACGATCAGCCGGCGGGCATCGGTGGCGATATCCGTGCCCGCGTCATACACCCACGAGGGGACGGCGAGTTCGCTTCCGGGGGCCAGATCCTCGGTTCCGGGAAACGGACGATGGCTGCCGGTCCGGTCCGACGCCGCGTTCGAATCACCGCTATCCGGTCCCCCTGCGACATCGTTGGGACGCCCGCTGCCGGAACGGGACGGTGTGGTCATACCGGCACCGCCGGGCCCCTCCTGGACTTCAAAGCCCGGGCCGTCGCCGGCGTGACCGTCTTCGCCCGCCTCGGCGGACGACGCGGCCGCGACGTTGTTGACGTCCTGCGGGGCGTATGGATTGAATGCCGGGACGGCCGTTCCGCCGGCGCCGTTACCTCCGGCGCGGCTCATGGCCCAGCCGACCAGGCCGACGAGCCCCAGAAGCACCAGTCCGAAAAAGCCGAACTTGAGTTTGTCCGGGTCGATCGTTCCCGTGGGAACATTGATGAACGAGGACAGGGACTTCTTTGTCGGTGGCGTCTCGGTTGGGGTTTCCTTGGCCGGGCGACGTCCGCCCTGCTCGGCGGGAGATTCTGCGTCCGGCGATCCGCTCTTGCGCCGCTCACGCCGGCTGACACCCGATCGATTCGACTTGCTGCGCCGTTTCGCCTTCAGTCGCTGATCGACCTGTGGCTCGTCGGCGTCCGCAACACCGGGGTCGGCCGACTCGTTGGGCGTTGCGCGCCGTTCCGATGTTGCCTTGGGCGATCGGGCTCCGGAGGACTTCTTCCGTGACGATCGCTTCGTGCTCCGTTCGGTGGCGGGCGCCTCTCTGGTATCTGCAGCCGGGTCCGGCTCTTCGTAGTCTTCGGACAGCCCGGCAAGGATGTCGGTGCTGACGTTTGTGCGTCGGAGCTGGGCCTGGTCGAGATCCTCGATCAAATCTGCCGGGGTCTGATAGCGGTCTTCAGGACGCTTGGCCATCAGCCGGGTGAGGACGGCCACGACGGCTTCGGGAACGCGGTCGTTCCAGCCACGCGGGTCGGGGGGAGGTGCGGTGGCGTGCGCCTGCAGCTTGTGCGTCATGCTCCCTTCGGAGAAGGGAGGCCGTCCGGTGAGCATCTGGAACCAGGAACATCCCAGCGAGTACAGATCGCTGCGGATATCGGCGGCCTTGCTGCTGCGGGCCTGTTCCGGGGCCATGTAATCGACGGTGCCGACCGTCATCCCGGCACGCGTGATGTTCGTGTCGACCTCTTCGTCCACGGAGCGGGCGAGCCCCATGTCGGCCAGTTTGACGCTGCCGTCCGCCTTGATCAGGAAGTTGGAGGGCTTGATGTCGCGGTGGACGAACTTCTTTTCGTAGGCGTGCTGCAGGGCCTCGGCAATCTGTCGGACGATGGCGATCGACCGCTTGACGGGGAGCACGCCCCGCTTGCGGACCAGCTCCTGGACATCGATCCCATCGATGTATTCAAGCGCGAGGTACAGAAACCCGTCGGCCTCGCCGGCTTCATACACCTTGACGATGTGGCTGTGTTCGAGCGAGGCAGCCGCCTGGCCTTCCGCCTTGAAGCGTTTGACGAGCGTGGGGTTTTCGGCCCGGTCGCGGGGAAGCACCTTGAGGGCGACGGTCCGGTTGAGTTCTTCGTCGACGGCAAGGAACACTGTACCCATGCCACCCGCTCCCAGCCGCCGCTGAATCACGTATTTCCCCAGCCGTCGGAGCTGGTCGTGTTCGGCAGCCGGAGGACCTGAACCGGTCTGGGCCTGTGCGTCCGGCGTCATACGTTCCTCGCGATCGCGATCTTCAGGGGCGGCACGACGCAAGGAGCCTGCGGCACCCGCCCGGCAGTTGATGCCCTAATATATCCCGCCATCTGCGTTCAGGTCAAAGACCGCACCCGTTCCGGACGCCAGATGCCGTTTCCGGCTGGCCGGCAGGGACGGAAGAGAAACGCTCAATCGATGTGCAGCCTGGTCCCTCTGGGGCGAATGGGAGGATCAGTCCGATCAGTCCGCCGTCATGCGGTGCGATCCGGATGACGGCGGTGACCGGTCCCTTGCGACCCGTTGTCGCCGTCACGCTCTGAGGACGTTGGATTTGGCAATGACGGTCACTCCGGATTCGGTGACGGTCAGACCACGGGCGCGATCCAGTTCCGGGTCTTCTCCGATGACCATGTTTTCGGGGACCTCAACCCCCTTGTCGATAATTGCGCGACGGACGCGGGCGTGACGCCCCACATCGACCCCCTCGAACAGGATGGAATCCTGTACCGTGGCCCAGCTGTTGATGCGGACTTTGGAGGAGAGGATCGAGCGACTCACCTCGCCACCAGAAATGATGCAGCCCGGGCAGACCAGGCTGTCCATGGCGTGTCCGACGCGGGGTTCCTCGGCAGCGGTCTGGGCGAAGACGAACTTCGGCGGGGGGAGCGGGGCGTGGTAGCCACGGATCGGCCACGAGTCGTCGTAGAGATTCAGCAGCGGATCGACCGAGATCAGGTCGAGATTGGCTTCGTAGTAGGCGTCGAGAGTACCGACGTCGCGCCAATAGGCGGCATCCTTGCCGTTCTTGTCACGGAACGGAAACGCCCTGACCCGATGCGTGTCGATGATTGACGGGATAATGTCCTTGCCGAAATCGTGATTGCTGTCGGCCTGCGTCGCCGCCTGACAAAGCTGGTCGAGCAGGAACGACGTGCGGAAGACATAGACGCCCATTGAGGCCAGACAGCGGGTCGGATCATCCGGAAGCGGGAACGGATCGGACGGCTTTTCCTCGAAGCGGCGGACCCAGTGGTCACTGTCGATCCCCATGACGCCGAACTGGCGACCCGCTTCGAGCGTTTCGGGAAGACATGCGATGGTGGCATCGGCACCCGCCTGGATGTGATCGGCGATCAGCTCGGAGTAATCCATCTTGTAGATGTGATCGCCCGCCAGGATCAGAATGTGTTCCGAGTCGTGCTGCTCGATGGTGTAGATGTTCTGGTAGACCGCATCGGCGGTACCGCGGTACCAGTGTTCGCCCAGCCGCTGCTGGGGCGGGAGCACGTCGATGAACTCGTTCAGTTCGCGGCAGAGGAATCGCCAGCCGAGATTGATGTGACGGTCCAGGCTGGCCGCCTTGTACTGGGTCATCACCAGGATTCGCCGCAGTCCGCTGTTGATGCAGTTGGACAGGGCAAAATCGATGATGCGGTAGATGCCGCCGAACGGGACGGCCGGCTTGGCGCGGTCGCGGGTGAGCGGTTCGAGTCGGGTTCCTTTACCGCCTGCCAGAATCAGGGTCAGCACATCGCGCATGTCGTGTCCTCAGGTGACTCCGTTGCCGAGGGTGGGCGGGAACCGTTCCGTGCACGGTCCGACGGCTGCAGGTGGTGGGAGGGATGAGAGGGACGGACGGCTGTTGACCAGCGAACGTGACGCCGGGATCCGGGCAGAATGTGGGATCAGCTGCGGTGCGGTTGCCGCGATCCCCCGCATGTCGTGCTCCAGTCACTTTCCGGGTTCGTTGTGACACGTTCCGCAGGCAGTCCGTCAATCACTCCCTGAGGATACGCGCCGCGAGCGGTCTCAGCAATGAGGGACCGCCCGGATTCATGTGGCGTATGCAGACCGGTTGCCCGAGTGTGGAAGAATCGAGCAGGCCGGTCACGCTGCCGTCGCGCGACTGCATTACTGAGCGGCAGTCCTGTCCGGTGTCAGCACGCGGATTCGCCCGTCCCGCTCGATGACCAGCGACTGCCCGGCACCGTCGGTCCGGTCGTCGGTGTCCGGCTCGCCGGTTGCTTCCGGACGCACCGAAAGCAGCCCCAGTCCGACGTGGATGCGGTCGTTCGGCTCGAGCCCGAAGCGTGCGGCCGGCGAACCCGGAACAACATGACGAACGATGACCGTGTCCGGCTCTGTGTCGTCCTCGCGCCAGTCCAGACCGAACGGGAGTGGCTTGCCGCGCAGATGCACCTCCAGCTCCCTGCGGCCGGTCGGCTCGCCCCGTTCGACAACGAACGTGGCGATGTTGCTGGCGGCGTGAACGATCGGCCGGAGATCACCCGACGTACTCGGATCCATGCCGTCGATCGCGATGATCCGGTCCCCCACTTCGAGGCCGCTGCGGTCAGCCGGGGAACCGGGATCGACGGCGGTCACGATGACCGGATCGCCAGCGGTGCGCTGCCAGTTCCAGCGAATGCCGAGCCGTGGCTGTGGCCGGACAATCTGCTCGGACTGTTGCCGCAAACGTTCATTCTCACGCCGCGATTCCGGTCGGAACTCCGGAGTTTCGGGGCGTTCTGCGACATCGAGTGCGACGGTCAGCATCAGCCTGGCGACGGATTGAAGTCCTTCGGCGTTGATCCGGTCCGGATCGTCGCTGGGGCGGTGGTAGTCGTCGTGCAGTCCCGTATGGAACATCAGGTAAGGAACGTCCCGCTCGAAGAACGGCAGATGATCGCTGTCGCGCCGCTGTTGCCAGTCGAACAGCAGTTCCATGTCCGTCTGCATGTTGGCGGTGCTGGTGGCGTAGCGAAGCCCGGTGCCGGTCCGCACGCCGTACACTGTCAGCCGGTCCTCGCGCAGACGGCCGATCATGTCGACGTTGACCAGGAACGCCGGACGCAGACCGGCTGGCGTCGGGTGGGTAACCCAGTGGGTCGATCCGAGCAGTCCCTTTTCCTCGGCATCCCACAGGGCCAGGAGGATCGTGTGCCGCGGCGGCTGCTCGAGAGTGGCGAGCGCCTCGGCCAGTTCGAGCAGGGCGGCGGTTCCGCTCGCGTTGTCATCGGCCCCGTTGTGAATCTGACCGAACGGGCCGTAACTGTTGGTGCGGTTGCCGCGACCGACGTGGTCGTAGTGGGCAGAGATCACAATGCACTCTTTCGCGGCGACCTCTGCATCGCGACCTGGAAGCATGGCCAGGACGTTGCGAAAGCCGTTGCCGAATTCCTGAAAGTAGCTGCCGTCGTCCCCGGCCGGTTTCAGGCCGAGGCGGCGGAAGTGGTCGGCGATGTAGGCGGAGGCGGCCCGCCCTCCGGCCGAACCGGATTCGCGGCCTTCCAGGGTATCGCTGGCGAGGAAATTGACGTGGTCGGCCAGTTCGTCGGCCTGGATCGATTCGATCGCAGAGGCCACGTCTCCCGATTGGTCGCTGGCCAGAACCAGGTGGACCGGCAGCAGCGTCAGGCAGATGAGGACCAGACGTCTCATGGTCATGCTTCGCAATACGTACTCTCACCCGGATCGCCGGACCGGCGCGGCGCAGCATGGTCCGGAGTTCCGATCATTCGACTCTCAATCCTGGGACACGTTTCGACCTGACGCCACGACCGTTTCGTATCAGACCGGCGGTTTGCCCAGAGACGCGAGGGCGTACGTCAACCAGATGATGCCGGCCACACACAGCCAGGCAAACAGGAATCCGGCAGTGCCGACCAGCGACGGCCAGGGAATCTCGATGTCCTTCAGCGGGATCAGCTTTCCGGTTTCTGCGGGAAGGGGATCCTTCGGCAGCGTACAGGGCTGCTCGATTTCTTCGTCGGGGTGAACGGGGGTACGGATCAGCCGGAAGAAGTGGTCCAGTTTCTCTTCCGGAGTTCGCTTCGTCAGCAGACTGGTGACGATGCCCGCCAGCGTTCCCCCACCCAGATAGAGCAGGATCTGCCAGGGAAGGCTCGTCTGCACCTTGGCGACTTCGCCGGCCGAGTTGAAAATCTCCGCCTTGCTTGGTGGCAGCATCTCCCACAGCCATCCACGGAAGATCGAGGGCAGATAGTCGATGTTCTGCTGCATCAGAGCCGAGTCCCCCATGGCGGCCACCGTCGTGATCGGCTTGTGGGAGGTGGTCAGATACCACAGCAGGAACGTCGCAATGACCGAGGCCCAGACTCCCTTGGGCGTATAGCCGCGCCAGGTGATGCCGAGCCAGAACGCCATCCCCATGAAGGCAGGAATCGGCTGCACGTAGCGGGTGAGTACCTGGATGACGTTCTCGAACTGCGACATCAGCAGCAGGGCCAGGACAACGATTCCCAGGCCGGCGAAGCGTCCAATCCACAGGTAGTGGCGGGCGCTGCCCTTGCGGACGAGGTACCGCTTGTAGATGTTCTCGGTGAACAGGCCGCTGCCGACGACCATCTGGGCATCGCAGGTGCTCATGATGGCTGCCAGAAGCGAAGCGAACAGCAGACCGACCAGACCGTGGCTGATTGTCGGCAGGATGTCGTGGGCGGCCCGGCCGAACACCTGGTCGGCGAAGGATGCCAGTTCGGTCGGATCTTCGCGGAGGAGCTGGGCCTGCTCGTCGGGGATCATCCCGTTCTCAGGCGTCATGTAGACGATGATGCAGGCCAGCCCGGTGAACGTCCACGCGATCGTGCACAGGCGCTTCATGAAGTTGCCGGCGGTGAACCCGAAGCGGCCTTCGAACTCCGTGCGACCGGCACCGCAGACGCCCATGATGTGCGGCTGGACGACAATGCCGACCAGCCCGGTTGCCGAGAGCATCACTACGTAAAAGACGGTGATCGGTTCCTGCAGCAGCCGGGCAGCGACCTCGGGGGAGAGGGTCATGCTGAGCAGTTCGGCACCGCTGCGGCCGGGGACGCCCTGCTGGAGGGCGGCGAATCCGCTTTCGGCCCCGGTGATGGAGGCGGCCAGGTTGAGGGCGAATGGAAGCAGCAGGAACGAGAAGATGATCGTCAGGATGCCCTGGACGAAGTCGGTGATAACCGCCGCGCCCAGTCCGCCCGCCATGCCGTACAGGACGAACATGATCGTCATGGCGGCAATGGCGTAGCTCTTGGGGAATTCTCCGCCGGAAAGCCCGCTGACGACTTCGGCTCCGCCGAACAGCGCCGCCGAGATGAACGTGATCGACATCAGGATGCCGAGCGCCGAGTAGAGCAGGGCGGTGGAGGAGTCGTAGCGGGCTTCGAAGAAATCGCTGGTCGTCAGGGCCCGCATGCGCCGGAAGACGGGGGCAATGATCCAGTAGAAGGGAGTGGCCCAGAGCCAGAGGAACTGATACCAGATGCCGGCCAGACCGTTGCGGAAGGAGCCGGCGGCGACACTGACGGCCTGTTCACTGCTGGTTCCCGCGCCGAACGCGAAGAACATCATGAACACTTTGCCGAACCGACGACCTCCCATGAAGAAGTCGGTCATGTCGTGCACCTTCCGGTAGGACCAGAGTCCAATTCCGGTGATGCCGATCAGGTACACGCACAGGACTGTCCAGTCCAGCCAGTGTAACCCGAGCCAGAAACCGGACGCGTCTTGCGTGGCAATCAGATTCATTCGGCGGGCCTGTCATCGTCGTCGAGGTTGCGGTCTTCGCTCAGCTCATCCTCGCCTTCCTTGACACCCTTCTTGAATTCCGTGATCGAGCGCCCCAGCGACCGCATCGTGTCCGGAAGGCGTTTGCCGAACAACAGCAGCACGATGATCGCCAGAATAATGAGCTGGTAGGGACCAGGGGTCAGGAATCCGAAAATCATTTCATTGCTCCTCCGGCAGCGGAAGACCGCTGTCGGTCTGTAGATGTCATACGGAGGCAGCTGCCTCCAGACGAACCAGTGTATCCCTTTGGCCGACGCGCCTCAAACTGGCGGCCCCCTGCCGCCCGGGGATCGGTCTGGACACGGCGCGGATCGTGCCGTATCAACCGGCCGAACTGGTTACGTCAGGGACGAAAAGTCGTCCGTCCCGTCCGTGTTGCGCTTCCGACCGGCCTGCCTCATGTCCCCGTCCTCCGACTGGCTTCAGAAAATCCCCGACTGCCGCGGACTGCGGGTGACCGTGATGGGGCTGGGGACATTCGGGGGAGGTGTTGCCGCGACCCGGTTCCTGGTGGAACGGGGCGCTGTTGTCACCGTGACGGATCTCCGATCGGCGAACGATCTTGCCGACTCCCTCGCGCAGCTGCAGGCAACGCCGCCTGCCCGGGTTCACCTCGGCGAGCACCGCGAGAACGACTTTACGGAGGCGGACGTTGTCGTCGTCAGTCCCGCCGTGCCGCCCGATAACCGGTTCCTGCAGATCGCGACTGCCGCCGGTGCCCGTCTGACCAGTGAAATCAACCTGTTCTGCCAAGGGTGTCCGGCCCGCATCATCGGTGTGACCGGCAGCAACGGCAAGTCGACGACCGCGTCGCTGATCCATTGCCTGCTGCAGGCCGCCGGAGTCCGGTCCTGGCTGGGGGGGAACATCGGCGAGAGCATGCTGCCCTGGCTCGGCGAGATTGCCCCCGACGATCTGGTCGTCCTGGAATTGAGCAGCTTTCAGCTCGAACAGCTCGATGCGATCGGCTGGAGCCCCGATGTGGCGGTCGTCACCAACTTCGCTCCGAACCATCTCGACCGGCACGGGACGCTCGCCGCGTACGAAAAGGCCAAGCAGACGATCCTCCGGTGGCAGCGGCCGGAGGACGTGGCGGTCCTCAATGCCGACGACGCCGTCGTGAGAGAGTGGCCAGTGAAGGGCCGGGTGGTCCACTTCGGCGAATCAGCCGAGGTAGAAGTCGGCGTGCAGATTCGGGGTGAGGAGCTGTACCTGGGGACCGATGCCGGCACGCGCGTTGTCTCGGCTTCCGCGTCGTCCCTCCCGGGGGATCACAACCGCTCCAACATCGCCGCGGCGGTGGCGGCGATTCATGCGGCTGGAGTCTCGGTCCGACCGGAGTCGATTGGGCCGGCGTTGCAGGAGTTCCGGGGGCTGCCGCACCGCCTCGAGATCGTTGGGGCCATCGCCGGTCGACTGTTCGTCAATGACTCCAAGGCGACCACGCCGGAGGCAACGCAGGCGGCCCTGGAAGTCTTCCGGCGGCCGGTCATGCTGATCGTCGGGGGAGCGGACAAGGGCGTCGATCTCGGTCCGCTCGCTGCCGCGATTGCATCCCGGGTGAAGGGGGCGGCGCTGATCGGCGCGGTCGCTGGCGAGCTGGATCGGCTGCTGGCGGATTGCGATCCGGAGGGGGCGCTGCAGCGACATGTGGCTGGTTCGCTCGAGGACGCGGTCTCGTGGGCGTTTCGGAACTCGGACGAGGGGGATGTAATTCTGCTCTCGCCCGGCTGTTCGAGTTTCGGATGGTTTCGCAGCTACGTCGAACGGGGGCGTCAGTTTGTGCAGTTGTTCGACCGTTTGCGGTCCGACGCCGGACCGCGAGAGGGCGGTTGAGGAGTGGGGCTGCCGGAGGCACCTCCGATTGCGTTCGGTCGGCCTGTTCGCAAAACTATGGGTTTCCCGCCTGTCAGCGCAATTCCCGGAGCCCGGTGCGCTGTCATCCCGATCCATCGTTCCAGAGGTCTTCATAGATGAGTGTTGCTTCTGCGCTCCCAATGCGTTCCCGGCGCCGGCTGGCCGGTCTGGCGGCATGCGTCCTGCTTGCGACGGTTTCCCTGCTGCCGGCTGCGGACGACTATCAACCTGAAATTTCTCCGGCGACGGATGAAGGGACGCTGGCGATTCAGGGCTTCAAGGTGCCCGAGGGCGTCCGCATCGAGCTGTTCGCCGCTGAGCCGCTGCTCGCCAATCCGGTTGCGTTCTGCATCGACGAGCAGGGACGCGTCTACGTGGCCGAGACGTTTCGTCAGAACAAGGGGGTCGAGGACAACCGCGGCCACATGGACTGGCTCGAGCGGGATCTGTCGCTGACGACCGTCGAAGAGCGACGGAAGATGTTTGAAGACTTTCTCGGCGAGGAAGTCAGCAAGTACGCCGAGGAGCACGACCGCATCCGGTTGCTCATCGATGAAGATGGTGACGGCACGGCAGACAAGTCTACCGTCTTTGCAGACGGCTTTAACGACGTGGTCGACGGGACCGGAGCCGGCGTCCTCGCCTGGCGGGGAAACGTCTACTACACCTGCATCCCGAAGCTGTGGAAGCTGCATGACAGCAACGGCGATGGTGTGGCGGATGTCCGCGAGTCTCTGCATGACGGCTACGGCGTGCGGGTCGCCTTTCGCGGACACGACATGCATGGCCTGATCCTCGGGCCGGATGGCCGCCTGTACTTCAGCATTGGCGACCGCGGCTACAACGTGATGACGCAGGAGGGGACGCAACTGGTCCGTCCCGATACCGGCGCGGTCTTCCGCTGCAATCCGGATGGCTCGGAACTGGAAGTGTTCGCCTACGGACTGCGAAATCCGCAGGAGCTGGCCTTCGACGATTACGGCAATCTGTTTACCGGCGACAACAACTCGGACAGCGGCGACCGGGCCCGCTGGGTGCATGTCGTCGAGGGAGGCGACACCGGCTGGCGGATGTACTTCCAGTACCTCCAGGACCGCGGACCGTGGAACCGCGAGCGGATCTGGTACCCGTACCGGGCCGACGACGAGACGACCGCCGTCCAGCCGGCCAACACGATTCCGCCGATTGCCAACCTGGGTGACGGTCCCTCGGGCCTGACGTACTACCCCGGCATCGGACTTCCGGAGCGGTACGCCGGGCACTTCTTCATGGCGGACTTTCGGGGATCATCCGGACGGAGCGGCATTCGCTCATTTGCCGTGGAGCCAAAGGGAGCGACGTTCGAACTGGTCGACTCCGATTGGCTGATTCAGGACGTACTCGCGACCGATGTCGACTTCGGTTACGACGGCAAGATGTACGTGACCGACTGGGTGGACGGGTGGAACGGCCCCGGGAAGGGGCGGATCTACAAGTTTTCCTGGCCGGAACTTGCGGCGACAGACATCGTGAAGCAGGTCGGCGAACGGATGGCGGCCGGATTCGACGACCTGAGTGCCGATGAGCTGGTCGAGCTGCTGCACCATCCCGATCGCCGGATTCGTCTCGAATCGCAGTTTGCCCTGGTTCGCCAGAACGCGGTCGACGCGCTGGTTGCTGCCGCGGAGTCGACCGATGCGTCGGACGATGCCCGGCTGGCCGAACTGTCGCGGATTCATGGCGTCTGGGGACTGGGGCAACTGGCCCGGGCCGGTGGCGTTGCAGGCGATACCGCGTCGCGGACACTGGCATCGCTGCTGGAGGATGGCAATGCCGAAGTGCGTGCTCAGGCGGCGGGAACCCTTGGGGATGTGGTTTCCGAAAACGAATGGCTGGCAACCGCCACGGTGGAGACGCTGACGGAACTGCTGGAGGACGGAAGTCCGCGTGAGCAGTACTTTGCCGCGGTGACGCTCGGCAAGGCGGGGGATCGTGATGCCGTTCAGCCGCTTCTCGGCCTGCTGGCGGCGAATGCGGATGCCGATCCGGTGCTGCGGCACGCGGCATCTCTGGCTCTTGCCCGGATCGGTGACCGGGAGGCTCTTCTGGCAGCGGCGAATGATCCGTCCCGATCGGTCCGTCTGGGGGTGGTGCTGGCGATGCGGCAACTGAAGATGCCGGAAATCGCCATGTTCCTGCAGGACGGCGATGCCGCGATCGTCGAGGAAGCAGCCCGGGCGATTCACGACCTGCCGATCGACGAGGCGTTGCCGGCTCTGGCGGATCTGGTCGACCAGCCGGCGATGTCCGATCTGCTGACGCGGCGAGTGCTCAACGCGAACTTCCGTCTGGGAGGAGCGGAGCGGGCTCTGGCGGTGGCGTCGGTCGCGGCAGACGACCGGCAGCCGGAACATCTGCGACTCGAAGCGGTCGCGGAATTGCTTAACTGGGCCGAGCCGCCCGTCCTGGATCGGGTGACCAACGAGTACCGTCCCATTGGCAAGCGGTCGGCCGACGAGGCGCGTGAGGCGGTCCGCGGCGTGCTCGCCAGCGTGCTCAGCGGGACCGACAAGCTGCGGGAAGAGGGCATCAAGCTCGCCTCGACGTATGGCATCACCGAAGTCGGCCCGGAACTGCGGCGGATGGTGCAGTCGCAGGACAACCCGGCATCGGTGCGGGCAGAGGCACTGGCGGCACTGGGAGCTCTCGGAGACGACCAGCTCTCGGAGATCGTGCGGTCGGCTCTGGACAGCGAGTATCCTGCACTGCGAATCGAGGCCCGCCGGCTGCTGGCAGAGGAGGATCCGCAGGCGGGTGTGCAGGCCCTCGCGCAGGCGATCGAAAGTGGCACGCTGGCCGAGCAGCAGGCGGCGATCGAGACGCTCACGACACTGAAGGGCGAAGCGGCCGATGCGGTTCTGCTGGAGTGGCTGGACC
>ENA-ORCW01000409-ORCW01000409.1-marine-metagenome-genome-assembly--contig:-NODE-409-length-28850-cov-4.114343_pt1 | contig 28850 bp, 19 predicted proteins | sample MGYA00237784_ERZ508517 | MGnify/ENA primary metagenome ERZ508517 (study PRJEB26187, sample SAMN06268979) | marine metagenome | isolation source: Tt ae E1 feedstock associated aerobic enrichment on... | reverse complement strand
GCGTGGTCGAGCGAACGGTGTTTGACGTCCCCCCCGAGCTCACGCTCGGGGCTCGCCTGGTTCCTAACTCCTAACTCCTACCCCGCCATCGGGAACAGCGTCACGCCGACGAGGACCACCGCCAGGCCGACCAGGCCCATGCAGGTGGTCATCGGGGTGATGAACTTCAGCCCTTCCGCTTCGGTCATGCCGCTCATTCGCGTGATGACCCAGAAGCCACTGTCGTTCATCCAGGCAACCGGTTTCGACCCGCAACCGATCGCCAGCGCCAGATAGACCGGGTGAAAGCCGAGATTCCCGTCACGGGCCAGTCCGGAGAGGATTCCGACCGCCGTAATCATCGCCACCGTCGCCGATCCCTGCGCCGTGCGAATCGCCGTCGTGATCAGAAACGCCAGCGTGCAGATGACGACCGGCGAGGTACGGGGAAGCTGGCTGATGAGGCTGGCAACGCCGGTCTGCCGCAGCACCGCACCAAACGCCCCGCCCGCTGACGTAATAAGGATAATGACGCCGGCACTGCTCAGGGCGGCACCGACGGCATGGGCGAGCTCCTGGCGCGTCGTCCGCCGCTGCCAGACAAGCATGACGAGCGCCACCAGTGCCGACAGCACCAGCGCGATGTTCTTGTCACCCAGCGTTGCAGCGACTCGCTGTGCATCGGGCGAAAGCGTCAGCCCGAACGGCCGCTGCTGGAGAATCGTGTATCCGGAGATCAGCACGACGGGAAGCAGGATCGGCAGGATGGCCACACCAAACGACGGTAACTGACTCTCATCCACCTGCGCGAGTTCTTCGAGCTCTTCCAGCGACATATCGGGGGAGTCGCGCAGCGGCAGATCCCAGATGCGGTTCGCCGTCGTCGCGTACAGCAGCCCGAACGCCGCACAGAACAGTCCCACGATGCTGCCGGCCAGAATCATCGTGCCCAGGTTCACTCCCAGTTCCTCGGCGACCAGCAGTGGTCCGGGCGTGGGGGGAACGAGCGAATGGGCCATTGTCGCACCGCAGACGATCGTGAGAACATACAGCAGATAGTTCCGGCCGGTCCGCATCCGCATCGCCTTGCCGAGCGGAATCATCAGGTAGAACACCGTGTCGAAGAAGACCGGCACGCCGAGCAGAAACCCGCTGCTCATGAAGGCGAACGGGGCACCGGGCTCGCCGAACCATCGCAGTGCGGTCCGCACGATTCGATCCGCGGCACCGCTGTCGAGCAGGCACTTGCCGATGATCCCCGCCATCGCGATCAGGATTCCGATCTTCATGGCGGTGTTGCCGAAGCCCTCGGCGACGCGTCCGCCGATCGTCTGCTTGAGCTTCGAGGTCACCGAGAGCGTCGATGCAGGTGTAACGACCAGCAGTCGACCGGACTGCAGGTCTTCCGGCGCGAGGCTCCCCTCGGGCCGGGCCCGCAGCGGACCCGACGGGTCATCGTCGGCGTCGCCTTGAATCCGCAACGTGCCGACCGGTTCCCAGTTGCCTGCATCGGTCTGTCCGATGACGTCCAGTCGATCGCCCGGCTGCAGGCCGGCCGCTTTCTTTCCGGACAGCAGGAGGCTTCCGTCGTCGGCCGTCTCGGAGACCGACAGGGATTCCTGCTCGAAGAAGTATCGCTGCAGCGCCGCCTGTGGCGTGAGTGCTGCGACGAGAAACGCTGCCAGTGTCAGTGCCAGAAAGGCGTGCAGGCGCAGGAACAGAATTCCCCCCACAACGACGACGACCCCTGCCAGCAGGATGGCGATCGTCGGAACGGTGGACTCCATCAGCCACCCTCCTCTTGAGAAGCCGGAACGCAATGCGTCAGATTGTCTGCACCATGAGACTCGGGACGGAGCCGATTATGCAGACTTTCGACGCCAAATGCGCCTGTCCGGGCAGAGAGGTGCGGCCTGGGGCAGGTTCACTCGGCCAGACCATCCCGATCAGACAGCGTGCGAACCGGTCCACGGCCCCTGTAACGCGAAGCGATTACAGGAGCGATGATGTCGTCGTACCGGACTCGGCACACTCACCATCGTGTTCCTGCTCGCCAGCGAGGGGCAGGTAGATCGTGAACCGTGCGCCCTGCCCCGGCGAAGACGTACACTCGATCACTCCTTCGTGGCTCTCAACGAGCTGACGGGTGATGTCGAGCCCCATTCCGTTGCCGCCCGGCCCCTTGGTCGTGAAGAACGGTTCCCAGATTCGCTTGAGCGTCTCCGGAGCGATGCCGCATCCGTTGTCGGAGATGCAGATGACCGCCCGATCCGGGAGCTGCCCCAGCGTCAGTTCGATCATGCCCTCGTCGACACCTTCGATCGCGTCGGCGGCGTTCTGCACGAGGTTCAGCATGACCTGGTGCAGCTTGAGCTTGTTGCCGTTGACGACCGGTGCGCCGGACATCTTCACACGGAGGCGATCGTGCGGCACCGAGCGGTGAAATCGCAGGAAGGAAACGAGTTCCTGCACACAGTCTGTAAGGTTGAGCGACTGCCGGTCGAACACCTTCGTGTCGAACCGCATGAAATCCTTGACCTCGGAGACCAGTTCGGTGAGACGCTCGTAGGTGCTGCGGGCGATCTCGGCCAGCTGGACGAGCTGTTCGTCCTGGGCGTACTCGTCTTCGATGACTTCGAGCAGCGGCAGCACATTGAGCTGGTTCGACATTTCGTGGGCGATCCGGGCGGTCGCCTGGCCGAGCATCGCACTCCGCTCGGAGACCAGCAGCCGGTCGGTCAGCACGGAATTCTGCAGCGACAGGTCATGGGCCTGCAGCGCCCGCCGGAGCACGGCCAGCAGCTCGATCCGCTGCCACGGCTTGCGGACGTACTGATAGACCTGACCTTCGTTGATGGCGTCGATGATCGCTTCGGAATCGGCGTAGCCGGTCAGAATGACCCGCTGCGTGTGCGGATACTTCTGCCGCAGAATGGCAAACATCTCGACACCGGTCATCTCCGGCATGCGCTGGTCCGCGACCACGACCGGAATGGGGTGCTCTTCGAGGATCTCGAGCGCCTCAGCGGCACTCGTTGCCGTGTGGATGTTGAAATCGTCTTCGAAGGCGGACTCAAAGACGATGAGGTTGGTTTCCTCATCGTCAACGTAAAGAATATCCCGAGTCATCGTTCTCTCGCAGCGCACTCTGCCTGATGTCCATCACATCGCGCCCGCGACGATGTCGACGACCTTGGATTGCCCGGATCTGCAACACTGCAGCGACCGGCACCTGCCTGTCCTGTTGGCCCATCACCCAGCATCGTCCTGCACCGCTGTCGCGGCGAGCGTGCTGGCAACCGGGTGCCCGCAACTGGCTCCGTTCAAGGTAGGGGACTGCCTCTGCAGCCCCCGTGATACGTTCTGTCTCAACTTCCGCCGGTTTGTCGCGACGGCTTCTACCGCCGTCGACCGACTCCGCCCCGGCATTTCGACACACTGACCCGTTGACGGCGTCGCTGGCCAGGCCACCCAACCGTCCTGCACCGCGTCGTGCACTCGGCGGGACGCGGGAGGAAGATAGTAAGGGCTGTCCGGACGATCGTAGCGATCGCGTCTTGCCCAAATCTGCGACATGTCATCCTGATACACTAACACCCAATGATTCGCATGCGCTGCGATTGTCCGCAGCGACGGTCTTTGACGGCGACTTACAATCAGCAGATCCGGTTCTGACCATGACAACGCTCGTGCCGGATCCACCAGCCCTGACAGCGGGCTGCGATACCGGGGATGTTCCGAGTCCGGCCCGAACAGGAAGTCGAAATAGATGTCGATGACCTCCTGCGGGTAGCAGGTCCGGAACCGTCCGTCGACGGCGACGCGGGAGACCTGTTGCCCCCCGGTCTCTTCCGCCTGTCGCGCAAAACAGCCGATCGCGTACTGCGCCCAGTTGAACGTCACCAGCACATTGCCGTAGAGGCCCGCTTCACGCATGTACTCCATTGCGGCAACAGGAAAGCGGGACCGGTCCACCTTCAGACGCGTCAGCTGCGGCTGCAGCGCCACGACCACCAGAGCCATCCAGGCCGCCAGACCGGTAACGGCAATGGTCCGCACTCGCGGCCAGTGTCGATAGCGGGTTGCCAATGCCTGGCCGACCGGCTTGAGCCATGAGTCCAGATGCACCGGCAGCCAGAATCCGAACAGCATCGCCAGAAACGGCAGATGACGGATATGCGAGATCGCCTGCCACAGGACGACAGCCAGCACGCCCAGCTCGGCGAGGTCCCGTTTGCGGCGCGTCTGCCACAGTCCGACCGCGCCGATCAACATCAGCAGTCGCAGGCCGGCTGCCTCGTCCGAAAACAGACTGACGCTCTCCCAGTCCTGAATCTCCGGCCGCGGTACATGCAGTGCCGAGAACAGCCATCCATGCAGATCAACTCCATATGGATTCACGAGCGTCCCGCCCACCGCGACGACAGCGACCGATGCGAGTTGAATCACGGCGGGCAGGCAACGGCTCCCGTGAATCACCAGCAGCCCGAAACTCCGCAGTGACAGGTAGGCCACCAGGACAGCAAGGCCGGCCACGAAACTGCCGTGGCAGTTCGCCCACAGGCAGAACAGCAGCGGCATCAGCCAGAGAGTCCACGCACCGGCCGGCAGAGTCGGCGACGGACGGATCGACAGGACCGCCGGTGCATCCGGTTCGGTGCTTCGCGTCCAGCGGGCGCACAGCGATCGCCACACTTCCGTGACATCGATCGGCGCTTTGCCGAAGACCGCATCGAGCCAGGCGATCAGGACCGCGAACAGTGTGTACCCGGCGATCTGCGGACGAAAGTGCCAGTGCGCTTCGACATTCACGGCCACCAGCAGTGCTGCCATTGCCGTCAGCACGGGATGCACGCCGCGCCGAATCGCGGCTGTCATGATCAGACCGATCAGCACCAGGCTGAGAGCGAACTTCCCCCACAGCAGGCCGGCGGAACCGAACCGTTCGACGGACCAGGCCATCGCCAGTTCCGAGAGGAGTTCGTGATTGATCCAGGGATGTCCGACCGCGGTGAAGGTCCAGGTGGCCGTGCGCGGGAGCGTCCGGTTGTGAAGCAGTTCCCGTCCGAACTGGACGTGGCCCCACAGGTCCGGGTCGGCGTGGTTCATGGCCATCGCGGCCGCTGCCGTCAGCACAACAGCGACGTAGAACATCCAGCGGACCGGGGCCCAGAACGGATCCCGGAGCGGAGTCTGCGGGTCGCCGGCGCAAGCCGGTCCTGCCTCAATACGGGTCATGGCGCACGTCAGGAATTGTCCGATTGCAGGGGACACAGGGATCACCCGATGGCGATCCGGCCCCGACAGTGCCGGGACCGCTCGCTTCAAACCTAGCTCACACAGGGCCGACCTTTCGGAAATCGGCGTGGCAATCGCACACGGACCGGCGAACCGTCGCTGTCTGCGGCGTGTCCATTCGGAACCGAACAGCCGCCACTGATGGATCAGGGGGCTGGCATCGGGAGACTCCCGGGAGGGACCGGCGAAAACCGGCAGCGGTGAGACAATTTGCCGGAGATACCTCGGCGGCTCTCGAATTGACGGATACAATGGAAGCGGTTGCACCGACACTGCGTCGGCGCACGATTCTACGGATACTGGAGGATCAGAACTCCTTGGGTGAACCGAACCGAGACGACCGGAAAGTCAGCGCACGGCGGGCCGTGCTTGTCGCCGTGCTCGATCCCTCTCAGAAAGAAGATCGCGACCGTGCCCTCGATGAAATGCGGGGCCTGGCGGAAACGGCCGGCGCCGAAATTGTCGGAGACCTGGTGCAGGTACGGGACAAGCCTGACGCCGGCACATACATCGGTCGCGGCAAACTTGTCGAACTGAAACAGCTGATCGGAAGTCGCGATGCCGACCTGATCGTGTTCGACAATCACCTCAGCCCCTCGCAGGGCAAGCACATTGAAGAGGAGACCGGTACACAGGTCGTGGACCGTAGCGAGGTGATCCTCGATATCTTTGCGACGCATGCCCGGACGTACGAAGCGAAGCTGCAGGTGGAACTGGCGCAGCTGCTGTACATGCGACCGCGACTGACCCGGATGTGGACTCACCTGGAGCGCATCGAGGGTGGCATCGGCAGTGGTAAGGGCCCGGGTGAAAAGCAGCTCGAAACCGACCGCCGACTTGTCGACCGACGCATCGCCGATCTGCAGCGACGTCTCCGCGATGTCGAAGGACGCCGCGAACGTCAGGTTGCAGGACGCCGCAAGCATATGACGGTGTCACTGGTCGGTTATACAAATGCCGGCAAGAGCACGCTGATGCAGGCGCTGACAGGCGAAGACATGTACATCGCCGACAAGCTGTTTGCCACGCTCGACACGCGGACGCGCAAGTGGTCCATTCCGCACTGGGGCAATGTGCTGCTGAGCGATACAGTCGGGTTCATCCGGAACCTGCCCCACCACCTGGTTGCATCGTTCCGATCCACACTCGAAGAAGCGCGTCATGCCGACCTGCTTCTGCATGTTGTCGATGCCAGTCATCCCCAGGCGGTGCAGCAGATTGATACCGTCAATGAAGTGCTTGCAGACCTTGGTGCCGACGCGACGGAACCGATCCTTGTATTAAACAAGATCGACGCGATCGAAGATCGTTCACATGTGGATGTGCTTCGCGCCCGTTACCCGCAGTCGGTGACAACGTCTGCAGCAACAGGCCATGGTCTGGATCGGCTTGCAGCAGCCGTGGCAGAACGTCTTGGTGACGGCTACGTCGATGCCCGTGTTGATGCGAGCGCCGGTAATGGACGACTGCTGGCGTTCCTGTCGGAACACACCGAGGTGCTCGAGACGACGTATCACGACAGTCGCGTCACGTTGCATTGCCGGATCCCGCGCCGCTTCGCCGACGCGCTCCCCACGGATGACGAGACCGAGCTGACTCTTCTCAACGACGCGATGCCATCCGGTTCCTGACCGGGTGCAACCTCTCTGACATGACCGCACGGCCGGTCCGGGACCCGCTTATCGGTTCCCGGGACCGGCCGTCGGCGTTTCCACGATCGCGCGGGCCAATCGGCCGGGGACCGGCAACATCTGCCGCTCGGCTCGTGATGCCGTCCCGCCCGGACCAGCCGCTCGCCTGAAGACGAAGAAAAAAAACTTCCGGAAAACAATTCCGGTGTGACTTCGCGCGCGGAAAGCCGAATCCTTGTCACGGGGACTGGAATCACTCCAGCTGAATCAACCGTCCTCAGGGGGGGCGGCCTTCATTCGAGACCGATTTCTGGTTGCACCGCGTCTCACACGTGTCAGAAACAAGGACGGCACAAACATGAAAAAAGCATCGCTCATTGGAAAGCTGGCGGCTGGTCTGGCCTGCTTCGGCACGATCATGCCGGCTGCCCCGACCTTCGCTGCCGGACCGACGCCCGTCGTCCGCACGGCCCAGCACACGGCTGTCGTCGACGTGGCCCTTTCGGCCGACGGCTCGCTGAAGGGTCAGTTTGTCGACCACCAGGGACAGCCGATTGACGGCGCCGTCGTCAAGGTCCATCAGGACGGCCGCGAAATCGCCACCGTCACGACCGACGCCCAGGGCGTCTACAGTGTCGAAAACCTGCATGGCGGCGTGTACGAAGTCGCTGCCGGCAACAGCCGTCAGGCCTTCCGCGTCTGGTCGACCAACGCCGCTCCGCCCGCCTCGCGCTCGATGGCGACGATCGTGGCCCGCGGCGATGTGGTCCGTGGTCAGGACTACTACAACTTCGGCTACCTCGAAGCTGCGCTGCTCGGCACCGCGATCGGTGGTCTGACGGTCGGCGTCGTCACGCTCAGTGACGTCAACGACCTCGAAGACAAGATCAACAAGCTGCAGAGCCCGTAGTCCGGCCCGGCAGTCTGAATGCATCTGGAAGCCCGGTGAGCCATTGGCTCCCCGGGCTTTCTTTGCTGCGCGCGCCGCTCCGGCCCCGCTGCCCCATCGCGTGACTGCCGCGCCGGGCCAGTGCCGCTACAATGGAATCGGGCGGGCGGAATCCGGTGCAAACTGCCGCACCCGACCGCGCGTCCCTCCCGTTGCTGCTCACTCGCCTCCAGCCCCGCCGTCGGTTATGGATGAAGCAGAATACATCTGCCCCAGCTGCGGAGAGCCGATCGTCATCCCGATCGATGTATCGATTGGCGTCGTGCAGGAATACACCGAGGACTGCCCGGTCTGCTGTCATCCGGTCTCGTTGCGGATCACCTGCCGCACTCCGGACGACATCCACGTCGACGCCGAGCACGAATAGGCCACCCGTCCGGCAGGCACCAGGACTGTCACCGTGAACCGAATCTTTCTGACTCTCGCGCTGATTGGGAATCTGGGACTGGTTGCTGCATTTGTCCTCGGGTGGCAGATCGACGACCCGCAGTCACTCAGCGAGACCGCCCGCCGCGCGGTCAGTCTGCATTTTCTCGTCGCCATCGGCGCCGGAATCCTCGCCCTGCTCGTCCATGCCGTCGCCCTGACGTACTTCATGGGAACCGGGCGCTGGATCGAGGAAACGAGTGACGCGTATCGACTCGGTTCCGAGGCCCGGAATCTGAATATTCGGCTCAAGTATCGGGCGCTCCCCGGCATGGTCGGCTGCATCCTGCTCGTCATGGTGACCGGAGCGTTCGGCGCCATTGCCGACCCGGCCTCGAACACGTCACTCGACGGCGCCTCCACAATCCACTTCACGCTCGCAGCGCTGACGATTCTCGCCAACCTGGGCACAAGCTGGCTCGAGTACTCCGCGATCGAAGAGAACGGTCGGCTGGTCAACGAGGTCCTCTCCGCCGCCCGACAGATCCGCCGCGACAAGGGACTCGACAGCCCGGCTGAACCGTCGTCGACTCCGGCATAAGCGACGACCGGAGTGGAATCCGCTTTTCGCGGCACGTCTGCTGCGGGTATGGTGACGTCGGCTGTCCGAACCATGTGGACTTGCAGGTCGGTTCGGTCGATCGATTCCCATCCTGTCGATGTGGTCGTCCCCCTCCGGCCGGAGAGGCGCCTGCTTCGATGGCGGAGACCGCACCGTGCCCGACTTCCCCGAGAGTCCGTTCGCCTCAATTCCCGAACTGGGTGCGGCACTTCGAGACGGTCGCACGACCTCCCGACAGCTGACCGAGTACTATCTCGAACGCTGTGAGCAGGTCGGACCGAAATTCAATGCGGTCGTGACCGTCACCCGGAACCGGGCACTGCAGGAAGCAGACCGGGCCGATCGCGAACTGGGCGAAGGCAACGATCGCGGTCCGTTGCACGGCATTCCGTACGGCGTCAAGGATCTGCTGGCGACCGCCGGGACTCCCACGAGCTGGGGAGCGGCACCGCTGAAGGATCAGACATTCGAGAGCGATGCGACCGCGGTTCGCCGACTCGCCGATGCCGGCGCCGTCCTCGTCGCGAAACTCTCGATGGTCGAACTGGCCGGCGGACTCGGTTACGACCAGGCGAATGCTTCGTTCAACGGGCCGGGGTTGAACCCGTGGGACCCCACCCGGTGGAGCGGCGGCTCGTCCAGCGGACCGGGCTCGGCTGTCGCCGCCGGCATCGTTCCTTTTGCCATCGGCACGGAAACCTGGGGCTCGATCGTGACTCCCGCAGCGTACTGCGGCGTCAGCGGTCTCCGCCCGACATACGGCCGCATCAGCCGGCACGGTGCGATGGCTCTCAGCTGGACGATGGACAAGCTCGGTCCGATGTGCAGGTCGGCGCACGATTGCGGCCTGGTTCTCGCCGCCCTGGCTGGTGCCGATCCGGAAGACGATTCCTCCATCGACGCCGAATGGCACTTCCCCGTCGAGGACGATGCGCCACAGAGACGGTTCCGCCTGGCCGAACTGAACGGGACCACCGACAAACTGCAGCAGGAAGTCGCCGACAACTACCAGGCGGCCCGCGAGGTTGTCTCCGGGTTTGCCGACATCGAACCGGCCGAACTTCCCGACTGGCCATACGAAGACGTGGCCGCCACCATCGTTTCGTGCGAGGCGGCGACCGCGTTCGAGGAACTGGTCCGGGATGGCAGGATCCGCGAGATGACGGCCGAAGAGGACCGCTGGCGGATCTACTCCGACCTGATGATTCCGGCCCGCGACTACATCAACGCCCAGCGACTGCGGCGGAAAATCCAGCGGGCTCTCGACGAGTTCTTTTCGGAGTTCGACGCCGTCATCTCTCCCACGCTCAGCACCGTCGCCGGCCCGATCGACCAGCCGTTCCACGAATGGTCGGGCGGATTCACCTCCACCTCGATCGGCGGAGCGAGTAACGCGGCGGGCATCCCGGCCGTCTCTGTGCCCAACGGATTCGGCGAGAAAGGATTGCCGACCGGTCTGCAGTTCGTCGGTCGGGCCTTTGACGAGCTGACGCTCCTTCGGCTCGCCAGCGCTTATCAGCAGCAGACAGACTGGCACACCCGCCATCCGGAGATCTGATCGGCCCGCGAGATTGCCGGAACGCCGCCAGTCATGGTCAACGGATGCTTCCCGCCTCCCGGCAGGCTACAATCGAAGCTCACTCAGACGACCATCCTCTGCTTATTCCAGACAACCTCACGTGAGGGACGATGACATGACACGGCCACTCCCGGCCCTTCTGAGCGCACTGTTTGCTGCGCTGATCGGCATGCTCGCGGGGACCGCCTCCGCACAGGAACTGCTCGTCGAAGCGGAAAGCTTCGAGAACCATGGCGGATGGAAGCTGGATACCCAGTCCATCGAAATCATGGGGTCTCCGTATCTGCTGGCCCACGGACTCGGACGCCCCGTCGCCGACGCCACCACGCAGATCGAACTCCCCGAACCGGGCACCTACCACGTCTTTGTCCGTACCAAAGACTGGGTCGCCCGCTGGGACGCCCCCGGCACGCCGGGACGGTTCCAGCTGCTGGTCGACGGCAAGCCTCTCGAAGAGACCTTTGGCACGAAGGGGGTCGAGTGGAGCTGGCATGACGGCGGCACGGTCAAGGTGGACTCGAAAACCGTCACCCTGACGCTGCACGATCTCACCGGTTTCAACGGTCGCTGCGATGCCATCCTGTTCACGAAGGACGGCAACCCGCCCCCCAACGACTCCGCCGTCCTGCCGCAGTGGCGCCGCGACCTGCTCGGACTCGACGAAGCACCAACCCTCAAGGACGGATACGATCTGGTCGTCATCGGCGGTGGATACTCCGGCATGGGTGCAGCGATCTCCGCGGCCCGCGCCGGCTGCCGCGTCGCACTGATCCAGAACCGCCCCGTCCTGGGCGGCAACGGCTCCAGCGAAGTCCGCGTGTGGGCGATGGGAAACATTCGCCGTGGCAAGTACCCGCGCATCGGTGAGATCGTCGAAGAATTCGCCGACAAGGCCACCAAGTCACCCGGCCGCAAGGAGGAATTCGGGGACGACAAGAAGCTCGCCATCGTACAGGCCGAACAGAACATTGACCTGTTCCTCAACCATCACGCCTACAAGGTCGACACCGAGGACGATCGGGTCACCGCCGTCTACGCCTTCGACACCCGCACCAGCGAACACAAGAAGTTCGTCGGCCGGCTGTTCAGCGACTGCACCGGTCACGGCACGATCGGGTACCTCGCCGGTGCCGACTGGGAGATGGAAGACAAGGGCCGCATGGGCATGAGCAACATGTGGGCCTGGGCCGAAGCGGACGAGCCGGTCGACTTCCCCGAAACGCCCTGGGCGCTCGACCTGACGATGAAGGACTTTCCGTATCCGCGCGATCACCACGGGCAGTGGTTCTGGGAGAGCGGCTTCGACAAGGATCCGATCCAGGGTGCCGAAGCGATTCGGGACTGGAACCTGCGGGCCGTTTTCGGTGCCTTCAACGCGATGAAGAATCGTGACGGTGCCGAGGACCATCGCAACGCCTACCTGACATGGGTGGCATACATCGGCGGGCCGCGTGAATCGCGGCGTCTGATGGGGGACGTCATCCTCAGCCAGGACGACGTTGTTGCCAAGCGGGACTTCCCGGACGGCTGCGTTCCCAGCACCTGGTCGATCGACCTGCACTATCCCAAGAAGCAGTATGCCGGCAAGTTCCCGGAGAACCCGTTCATCTCTGTCGCCGTCCACGACCGCCGGGTCGACCGCAGCTACGGGTACCCGGTCCCGTACCGCTGCTTCTACTCGCGGAACATCGACAACCTGTTCATGGCGGGTCGCTGCATCAGCGTCACGCACGAAGCACTCGGCACCGTCCGCGTGATGAAGACCTGCGGGATGATGGGTGAAGTGGTCGGCAAGGCGGCCAGCATCTGCGTCTCGCGCGACTGCGAACCCCGCGATGTCTACGAACGGTACTGGTCCGAGCTGGATGAGCTGCTCCGGCTGCCCGGCAAGGCGTACCGCGCCAGCATCAGCGAACAGTTCACCATCCCGGATGACGCCCTCGAGGCCGCCGGACCGTACGGTCCGCCCTCGGGAGTCGACCCGGCAAAGCTGGCCGGCATCGTCGTCGACGACCGCCAGGCGGAGAAGACCGGCAAGTGGACCGAAGGCCAGGGCCTGAAGGGGTACATCGCCTACGGCTATCTGTACGCCGGCGCCAACTCGAATGCGACGGTGGCGTTCGAACTCGAGTCGCCGGCCACCGGTTCGTACGAGCTGCGGGTCGCGTATCAGAACCACGAGAACCGCGGCTCGAAGGTGCCGGTGACGGTCCAGATCGGCTCCGAGAAGCAGACGCACCGGATCGACATGCGGCAGGAGCCGCCGGTGGAGAACGGCTGGATCTCGCTGGGAACGTACGATCTCCGCAAGAGCGACCGTGTGAGCGTGACCGTCAGCACGGAAGACGCCGGCGGAAACGCCCATGCCGACGCGGTCCAGCTGCTGCCGGTGAAGTGATTCCGCCTTTTTCCGCCCCCGGCGCCGGCACGTCGGGGGCGGCAAGGGTCGGCTGGGATACAAAAAAAGCACGCCGGTATGGCGTGCTGTCTCGTCTCGCAACCCCGGGCTCCGATCGTCTTAAGGCGTCGGAGCCGGTAACCGGCGTGTTCATCGCGGCGTCCGGGCGACGGGGCGTCCCCTGTCAGTTGATGGGGAGCCCCGCAGGCACAACAGGACAGACCGGGAGGCGAGCCGGACGGGCTCTAGCCAAGGTGCATCTGGTTCACGCGAGCGCGATTGCGGGCGCGGCGGCGTTCACGACGCTTGGATTCGCTGGGCTTTTCGTAGAACTCGCGGCGACGCATTTCCTTTTTGATGCCGCTATGCTCAACGAGCTTCCGAAAGCGGCGCACGGCATCCTGAATCGATTCATTGTCACGCAGACGCAACTTGACCACCCAAACCTCCTCTGCTTGTATACAGGAACGATCGAGCCTGTTGACCTAGCTTCGGCGGTTCCTGCGAACGCACACAGTTTTTCCGCCGGATCGTCAAGAATACCAGATTGGAAGCTTGACGCAAAGGAAAACGGCTGCCCGTCCGGAAGAGGCCCGGAACGGCCGCTTCCTGCCCTGTCACTCACCCGGGAGAACCCACCAGAATGTCCCCCAGATTCGCGCTGCGGATGCTCGCCGCCGTTGTCGCGTGCGTGACCATCTGTTCACGTCCCGCCGCCGCCCAGCCCGAGCATCCCCCCAACATTATCTACTTCCTCTCGGACGACCACCGGGCCGACTTTCTCGGCTGTGCCGGCCATCCGATCGTCAAGACGCCCGTCATCGACGGCCTGGCCGCCCAGGGCGTCCGGTTCTCCAATGCGTTCGTCACCACCTCGATCTGCGCTGCCAGCCGCGCCACGATCCTGACCGGACTGTGGGAACGCTCGCACGAGTACACCTTCGGGATGCCGCCGATCGCTCCCGAAATCGTCGACCACAGCTACCCGGTCGTCCTCCGGAAGGCGGGCTACCGGACCGGATTCGTCGGCAAGTTCGGCGTGTCGGTCCCGAAGGGTGCCCCCGAACAGATGTTCGACTCCTTCGTGCCGCTCAACCGCAACCCGTATTTCAAAAAGCAGCCGGACGGCAGCGAGCGGCACCTGACGGACATCGTCGGCGACAAGTGCATCGAGTTTCTCGACGGCTGCAGTGCGGCGAAGCCGTTCTGCCTTTCCGTCAGCTTCAATGCGGCCCATGCCGAGGACAGCGACAAGGAAAACCACTACCCCTGGCCTCCGGCCGAGGACGGCCTGTACGAAGACGTCACGATCCCGCCGCCACTGGTCGACACCGAGTACTGGAAGACCCTCCCTGCGTTCTTCCACAAGGCGATGCACCGGACCCGCTGGTTCTGGCGGTGGGACACGCCCGAAAAGTACCAGCACAACGTCAAAGCGTACTACCGCATGATCACCGGCCTGGACCGTAACATGGGCCGTGTCCTGCGGGCTCTGCAGGAGAAGGGACTCGACGGGAACACGGTCGTAATCTTCTCCGGCGACAACGGCTACTACAAAGGCTCGCGCGGCTTCGCCGGCAAGTGGAGCCACTTCGACGAATCACTCCGCGTGCCGACCGTCATCTACGACCCCCGTCTGCCCGACAAGGACCGTGGCCGCGTCGACGATCACATCGTGCTGAACGTCGACCTCCCTGCGACGATGGTCGCGATGGGGACCGGTCAGGTTCCGTCCAGCTACCAGGGGCGTGATCTGACGCCGCTGCTCTATGGCGAAGACCCGGCCGACTGGCGGACCGACTTCTTCTGCGAGCACCTGATGGACCGCTTCGACATTCCGAAGTGGGAAGGCGTCCGCGGCGAGCGGTTCATGTACGCCCGCTACTTCGAGAACCTGCCCGAAGGCGAGTTCCTGCACGACCACAAACATGATCCGCTCGAGAAGGTGAACCTCCGGGACGATCCGGAGTACGCCCACATTCTCCAGGAGATGCGGGAGCGTTGCGATGAGCTGCGGGAGGTGTACGGCGGGGAATACTCGATCGAGCGGTTCCCGACGCTGAAGTATCTGCGGCAGCAGAAGCAGCAGCAGAACCAGAAGTGAGCCGCGTCGACGGGAGGGGTGAGTCGTGAGCGGTGAGTCGCGAGAGATTCGGGTCGCCCCGGTTGCTCGCCCATCGGGGTGCCGCCGCCACAGGGGCTATGGCTCCGGCCGACGAATGCCCTCACGCAACTTCCTGTCGCTGCGCGTCCCGGACGAACACGTCGTCCGGGCCAGCCGTCCAACGCACGGGCAGAGCCCGTGGCACACCCGTTGTCTGAGTGCCACGGCTTCGTGAGCCGCGCGATACTGGGACGAAGCGGGACACCCCGGTTGCTCGTCAACCGGGGTGGTGCCGCTGATACGTCGCCGTTCCGTGTTCAACGTGCCTGCGCGTCCGGCAGGACGAACGTGTCACCCCTCATTCTCACGGCAGCACGTGTCCGAACGTGTGCTCCACAGGAATTCTTCCGGGAGCGGGCAGCGGACCGGGCTCTCCCTCCTCGAAGACCGGTTCCGGCGGCATCAGCGTCACCGGCTGAACCACGCTTGCACTGACGGTCTGATGCGACCTCATCTGCGACGGCGACTGGAACGCGACCTGACCGCTTGCAGACGATGGCAGCGGTCGCTGGTCTGCATGACGGGCAATCGGTTCCACCGGCGGTGGCGATGACGTACTGAACAGATTCGGCGCTCCGGTGAAGCGGTACAGCAGCCCTCGAGGTCGGCTCGGCTCGCGCGACGCAACCCCGCGACCCGTTCCGGGACGAAGCCGCGACTTCGCATGTCCGGGCAGCGGTGGCGGCGGCGGAACATCGTCGCTCGCCGCAGGCCGCTCAACCTCTGCCGGCGGGGGCGGGGCCAGATCGGGATACTGGCTTCCGTTCAGCGGTTCCGGTGCCGTCGGTTCCATCGGCTGTCGATGCGCGGGCATTCCGGTCCCGTCCGACTGGGGGGAGTACTGCGACGACGGCAACTGATGCCCGCTCGGCACACAGGGCGTGTCGGTCATTGCGACGCAATCGGCGGTGCACGGGTCGTGTGTCGCGCACTGCCGCGCCTGGCCACAGCAGCCGACGATTCCGCCGGCCAGCATGGCCCCCAGCACGAGCTTCGGTGTCCTCCCCGATGTTGTCAGCATGGCGGACCATCCCCTCCTGAACCCGCAAAAGAACCGAGAGCCGCGACAATCGGCACCACCCGTCCGGTCGCACGACAGCCATCTCCGGCAGACCGGTTACGTTCGGTGCCACAGTCGATCGCGGTGCATTGCCAAGGATCGACACCTGCCGCACAGGCGGCCCAGACGATCCGCCCCGGGTCGGCGTCCGGCCCACCATTGGTGTCTGTTCTTCGAGACGCACCGGTTGTGCGTCCCGCCCCGGTTCACCCCGGTCAGCGAGCCTGCTCCTGTTGTGCCGGTTGTGCAGGCGGGCCGGGTCCAGCAGGGGGCCCTGCCGATCGGAACGGGCACAAAAAAACGCCCACACGAATGTGGGCGCTGAAACCGCAAGATGATCGGGGAGGACGGCTACTCTTCCATGATGTCCTTTTCCTTCGCCGCCGCCTGATCGTTCACCTTCCCTTCGTACTTCTTGGTCAGATCCTGGATCTGGTCCTTGGCGGCGTCCCGTTCGTCCTCGGACATGACCTTGTCCTTTTCGGCCTGGTCGGCGTGCTTGTTGGCATCGCGACGGACATTGCGGATCGACACGCGGGCTTCTTCGGCGAATTTCTTGACGCGGCCCGCCAGTTCCCGGCGACGTTCGGTCGAGAGCGGCGGAATGTTCAGACGGATCAGACGGCCGTCCGGGTTCGGAGCCAGCCCCGCATCGCTCGCCTGAATCGCCTTGACGATGTCGTTCAGCACGCCGGCATCGAACGGACGGATCACGATCTGCTGCGGCTCAGGGACGCTGATCTGCGCCAGCTGTTTCAGCGGCGTGGGCGATCCGTAATAATTGACGCGGATCGAATCGACCAGCCCCGGGTTGGCCCGACCGGTCCGAAGTCCCTGGAGCTGTTCGTGAAAGATGCTGACGGCCTTCTCCATGCGTTCTTCGGCATCGAGAAGTATTTCTTCAGTGTCCATATCATCATCCTCGAATGGCTGAGACGCCCGTTATTTCTGCCGGCAAGGTCTGCGCTCCGGACACGATAACCAATGCCTTCGGCCAAGAGAAGTTTGGATTTCGACGTGCCGACTCCCCCACGCACGCGTTCCGATTCCGCGCGCTGGCACCGTCGGTGGCGCTCGTTCATCTCCCTCCGGCCGCGAGACAGTCGCGGTTTCCCAGGGTTCTCTCCCGCAGGCTGAGCTGGAAACCGGCGTGCAGCGCATCGTCGAATGGTATCTCGGCATTCCCCCCGCCCGGCCGGGGCAGAGCATCCGCTGGGAGTGGCAGTTCCAGCAACCGTCCGGCGTCTCCTGGCCGGTCGTGCTGGTGGCGCTCCTCGTCGTCCTGGGACTCTCCGCCTGGCTGTATGTTCGCGAGTCGCGGACAACGCCCGGCTCCTTTCGCTGGATCGCCCTGGGCCTGCGCGTCGCGGCCCTGCTGCTGCTGTTCGTCCTGCTCGCCCGCCCGACGCTGACCATCGCCCGAACCGGCCTGCCCTGGGTCGCCGTGATGATCGACACCTCCGCCAGCATGTCGCAGGCCGATGACTTCCCCGCCGACGAACTGCCCGACGCGCTTCGCCAGTCACTCCCCGAACAGAGCGGCGCAGCCGCAACGCGCCTGGACGTCGTTCGCGGACTGCTCACCGACCCGCAGAGCCGGTTTCTGGAGCGGATGGCGCGACAGCACAATCTCCGGCTGTACCAGTTCGATTCCGAGCCACGGCTTCTCGTCTCCTCTGCCGATGCGGCAAGCGTCACCGAACTCACTGATGCCGTCCGGACACTCCGCCCGACCGGTCCACAGACCCGGCTGGCCACGTCGCTGCGCACGGTGCTCGACGAAGCGTCCGGCACCTCCCCGGCTGCCGTCGTGGTGCTGACCGACGGCGTTGCCACGACCACTGCCGCCGATCGTCTGTCGGCCGGAGCCGAGGAGGCCGCTCGCGCTGGCGTCCCCCTCATGCCGGTCGTCGTCGGGTCCGACAATCCCCCCCGCGACGTCGAACTGACGGAGGTACTTGCCGAGGAACTGACGTTTCTCGGTGACCCGGTATCCCTGATGGTTCATGGCACCGCACACGGCTTTCGGGGCCGGACGGTTCGGATCGTTCTCCGCGAAGCCGGCCGGGACGAAATCCTTGCGGAAACCACAGTCGACATCGACTCGGACGATGCGGACATCTCGGCCCTGTTGAGCTACCGTCCGCAGCAGGCAGGCGACTACGAGTTCGTCGTCCGGGCGGTCCCGCTGCCGGGGGAACACACCGTCGAGAACAACGAACTGGTGCAGCCGGTGCGCGTCCGTGAGCAGCAGGTGCGCGTGCTGCTGGTCGAACGGACGCCGCGGTGGGAGTTCCGGTTCCTCAAGGCGGCTCTCGAACGGGAACCGACCGTGCGCGTCAATACGGTCCTGCAGGAGGCGGACCTGCAGTACGTTGCTGAAGACCGGACCGCCCTCCCCCGCTTTCCCCTTTCGCGGGAAGAGCTGTTCGAGTTCGATGTCGTCATCCTGGGGGACGTCGATCCCGGATCGCTGCAGCTCTCGGCTGCGGAGAACCTGCGGGACTTTGTCGCAGAGCATGGCGGCGGGCTGATCCTGATTGCCGGCGAGCGGAACAATCCGGCGGCCTTCTTCTCCACCCCACTGGCCGACGCCCTGCCCGTTACCGCCACGGCTCCAACCGGCAACACTCCCGGACCGGGCGGCTATCGACTCGAACGGACTCCTGAAGGGGAGCGTCGACTCGAATTGAGACTCGCTGACGAAATCGATCAGGACGAACGGGTCTGGTCGTCGCTGCCGCCCCTCTACTGGCTGCAGACCGACATCGCCCGCAAGCCGGGCGCCGAGTCGCTCGTCGTCGCCCGGGATGACGACGATACGGATCGCCCCGCAATCGTCTCTCACCGGTTTGGAGCCGGACAGGTGGTCTTTCATGCCACCGATGCGCTGTGGCGCTGGCGGCGGGACGTCGAGGACCGCTACTACGGCCGGTACTGGGGGCAGATGATCCGGGCACTCAGTCGGGGACGGCTGGCGGCCGGTTCTGAGGGAATCCAGCTCACTGCCGACCGGACTGTCTATCAGATGACCGACCCGATCCGTCTGCGGGCCCGATTCGCGAACCCCGGCCAGGTTCCCCAGGGGAGTGCACCGGTCCGTGTTCAACTCGAGGACGGCCCGGCCGGTGAGCAGATTGTCGAACTCGCTCCCCGCGACGACCTGCCCGGGCTGTATGAAGCGACACTGACCGGCATCCCGCCCGGCAACTGGCGCGCCTGGGTTATCGAGCCGGCTCTGACGGAGACCCCGGCGGCAGTCGATTTCCGTATCGAGTTGCCCCGTCAGGAGTTCCGCGTCCGTGGCGTCAATCGCAGCGACCTGGAACGGGCCGCGACGCTCAGCGGAGGCCAGTGCTACTCCCTGGCCGATGTCGACGATCTGCCGGACGACCTGCCCCGCGGACGGGCCATCCCCGTCTCACGCGACGCACCGCTGTCGCTGTGGAACCGCTGGGAGGCCCTGGCGCTGCTGACGATGCTGCTGGCCGCGGAGTGGATGATCCGGCGACGGGGCGGCCTCGCCTGATGCCGCCGATGCTCCCACCGGGACTGCTGCACAACGGGACGCCGAATTGCCTTGCCGGGACGCTCCCGTTATCGTTCTAAGCGAATCAACCTGCCAGACGGAACGCAATGTGAGAGCGACGCGAGGCCCCCGGCCCCGCGTTTCCTGTTGAGTTGGAGAGTTGCTGTGGCTGAACGCGTCGTGATTATCGGTTCGGGACCTGCCGCCTGGGCATCCGCCATCTACACCGCACGCGCCAACCTGGAGCCGCTGCTCGTCGAAGGCGAGTTCACCCAGGAGAACTTCGACCTCGGCCGGCCCCCACTGGGTCAGCTGATGATCACCACCGAAGTCGAGAACTACCCCGGCTTCCCGGCCGGAAATCTGGGGGGCTACCTGCAGTCCGCCGTCGCGTCCGACCGCCAGGCATTCCTCCCGCCCCGTGATGGCCGCGAGGACGACGGCGTCGCCGGCCCGGAACTGATGGAGCTGATGCGGCAGCAGGGCGTGAACTTCGGCACGCGGATCGTTTCCGAAGATGTCGTCGAGACCGATCTGTCCGGCCATCCGTTCAAGCTGAAGACCAGCAAGGGGCAGACGATCGAAGCGCTGGCGGTCATCGTGGCGACCGGGGCCCGGGCCAACTACCTCGGCCTGGAATCCGAAAAGCGGTTCAAGAACATGGGCGTCTCCGCCTGTGCCGTCTGCGATGGCGCCATGCCCCGCTTCCGCGACCGGCCGCTGGTCGTCGTGGGTGGTGGCGACAGCGCGATGGAAGAAGCGACCTTCCTCACGAAATTCGCCTCGAAGGTCTACATCGTGCACCGCCGGGACGAGTTCCGCGCCAGCCGCATCATGGCCCAGCGGGCACTCGATAACCCGAAGGTCGAGGTGAAGTGGAACTCGGTCGTGGAAGAGATTCTCGGAACCGACACCGAAGGGGTGACCGGCGTCCGACTTCGCTCGACGGTCGACGAATCGAAGACCGAAGAACTGGACGCGTCCGGTTACTTCGCCGCCATCGGCCACACGCCGAACACCGAGTTCCTCAGCGGCCAGCTCGAGATGAACGAGAAGGGGTACATCAAGTGGACGACCCCCTTCCGTACCTACACCAGCGTTGAAGGCGTCTTTGCCGCCGGTGATGTCGCCGACGACAACTACCGCCAGGCGATCACGGCCGCCGGCTCGGGCTGCATGGCGGCACTCGATGCCGAGCGGTGGCTCGGTGCAAAGGGCCTGGACGAGTAGGCGGCGATGAAGGGGTAAGCGAGCAGGCCGGGACCGGTCCTGTCCGGGTGGCACGCCTGGAACGAAGTCATGTAGGGTGCGTCACGGCAATCACCTCGGAACCGTCCACGTCGAGCCGCCCCGGCAGACGTGTCGATCCGTGACGCACCATTCAGGCCCTGATACATGCTCGGATGGTGCGTCGCCTTCGGCGACAGCACCCTACGTGTCCCTTCGCGCCCCGGTGGGTGGCACGCCTGGAACGAAGCGCAGCGAAGTGACGGGCGTGGTCGTGAATTCCTGACGCACCGCATGGCCACTCCCCGGCGAGGCCATGGCGTGCGGGACATGAACACGATGCTGGGACCAGTCCCAGCCTACTTTACTCTGTCTGTCCGGGACCAGCCGGATCACTCGGCCCCGCTACTCTGCTCTCCCGGTCCACTGCTCGCCTGTTCCACCGTCTCCTGCGCAATGACCGGCCGCCGCTCGCCGTCCGCGTGCAGCGTGCCGGTCTCAAAGAACCGCAACACCGCATCGATCACCCGGCGGTCCCGCGGCAGAAACGTGTGCAGCACCGGCACCGTCATGAAGTCGGCCGCCCCCGGCAGCCGCGTACTCTCGACACTCACCGTGCCGTCGTCGTCGCCCGGAATCAACGGGTTGAACCCCTTCGCCGTCCCGCGTGAGCCGGCCACGATCGCGTACTCGAACTCGGGGGCCGGCAGATTCTCCAGCAGACCTTCGGGGTCTTCCACCAGCTGCTGCCCGGCCGGTCCGAAGACCGCCTTGAAGAGCGTCCAGTCGCGGAGCAGGTTCGCCATGCGGGCTCCGTTGTTCGGCACGCCCAGCATCACCATGCGTTTGATGCGGGGGTCTTGATGCTCCGCCAGCCAGGCCCGCACCACCAGGCCCCCCATGCTGTGGGCCACGACGTGAATCTCGTCGACGCCTTCCAGCGACTCCACCAGCTTGTCGAAGTATCCCGCGCATTCCGGGATCGGTACCCGCGTGCTCGGATAGTCGAAGCCGACAACGGTGTAGCCCGCCTCGGCGAGCATCTTCGGCATCGCTCCGAACGACTTCGACGACCGGACAATCCCGTGAATGAGGATCACCGCCGTCCCGGACATCGGCTCCCACTGCTGCTCCTGGCGGACACGGGCGAGCGCCCGCTGACACTCTTCCAGCGTCCCCCACGCCTGCCGGATATCGTTCGCATCCAGCAGACGGTACGTGTCGGTCAGGACGTTGTGCTGGATCCGCCAGCCGTGATCGAATGCGACGTCTCCCCACAACTGCCGGCCACCCAGCGTCGGCAGTGGCACGTTCCAGCGGGTCGGTTGATCGTCAGTCGTCGATGACATCGGCACCACCTCATCGTCCGCCGGCTGGTCGTCCGCAGCGGCTGCTCCCGCCAGGACGCCGAGCAGCGCCGGAAGCAAACCTGCCAGCAGTGTATGTCCCGTTGCCCGCCACCTGTTCCGTTGTGACATGTGCCACGCTCCACATCGAAAACTGCACCGGATGCGGGCCCGCCGACGATCCCTCTCCGTCGACCTATTGTACGCGGCAGCCCGGCCCTGGCGAACAGCGCTTCTGGAGGGATGAGAGGTGAGCAATCACAGGTGCCATGCCCTCATGCCGAAGGCGGGTGGGCATGCCTTCGAGCGTCGTTCAAACGGGCACCACACAGCTTTGAACGCCCAAGCAGCTTCGTCCTGTCGCTACGCGCCCAGTCGTAGCCTGATGCTGGGACCAGTCCCAGCCTACGAATGCCCCTCTGTGAATCTCTCCGTGTCTCCTATGAAAATAGACATGGGTGGCACGTCCCAGAACGAAGCGGAGCGGAGTGATGGGCGTGGTCCGAAATGCCTGAGGCTCGAGGCGCAAGGCTTGAGGAATTGCATGGCCACTCCGCTGCGCGGCGAGGCCATGGCACCCCGCTTCGATCTTCAGCGGGCGGCCCCGGTTTTCGAACCGCAGCCGGCAGGAGGCCGCAACACGCTGGGCGCACATGCTTGCCTTCAAGGGCAAGCATGCCACCCGGATCGCCCCCATTTTCATCCTCCGGGGCGACGCACCGTCATGACAACTCCGTGGTTCCCCCTTATGCTCCACGAGACCAAACATCACTCCCGCGTGATGACCTCATCGAGGTTCAACACCACGTTCATCACGGCCGTCATCGCCGCCAGCTCCACGGTGTCGATCTCTTCCGCCCGGGGAGACTCACCGACCGACAGCAGCTCTTCCGCCGCCGCGGCGTTGCCGCGGTAACGCCCCTGCATCGTCTCATGCAGACGGACCAGCGCGGCCTGCTCGCCATCCGATGGCCGTCGGGAAGTTGCCAGCCGGAACGCATACGCCAGCCGGTCGGCATCGGTCTCGCCTCCCTCGCGGATCACCCGCTCGGCCATCTTCCGCGATGCCTCGACGTAGGTGATGTCGTTCATCAGCGTCAGGGCATGCAGCGGCGTGTTGGTGCGGGCCTGTTTGACGACGCAGGTCTGCCGGGCCGGCACATCGAACAGCATCGTCGGCGCCACGCTCCGCCGCCAGAACGTGTACAGACTCCGCCGGTACAGCTTCTCCCCCTGGTCCTGCTCGTACCGGATCTTCCCCAGCGTCAGGTCGAGCCAGACGCCGCCCGGCTGATACGGCTTCACCGGTTCACCGCCGACCTTTTCGACCAGCAGCCCGGACAGATACAGAGCCTGGTCGCGGATCGCCTGGGCGGTCAGACGATACCGCGGTGCACGGCTGAGCAGACGGTTGAGCGGATCCTTCTGCAGGCGGTCTTCGGTCACCTCGGACGACTGCCGGTACGTCGCCGACATCACGATCCGCTTCTGCAGCCGCTTCACATCCCAACCGCTCTCCATGAACTCCACCGCCAGCCAGTCGAGCAGTTCGGGATGACTCGGCGGTTCCCCCTGCGTGCCGAAGTCCTCGGCGGTCTTCACCAGCCCGGTCCCGAAGAAGTGCTGCCAGTACCGGTTGACCGTCACGCGAGCCGTCAGCGGATTCTCACGGCGGACCAGCCAGCGGGCCAGTGCCAGCCGGTTGGACGGCGCGTCCTCCGGCAGCGGCGGAAGCTGCCCGGGAACTCCCGGCTGCAGCGGCCGCGACTTGTCCGGATTGTCCCACACGCCGCGGATCAGTGGGAACGTCTCCCGCGGCTCCTTGCGGTCCTTCATGACCATCGTCTTCAGATACGAACCGCGATGACTGTCCAGCGCCTTGCGGGCCTTGTCGACCGCCCCCTGGGCTGCAACGACACCCGAATCGGTCTTGCGGAACTGTTCGTCGAGCCGCTTCTTCTGATCGTCGGTCCGCTGATCGGCCGGCGTCCGCAGAGCAACGCGCACATCTTCCGAAAGACCGTCGTCCCCCTTGAGCGAAGGCTGCGACCGGGACGTGACCGACAGGCGGAACCGACCAAGGTTGTGAAAACGATGCTGCGACTGATGCTCCAGCCGGACCTCGAGAATCGTTCCCGGCCCCGCTGCGACCGGCTCGGCAAACGCGAAAACGGCCGTCCGGTCATGCTTCATGTCCCCCGGATTGTGCACCGCCCAGCCGGAGCCGCCATTGCCGTCGAACGCCTTCTCTACCGGAAACCCGCCCTGTTCGAAGTCCGCCTGGGCACTCGCAATGGCGACCGGCTTCGCCTGCTCCTGCGGTTCCGTCGCCTGACGCACCCGAATGTCGATCTCCGTCAGCACGAAGTTGCCCGAGTTCGACCGCGCCAGACCACCATTCGTAAACGACTCGTGCGTCAGCGCCTCCAGACGCAGGCCGGTGATCTGCTCCAGCTCCACCGGCAGCACCAGCGTATACGTGTCCTTCTCCGGATTGGCCCCCGTGACAAAGATCGAACCGTCCGGCAGCAGTTCCATCGTCTGGCCATTTTTCGAGAGGTACTCGACCGGCAGCGCCCGCTGCCAGTACGGCGTCTGCCGCTCGTTCGCCAGTTGCCCGCGCAGCTGCTCTTCCCACTGCTGACGGCGGGACGGTTCCAGTGCCTTCCGCAGTTCCGCCTGCCGGTCCGCCAGCTCCTGCCGCAACTGCTGCTCACGCTGTTCCTGCTCCGGCGTGGGGAGCTCGAGCACGGGCCGGGCATTGCCGCCGGCATCGACGCGACCGGTCTCGTCGATGCTGTTGAAGTACGCATACAGCTGATAGTACTCAGCCTGCGAGAACGGGTCATACTTGTGATCGTGACACTGACAGCACGCCAGCGTCAGCCCCAGCCAGGTCGTCGCCGTCGTGTTCACCCGGTCGATGACGTAGTCGACCCGCGACTCCTCGGCGATGCGGCCCCCTTCCCCGTTGAGCATGTGATTGCGGTGAAAGCCGGTCGCCACCAGCTGATCGCGAGTCGGCTCGGGCAGCAGGTCGCCGGCAATCTGTTCGATCGTGAACTGATCGAACGGCATGTTGTCGTTCAGCGCCCGCACGACCCAGTCCCGCCACGGCCACATCGTCCGCGTCCGCTCCCCCTGATAGCCGTTCGAGTCCGCATAGCGGGCTGCATCGAGCCACGGCGTCGCCATGTGCTCTCCATAACGGGCCGAAGCAAACAACCGGTCCACCAGCCGCTCGTAGGCGTCGGGAGATTCGTCGGCAACAAAGGCATCCACCTCGTCGGGTGTCGGCGGCAGACCGGTCAGATCGAGTGACAGCCGGCGGATCAGCGTCTCCCTGGACGCCTCGGGAGACGGCGTCAGTCCCGCCTCTTCCATCCGCCTGAGGACGAACGCATCGATCGGGTTGTCCGTCCAGCCGGGACGACTCACCTCCGGCGGCACGGGCCGCTCGGGCGGAACGAACGACCAGTGCTCCTCCCAGTCCGCCCCCTGCCTGACCCACTGCCGCAGCGTCTCGATCTCGGCCTCCGAGAGGGATCGCTTCGAATCGGGCGGCGGCATCTGCAGGTCGGGATCGTCCGACGTGATCCGTTTGATCAGCTCACTGGCCGCGGGATCACCCGGGACCACCGCCCGGTATCCCCCCAGGTCCCCCGTGATGCTCTCCCGCTGATCCAGCCGCAGTTCCGTCGCACGGGTCTCTTCGTCCGGACCGTGGCAGTGGAAGCAGCGATCCGACAGCAGCGGACGGACATCACTGTTGAAACTGACCTGGGCACGGGCGGTCCCGACGACCGACAGCAGTGCCACGCACAGACTGACAAACCGGAGAATGGACATGGAAGAGAACATGCGTGCCTTCGGTGAGATCGGAGCGGAAGGTGCGTCGCGTTCGCAATCCCTGATTTTAGGCGCAGTCGCCGCCCGGCTTCCACCCGAACCCGCGATTGCCGGCCACAGCAGCCATCCCTCACGGCCGAATCGACAACACCTTCGCCCCCCGCACCGGTCCCCGCCGCAACTCCACCAGCGCCCGGTTCGCCTCTTCGAGCGGGTAGGTTTCGACCGTCGGACGGATGGGAATTTCGCCGGCGATCGGCAGGAACTCTGCAATATCGAAGTGCGTGATGTTGGCGACCGATTTGATCTCCCGCTCCATCCACAGATGCTCGTGATAACTCAGCCGCAGCAGCTCCTCCTTGTCGACGTCCTCCTTGCGGATCGCATTGATCACCAGCCGGCCTCCCGGACGCAGATTCGCCAGCGCCTCGACGACCGGCTTCCAGACCGGCGTTGTGTCGATGATCGCCTGCAGCCGCTCCGGTGCCCGGTCGGTCGTATCCCCTGCCCAGACCGCCCCCAGCCGCAACGCAAACGCCCGCGCGTCCGCATCACGGGCGAAGACGTACACGTCCGTCTCCGGATACAGGTGCCGGCTCAACTGCAGCACCAGATGCCCCGAGCCGCCGAAGCCGGTCAGTCCCAGCGGTTCGCCGTTTTCGATCTCCGTCAGCCGCAATGCCCGATAGCCGATCGCCCCCGCACAGAGCAGCGGAGCCGCCTGTGCGTCACTGAACACTTCCGGGATCGGCGCGGCGTAGTTCTCCGGGACCGTCATGTACTCCGCGTAGCCACCGTTGACATCCCGTCCCGTCGCCCGGAACTCCGGACTGACATTCTCCTGACGGTCGCCACTCGAAGAATGAATCCATCCCACGCCGACCCGGTCCCCTTCCCTGAACCGGTTCGCATCCCGTCCGCGCCCGACCACACGGCCGATGATCTCATGACCGGGAACGACGGGAAACGCCGGCGGCGGTGTGCGGCCCTCGATCTCATCCAGCTCTGTATGACAGACGCCGCACGCGGACACCTCGATCAGAATCTCCCCCGGCCCCGGCTCAGGGACCGGCAGGTCGACCAGCTCCAGCGGCGCATCGGTCTCCGTGAGTGAAACGGTCTGCTTCAGGATCATCGCACGCATCGTCAGTCCCCTGCAGTCTGCGGACTCGAAGCTTCCGATCGACGACTCAGGACATGCAGCCGCGGCCCGGTTTCACTGGCGTGATCGTCGATCGTGCGGAACTCAAACAGTCCGGTATCACACTCCTGCAGAAACCGTTCCACCGCCGCCGCTTCCTCCGCTCCTCCCGGATGCCCCCGGTACACCATCACCGTCATCACACCGCCGGGACGCAGCATCGCAAGGGCCGCCTGCAGCGCCCGCAGCGTCGAACCGGTCCGCGTTGCGATCGTGTGATCACCGCCGGGCAGATACCCCAGGTTGAACATCACCGCCGCCACACGTCCGTGCAGCTCCTCGGGAACCGCCGCCGCCAGTTCCGCGTGATCCCGCTGCAGCAGCGTAACGTTGTTCAGCCCCGCCTCACGGAGCCGCTTTGCCGTCTTCGCCAGGGCCGCCTCCTGCACATCGAAGGCAAACACCCGTCCCCACTCGCCGACAAGCTGCGCCAGCAGCCGCGTGTCGTGTCCGTTTCCTGCGGTTGCATCGACCGCGACGTCACCTGCCGCGACCACCTCGCGAACGATCTGATGTGCCTGCTGCGTCAGCCGCCGGCGTGGTTCCCGCCCGTCGCCGGTCCCCCCCGCGGACGCCTCCCCCCGCTGGCCGGCACGTCGGTCGGAGCGAAACATCCGCCGTACGTTCACGGCATCGTCGATCGCGCCATCCCCGGCGAGAAACGCAGCGAGCTGCCGGGCGAAGAACGGAGCCTGCAGCGATCCCTTCGCCCCCAGTCCGTTGAAGCAGATCAGCTGGGGATGCTCCGGATGCTCCCCCAGCACCGGCCGGAAGTCCGCCAGCGCGGGCCTCACGGCCGCGGCATGCCCGATCACCTCGAACGGCAGCCGGAGAAACTCCCGCAGACGGTTACAGATCTCGTCCCGTCCCTCCGCGGACGGCACGCACTTGAGCCGTTCCCAGTCGTAGGTCGAGCCGGCCATGTACTTCTCCCCGCCGACGCGGACCAGCCAGATGCCGCGATGAATCACGCGGTCCTCCTCCAGCCCCGGGATGTTCAGCGTGAGAATGTCGCCCCGGGCCGGTTTGAACCGGACGGAATCGAACCACGGATTCGCCCGTCCCGCCGCCCCTTCGCAGAAGATCAGCCGCGCTGCCCGCAGACCGAACCGCGGCAGCACGACGCCATTCTCCCGCAACTCGACATCCTCCGCCGGATCGACCCGGCCGGTCACGAAAGCCCCCTCCGCCTGCAGCACCGCGCGACTCACGTCGAGATACGCCGCCACGTCGAGCCGGGCTCCCCCCGGCATCTCAAACGCTCCCAGCGGAGCATCGAAGCGGTCCTCAGAGAGTGGAGGCTCGGGAGTCCGTACCAGACCGGCCAGATCCGTCTCAACACGGTCCGCGTATCGCTGCCGCTCCGCCTCGCTGACGAACAGCCGCACCATCCGGCGCTGCTCGAAGCATGCCGCCCCGGTCGCGGCCTCCACCTGCCGATAGAAGTCGCACGCGACCGGCAGGAGTTCCCCGAGCCGCCAGGTCGGCACCAGCCGCTGGCCCGGCACCGGCGTGATCAGCCCGGCAGCAATCCGCGACGACGTGACCACCTCGCCCGGATCGATGACCACGACCTGCCGGCCACGCTCCCGCAGGGCCCAGGCGAGAGTCGTCCCCGCCAGTCCCTGCCCTGCAATGATGTCGTCCACTCC
>ENA-ORCW01000407-ORCW01000407.1-marine-metagenome-genome-assembly--contig:-NODE-407-length-28890-cov-5.052893_pt1 | contig 28890 bp, 27 predicted proteins | sample MGYA00237784_ERZ508517 | MGnify/ENA primary metagenome ERZ508517 (study PRJEB26187, sample SAMN06268979) | marine metagenome | isolation source: Tt ae E1 feedstock associated aerobic enrichment on... | reverse complement strand
CCCCCGCCGCGACTACAGGATGCCGTCGCGGCGCGCGCCAACGGTGACAACCAGGCTGACCATCCCCATGGCGGCGATGATGAGGGCGAGCGGCAGCGGTCCCATATGAACCGTATGGCCGACCAGGATGCCGACCGCGGCGCCGAAGGCCATCTGGGCGAAGCCCATGAGGGAGGAGGCCGCGCCCGCCCGCTCCGGAAAGGGCGTGATGGCGCCGGCCATGCTCTGGGGCAGCGTCAGCCCGACGCCGGCCATGTAGACGATCATCGGCGACAGGGCCCAGAAGCTCTCGGGCCCGAACAGGACGAGCGCGATCATCGCCAGCCCGCCCGCGGCGAGCGCCCCGGTACCGATGGCGATGGTCCCCGCAATACCCACGCGCATGGTCAGCCGCGCCCCGATGAGCGTGCCCGCGATATAGCCGAGCACCCCCGCCCCGAAGAACAGGCCGAAGCCCAGCTCGTTCAGCCCGTAATGGCCCTGCAGCAGGAAGGACGACCCGGAGATGAAGGCGAACAGCCCGCCGAAACAGGTGCACACCACGGCCACATAGCGCCGGAACTGGCGGTGCGCGAGAAGCACGCGGAACGAGGCCGCCATGCCGGCGAGCGTCGCAGGCTGGCGGTTGGAGAGCGCCAGCGTTTCCGGCAGGGCGAAGGCGACGAGCGCGGTCAGCGCGACGCCGAGCGCCGTGATGGTGCCGAAGACGGCGCGCCACCCGAAGGCGGTGTCGATCAGCCCGCCGATCACCGGCGCGACGGCGGGCACGAGTCCCATCAATGCGCCCATGAAGCTCAGCATCCGGGCCGCGTCTTCGGAGCGGTAGAGGTCGCGCACGATGGCACGGGCGACCACCACGCCGGCGCAGGCCGCGACCGCCTGGCCGAAGCGCGCGGCGATCAGGAGCTCGATGGACCGGGCGAGCATGCAGCCGAGGGTCGCCACCGCGAAGGCGGCGAGCCCGGCAATGAGGACCGGGCGCCGCCCGAACCGGTCGGAGACCGGCCCGAAGACGATCTGGCCGAGCGCGAAGCCGACAAGGAACGCGCTCAATGTGAGCTGCACGGAGGCCGTATCCGTCTCCAGCGCCCTCGTGATGCCCGGCAGGGAGGGCAGGTACATGTCTGTCGACAGCGGGCCCATGGAGGTGAGGAGGGCGAGCACGACTGTCATGCCTGCAGTGCCGGGCTTGAGCCTCATGGCGGAAACTCGATCTCGTGCGTGTCGGGGCCCGAAGGCGGCGGGAGCGCCAGCCTAGAGCATTTTTGAAAGCCGTGGGAGTGGCCCGTCGGGCACATCGGGCGCCGGGCGGAAACGGTTCGTCTCAACCCCCGTAGCGGTGGAGGCCCGTGCCGTGCTCGCGCAGCCAGGCGCGCGCGCGGTCGGCATGGGGGCAATGGCGATACACCAGGGCCCAGAAGCGCGGCCCGTGGTTCATTTCCGCCAGATGGGCGACCTCGTGGGCGGCCACATAGTCGAGGATGTCGGGCGGGGCGAGGATCAGCCGCCAGGAATAGGACAGCGCGCCGGTGGAGGAGCACGACCCCCAGCGGCTCGTCTGGTCGCGCACGGTCAGCCGGCGATATCTCAGTCCCATGGCCTCGCCATAGCGCTGCGAGGCTTCCGACAGGTCCCGTCGCGCCTGCGCCTTGAGCCAGTCTGTCAGCCGTCGCGGCAGGTGGCGGCCGTCGCCGGCGACATTGAGGCGGGGGCCGTCCAGCGCGTCCTCCTCGTGCCGCACGGATCCGCGGCGACCGGGCTCGTGGACGATCAGATGGGGCGTTCCGCGATAGGGGACGAGCGCGCCGTGGGCGAAGGCGACCGCGCCGCCATCGCGGCCGAGCCGCTCCCGGATCCAGCCGGCCTGGCGCATGGCGAAGGCGAGCGCGTCGCGCTCGGCGGCCGCCGCCGGCATGGTCACGACGACGCCCGTGCCCTTGGGGTCCATGCGCAGGATGAAGCGGCGTGCGCGCCGGTTGCGCCGGATGGCGACCGGCACGGCTGTCCCGTCGATCTCGAGGCTCAGGGACCGCTGTCCCAGAAGCGGAACTGTCGGTGTGTCCTTGGCCATGAGGTACGATGGACCCTCTTCGCACAGCCCTCGCGAATCACCCGCAGGTTCGCGCGGCGAGTGTGACACGGAACGCGGCGGCGCGCCCGTCCCTACTCAGCCGGCGGACGGGTTGGAGCGGATGAAGTCGGAAATGCGCGGCGCGATATCGGCCTCGAAGCGCGAGCCGTTGAACACCCCGTAATGGCCGACGCGCGGCTGGAGATAGTGCACGCGCTTGCCGTCGGGGATGTTGGTGCACAGATCGTGCGAGGCCTGCGTCTGGCCGACGCCGGAAATGTCGTCGCGCTCGCCCTCCACCGTCATCAGCGCCGTCTTCGTGATGGCCGACGGGTCGATCGGCTCGCCGCGATGGGTCATCCTGCCCTCCGGCAGGGCGTGCTTCACGAAGACCTGGTCGACAGTCTGGAGATAGAACTCCGCCGTCAGGTCCATGACGGAGAGATATTCGTCATAGAACAGCTCGTGCTTCTCCGCGGAATCCCCGTCGCCATCCACCAGATGCCAGAAGAGCTGCTGATGGGCGTCGATATGGCGGTCGAGATTCATGGTCATGAAGCCGGTGAGCTGCAGGAAGCCCGGATAGACGTCGCGCATGATGCCCGGATGGGGCGGCGGCACCTTCACGATCACGTTACGGCGGAACCAGTCCGTTCCCCGCTCCATGGCGAGATTGTTGACGGCGGTCGGGTTGCGCCTGGTGTCGATGGGGCCGCCCATGAGCACCATGGAGGCGGGGACGTTGGGATCCTTCTCCGCCGACATCAGCGACACCGCGGCGAGCACCGGAACGGAGGGCTGGCAGACCGCCATCACATGGGTGTCGGGGCCGAGGAAGCGCAGCATCTCCATGACATAGTCGATATAGTCGTCGAGATCGAAGCGGCCCTCCGTCAGCGGCACCTGGCGGGCATCCACCCAGTCGGTGATATAGACGTCGTGGCGCGGCAGCATGGTTTCCACCGTGCCGCGCAGCAGGGTCGCGTAATGGCCCGACAGGGGCGCGACGATCAGCAGGCGCGACTGGCCGTATCTGGGCGTGGCCCCCTTTCGGAAATGCAGGAGATTGCAGAACGGCTTGCGCCAGACCGTGCGCGGCTCGACGGAGACGCGCTCGCCGCCGACCATGACGGTCTCGATGCCGAAATCCGGCTTGCCGTAGCGCCGGGTGACACGCTCGAACAGGTCGAGACCGGCAGCGATGGTGCGGCCCATATAGGTCTCCGCCATCGGATTGCCCGGCGCCTTCCAGAAGAAGCGGCCCATATTGGCGGCCGCACGCCACGGGGCCACGGCAGCATGATTGAGTTCGTAGAGATAGTAGAGCACGCGCTTGTTCTGCCTTTATCTGCCCCGCCCAGCGGCTCGCTGCACTGCACAAACTAGCAGGCGGCATTTCGCAGAGCAATATAGCGACCCGGATGAGTCACGCTTTCTCGCCTGTCGGGAGGTCGGGGAGAGGCGCGGGCCGGCGGCTATCCGCCAATGGCCTCCTCGATGCCCCGGGCCATGTCGTCCGGGCTGGTCCCGTAGGAGAAGACCTTGATGAACTTGCCGTCCGGCCCCATCAGATAGACGAAGCTCGAATGGTCCATGAGGTAGCCGACGGTGGAGGAGCTGTCCTCGACCTTCTCGTAATAGACCCGATAGGCCTTAGCGGCCTTGGCGATCTCCTCCGGCGTTCCGGTGAGGCCGAGGAAGGCCTCGTGGAAGTTCCCCATATAGTCCGAAAGCTGGGCGGCCGTGTCGCGCTCGGGATCGACGGTGATGAAGAGCGGCTGCACCTTCTGCGCTGCCGGGCCGATCTCGTCGAGCGCCGCCGACATGACCTGGAGCTCGGTCGGGCAGACGTCGGGGCAGTAGGTATAGCCGAAATAGATCAGCATGTACTTGCCGCGGAAATCGGCGTCGCTGACCCGCTCGCCATTCTGGTCGGTCAGGGTGAAGGCGCCGCCGATCTCAGCCTCGCCGCTGCCGGCGGCCGGACCCGGCGGGCGCATGAGGAAGGAATAGCCGAGCCCCGCGAGTGCGACGACCGCGAGCAGCGCGGTGACGACGGCGATGAAGGTGGTTCTGCGGCTCATGGCGATCCTCGTGGGCGGCGGCGGGTCATTCGCCGATCGAGAGCAGTTGTCCGCGCCGGCGTGCGTCCCGGTAGAACAGGGCGAAAACCGTGGCGCCGAGGGTGAAATAGACGATGTTGAGCCCGACCGCCCGAAGCATCATGCCGGGCCGCACGACCCCGTCGAGCAGCAGGCTGCGCATGCCCTCGAAGACATAGGTCGGCGCAAGGCAGAGCGCAATGGCCTGGAGCCAGCCCGGCAGCACGTCGACGGGATAGTAGACGCAGGCGAGCGGCAGGAACAGGAACATGAGGCTCCAGGCGATGTTCTCCGCGCCCAGACCGTAGCGCAGGAGGATGCCGCAGACGACCAGCCCCACCGCCCAGCTCGTCACGATCAGGTTGAGGAAGAAGGCGACGAGCCACAGCCCCATCTCGTAGACATTGAAGCCGAAATAGGCGATGGCCAGCAATGTCACCGGAAACAGGCCGACCAGCACGCGGATCACGCTCATCGTCATGAGCGCGGCGATGAGTTCGGCCGGGCGCAGCGGACTCACTATCAGATGGCCGAGATTGCGCGACCACATCTCCTCCAGGAACGAGATGGTGAAGCCGATCTGGCCGCGGAACAGCACGTCCCAGAGCAGCACCGCGCCGAGGAAGGTTCCCGCCGCCAGCGACAGCGCATCGGACCGGCCGGCGAGATAGACCTGCAGGAAGCCCCACATGACGAGCTGTACGGTCGGCCAGTAGACGAGATCGAACAGCCTCGGCCAGGACGCCCGCAGGAGATAGGTGTAGCGCAGCACGAGCGCGCCCACCCGGCCCGCGGAGAAGCGCGCGGGGCGCTCGGGGGGTGTCGCCGTCATTCCGCCGCCTCCCGCCGCCGTCCGCGGGCCATGTCGAGAAAGACCTCTTCCATGTTGGAGCGCCCATATTGCCGGATGAGGGCCTCCGGGCTGCCGCGGTCGACAATGCGGCCGGCCTTCATCATCACCACGTCGGTGCACAGCCGCTCCACCTCGCTCATATTGTGCGAGGCGAGCAGGATGGTCGCGCCCTTTGCCGTGCGGTAGCGCTCCAGATGGCCGCGGACCCAGTCCGCCGTGTCGGGGTCGAGCGATGCGGTCGGCTCGTCGAGCAGCAGGATGCGCGGCTCGTTTATGAGCGCCTTGGCGAGGCTCACCCGCGTCTTCTGGCCGGCCGAGAGCTTGCCGGTGGGGCGGTCGAGAATTTCGCCGAGCTCGAGGTCGTCGGCAAGTTCGGCGATGCGCGCCTTCAGGTCGGCGACCCCGTAGAGCCGGCCATAGACGGTGAGGTTCTGGCGCACGGTGAGGCGCAGCGGCATCTCCACATAGGGGCTTTCGAAATTCATCGACGGCAGGACGCGGTAGCGGTCCGCCACCGCGTCGATCCCGAAGATCTCGATCCGGCCGAGGCTCGGCAGAACAAGGCCGAGCAGCATGGCGATGGTCGTCGTCTTGCCGGCGCCGTTGCCGCCGAGCAGCCCGGTCACCGTGCCGGCGGGCACCTCGAAGTCGATCCCGTCGACGGCGCGCACCGCGCCATATTGCTTGACGAGGCCCTGGACGCGTATGGCGGACGCTTCGGATCCGGTCTTCGCGGTCATGGCATCCTTGAGGAACTGGCTCTGCGGGGCGCGGATGGGAGGATCGGTCCCGAAGGGCGCGCGGAGCCCCGACGGCCTTTGTGAACTTTGCCTGAAACCGGAACGCAGGATACCCTAATATGAGACTGGAACAATCGGCCTTTTCCCGAGCGCCCGCCGCAAGAGGCGCCATGTTATCCGGCTATGGTGTGCCATGAGTGCTGAACCGGTTGAGACCGCCCTTGCCCGGCCGCCCGGCGAGGACGAGAACCTCGTCGACATCGATCCGCTGCGTCCCGGCCCCGGCCTCAGCCGGCTCAGGCTGCAGACCCTGGTGCGGCTGCGCTGGCTGGCGGTCGCGGGCCAGACGATCGCGGTGCTTGCGGTCTATTTCGGGCTGGGCTTCCCGCTGCCGCTCGGGCCCTGCCTCGGCGCGATCGCGCTGTCGGCCTGGCTCAACATCTTCCTGGGCCTGCGCTGGCGCGCCAATCTGCGCCTGAAGGACCGCTATGCGGCGATGCTGCTCGGCTACGATATCGCCCAGCTCGCCGTCCTGCTCTATCTGACGGGCGGGTTGCAGAACCCCTTCGCCTTCCTGTTCCTCGTGCCCGTCACCGTGTCGGCCTCGAGCCTGCCGGTGGAGCGCACGATCTGGCTGAGCGTGCTGGCGCTGGCGGCGGCCTCGCTCCTGTCGGCCTATCACCTGCCGCTGCCCTGGGATCCCGGCGAGCCGCTCGCGCTGCCGGCGCTCTACACGGTCGGCATGTGGACGGCGGTGGTCTCCGGCACGGTGTTCGCCGCGATCTATTCGCGCCAGATCGCGGAGGAGGCCCGGCGCATGTCCGCGGCCCTGGCCGCCACCGAGATGGTGCTGGCGCGCGAGCAGAAGCTGTCGGCGCTCGACGGGCTCGCCGCCGCCGCCGCCCACGAGCTCGGCACGCCGCTCGCCACCATCGCGCTGGTCGCCAAGGAGCTCAAGCGCGAGCTGCCGGAAGCGGAGCATGTGAAGGAGGATCTGGAGCTCCTGACGAGCCAGGCGGAACGCTGCCGCCAGATCCTGTCGCGGCTCGCCAATCGCGAGGCGGAGGGCGGCGACCACGTGTTCGGCCGGCTGCGGCTCAAGGTGCTGATCGAGGAGGCCGTGGAGCCGCTGCGCGGGGATGGCGGCGACGGCGAGGCGGAGCCCGAGGTGACGGTCGATGCGCGTGCTGCCGACGGCGTGGAGGGCAAGGCGGCCGCCGAGCCCGTTCTGCCGCGCAATCCGGGCATCCGCTACGGGCTCGACAACCTGATCGACAATGCCGCCGACTTCGCGCGCAGCGCCGTCGCGGTCGATGCGCGCTGGGACGCGGATATGGTGGCAGTGACCATCCGCGACGACGGGCCGGGCTTCGCCCAGGAGATCATCGACAAGCTGGGCGAGCCCTATATCACCACGCGCAACGCGCCGCTCGGCGTCGACGGCAGTACGCACGAGGGCATGGGGCTCGGCCTGTTCATCGCCAAGACGCTTCTGGAACGGTCCGGCGCGCGCATCACGCTCGCCAACCGTCCCGCGCCCGAGCACGGCGCCATCGTGCGCGTCGAGTGGCCGCGCAACGAGATCGACCTGTCATGGCAATAATTCGCCGGAAGCGTTGCGCGAAGCGCATGGCTGGCCCGCATACGCTTCCATATCGGGGCGATAAGCATATAAAAGGGATATGACATCGTCGGGCAGGACTCCCGGGATCCGTCCCGACGGCGCAAAGGTGGGAAAGGCATGACCGAGACGCAGATCCAGACGGATATTCCTCAGGACCGCACGCTTCTGATCGTGGATGACGACAAACCGTTCCTGACGAGGCTCGGACGCGCCATGGAGGCGCGGGGCTTCGAGGTGGCGCTCGCCGAGAGCGTGGCGGACGGCATTGCCCATGTCACGCGGTCGGCGCCCTCCTTCGCCGTGGTCGACATGCGGCTGGAGGACGGCAACGGCCTCGACGTGATCGAGGCCCTGCACAAGAAGCGGCCCGAAGCCCGTGCGGTGGTGCTCACCGGCTACGGCAACATCGCCACGGCGGTCGCCGCGGTGAAGCTCGGCGCGATCGACTATCTCGCCAAGCCAGCCGACGCCGACGAGGTGCAGAAGGCGCTCCTGGCCGATCGGGAAGCGCGCGCGGAGCCGCCGGAGAACCCCATGTCGGCCGACCGCGTGCGGTGGGAGCATATCCAGCGTGTCTACGAGCTGTGCAACCGCAATGTCTCGGAGACCGCGCGGCGCCTTAACATGCATCGCCGCACGCTCCAGCGCATCCTGGCCAAGCGCGCCCCGCGCTGACCGTCCCGCCCCAGCAAGGCCTTCCTGTCCCGACGGCCTCCGGTGCCCCGACCCATGACGGACAGGGCACGATGCCGGTTCAGCCTGTCACGTTCTGAATGCCGATTGGTCCTATCCCTGGAACGGCTTGCCGGGCTCGTAGAAGCCGGGCTGCTCGAGGCCGTCGGCATGGGGGTCGTGAAGGCCGTGCAGCCTGAGGGCCGCAGCGCGGGCGAAGCGCAGCGTCACCGCCTTGCGTCGGGCGGCCGCCAGGCGCTGCTCGTCGATATGGCGCACAATATCGGCGCCGAAACCGTCGGCCACGATATGGCCGGCCTCGCCGGGCAGGGTCTCCATGGGGAAGTCGTGCGGCACGGCGAAGAACAGCCGGTCGCAGAACTCCCAGTATTCCGGCCATTTCCGGTCGGCGCGCAGATCGGCCAGGCTCGACTTGATCTCCACGATCCAGATATCGCCCTTGTCGTTGAGCGCGATCACGTCGACGCGCCGCCCCGTGGCCAGCACCAGCTCGGTGACCGTGGCGAAGCCGCTGGCGCGCAGCAGCCGGCATACGCCGCGCTGAACGCCCGCGGCGGTCGGCGACTGGCGGCCATCGGCAAGTCTCGGGTCAGGCGTGTCCATCGCCGCGCTCCACGGCCTCCAGAAGCGGAAGCCATTGCTCCTGCTCCAGCCGTGCCGCCTTGGTGTCGTTGTCGAAGACGGTAAGTCCCTTCTCCGCAAGGCGCGGATAGATGCTCTTGTCGGGAATGCGCGCGACGATGAGGTATCCGTTGCCGGTCATCAGCCGGTCGAGGCGGGTGGCCTCCTTCGTTCTCGCGCGGTAGCGGTTGGCGACGATCAGGATGGGTGTCTTGCCCTTGCGCACGCGCTTGAGCGTCTCGATCTTGGCGAGGAAGCGCAGGGTGGAGCGCTCGTCGAAGATCGAGGGCAGCATGGGCACGACCACCAGATCGGCGTCGCGCACCACGTCGCGCGCCCGCGGCGTCCTGAGCGAGGCCGGGCAGTCGACGACCAGGCGCTGGGTGCGCTTCGGCACCTCGCCATAATCCTTCTGCCAGTCCACCAGCCGCACGGTGCGGGCATCCTCGCCGCGCAGCTTGCCCCACAGGGTCGCGCTCTTCTGGCGGTCGTAGTCGGCAAGGGTGGAGACGAGGCCGGAGGCCGCGAAGGCGCCGGCGAGATGGGTGGCCACGGTGGTCTTGCCGCACCCGCCCTTGATGTTGATGACCGCGATGGTGCGTGTCATGGGGTCCTTTCGCCTTCGCTGTCAGCCGGCGGGAAAGCCGTTCCGCTCGAAATCGCGCAGGGCCTTGCCGGCCTGGCGTATGAGGTCGTCGGCCTCTTCCGCGGCCCAGTCGTGCATGAGGCTGCGGGCGGCCTTCACCGCCTTGCGGCTGTTGCCCTTGGAGCCCTTGTGGAGAGTGTCGAGCAGGTTCTCCGCGGTGTTGAGGTCGTTGAGACGGCCGAGGCAGTCCTGCATCTTCTCCACGCGCTTGCGGTAGGCCTCCGCCTCCTCCGGCGCGATGGGAAGGGCCGACAGGAGCGGCTCTGCCGTATAGCGCAGCTTCTTCACCGCGATGCGCATGGCGTGCCAGTCGTCGAGCGTGCCGGCCCGCGCCTTGTGGCCCTTCTTGATGAGCTTCTTGTGCAGTCCGCGCAGGCGCGGCGTGGCGAAGTCGCGGACATGGCGGCTGGCGAGCAGGCGGTCGACGGGCTTGTCGTGGCGCAGCCAGTGGCCCGCCTCGATCCAGCCGGTGAGCCGGACGGCCATGACCGCCGTGCCGGTCTTGGCGAGCTCCTCGCGCACGGCCGCAAGGGCCTTCGCCCGCCGGTCGCGGCACACCGCCTCCACGGTCTCGCGCTTGTCGTCGTCGAGGCCGCGCCGGGCGATGGCCGGCAGGGTCTCGGCGATGAAGACGTCGAGCTCGCGCACCGCCCCGGCCAGTCCGAAGAGCCGCTTGGCGGCGGCGAGCACGTCGCTGGCCTCGCTGGTGTCGAGCACCGGCTTGAAGGAGGTGATCACCGAGCGCAGCCGGCGCAGCCCGACGCGGAGCTGGTGGATGCTCTCCGGCACGCCTGAAATCTCCACCGCCGGCACATTGTCCAGGAAATGCTGGAAATTGTGCCGCATCATGGCCCTGACGGCCTCCGGCAGCACCGCACCGGCCTCGACGGCGAGCTTGCGCGAGAAGGTGGGCTGGGGGTCGAGGCCGGAGGCGAGCCTGTAGCCGCGTGCCGCCTTGCCCTCCATGATGAGCGTGCCGCCGACCCGGCGCAGCATGTCCTCGCAGACGCCGACATAGGCCGCCATGTCGGCGCCCTTCAGCTCGATCTCCATCTCGCGGATCGGCAATGTGTGCTCGCCGGAGACGATCTCGCCCTCGTCGAGCGCCGCCTCGGCGATCGCGGAACCGTTGGAGACCATGTGGCGCCGCCGGGTGAAGCGCGTCACGAAGATCGACTGCAGGTCGAGCGTGCCGCCGGTCTCCGATTTCAGCGCATCGGGCAGCAGGCCCGTCAGGTGGTCGAGGTCGGGTTCGGGCGCCTCGAGCGGGATCTCGTATTCGTCGCGCGTCAGAGGCCCGGAGGCCAGATGGGGCATCTTGACCGTCTGGAGGAGCCTGTTGCCGTCGCGCCGGACGCGGAGCTGCACGCCATGGCGGCGGAGGTCGAGATCCGGCGTGTCGAAATAGGTCGATTCAACGAGAACCGGCGTGTCGCTGACGAACAGCGGCTCCGCCGCGATGCGGGCGTCCTCGTCCAGTCCGATCTTGAGTTCGGTCTCTCCAGGCACACTTCTCCCCCTCGTTGCGTGCGGATCGTGGCCGCCCGCAGGGACCTTGCGTCACTTGCACGACCAAACCATAACGAAGCCGGCTTGTGGATGCATCCCGTTATCGCACCCCCGAGGGGGGGACCCCGGAGGCCACCGCCGGACCGGTGGCATTCGTCCGGCGGGCGGCCGGAAATCCGGGAGGGGAGGCGTCCGGCGCTACTCGCCGAAGCCTTCCCAGAAGGCGCGGGCCTTGGCGAAGAAGCCTTCCGATTCCGGATTGTTCTTCTTGTTGGATTCCTGCTCGAATTCGCGCAGGAGCTCCTTCTGGCGGCGGCTGAGATGAACCGGCGTCTCCGCCATGACCTGGATATAGAGGTCGCCGCGATGGTTCGACCTGAGGACCGGCATGCCCTTGCCGCGCAGGCGGAACTGCTTGCCCGACTGGGTGCCCTCCGGCACCTTCACGCGTGCCCGCTTGCCATCGAGCGTCGGCACCTCGATCTCGCCGCCGAGCGCCGCGGTGGTGAACGAGACCGGCACGCTGCAGAACAGGTCCGCCCCGTCGCGCTGGAAGAATTCGTGCGGCCTGATGCTCAGGAAGATGTAGAGATCGCCGGACGGTCCGCCGCGCAGGCCCGCCTCGCCCTCGCCGGCGAGCCGGATGCGCGTGCCGTCCTCCACGCCCGCTGGAATGTTGACCGACAGGGTCCGCTCGCGGGTCACGCGGCCCGACCCGCCGCAACTCTCGCAGGGATCGGTATTGGTCTCGCCCGCGCCGTGGCATACCGGACAGGTGCGCTCGACGGTGAAGAAGCCCTGCGTCGCGCGCACGCGGCCCGCGCCGCCGCAGGTCGGGCACGTCTTGGGCGCGGTGCCGGGCTTGGCGCCGGAGCCCGAGCAGGCATCGCAGGCGACGCTCGTCGGCACGCGGATCTGCGCGGTCTTGCCGGTGAAGGCGTCGGCGAGGTCGATCTCCATATTGTAGCGCAGATCGGCGCCCCGGCTCGTGCCGCTGCCGCCCGGCTGGCGACGCCGCGCGCCGCCCATGAACTCGCCGAACAGATCCTCGAAGATGTCGGACATGGAACTCGTGAAGTCCGGGCCGAAACCGGGGCCGCCGCCCCGTCCGAAGCCCGGCCCGCCGGCGCCCGCCCCCATGCCGCCCTCGAAGGCGGCGTGGCCGAACTGGTCGTAGGCGGCGCGCTTCTGGGGGTCCTTGAGGACCTCGTAGGCCTCCGACAGCTCCTTGAACTTCTGCTCCGCCTCCGCATCGCCCGGATTGGCGTCCGGGTGGTACTTCTTGGCGAACTTGCGGTAGGCGCTCTTGATCTCCTTGTCGTCCGCGCCGCGCGACACACCAAGGATGTCGTAATAGTCCCGCTTGGACATCGCTTCCTACAATTCTTCCACGAAAATGAGCCCCGCCCGGGATGACACGCATGTCGCGTTCCGGCGGGCGAGGCTCACCTCATATTGCTCCCGACTCGAGCCCGCATGCGGCGTCCGGGCCCTCGACGGTCCGGACGCGCTATGCGGGCGGCTGTCGTCCATTACGAACCCGTCGAACGCTTGTTCTCGTCGTCCTGGACTTCCTCGAAGTCGGCGTCGACCACGTCGTCGCCGGAGGCCTGGTCGCTGCCGGCGTCGCCGCTCGCCTGGCCGCTGCCGTCTCCGTCTGACGCATCGTCGCCGGCGGACTGCTGGTACATGGCCTCGCCGAGCTTCATGGACACCTGGGCAAGGTTCTGCGTCTTCGCCTTGATGTCCTCGACGTCCTCGCCCTCCAGCGCGGACTTCAGCTCGGTGACCGCCTGTTCGACGGTGCTCTTGTCGGCCTCCGACACCTTGTCGCCGAGTTCGGACAGCGACTTCTCGGTCTGGTGAACCAGCGTCTCGCCCTGGTTCCTGGCCTCGACTAGCTCACGCCGCTTCTTGTCCTCGTCGGCATGGGTCTCGGCGTCCTTGACCATGGTCTGGATCTCGTCGTCGCTGAGACCGCCGGAGGCCTGGATGCGGATCGCCTGCTCCTTGTTGGTCGCCTTGTCCTTGGCCGACACGTTGACGATGCCGTTGGCGTCGATGTCGAAGGTGACCTCGACTTGCGGCACGCCGCGTGGCGCCGGCGGGATGCCGACGAGATCGAACTGGCCGAGCAGCTTGTTGTCGGCCGCCATCTCGCGCTCGCCCTGGAAGACCCGGATGGTCACCGCGGTCTGGTTGTCCTCCGCGGTGGAGAACACCTGGCTCTTCTTGGTCGGGATCGTGGTGTTGCGGTCGATGAGCCGGGTGAACACGCCGCCCAGAGTCTCGATGCCGAGCGACAGCGGGGTCACGTCGAGCAGCAGCACGTCCTTCACGTCGCCCTGCAGGACGCCCGCCTGGATACCCGCACCGATGGCGACGACCTCGTCCGGATTGACGCCCTTGTGGGGCTCCTTGCCGAAGAAGGTCTTCACCGTCTCGATGACCTTGGGCATGCGCGTCATGCCGCCGACCAGGATCACCTCGTCGATGTCGCCGGCGGACAGTCCGGCGTCCTTGAGCGCCGCCTTGCACGGGCCGACGGTGCGCTGGATCAGGTCGTCGACCAGCGCCTCCAGCTTCGCCCGGGTGAGCTTCATGGTCAGATGCTTCGGGCCGGACTGGTCGGCGGTGATGAACGGCAGGTTGATCTCGGTCTGGGTCGCGCTCGACAGCTCGATCTTGGCCTTCTCGGCAGCTTCCTTCAGACGCTGGAGCGCGAGCTTGTCGCCGCGCAGGTCGATGCCGTTCTCCTTCTTGAACTCGTCGGCCAGATAGTCGACGAGCCGCATGTCGAAGTCCTCGCCGCCGAGGAAGGTGTCGCCGTTGGTCGACTTCACCTCGAACACGCCGTCGCCGATCTCCAGCACCGACACGTCGAAGGTGCCGCCGCCGAGGTCGAACACGGCGATGGTGCCGCCTTCCTTCTTGTCGAGCCCGTAGGCGAGCGCGGCGGCCGTCGGCTCGTTGATGATGCGCAGGACCTCGAGCCCCGCGATCTTGCCGGCGTCCTTGGTGGCCTGGCGCTGGGAATCGTTGAAATAGGCCGGCACGGTGATGACCGCCTGGCTCACCGTCTCGCCGAGATGCCGCTCGGCCGTCTCCTTCATCTTCTGGAGGATGAAGGCGGAGATCTGGGACGGCGCGTAGGTCTTGTCGTGGGCCTTGACCCACGCATCGCCATTGTCCGCCTTCACGATCTCGTAGGGGACGAGCTTCTTGTCCTTCTCCACCGTGGGATCCTCGTAGCGCCGGCCGATCAGGCGCTTGATGGCGAAGAACGTGTTTTCCGGATTGGTGACCGCCTGGCGCTTGGCCGGCTGGCCGATCAGGGTCTCGCCGTCCTCGGCGAACGCCACCATGGACGGCGTGGTGCGCGCGCCCTCGGCGTTCTCGATCACTTTCGGAGTCTGGCCCTCCATGACCGCGACACACGAGTTCGTTGTGCCGAGGTCGATTCCGATAACCTTAGACATTCCTCATTCACCTCCTTTGCGGCAGACCGGCGTTCAGGCCTTGCGGACAAGCACCTGGTTCCCTGGTTCATCCCGTCGATGCCACGGGCTGCCGATCTCCAGTCATGCGAATGCGAGTTACGCCAACTCACGTGGATTTGAAGTCTGGCGACTATATAGGTTTGGCGGAAAACGGCTGCAAGCCGCTCATTGCACGAACGGCAATGCAAACCGTGCATTTCGGAAGACCGAAAAGACCGCCATCGATCATGCCTGCGTGGCTGCCCCGGCCCGCTCCCCCACCCGGCCGCCCATGACATCATACTGCTGTGGGCGGCCGGATGGGGAGCGGGCCGGAACCGGTTCCTGAAGCAGGCAATTGTGCAGTCCGGCCGGAAAATGCGATAGCCTCGCGGGCGGTCAGACAGGAGGGTCCGGAAGGCGTCATGGAGAGCAAGGACGGATTGAGGCTTCTTCCCGGCTATTTCGACCGGGCCGCGCAGGAGGCTCTGATGGAGGCCGTCGGCGCGGTCATGCGCGCCGCGCCGCCCTTCCGGCCCGTCATGCCGCGCTCCGGGCGGCCCTTCTCCGTCACGATGACCAATTGCGGCGATCTCGGCTGGGTCTCAGACCGGTCCGGCTATCGCTATCAGGCGCATCATCCCGAGACCGGCCGGCCCTGGCCGTCAATGCCGGAGGCGGTTCTGGCGCTCTGGGCAGACGTCGCGGACTATCCGGCCCCGCCGGAGGCCTGTCTCGTCAATCTCTACCGCGACAGCGCCCGCATGGGCCTTCACCGCGACGAGGACGAGGAGGAGTTCTCCGCCCCCGTGGTCTCGGTGTCGCTCGGCGATACTGCCGTCTTCCGGATCGGCGGACTGGAGCGCAAGGGACCGACCCGCTCCGTCCGGCTCGCCTCGGGCGACGTGCTGGTCATGGGCGGGACGTCGCGCCGCTTCTATCACGGCATAGACCGCATCCAGCCGGGAAGCTCGACGCTCGTTGCCGGCGGCGGCCGCATCAACCTGACCCTGAGGCGCGTGACCGTGCCCCGGTAAGGCCGGGCGCGGAAATCCCGGGCCGTCCTGCAGGAGCCCGGGATAAGCCGAAGCTGCGGGCTGTCAGCCCATCCAGCCGTTCAGCCTGGCATTGTGCTCGCAGTCGCGCCGGGCCTTGTAGCCTTCCGACGCACGGCCCACCTGCCGGCCGTTGGTCGCGAAGGCGCGCCAGCGCCACTCGCCCCGCTTGTCCTCGTAGAATTCCCACTTGTCCTTGGAACCGTCGCGATTGGCGTTCGCCTCCGCATCGGCGCGTGCCTTGTAGCCTTCCGACGATGCGCCGACGATCTGTCCGTTCGACGCGTAGCGCCGCCAGCGCCATTCGCCCTTGTTGTCCTGGTAAAGCTCGAGCTTGCCGTCTGCCGCCATGAGCTCGTCCTCCTTCAGAAGTCCGTGGGACCGGATGCGCGAATCACTGTAACGCACCGGGAAAGCATAGCAACCGGTCGGCTGCAGACGAAAAAAACCGTGTCCTGACTATCGGCAAGGGCCGCGCCGGCGTCCCGGTCCGGGGCAAGTGCGGCAGGCATGCAATAAGCGCTTGTGCCCGCGTGCCCGTCGGGCTTTTCATGGCGGCATGACGACTGAGGGCACAGTTCTGCTTGTCGACAGCCTGTCGGGCGGCGACCGCTGCATGCTGTTCGCGGCCCCGCGAGAGATCGTGCGCGCCCATACGCCGGACGACGCCCGCCGGGCGCTTGCGCGCCTCGACGAGGCGGCGGGCGAGGGGCTGTGGGCGGCGGGCTATCTGGCCTACGAGCTCGGTCTCCTGTTCGAGGAACGCCTGGCGCCCCTGTGCCCGCAAAGGACGGCCCTGCCCCTCCTCTGGTTCGGTCTCTACGACGCGCCGGAGCGCATGGGCATCGGCGATGCCCGGGCGCTGGTCGCGGAGTGGGCGGGTGGACGGCCGGGCCGCGCGGTCGGGCTCTCCGACACCATGGACCGGGCGGCCTACGCGAAGGCCTTCTCGACGGTGAAGGACTATATCGCCGCGGGCGACTGCTATCAGGTCAACCTCACCTTCAAGGCGCGCTTTTCGCTTCAGGGCGATCCGGCCGGGCTCTATCGCGACCTTCTCCTCAAGCAGCCGGTCGCCTATGGCGCGTTCGTCGATGCGGGCGATCACCATGTCCTTTCCTGCTCGCCGGAGCTCTTCGTCCGCAGGCGGGGGGGTGAGCTGGAGACGCGCCCGATGAAGGGGACGCTGGGGCGCGGGCGGACCGTGGCGGAGGACGAGGCGGGACGCGCGGCGCTGGCGCGCGACGAGAAGACGCTCGCGGAAAATCTCATGATCGTCGACCTCCTGCGCAACGACATGGGGCGGATCGCGGAGATCGGATCGGTGGAGGTGACGGACCTCTTCTCCATCGAGACCTATCGCAGCCTCCACCAGATGACGTCGGGCATCCGCGCGAGGCTCAAGCCGGGGCTGTCCGCCGTCGGCGCCCTGGCGCACCTGTTTCCCTGCGGGTCGATCACGGGCGCGCCGAAGATCCGCGCCATGGAGATCGTCCACGAGGTCGAGGCGGAGCCGCGCGGGCTCTATACCGGCGCCATGGGCTATATCGCGCCGGACGGCGATCTCTGCTTCAACGTCGCGATTCGCACCGCGGTCATCGACGGGACGGGCTGCGGCGAGATCGGCATTGGCGGGGGCATCGTCGCCGATTCTGAGCTCGAGGCCGAATATGACGAGGCGCGCCTGAAGATGCGGTTCTTCACCGATCCGCCGCAACCGGTCTGCCTGATCGAGACGCTGCTGTGGGAACGCGGGCGGGGCTTCGCGCTGCTCGACCGGCACATGGCGCGGCTCGGCGAGTCGGCGGCCTATTTCCAGATCGCGCTTGCACCCGGCGCGGCGGAAACGGCGCTCGAGGCCGCTGCCGGCGCGTTCGATGCCGAGCGCATGCGTGTGCGTCTACTGCTCCACGAGGCGGACGGCCTGTCCGTCACGGCGACGCCGCTGCCCGACGCCGGCGGGGCGGCGCCAATGCGGTTCCTGATCGCGGCCGAACACACCCGGTCGGGCGACGTGTTCCTCTATCACAAGACCACACGCCGCGAGCTTTACGACACCGCGCGCATGGACGCGGCGCGCCGGCATGGCGTGGACGAGGTGGTGTTCGTGAACGAGCGTGGCGAGCTGACGGAAGGCTCCTTCACCACGCTCTTCCTGGAGCGCGACGGTCTGCTCGTCACGCCGCCGGTGGGCGCGGGCCTCCTGCCCGGCACGCTGCGCGCGGAACTCCTGGCCTCGGGCCGCGCCCGCGAGGAGGCGCTGCGCCCGGGCGACCTCGCGACCGCGGACGCCGTCTATCTCGGCAATTCGGTGCGCGGCCTCCTGCCGGCCGTCCGGGTGATGCCGGACGGCCAGTGACCGGGAGCGGCGACATCGGAATCGCGTCCTCCCCCGTCGTTGCCGGCCTGGGGCCGACGCCTATTCGGCCTTGTCCCGGGACGTTTCCGGCGCCTTGGCGGGGGCGGGCTTGGGGCCGCCCTTGGAGACGCCGACCATGGCCGGGCGCAGCACCCGCTCGCCGATCCGGTAGCCGGTCTGCATGACCTGCACCACCGTGCTGCTCGGCACGTCCGGGTTCTCCACCTCGAACATGGCCTGGTGGAAATTGGGATCGAAGCGCTCGCCTTCCGGGTCGAAGCGCTGGATGCCATGACGTTCGAACACGTTGTTCATCTCGCGCTCGGTCATCTCCACGCCCGACAGCAGGGTCTTGAGGGTCTCGTCGGCGCTTTCGCGCATCTCGTCGGGGACCGCGGCGATGGCGCGCCCGAGATTGTCGGCGACCGTCAGCATGTCGCGCGCGAAAGCGGTCGCGGCATAGAGGCGGGCCTCCGCGGCCTCGCGCTCGGCGCGCTTGCGGAGGTTCTCCGTCTCCGCCACGGCGCGCAGCAGGCGTTCCTTCAGCGCGGCGTTCTCCTCCTCCAGGGCCGCGATCTCGGCGGCGCGGTCGTCGCCGGCGGGCGCCTCGGGAGCATTGTCGTTGTCCGGCGCCTGGTCCCGGTCCGTCGCGGCATCGGCGGCCGCGGCGTCGCGTTCGCGCGCCTCCGCGACCTCCCGCTCCTGTGCCGTCGCACCGTTCGTCTTCTTGCCGTCGGTCATTCCAACTCCTCTTGAACGCGAACTCTTCGGGAAAGCCGGCCCGAGCAAGGGCCTCCTCTGTCTGGCCCCGATATCGACCGTGAGGCGGAAAAAATCAAGACAGGAGCCGGCTCAGCAGCTTCGCCGTGTAATCGACCATGGGCACGATGCGCGCATAGTTGATCCGTGTCGGCCCGATGACGCCGAGCGCGCCCACAATGTGCTGCTCCGCATTGTGATAGGGCGCCACGATGAGCGAGGAGCCCGACAGCGAGAAGAGCTTGTTCTCCGAGCCGATGAAGATCTTCACGCCCTGTCCGGCCTCGGCGAGCCCCAGAAGGCGGATCATGTCCTTCTTCGTCTCCAGGTCGTCGAGCAGCATCCGGATGCGCTCCAGATCGTCCAGCGCATCCACATTCTCGATGAGATGGCCGCGCCCGCGCACGATGAGCGTCTTCTCCTCCGGCTCCGCGCCCGCCCAGGAGGCGATCCCCTGCTCCACCACGGTGGCGGTAAGCTCGTCGAGCTCGCGCTTGAGGGTCTCGATCTCCTGGCCGACCGCGTTCTGGATCTCGTCGAGCGTCTTGTGCTGGAAGCGGACATTGAGGAAGTTCGCCGCCGCCGTCAGTGCCGCCGGGGGCAGGCCCGGCGGTACGGTCATCACACGGTTCTCCACCGTGCCGTCCTCGCTGACGAGGATGACGAGCGCCCGGCCGGGCTCGAGCGCCACGAACTCGATATGCTTGATGCGCATATTGATCTTCGGCGCGACGACGACGCCGGCGCAATGGCTGAGGCCCGACAGCATCTGGGTGGCCTCGGTGAGCACGTCCTCCAGCGACCGGCGGTTGCTGCCGGCCACCCGTGTCTCGATGGCCGAACGGTCGCCCTCCGACAGATCGCCGATCTCCAGCAGGCCGTCGACGAAGAAGCGCAGGCCGAGCTCGGTCGGCAGCCGTCCGGCGCTGGTGTGGGGCGAGAAGATGAGACCGGTGGCTTCCAGATCGGCCATGACATTGCGGATCGAGGCCGGCGACAGGGTCATCGGCAGGGACTTCGAGATCGTGCGCGAGCCCACCGGCGCGCCGGTCTCCAGATAGCTTTCGACGAGCTGGCGAAAGATCTCGCGCGAGCGCTGATCGAGATCGGCCAAGCCGCTCAACCGGTCGTTCATCGCGGAACCCAGTCTATCCATGGAAGTCTCAAAAACCGCATTGCCGCACGCTTCACGAGCCTGCCGGTCGAATGTAGGAACCCCCCGGTCACCCGTCAATCGCCCGCCGGTGCCTTGCGGGGGTCCGTTCCATTGGATAGTGTCCTATCCGCTCAGGCGGCACCGGCCCGCTCTCCCGCCCGCCCACCCATGAGATCGTATGTCGGTGGGCCGGACGGGAGAGCGGGCCGGTGCCGTTTCAATCGGACAGGAAACGCTCCCGATAGCGGGTCCGTTTGCCTCAACGACGCCTCACAACGCCCGACGAAGGACGAAAGTGCCCATGCGCCCCTCCAAACGCGATGCCCAGGATATCCGGCCGGTCAGCCTCGAGCGCGGGGTGTCCAAATATGCCGAGGGCTCCTGCCTGATCCGCTGCGGCGATACCCATGTGCTGTGCACCGCCTCGATTGCGGAGCGCGTGCCGCCCTGGATGCGCGGTCTCGGGCGCGGCTGGGTGACGGCGGAATACGGCATGCTGCCGCGCGCCACCAGCGAGCGCACGCGCCGCGAGGCGACCGCCGGGCGCCAGTCGGGCCGCACGCTGGAGATTCAGCGCCTGATCGGCCGGTCCTTGCGCGCGGCGATCGATCTCGACAAGCTGGGCGAGGTGCAGATCACCGTCGATTGCGACGTGCTGCAGGCCGATGGCGGCACCCGGACGGCCTCGATCACGGGCGCCTGGGTGGCGCTTCACGACTGCGTGCAGTGGATGAAGGCGCGCAACATGGTCACCCAGGACCCGATAAAGGATCACGTGGCGGCGATCTCGTGCGGGCTCTATCGCGACATGGCGGTGTGCGATCTGGATTATGCGGAGGATTCCGAGGCGCAGGCGGATGCGAACTTCGTCATGACCGGCAAGGGCGAGCTGATCGAGGTCCAGGGCACGGCGGAAGGCGCGCCCTTCTCCGAGGCCGCCTTCATCGAGCTCCTGAGCCTCGCGCGCGGCGGGATCTCCCGTCTCGTCGACCTGCAGAAGACGGCTGTCGGGTGACGCCATGACGCCGCGCGGCATTCTCGAAACGGTGCTCTATGCGGAGGATCTCGATGCCGCGGAGGCCTTCTATGGCGGCGTGCTCGGCCTTCGGCGCGTCTCGCGCAACGGGGACCGGCATGTCTTCTTCCGATGCGGCGACCAGATGCTCCTGATCTTCGATCCGCGGGCCTCCGCCGCGCCGCTGCCGGAGGGCTCTCTGCCCGTGCCGCGCCACGGTGCGGGCGGTCCGGGCCATGCCTGCTTCCGGGCGAGCGCGGAGGAGATCGCCGACTGGCGCGCCCATCTCGAGACACAAGGCGTGACCATCGAATCCGATTTCGAATGGCCCCAGGGCGGCCGCTCGATCTATTTCCGCGATCCGGCGGGCAACAGTCTCGAATTCGCCGAACCGCGCATGTGGGGGCTTCAATGACCCATCGCAGCTTCGAGGGCGACCGTCTGGTCGTGGCAAGCCACAATCCGGGCAAGGTCCGCGAAATCGCCGATCTGATCGGTCCGCTCGGTATCGACACGATGTCGGCCGGCGAGCTCGGCCTGCCGGAACCGGAGGAGACGGGCAAGACCTTCATCGACAATGCGCTGATCAAGGCCCATGCGGCGGCCGGGGCTTCCGGCCTTCCCGCGCTTGCCGACGATTCCGGGCTTGCGGTCGAGGCGCTGGGCGGCGATCCGGGCATCTATTCGGCGCGCTGGGCGGGGCCCGACAAGGACTTCGCGCTCGCCATGCGCAAGGTGGAGGACGGGCTGCGCGAGGCGGGCGCGGCGACACCCGAGGCGCGGCGGGGCGCCTTTGTCTGCGCGCTGGCGCTCGCCTGGCCGGACGGTCATGCGGAGGTCTTCGAGGGCACCGTCGAGGGGACCCTCGTCTGGCCGCCGCGCGGCGGGCACGGCTTCGGCTACGATCCCATGTTCCTCGCCGACGGCGAGGCGGAGACCTTCGGCGAGATGGAGCCGGCCGCAAAGCACGCCATCTCCCACCGCGCCCGCGCCTTCGCCGCGCTCATGCGCCATGTCTTCCGGGCGGACAGCGATGACCGAGATCATGACACAGCGGCATCCCGCGCCGGCTGAGGGCCGGGCCCCGGGCTTCGGCATCTACGTCCACTGGCCGTTCTGCCGGGCGAAATGCCCCTATTGCGACTTCAACTCCCATGTGCGCGCCAATGTCGATCCCATGGCCTATGGGCGCGCGCTCGTGCGCGAGCTCGCGACGCTTGGCGAAAGGCTCCCCGGCCGGCGCGTCACGAGTGTCTTCTTCGGCGGGGGCACGCCCTCGCTCATGCCGCCGGAGACCGTGGCCATGGTGCTCGACCGGATCGCGGAGCTCTGGCCCGTCGAGGCGGATGCGGAGATCACGCTGGAGGCCAATCCGACGAGCGCGGAGGCGGCGAATTTCCGCGGCTACCGCTCAGCGGGCGTGAACCGGGCCTCGGTCGGCCTCCAGGCGCTCCACGACGATGCGCTGAGGGCGCTCGGGCGCGAGCACAGCGCGGCGGAGGGCCTTGCCGCCTTCCGAATGGCCGCCGGCATCTTTCCGCGCGTCTCGCTCGACCTGATCTATGCCCGCCCGCACCAGACACGGGCCGACTGGGCGGGGGAGCTCGACCGCGCGCTCTGTGAGGCGGGCGACCATCTCTCGCTCTACCAGCTCACCATCGAGCCGGGCACGCCCTTCGCCGCGCGCCACAGGCGGGGCACGCTCGTCGTGCCGGAGGACGACGAGGCGCTCGCGCTGTTCGAGATCACCCGCGAGCGCACCGCGGCCGCCGGCTTCCCGGCCTACGAGATCTCCAACCATGCCCGGCCCGGCGGGGAGTCGCGCCACAATCTCCTCTACTGGCGCTATGGCGAGTATCTGGGCGTCGGCCCGGGTGCCCATGGGCGGCTGGAAGAGGGCGGCCGGCGGATCGCTACCACCATGGCGCGCACGCCCGATGCCTGGCTGAGCGCGGTCCGCGAGCACGGCCACGGTCTTGTGGAGGAAACCGAGCTCGACGCGCGGGAACAGGCCGAGGAATGCCTCCTCATGGGGATGAGGCTCGAGGAAGGGCTGCCGCTTGCGCGTCTTCAGGCCGTGAGCGGGCTCGTGCCGGCGCGCGCCATGCTCGACGCGCTCTCAGCGGAAGGCCTGCTGGCGGTCGACGGCGCCCGGGGCCGCATTGCGGCGACGCGCGAGGGCCGGCTGGTCCTCAATGCGCTGATCGCGGAACTGGCCGCCGCGCTCGAACCTGCGGAACATCCCGTGCGCGCGCAGAACGCCGGACCCTGAAACCCTGTCTAGAACCCCGTCCCGCTGAACCGGCTCGGGGCGGGCTGCACGACGCGCGGGCCGGACGGGGTGACCTCGAGGATGGCGAGCCCGCGCTCGATCCGCCCGTCGGTGCGGAAGCGGAACAGGCCGTTCATGCCCTGGAAGCCCTGCGAGTTCGTGATCTGGGAGGACGAGAAGCTGCCGCCGCCGGAACGCTCCATGGCGATGGCCATGGAGACGGCGTCGTAGGCGAGGCTCGCCAGCCGCGGCGGCGAGCCGCCATAGGTCGCCGCATATTTCTGGTCGAACCGGCTTACCAGATTGGGCGACACGCCCGCATACCAGCCATTGATCGCGATCGGCACGGTGCGCACCGTCTGGTCGTCCCACAGGCCGGTGCCGAGTGTCTTCACCGAGCCGGAATTGACGCCGGCGTCGTTGAGCGTGGCGCCGATGGCCCTCAGGAGGGTGCCGCCTTCCGCGATCATGAGCGCCTGCACGTTGCGGCTCTGGTCGGAGACCACGGAGGCGACGCGCTTGGCCGGCTCGGCCACGCTCTGCTGGTTGCGCGCGAACCGTTCCAGCGCGACGATTCGCCCGCCATTGGCGCGCGCAGTGTCGTGCAGCGCGCGCTCGACCGTATTGCCGTATTGCGACTGCGGCACGAGTGCGGCGATGTTGCGCAGGCCCTGCGCGATGGCATAGCGGGTGACGCTGGCGACCTCCTGCTCGGGCGGGAAGCTCATCAGATAGACGCCCGCATCGGCCACCGAGGAGACCGAGGAGAAGGCGATGACCGGGACGCTCTGCTGGCGCGCGACGGGCGCGACCGCCTGAACGGAGCTTGAGAACAGCGGGCCGAGAATGAGCTGTGCGCCCTCGTTGAGGGCTGCTTGAGCCGCCTGGCGCGCGCCCGACGCGCTGCCCTGCGTGTCCTTGGTGACGAGCACGATGCCCGGACTGCCGGAATCGAGCATGGCGAGCTCGGCGGCCTGCTTCATGGCCTTGGCGACGCGCGCGGAGTCGCCACCCGACGACAGCGGCAGGAGAAGGCCGACCTTCACGCCCTGCTGGTTGATATTGGCGGCCTGGGAATTCACCGCGCCCGGCGCCGGCTGCGCCTGCCGCGAGCTGGATCCGGAGCCCCCGAACAGGCTGCCCATATTGCTGCTGCAGCCGGCAAGCCCGACCGCAAGACCCGCAAACAGGAGGACGCGCAGCGCTGCGGCCATATGGTCGCGGGCGCCGTCGAGGACACGCGAAAGTACGTTCAGGACACCGGGTAACAGCACGATTTCCCCACCATTGAACACATCAGGCGGTTGCGACACATGACGGTCCGGCGGCCCGCCGGACGGTGAACGCGAAGTCACCTCTCGTCACCTGAGCTAACCCCCGATAAGCTAAACAAAGCCTTAAGGGATTGAAAGCCCGCGGTTGGCCGGACCGGCCGCGGCGCATTGTCTGGAGACGACCCGCGGAAATGTCTGCCCCCAAGCCTGCCAGTATCGAACCGGGTTCCGGAACCGCATGAATACCAGGACGGATGCCGGCGGGCGCGCGCGCCGCTACACCATCGAGGGCCAGTCCGTCGCCGCGTCTCCCCTGGAGCCGGGGCTCTATGTGACGGCCACGCCGATCGGCAATCTGGGCGACGTGACCCTGCGCGCGCTCGCCACGCTCGCCGCCGCCGACGGCATACTGTGCGAGGACACGCGCGTGACCCGCAGGCTGACGGCTCATTTCGGGATCGCCACCCCGCTCGCCGCCTATCACGAGCACAATGCCGCACGGGCAAGGCCCGGCATTCTCGCCCGCCTCGAGGCCGGCGAGGCCATCGCGCTGGTGAGCGATGCGGGCACGCCGCTGATCTCCGATCCGGGCTACAAGCTGGTGCGCGAGGCGCGCGAGGCGGGCATCGCCGTCATGGCCGTGCCGGGGCCAAGCGCGGCGGTCGCGGCGGTCTCCATTGCCGGGTTGCCGAGCGACCGGTTCCTGTTTGCGGGCTTCCTGCCCGCGCGCGGCGGCGAGCGGCGCCGGGCACTGGAGCGCCTCATGGCGGTCGAGGCCTCGATCGTGCTCTACGAGGCGCCGCAGCGGCTCGGAAGTCTCCTGACCATGCTGGACGAGGTCGCCCCGGATCGCGAGCTCGCGGTCACGCGCGAGCTCACCAAGCGGTTCGAGGAAGTGCTTACCGGTGCGCCCGCGGAGGTGGGCGCCAGGCTCGAGGCGCGCGACGGCGTGAAGGGCGAGGTGACCGTGGTGATCGCGCCGCCGGCGCAGACCGGCACGGACGAGCCGGACCGGGCCGCCGTCGACGAGGCGCTGCGCCGGGCACTCGAGCGCCAGTCGACCGGCAAGGCCGCGGCCGAGGTCGCCCGCGCCTTCGGCCTGAACCGGCGCGATGTCTATGCGCGCGCACTCGAGCTGAAGGATGCGGAGGAGGAGTGATGCGCGGAAGCGCCGGCGACACCGCCTCCCGACAGGCCGCCTTCCGGCGCGGCCACTTCGCCGAGGCGCTCGCCGCCGGGCTCCTGACGCTCAAGGGCTATCGCGTGATCGCGCGGCGCTATCGCTGTCCGGTGGGCGAGATCGACCTTATCGTGCGGCGCGGGGCGACGATCGTCTTCGTGGAGGTGAAGCAGCGCGCCGACGCGGCATCCGCGCTCCACGCGCTGACCCCGCGCCAGCGCGAACGCATCGTGCGTGCGGCGCAATACTGGCTGTCGCGGCGGCGCGGCGACCGCCCCGTGGATTGCCGCTTTGACATGGTGATCGCGCGGCCCTACCTATGGCTGCGGCATGTCGAGAACGCCTTTCCGGGCACCCCGCTCTAGGGCGCTTTCGGCCATCCGTCCCCAACCGCCCTTCGAGCGAGCGCGAGGCCCATGTCCCCGAAAACGTCCCTGAAGATCGCCGTCCAGATGGATCCCGTCGCGTCAATCGACATCAGGGGCGATTCCACCTTCGCCCTGCTTCTGGAAGCCCAGAGGCGCGGCCACGGGATCTTCTACTATCTCCCGAAGGCGCTCAGCCTGCGCGGCTATGCGGTGCACGCCTGGGGGAGCGACCTGGAGGTGCGCGACGAGGCGGGCAACCATTTCTCGCTGGGCGAGGAACGCCGTGTCGATCTCTCCGGGGTCGACGCTGTGCTGCTGCGCCAGGATCCGCCCTTCGACATGTCCTACATCTCCTCCACCCATATCCTGGAGCGGATCCATCCCGAAACGCTCGTCGTCAACGACCCGGTGGAAGTGCGCAACGCCCCGGAGAAACTCTTCGTGATGCGCTTCTCGGAGTTCATGCCGGCCACGCTCATCACCCGCGACCGCGACGAGATCCGCGCCTTCAGGGACGAGTTCGGCGACATCATCCTGAAGCCCCTCTACGGCAATGGCGGCGCGGGTGTGTTCCGGCTGACGGAGGCCGACGAGAACCTCGCCTCGCTCGTCGAGCTCTTCGAGCAGACCTTCCGCGAGCCCTTCATCGTCCAGCAATACCTGCCGGAGGTGCGCCGAGGCGACAAGCGCATCATCCTGGTGGACGGCAAGCCCGCCGGCGCCATCAACCGCGTGCCGGCGGTGGGCGAGGCGCGCTCCAACATGCATGTGGGCGGACGCCCCGAGCTCTCGCCGCTGACCGAGCGCGAAAAGGAAATCTGCGCCACCATTGCCCCGGCGCTGAAAGAGCGTGACATGATCTTTGTCGGCATCGACGTCATCGGTGGCTATCTCACCGAAATCAACGTCACCTCCCCCACCGGCATCCGCGAAATCAAGCGCTTTGGCGGTCCGGACATCGCGGTGCTGATCTGGGACGCGATTGAGAGGCGGCGGGGATAGCGCCGGGTTTGCCTGCCCAGACAAAATACCCTAGTGCTGTGGCTTGGGCCCGGGGGCACGCATGAACACTTTTCTCGTCGCATTTGCCACGCTGTTCGCCACTGTCGGCGTGGCTGACATCGCCTTCATTTTTGCCGCGCTGACCAAGGACAATACCCCGGCCCAGCGCCGCATCTTTGCCACGCGCGGCGTGCTGATCGCGCTGGCCATCCTGTTGTTCTTCGCCGTATTGGGCAATGCCATTCTCGATGTGTTCGGCATCACCATTCCCGCCCTGCGGACGGCCGGTGGCGTGCTTCTGCTGCTGATCGCCATCGACATGGTGTTTGCCCGCCATTCGGGCGGCACCGGCACCACGGACGAAGAAGAACGCGAAGCGCGCCAGAGCCAGGATATCTCTGTTTTCCCCCTGGCCATGCCGCTGATGGCCGGGCCCGGCGCAATCTCCGCCGTCATCCTGCTCACCACCGGCGCCAAATCCGATCTCGAATTCTGGCTGGTGCTCGCGGCCATCGTGGTGATTCTGGCCCTGTGCTGGTTGACCCTGCTGATTGCCATTCCCATCCAGCGCCTGCTCGGCCTGACCGGCCTGTCGGTGGTCTCGCGCGTTGTCGGCATTCTGCTGGCGGCTCTCGCCGTGCAATTCGTCTTCGATGGCATCAAGGCGAGCGGCCTGTTGGGCGGCTAAGCCGCCAATTCTGCAAATTTGCTGAAAATTGCCAGCGTTAAGCAAGTCTTAACGCTGTGATTGCACCGTGACGCATCCGGTCGCAGGAATAGCGCAGTTCTACGGATAGGGATTTTTCCATATGCGCCTCGCTGCTGCCCTGGCTTTGCTGATTTTCGCCATCATGGCCACAAGCGTGGCCGGAACCGGCGCGGTCCGGTCTGAAATGCTCACCCCGATCACAGCAACGCTTTAGCGCGCGCTGTTCACCGATTCATCTTCGCCCTGGGGTGACAGGCCGACACCAAAGGCATCGACGCGGCCGACCGGTGCTTCGAGAAGCTGGTCAAGCGGGAATGCCGCTGGGGCATTAGTTTGTGCGCCGGCTGTCAACAGCTCGCCGGCCCGCTCCGCCACCCGGCCCAGCGGCATTACCGCGCCGGCCACTTCCAGCAGTCTGATCTGGCCCAGCCCCTGGAAGGGTGGTCGCAGCATTTCAGCGGCATCCGTGCCCTGCAGCGGATCGACCACCGCCACGCTCACCCGGCCCCCGCGATAGAAGCTGCGCATGGACTGACTAATATAAAATGCCAGCTTGTCCGCGCCCGCAGCGGAAAAATGGATACCGTCATCCTTGCGCATGCGCGCATTCTGCCCGTTCACATCTGGACCGTGGGACGTGTACTTGCCATCCTCATCGGCAAAGCGTTCAAAGATATCGAGATACTCCGCCCCGCCGGAAAACGCCGCCAGTCGATGCAAGGCGCTGATCTGATTGATCGCCGCCGAATATTGGCTGCGCGACATGGGTGGCATGCCCATCCAGATCGCGGGTTTCCGCGCCGCTCGGAGCTGCTCGAGAAACTGGTTGAGCCGGGCCTGGTAGGCGCTGGTCCAGCCCTCGCTCAGGGGCTCATAAGACTGGCCACCGGTATTGAGAGTCTGATTGTCATTGATGCCGATGATGATGACGGCCAGATCGAAACTATCCGCTGCAATCTGCTCGGCGAGCGCAGCATTCCAGTCGAAATAATCGTCCCGCACAAAGCCCGAGGAACTGACCCCCTGCTCGACGACAACCAGATTGGGGTCTTCGGCATAGAAGCGCTCCAGCGCTCGGGCGAGATCGATGGCCAGCGAATCGCCAAATACGGCAAGGCGCGTGGCGTCTTCGGCCTTGTCGACGGTGGGTTTGGGGGGCGGAAGGGCAGCGGCGGGCGCCGGCGCGGCCTGCTGGCGCGGCTGGGTCTGGCGCACCTGCGGCGCCGGTTCGGGGTCTTCGCCAAACAGCAGGTCGAAAAGCGTGCGGCGGCGGGGCTGTTCGGCCTGGGCCACCAGCGTGCGGTCATCCACAATCGGCTGCGCCCAGGCCGGACCGAAATCGGCCAGGACGAGCAGGCTAACCAGAAAACACAGGACGAACCGTTTCATACGCAAATCCGCAA